>Ga0065721_10051577_pt1 | contig 14212 bp, 13 predicted proteins | sample Mesricmetagenome_FD_59108 | JGI IMG/M metagenome (GOLD analysis project Ga0065721, IMG submission 59108) | Mesophilic microbial community from rice straw/compost enrichment Sample: eDNA_1 v2 (version 2) | ecosystem: Engineered > Solid waste > Grass > Composting > Bioreactor | place: USA: Davis... | reverse complement strand
GCCCCCGGCCCGGCTGCGAGCCAAGCGCCCGCCGGTTGGAAGGAGGTCCCGGATCGATCTATCTAGAGGGGCGGGGCCCGAATCCCAGGCCGGCGCAGGCAGGTTCTAGGGCGGGAGCGGCCCGGCCGGGAATGTCTGCTCGTCAATGCAGCCTTGCGTTGAGAAAAGGAGAGGGCGGGGCCGTTTTGGTTTATAGCCCCATGTTCCTTTAAGATGACGATCGGGGCCGTGCGTCCGCCGAGCCTCCCATAAACGCCCGAGAAACGCTCAAGAACGCCATGGACACCAAGTCGACCATCGTCCCCGCCGCTGCTTCTCCCCGTCCCGTGGCGGAGGGCGTCGCCGTCCCGATCCTGGCGGCCATCAGCTTCTCGCATTTCCTGAACGACCTGATCCAGTCGCTCATTCCGGCCATCTACCCGATCCTGAAGGAGAGCTATGCCCTCGACTTCGCGCAGATCGGCCTCATCACCCTGACGTTCCAGCTCACCGCGTCGCTGCTCCAGCCCCTCGTCGGCTTCTACACGGACAAGCGGCCGATGCCGTTCTCGCTCGTCGTCGGTATGGGCTTCACGCTCATCGGCCTGCTCACGCTCTCGCGGGCCTCCTCCTATCCGCTCCTGTTGCTGGCCGCCGGGCTGGTGGGCATGGGCTCCTCCGTGTTCCACCCGGAATCCTCCCGCGTCGCCCGCATGGCCTCGGGCGGGCGGCACGGCCTGGCGCAATCGGTCTTCCAGGTCGGCGGCAATGCCGGGACGGCCATCGGGCCGCTCCTGGCGGCCTTCATCGTCGTTCCCTTCGGCCAGCCCAGCATCGCCTGGTTCTCGGTGGTCGCCCTGCTGGCCATGGTCGTGCTGTCCCAGGTCGGCCGGTGGTACCGGGCCAAGCTCGTGGCCCTGCGGTCCAAGCCCCGCGCCGCGGGGGTCAAGTCCACGCATTCGCGGACCCGGATCTTCTGGTCGATCACGATCCTGATGCTGCTCGTCTTCTCGAAGAACTTCTATACGGCGAGCATCACCAGCTACTTCACCTTCTACCTGATCTCGAAGTTCCAGCTCTCCGTGCAGGAGGCGCAGCTGCACCTGTTCATCTTCCTCGGCGCGGTGGCTGCCGGCACGGTGCTGGGCGGGCCGATCGGCGACCGGTTCGGGCGCAAATACGTGATCTGGTTCTCGATCCTGGGCGTCCTGCCCTTCACCCTGGCCTTGCCCTACGCCAACCTGTTCTGGACTGGCGTGCTCAGCGTCCTGATCGGCCTGATCCTGGCCTCCGCCTTCTCGGCGATCCTGGTCTATGCGACGGAGCTGGTGCCCGGCCGGGTCGGGATGATCGCCGGCCTGTTCTTCGGGCTCTCGTTCGGCATGGGCGGCCTCGGCGCCGCGGTGCTGGGCGAGCTGGCGGACTGGACAGGCATCGAGACGGTCTATCGGATCTGCTCGTTCCTGCCGGCCATCGGGCTCCTCACGGTCTTCCTGCCGCACGAGCGGCCGGCACGTCACGCCTGAGGGTTGTCAGCCTGGAGGATGAGATCGGCTTGGGGAGCGGCCTGGCGCCTCAGCGCCAGGCGTAGTTGAAGCTGACGCTGATGCGCTCGCTCTCGGCCTCGTTCACCGGAACCTCGTGCCGCAGCCAGCTCTCCCAGAGCAGGACCGTGCCGGGCTTCGGCGCCATATAGGCGAACTGGCGGTTCTCCGGCTTGGCCTTCGCCTTGCGGGGCGGAGCCGCCATCATGAAGCCGAGACGCGGATCCTCGAGCTTGAGGGCGCTCGCCCCGTCCGGGATCGTCACGTAATAGGTGCCGCTCACCACCGAATGGGGGTGGATATGGGAGGTGTGCACGCCGCCGGGCGGCAGGATGTTGATCCAGAGGCTGTCGAGCTCGAGCTTGCGGCTCTTCAGGTCGAATTCCAGCTCCTTGGCGAAGGCCGCCACATGGCTGTCGAGCTTTTTGAGCAGGTCGCCGAAGACCGGGACGCGCCAGGGCAGGTCGTCGAGGGACGCGTAGGACGTATAGCCCGGATAGCCGTTCTTCTCGCACCAGCGCTGCCCGGCCTCGTCGTCCTCCGCGATGGACCAGCAGGCGCCTTCGAGTTCCGTGTTGAGGCGCTCGGCCTTGGGCCCTGTGAGCTCCGCGCGGTAGATTTTGGTGACGAAAAGCGTATCGATGGTGAACATGGCACGGCTCTAGTTGGGGCGGGCGAGAGTGTCAAAACGAAAGCGTTCCGGCAAGCGGCGGCGGAGCGCTTTCCGGAGCGATGCTCCACCCGCTTGCAGGTCCGCCCACGCGCTCCCACCTTGGCGATATGATGCTCATGCCCTCGCAACCCGGCCTCCTCGACGACCCCCTGACCCTGGCCCGCAGCCTCGATCCGGAGACCCTGTCGCGCGTCATCACCTTGCGCGACTGGCTCGTGACCGGGGCGGCGCGGATGGATGACCCGAGCGATATCCTCAGCGCCTTCATCGAGCACCTGCGCGAGCTCGGCCTGCCCATCGACAGGGCGGCCTCGGCCATCGAGGCGCTGCACTCGGAATATGCCGGGATCGGTCGTTTCTGGACCAAGGACGAGGGCACCGTGGTGCGCTATCTCCCGCATGGCGAGCGGCGCGAGACGGTCTATGGCTCGAGCCCCTTCGCGTATGTGAATAAGACGGGCGAGTGGCTGCTGCTCGACCTGGAGAACACGCCTGAGGACCGCTTCCCCATTCTGGCCGAGCTGAAGGCGGCCGGATACCGCCACTACCTGACCATCCCGCTGCGCTTCAGCAGCGGCGCCGAGAACGCGATCTCGTTCGCGACCCGCTCGCCGGAAGGCTTCGACGACAAGACCCTGCGGATCCTGCGCCTCGTCATGCCGTCCTTCGCGCTGGTGGTCGAGCTGAGGACGACGGGCAACCGCCTCGACGAGGTCCTGCGCATCTATGTGGGGGACGATCCCCACCGGGCCATCCTGTCGGGCGCGATCCTGCGCGGGCAGGTGACGCGGATCCGCTCGGCCATCCTCTTCGCCGACATGCGGGACTACACGCAGATCTCCTCGACGCTCAGCCCCGAGCACGCGGTGGAGCTCCTCAATAACTACTTCGACTGCCTCGTCCCGCCCATCGAGGACGAGGGCGGGGAGGTGCTGAAATATCTGGGGGACGGCCTCCTGGCCATCGTCCGCGACCGGGGCGACGACACGGGCGGGGCGCCCCAATCGGCCCTCTCGGCCGCCACGAAGGCGCTCAGGCGGATCCAGGCCGCCAACAGCGAGGGGCGCTTTCCGGTGCCCATCAATATCGGCATCGCGCTCCATCACGGCGATGCGGCTTACGGCAATGTGGGCTCGGGGCGCCGCCTCGACTTCACGGTCATCGGCCGCGACGTGAACATGGCGAGCCGGATCGCCGAGCTGAACAAGCAGCTGGGCGAACCGCTCCTCATGTCCAAGCCCTTCGTGGAACACCTCTGGGGCAACCCGACCCCCCTCGGCGCCCACGCGGTGGAAGGCTTCGACGAGAAGATCGAGGTGTTCCGGCCCTGAGAGCCGCCAGGGCGTGACCGGAAGGGCAGGGCCCGCCGACTTGGCGCAAGACCGTTGCGGAGCGACCGCTTTTGCCGTTAAAAGCCCCTGACCCTTCCTGAAAGGGCCTGTAGCTCAATGGTTAGAGCCGGCCGCTCATAACGGTCTGGTTGCAGGTTCGAGTCCTGCCAGGCCCACCACTTACTTGCGATGAGTTGGAAGTCTCCGAAAAGGGGCAGAGCGGACATGCGCACCGCCTGCTCAATGTTATCTTTGACCTAACTCGGAAAAAGCAACCTTGGTAAGGCCTTGGCTTGCCAATGAACGCGCCTTAATCTGGATTCATTCCTGGGATGCCAATCAGGGGTGGACTATGAAACGGCTGAAGGTGCTTTGCGACCCTGTGTCTAAGCTGGCGCGTGGCGGCGGCACAGAGCGGCGGGCCATCTGGGCCTATGCGGGTACAGGCCCGACGCTTGCGGACTTTCTTGCCTTCTGCTGCAATTTCAAAAATGTCCGCTGGACCAACGGCAGAGCTAGCAGTTGGGATCTTGAAGAGATGCAGAAACGCGGCGCGATCGAGTTAGTCGAGGCATAGGGTTGCTCGACTGCTTATCTTGCTGACGGCTTCAGTCCGAGTGCTGCGCTTGAGGCGGATGACCCTCGGCGTTCAAACGATGGGTAGACACGACTGTTCGGTTGGCCAAGGCGAGCGTCCTTGATAGAGCTTTGCGTCCTCGAAGGTCTGCTCCCGGCACTGGCCCGACATGAGCCGGAGTTCCGCGTTCAGGTCGTTGGCAGTCCTGTGGGCGGGTTGCGTGTAAAGGCTCTCTCAGGCCTAGCGGGCCAGGAGTTTCACGGCATTATAGATTAGTTGCGTCTGACATGGCCGACCCGCACAAGGTCGATTTGAGCGGGATTGGGCCTGTGATCCAGCATGGCGCCATTGGCGGCATCCAGGACGAGGCCAACCGATCCGCCGGGAAGAATAGCGTTTCCGATCACCCCCGGCGCGGCCTGGTCGGTGAGCACCGATTTCACAAGCACGGATCCTGGCCGGTATCCTCTGGCTGCCGCGTAGGCGGTGAACTCGGCCTTCCGGCTGACCTTCACGATGCACGGGGAGCGAGGACATTCGTGCCCGAGGGATGTCCAGATCCGAGCGGATGCCGGGCTGGTGGTGATGGTCACTGTCTCGTCAGTTCCGCGGGTTACCGTATTGCAGGCGGCCAAGGACAGAATTGCTCCCGCTGCACATCCCAGAACTCTCGTTCGCATGGATTGCCCTCCCGCCCACATGAGCGCTTACGACCTCACCATCCTCGACAAGTAACGCTCGCGGCTCCGTTGGCCAGAGACGGCAGTAAACCCGGCTTCAGCGGACGTTCGTGAAAGGCAAGGGGGCGGCAGAAGACGACCCTGAGCCGGCACGCGCCAGGACATTCAGGCGCATGGCGGCAGGCCGTCAATAACGCGTCTTTTGCTGAAGGGCGCGGTACTCGAGCCAGACCTTCTGAGCGTCTGCCTGAACCATCTGCTCCACCTTCACGGTGCGCTCGGCATAGGGCTTCTTCATGTCGATGCTGATACTCGAATCATCGAACAGATCTGCGTAGTCGGTCCATGCCGCCGCGTAATAGATCCTGTCGATGCGGGCCCAATAAGCCGTCGCATAGCACATCGGGCAACACTCACAACTCGTGAACAGGGTGGCGCCCTTCAGGTTGGGGGCTCCGACCTTCTTGCAGGCCATTCTGATGGCGTTGACCTCGGCATGGGCCGAGGGATCATTGTCTCGGAGGACGCTGTTGCCTGACGCGGCAAGTATTTCGCCATCCCTGACGATGACAGCGCCGAAAGGACCTCCTGTCTTGTCGACAACCCCGGCCTGATGCATCAAATGAATGGCCTGCGCCATGAATTCCCGATCTTTCTCGGTGATATTTTGGGCCTGCGGAGTGCCTTGCGCCAGTGCAGGCGCTGCTCCGGCAACCGTGCCCGTCAAGAGGGCGGCGCCGGCGGCAAGGAAGTGACGCCTTTCAAGGGCGAGCGGAGCTGAAGAGATCGTCCAGTGACGGCTCGATGTCGTTCGAAGATGTCATGATTGCCCCAAGGGGTAGGTCAGCGTTTCGATGTCTACGAAATCGCTCGTCTGCCGCGACCTGGCCCGGAGTGCCCATACGGGAAGCAAGCCTACACAGTTTCAGAACGCAACGCTATTTCAAAGAGGCGCTCTCATGCCTGAATTGTAATTCTTATGTTCGGGAGGATGGTGTTGTCAGAGTCAAGATCCGTCCTCATGAGTCCATGAGCAAGATGGAGTGCGGGACTTGGTGTGGCTTCCATCAATCCGCCAGAGATGAGCCTGGGCCTGGGTGACCTGAAGGCGTTCCGTCAAGATTCAAACCATACTTCCTGTAGGTCGCCTGTAGGTCTTCTTCCGCGGCCGCCTCCATACAGACATGGCTTTTGTAGTATTGCCCGAGGGGCTTTGCCTTAAAGCCTCGGACCCAAAAGTGGATCTGCACTTTTAAGACCCTTCCGATGCTTCCTCTCGATAAGAGCATCGTTGACGCTGCCCTCCAGGTCCGCACGATGCTCTAGCGATGAAGGGCAAGGAACAAGAGCACTCCGAAGACGCCAATGCCCACGATTGCCGCCCAGGCGATCCACAGTCGCCAGCCTCTACTCGGTAGGTCTCCGAACATAGGCCCTCTCCTCGGGAACATGGATCGTGGGCCGCCAATGTGATCGGAATAAGCCTGAGGGGGCAAAAGCCCTCACCCTGCAAGACTAAGCTCCGCGGGGGCGTGCTGTCTCCTGTCCCGACAACGGACATTCGACGCCGAAGAGGTGAGTTGTCTAGCTCCCACACCTTGGACCGACGCCCCAAGAACAACGCGAAATGCCGCGAAATCTGAAAGTTCCTCCAACGGGCAAGCCAATGAAGCCGCCGGAGGAGGGCAGCCTCGCGCCGAACCCGTGGTTCAAGCGAGAATTTCAAGGCGGTCATGATCGTCGCTCTCGTGCTCGCCTGTTGTATCTGCTCAGATCTGGTCAAAGTCGATCTAAGCTGAGTGGTAATAATTCCTACATGATGCCGATAAATATACTTTGAAAATAGAACTGTTTAACGAGCAAATTCGTAATGTTGAAATATATGATTTGGCGTGATCATGTTTGATAACAGTTGCAATCACGATCTACTTGCCGGCTTGGGGGTGGGCTGAAACTCACACCATCCGTATAAGGAGCCAACGCGCCAATGAGCACGCCAACAAACCTGGAGACTCTTTACCTTCAACTCGTGAACGAGACCCGCGCGAAGGCGGGCGTCAAGGCTCTCACTTTCGACGCCGAACTTCTCGACTCCTCTGACGCCCACAGTGCCTGGATGGACCAGACCGACACCTTCTCCCATACGGGCGCGAACGGATCGAGCGCGGGCGAGCGCATGACGGCGGCCGGCTACGGCTGGCGGAGCTGGGGCGAGAACATCGCCTATGCCAGCGGCCCACTCGATGAGACCACGGTCCAGAAGCTGCACGACATGCTCGTGAGCTCCCCGGGCCACTACGCCAATATCGTCAACGGCTCGTTCGAGGAAATCGGGATCGGCCTGAAGGCGGGCACGATCAACGGCTCCGATGTCGTGTTCGTTACCCAGAATTTCGGCATCCCGAATGCCGCCGAGCGGGCGGAGGCGGACGACATCGTGACCACGCCTCCCTCCGGCAGGACCATCTCGGGCACCAGCGGGAATGACAGGCTGAGCGGCACTGACGGCGACGACACCCTCTATGGGTATGCGGGCTACGATGTGCTCGACGGCAAGGCGGGCGCGGATGCCATGTATGGCGGCACCGGTAACGACGTCTACTACGTCGACCACCCCGGCGATAAAGCGTACGAGAAGGCCGGCGAAGGCGACGACAGGGTTTACAGCACCGTATCCTATTCCCTGGTCGGGAACGTGGTGGAGAACCTGACGCTGATAGGGGCTGAGAGCGTCAACGGCACCGGCAACTCCCTCCACAACTGGCTGACGGGGAACTCCGCCGGCAACACTTTGGACGGCGGTGCATTGAACGATACCCTGAACGGCAAGGGCGGCCCAGACATGCTGATCGGAGGCGCCGGCAACGACAGGTTCGTGTTCGACGACGCGAGAGACGCCCGCGGCGACACGATCATGGATTTCGAGCCCGGCTCCGACAGGATCCTGCTCATCCCCATGGACGCCAATGCTCTCGTCGAGGGAGACCAGCCGTTCACCTTCATCGGCACCGAGCGCTTCCACCAGGTGGCTGGCGAGCTGCACGCCTACCATCTGGCGGACCGCAACACCTACGTCTCGGGCGACACCAACGGCGACGGGCGCGCGGATTTCGCCATCAAGGTACTCGGCTGGCACACCTTCACCCAAGACAATTTCGTGCTCTGAGGCCGGCAAGGCTCCCGACCATGGTCGGGAGCCCTCTCAAGACGTGTTCTCTCGTATACTCGTATAAAGGCTCGCTTCCGGCGCACGTGAGACCTGCCTGAAGACCGCGATCCTCACCGAAGCGGGCGTTCCGACTGACCGTGTCTATGGCGGTTGTCTGGACACTTGCGAGTCCGGCCGCGCGGCCGGGCCGCAGCCTGAGTTCACGCCATGACAGCCGCAGCAGAGGACGCTTGCCGGTCTGTCCTGGCGGCCTCCCCGCGGATGAAGGCAAGGATCTCCGGATTCACGATCTCGGGGTGGGTCTGGCACAGGCCGTGCGGCAGGTCCTTGTAGGTCTTGAGCGTGCCGTTCTTCAGGAGCTTGACCGTCAGGGGTGCTGAATCGGCATAAGGCACGATCTGGTCGTCCTCGCTGTGAATCACCAGCACCGGTACATCGATCGCCTTCAGATCCTCGGTGAAGTCGGTCTCGGAGAAGGCCTTGATGCACTCGTATCCGGCCTTGACGCTCCCCATCATGCCCTGCCGCCACCAGTTGCGGATCAGCCCCTCCGATACCTTCGCGCCTGGCCGGTTGAAACCGTAGAACGGGCCGCTCGGAATATCGAGGTAGAGTTGGGCGCGGTTGGCCGCGAGCGCGGCACGATATCCGTCGAACACCTCGATCGGCGTCCCGCCCGGATTGGAATCCTTCTTGACCATCACTGGAGGTACGGCGTCGACCAACACGGCCTTGGCCACGCGTCCCGGTTCGGCTCGCGCCACATAACGCGCAACCTCGCCGCCACCGGTCGAATGGCCGATATGGATCGCGTTCCTGAGATCGAGGGCCATGACCAGCTCGGCGACATCGGCGACGTACGTATCCATCTCGTTGCCGCCGTCGGTCTGGTCCGACCGTCCGTGGCCCCGACGGTCGTGGGCGACCACGCGGTAGCCTTCCGCCAGGAAAAACATCATCTGGTTGTCCCAATCGTCGGCGCTCAATGGCCAGCCATGGTGGAACACGATCGCTTGAGCGTCTCTGGGGCCCCAGTCCTTGTAGAAGATCCGGGTGCCGTCTTTGGTGGTGATGTAAGCCATGGGAATGCGATCCCTTGCCATGCAGCCGGCCGGCAGGACCGGCGCCGATGTCTCGTGATGGAGCCGATGGTAGGCAAAGCAAGCGCCCGCCGAACGATTCGGGCCCGGTCGCGACGACGGGGGATCGTAACAAATCCACCGGGAGAAGACAGCCGGCGGGTATCCGCTTTTCCGCCGGCGCCATGCTTTAGCCCTGCTCGCGCGGGAACCTCGACCGATGTCCGGGGTTCTCGCCCCATAAACACTTCGTGGCGCACAAGCACAGACATGCCCGGCTTCGACTCATCCCTCTCCCGTGCCCGGTCCGGGCGCGACGGCGCTCGGATGGCCGGCAGGGGCGACGGCGGAGAGTGACGTGGTGATCACGCAATACCGGAACCTGATGTGGGACTTGGCGGTGATTTTCGCCGGGCTGTCCCCGTTCGTCCTCATCATGGGCCATTATTCCCGCAGGAGGTTCCACGCGCTCCTGAAGGCTCCCCTGAACGAGGAAGTCGAGCAGGAGACCCATGCCTGGGAGCACCGTGTCCGGCGCTGGACCATCCTGGAATTCCTCGTGCCCGGCCTCTCGATCCTCTCGTTCATCGCCTGGCTGGTCCTGTCCCACCTTTCGGCCGGCGTGTCCTGACCGCCCCAAGGACCGGCGCGAGCGCCTGGGCGAGGAAGAAGGCCGTCTGCGGGAGGACCAGGAGGGCATCCCCGATGCCGTAGGCGAGTCCATAGGCCAGAAGCGCCGGAAGGGACAGGACGGCGAGGCCGAGCAGAAGGAGCGGCCGTCTCAGGAGTTCGACCTCGAAGGCAAGTTCGCCGAGACGGCGGAAGCGCGGATCGTCCCCCACGATTGCCGGCCCATCCGCGAGCCGCGTGAGCTCATGTGTGCGGAACCTGACCCATTCCATGTCCTCCAGGGGCGAGGGCCGGCATTCGCGCCGCCTCGCAAAACGCTTATCCATCAGTCCTCTCGCGGCCAAAGCCAGGAGGGAGGCCGGCACGGCGGCGAGCAGGACGAGCGCCATGCCCGGCCCAAGGAGGGGCTCGAGGCTCTCCTCCACCCGGGCCCGGTCCGCCGCGCCATAGCGGGGATCCTCCTTCAGGGCGCGCGCGAGGGCCTCGAGCCGCGCATGGCGTCGGCGGGCGAGGGGCGCGGTCGCAAGCGCCAGGATCCAGCCGGCCACCGGCACGGCGAAGAGCAGAAGGACGAGCACGGACGACGTCATCGGGCCGCTCCCGGCGGACCAGCATACAGGGCCCGGCGGGACCGGGACAGGGCGGTCAGATCATCGGGAGCGAGGCCGGCTTCCGGCCGCGCGGGAAGGCGGCGTCGATTTCGGCGATCTCGGCCTCCGACAGAAGGTCCCCGGCGGCGGCATTCTGCTGCGCGTGGTCCGGCGTGGAGGCTTTCGGAATGGCGAAGAGCGACGGCCGGCGGGTCAGAAACGCGAGGGCGACCTGGCGCGGGGTCGCGTCATGCGCGGCCGCGATCTTTCCGAGCACCCAGCCGCGCGGCGTGTGCGGCGCCGGGAAGTCGCCGCTCCCAAAAGGCGAATAGGCGACGAGCGCAACGCCGTGCGCCTCGCACCAGGGAAGCACCGCGTGCTCGATGGCGCGCTCTTCGAGGTGGTAAAGCACCTGATTGCAGGCGATCCGGCCCGGACCCGCGAGGGCGAGTGCCTCGTCCAGGTCCGCCTCGTCGAAATTGCTGACGCCCCAAGACAGGATTTTTCCGCTCTCGCGCAGGTTTTCGAGGGCCGCGATGGTCTCGTCGAGCGGAATGCTGCCGCGCCAGTGCAGGAGGTAGCAGTCGAGCCGGTCCGTCCCGAGCCGCGCGAGCGACCGCTCGCAGGCCGTGATCGTGCCGCGGCGGGACGCGTTCTGCGGCAGAACCTTCGACACCAGGAAGACTTCGTCGCGCCGCCCCGCGATAGCGTCCCGGACCAGGGGCTCCGCCTCACCGTACATCTCGGCGGTGTCGATATGGTTCATGCCCGCGTCGAGGCCTGCGCGCAATGCCGCGAGAGCCGCGGCGCGGGGTGCCTCGTCGAGACGCCACGTGCCCTGGCCGATGACCGAGACCGGACGCTCGACGGGCCCGAAACGGCGATGTGTCATGCCTGGCTCCTGATAGGTATTTCACGTGGTGAGCGCTTTTCACATATCCTGAAGTCTCGCCATGCACTTGTCGACGCCGAAGCATTCATGGGCATGAGGCGGATTATTTCTGGCGCCATTCCAGGCGCGGCGTTCATCCAAAAAGCTGTCTTTGCGGATGCCTTTTCGTCCGTACGGCCTTCAAATACTTGTGAGATCACGGCCCTACGGCGTCATGTCAGTATAACGGACAGTAGAAAATACCTGTGGGCTTAGCTCCGTATTCACCCTTTTGGCATAATAAAAATTAGAACAGTTTGGGAACATTCTGGATTCGCGTCTTGCCAAATCTGGATTTCGGACATATTTCGGCCCTGCGTCTCAGGATTTGATGACGATGAGGACCGTTGATCCTGCGGACGTTGCGGAACACCATTCCTTACTTTCATCAATCCTGATGGTTCCTGCGTGGCTAAGGATAACAACATTATGAGCGAGAACGTGACCTCTCCCAACTTCATCGAGCTTGCTGCCGACATCGTCTCGGCTTACGTGAGCAACAACTCCGTTCCCGCCACCGATCTGCCGCTGCTTCTCAACTCGGTCCATTCGGCGCTGACGAAGACGGCTCAGGGCATCGCCGAGGCGCCGCAATCCGCGCTGACGCCTGCGGTGCCGGTGAAGAAGTCCATCACGCCGGACTTCATCATCTGCCTGGAGGACGGCAAGAAGTTCAAGTCGTTGAAGCGGCACCTGCGCACCACCTACAACATGACGCCCGAGCAGTACCGCGCCAAGTGGGACCTGCCCCGCGATTATCCGATGGTCGCTCCGAACTATGCCAAGGCCCGCTCCGAGCTCGCCAAGACCATGGGTCTCGGTCAGCAGCGCCGCAAGGCCGAGGACGAGAAGCCGGCTGCTGCCAAGGGCCGCCGCAGCAAGAAGGCCGCCTGATCGGCGAGACCTTTCAGATACGAATGCAGATGCCCGCCTTCGGCGGGCATTTTCGTTCAGCGCATGGCCAGGGCAGCATAGCAAAGATGAAAGCCGCTTCTTCGGCTTGGCCAGGCGGCTCGTTAAGGAGATTCTTACGGGTCCGGACGTTTCCTGTTTGAGAGCTTCGAAGAGAGGTGTCAGGCCAGAGGATTTCGCGGATGACGGACGAGAGCGCGTGGCGTCGCGACATCAAGCATTTTCTCGACGGTGCCCGCTACCGGATCCGGCACCATACGGGCCTTTACGCCGACGAGGACCTGATCGGCGCGGTGCTCCATGCCTGCCGGCAGGCGGAGGCCGGATGCACGCGCGACCTGCGCCTCGATGACGCCAGACGCGAGGTCGAGGCCCGCTGCAGGCAGCTGATTCAGGCTGCCGACCGGTTCGCCGACCGCGATTTCGCCCGCCTCGCGGCCCTGCGCGCTCAGGCGCTCGCGGCCGTCGACGCCTTTCAGGACATCGTGCTGCAGAAATGCCGCCTGCGCGAGGCAGGCCGCAGCGCGGGCGCGTACCTGAGGCGGCCGGCGCTCTGAGGCAGCCGGGACGCGGGATCACCCGCCGGCCCGGTTCTCCTGCGCGATGACGCGCGTGAGGCTTCCGTTAGCCGGGTAGAGCGGAATGAGGCAGGCCTGAAGCGCGTGGTAGAGATCCGGCTTTCCGGTGAAGAGGGTCGATGCGGGCCGGAGGGTCTCGGAGAGTTCCTGATGCCATCCCTTGTGTCGCTGGTCGATGAGGTGGAGGGCCGCGAAGTTCCACAGGTGCCGGTACCAGCTCTCGTGAAAATCACCGCCGAGATGGTCGCACAGGAAGGATGCTGCGCCGATCGCCTCCGCGCAGGGCCACCAGAGCTTCTGGCGCAGGGCCGGTCGGTTCTCCCAGTCGAGCGTATAGAAGAAGCCCCCATTCTCCCGGTCCCAACCCAGCTCGACCGATTGCCTGAAAAGCGCCGCGGCGGCATCCCGCATCCAGTCCTGCTGCCGGTCGCCGAGCACCCAGAGCTGGAGCAGGAGCCTGCTCCATTCGAGCCAGTGGCCGGGCGTCGTGCCTGCGGGGCGGAATACGTCCGATCCGCGGTAGTCGCGGTCGAGGTTCCAGTCCTCGTTGAAATGCTCCGCCACACGATAGCCGAGGGCCGCCGCATGACGGCCGATGATCAGGCCTGCGATGCGCTCCGCCTTGTCGAGATAGGCCCTGGTCCCGGTGGCCTCGAAGGCGGCCATGAGCGCCTCGGTCAGGTGCATGTTCGAGTTCTGGCCGCGGTACCGGGTGAGGGGCGTCCAGTCGCGGGCGAATTCCTCCGCCACGGCCCCGTGCCGCTCCTCCCAGAACTTCTCCTCCAGCACCTGGGTAACGTCGTCGAGCAGGCGGTCCGCCAGAGGATGGCCGACGACCTTCGCGCTCGAGACCGCGAGCAGGACGAAGGCATGGCCATAGGCCTGCTTGGTGTCGTCCCGGAAGCGTTCGCCGTCCAGGGACCAGACATAGCCGCCATGGTCGGGGTCCCGGTGGTGCTTCCAGAGATAATCCATGCCGTGATCCACGAAGGCGGCGCAGCCCGGCCGCCCGAGCAGGTGGCCGATGGCGAAGCAGTGGACCATCCGGGTCGTGTTGTGGATCTGGCGAACCGGGTTGCCGTCATCGATGGGCTCGCCCGCCGTATCGAGGTCGAAGAAGCCGCCCTTCGGGTTGATCGCGCTGCGCTGGAAGAAGCCCAGGAGATCCGCGGCCTGGTCCGCGAGCCATTCCCGATGGATCCGCCGTGTCCGCCAGGGCGAGCCGTCAGGGGGAAGAACGGGCTGGGACGACGGCATGGGCGAACTCCGCTGGGCTTGGCTGCAATAAAGGCTGAAAGGGCTACGTGCGAAACTCGCTCAAGGCGCAGGCCGGGCGAGGCGCTGGAGCTCCGGGAGAATTCGGTCGAGGGCCACCGGGCCCGACTTTCCGCCGAAGCCGAAATAGAGCGTCCGGTAGAGGCCGTAGAGTTGCTCGTAGGTGTCCCGTGTCGCGGGGTCTGGCGCGAAGGTCCGGAAGGGACGGCAGATCGCCGCCTGGGCGCTCTCCACATCCGCATAGGAGCCCGCCGCGAGGCTCGC
>Ga0065721_10005526_pt1 | contig 14213 bp, 13 predicted proteins | sample Mesricmetagenome_FD_59108 | JGI IMG/M metagenome (GOLD analysis project Ga0065721, IMG submission 59108) | Mesophilic microbial community from rice straw/compost enrichment Sample: eDNA_1 v2 (version 2) | ecosystem: Engineered > Solid waste > Grass > Composting > Bioreactor | place: USA: Davis... | reverse complement strand
CTTACTTCACCTTCGCATTCCTGATCGAATACGCTAACTCAACCGCCGGCTTGGTGTCGAGTAGTCCGAAGCCCTGGTTGTTAAGGATGCCCAGGTAACTCTTCGTGTGCAACTCAGTGAAACCGTCGCTGAACTCTATTTCTTCGCCATCAAGGGTAATCGAGCGATAAGTACGCTTACCGGCAGTCTTGGCCAGCGCCGGCAGATCGTTGTAGTCTATGCTCAGCTCCCATGTCACGCGGGCACGCTCAAGCTCGAGGTTGCCAGCGGCAGCATTTTGGTTGAGACGAGTAACTTCAAGATTTTTTACCGAGCCAAAAATCCAGATCAACATATCGAAGAAGTGGATACCAATGTTGGTGGCAATACCCCCTGACTTCGAAACATCGCCCTTCCAGCTNATGTGGTACCACCGGCCGCGGGAAGTTATGTACGANAGATTTACATCAAAGATTTTGTCTTTCGGGCTNTTGCGAACTCTTTCGCGCAGCGCGATGATCGCCGGATGCAGGCGAAGCTGGAGAATGGTATATACGCGTTTACCAGTCTCTTTTTCAATCTCGCCAAGTGCGTCAACGTTCCAGGGATTCAGCACCAGAGGCTTTTCGCAAATCGCATCGGCACCATGTCTGAGCGCAAAGCGAACATGCGAGTCGTGCAGGTAATTCGGCGAGCAAATACTCACATAGTCAACGGCAGTTCCCTGGCGCTTCAGCTTGTCGAGATGGCGATCGAAACGCTCAAACTCTGTGAAAAAATCAGCATTAGGGAAATACGAATCCATTACCCCGACGGTATCGGATTTGTCCAATGCGGCAACGAGATTATTCTTCGTATCCCGAATGGCCTGTAGGTGTCGGGGGGCGATGTAGCCGGCAGCGCCAATCAATGCAAAATTCTTCATGTGAGTTTTGTTACGGTTCCGTTTTCAAGTTTGTATCGAACTGAGCTCTCCGGACAGGTCGCTGTTCCGTCGGCTCCGAACTTCAGCTTATGACCCCACTCACTCATCCAACCTATCTGCCTTGCCGGATTCCCAACCACCAACGCATACGCGGGTACCTCTTTGGTAACCACTGCTCCTGCACCGATAAAGGCAAATTCACCTATATTATGTCCACAGACAATCGTGGCGTTTGCCCCGATACTCGCCCCTCTTTTCACAATTGTCTGCGCGTATTCACCCCGGCGATTTACTGCGCTCCGCGGATTGATCACATTCGTGAAAACCATCGACGGACCGAGAAACACGTCGTCCTCACAAATCACCCCTGTATAGATAGAGACATTGTTCTGTACTTTCACATTCTTCCCCAAAACCACCTTGGGAGAAACTACCACGTTCTGACCGATATTACAATTTTCACCGATTACGCAATCAGGCATAATATGGCTGAAGTGCCAGATCTTTGTGCCTTTTCCAATGGTGCATCCTTCGTCGATTACCGCAGTAGGGTGCACGAAATAATCAGTAGTATCAGCCATGAAAGAACGTTTTTACGGTATCGCAGATAAACTTAAGTTCCTCTTCGGTCATCTCCGTATGGATCGGCAATGAAAGTACGGTTTTCGAAAGCTCTTCTGTTACCGGAAAATCTCCGGCTTTAGTCTCAGCTTTCCTGTATGCTTTCTGCTGATGCAGCGGAACCGGATAATAAATCATGGTCGGAACTCCCTGCTGTTCCAGATACTTCTTCAGCTCATCCCGCTTTCCTTCGCCAACCTTGATGGTATACTGATGGAACACGTGCGTTGAGAATGGCGAACGCACCGGAACGGTAACGTGCGGGATACCCGCCAGTTCGCGATCGTAATACGAGGCAGCCTCGTTGCGCCTTTGGCCATACTCGCCAAGATATTTCAGCTTAACGCCGAGGATAGCAGCCTGAAGTGTATCAAGTCTGCTGTTACATCCAATGATGTCGTGGTGATACTTGATCCGCTGACCGTGATTGGCGATCATCTTCATCTTTTCGGCAAGCTCCGCGTCATCAGTGAAGATCGCTCCACCGTCACCATAACATCCAAGGTTCTTGGACGGGAAAAATGATGTTGTTCCGATCGTCCCGATTGTTCCTGCAGACTTCGTGGTCCCATCAGGGAACGTATATACCGCACCCAGTGCCTGAGCGGTGTCTTCGATGACAAACAGTTTATGCTTTTGCGCGATTTGCATCAGCGGATGCATGTCCGCGCACTGGCCATAAAGATGAACCGGTACGATAGCTTTCGTCCGGGAAGTGATCTTCCCTTCGATTGCCTCTACATCAATATTAAAACTATCGGGATAGACATCGACAAACACCGGAGTAAGTCCAAGCAGGGCGATCACCTCCGCGGTAGCGACATATGTATGAACCGGAAGAATAACTTCGTCTCCAGGAACGAGGCCTAAACCCATCATGGCAATCTGCAATGCATCTGTGCCATTAGCGCATGGGATGACGAACTTGCTGTTCACGGATTTTGCCAAAGCATCAGCAAAAGCGGAAACCTGCGGCCCCTGGATAAAAGCCGTAGACTCCAACACTCCATTAATGGCAGCGTCAACCTCTGCCTTGATCCGAAGATACTGGCCGCGAAGGTCGACCATCTTGATTTTTCCGGTCATTATTATTTTATAGTCTGGCTGTGACTTTTGACTTGTCGAGAAAACCTTTTACGTCGTAAACAACGGCGTTGCGTTCCGTCAGGCCGTCGAGATCAAGGGTGCGGAATTCCTCGTGGCTAACGGTAAGGACAACCGCGTGATATTTTTTTGATGGTTTGTCAATAAGGCTAAGGCCATACTCGTGACGTACCTCTTCAGCATCCGCCTGAGGATCGTAGATATCAACATCTGTTCCGAAGCTTTGCAGTTCACGAACAACATCCACAACACGGCTGTTGCGAATGTCCGGACAGTTTTCTTTAAATGTTATCCCAAGAACGAGGACTTTTCCTTTGTGGATGGGATGATCATTCTTCGCCATAAGCTTGATAACCGTGTTGGCGATGTGAACACCCATGTTGTCGTTGATTCTCCTTCCGGAAAGGATTACCTGTGGGTGGTATCCTAAACTATCAGCCTTATAGGTCAGGTAATACGGATCAACGCCAATACAATGACCTCCAACCAGGCCCGGACGGAATGGAAGGAAGTTCCATTTAGTGCCCGCAGCCTCCAGAACTTCCTGGGTATCGATGCCGATACGTTCGAAGATCATGGCAAGCTCATTTACGAAGGCAATGTTGATATCACGCTGCGAGTTTTCGATCACTTTTGCGGCCTCTGCCACTTTCATCGAGGAAGCCTTATGCGTTCCTGCGACCACTACCTTCTGATAAAGTTTGTCCACCTTCTCAGCGACCTCGGGAGTACTTCCGCTGGTAACTTTTTTGATAGTTGTTACCCGGTGCTGCTTATCACCAGGGTTAATGCGTTCGGGAGAATATCCGCAGAAGAAGTCCTGATTAAACTTAAGGCCACTTACCTTTTCAAGCACAGGGACGCAGACCTCCTCAGTACAGCCAGGATAAACGGTACTTTCGTAGATAACGATATCACCTTTTTTGAGTACGCTTCCGACTGTCTTGCTGGCACTTTGGAGGGGTTTGAGATCCGGCGTCTTAAACTCGTCTACCGGAGTCGGAACTGTAACAATAAAATAATTAGCCTCCTTCAGGTCGTTTAAATCCGATGAAAACTTGAGTTTCGATGCGGCTTTCAACTCATCTGTCTCCACCTCACGGGTTCTGTCGAAACCTTCCCTGAGTTCCTTGATACGCTCTTCATTTATGTCAAACCCTATTACCTCTGTCTTCTTTCCAAATTCCACCGCCAAGGGTAGCCCCACGTAACCTAGTCCTATAATTCCTATTTTTTCCATTTTTGGTTTTTGGTTAATACATATCGTTCGGCGGCCCAACGGTTGTTTGGTTGAGTGCGGAAACCGGACTGCAAAACTAAATAATTTACAGTTCCGGAAACAATCCGCTATTAAATTCTCTGAAAGCCGTTTAAGTGGTCCTTAGGTTCGACGATGATATATCACCCATCCTCAAAATACAAGTTCTGTGTCGCTTTCGTGTGGAATTTCCGCCATCTTGCATGTAATTGAAAATAGATGTCGTCACAGATATTGACAATCCACCTCAGCGATGCCTCAGATTCTTAACCTGGTCCAAAAAGAATTCACCCTCGAACTCCGCCGAAAGGCTGTGATTTCGGGCATCGCACTCTACCTGGTCAGCCTGACGTTCATCGTTTACATCACCTTCTCCCTGCGAAATAACGTTATCAACGAAGCCACCTGGTCTGCTCTGTTCTGGCTCGCGATCCTCTTTTCTGTCATCAACAGCGTAGCAAAAAGCTTCATCGGTGAGAAAAAGGGACTTTCCATTTACTACTACTCCCTGGTCAGCCCCCAGGCCATTATCGCCTCAAAAATCATTTACAACACGCTGCTCTGCATCTTCCTTTCCGGGGTGGGGTTCGTACTTTTCGCGGTCTTTATCGGTAACCCGGTCCAGGACCTGGTCATTTTCTGCACAACACTGGCGCTGTCGTCGTGGGGATTCTCTGCCGCGCTGAGCCTGATCTCAGGCATCGCCGCCAAGGCCAACAACAGCAGTGTGCTGATGGCGGTGCTGAGCTTTCCGGTGGTCATTGCCATCCTGCTGATGGCGATCAAGGTGACGAAAAACGCCCTCGATGGCCTCGACCGCGGCTCCAGCTCCGATGAACTGATCAACCTCCTGGCAATTAATTGCATCCTTACCGCGCTGGCTTACCTCCTCTTCCCGTATATTTGGCGCAGCTAATCGGAAATACGCGGGTAATGCACAAAGGACTCAAAATTGCGGCTGTCGTTCTTTTATTATACGTCCACGTGGGCGGCCTTCTTTTTGACGTACCGCGGCTGGATATTTTGAACGAAACCATCCGGGCCCTGTATTTCCACGTGCCCATGTGGTTCGGAATGATCCTCCTTTTTGGCCTTTCCGTTTATCACGCCGTGAAATATCTCCGAAATCCGAACATTGAAAGCGACCGCAAATCCGTGGAGTTTGCCAACGTCGGGCTCCTTTTTGGTATCCTCGGAATTGTTACTGGCATGTTTTGGGCAAATTATACCTGGGGATCTCCCTGGCATGGCGACCCCAAACAGAACGGAGCTGCCATTGCGCTGCTCGTATACCTGGCATACTTTGTTCTCCGCGCATCCGTCGAAAACGAAGAACAGCGCGGACGGCTTAGTGCCGTATACAATATCTTCGCGTTTGCCGCGATGATTCCACTGATCTTTATTATCCCGCGGCTTACCAGCTCAGTGCATCCAGGCAGCGGCGGCAACCCCGGATTCAACATGTACGACCTCGATTCCAGGATGCGGCTGGTCTTTTATCCGGCCGTAATCGGGTGGTTTTTGCTCGGATTCTGGATTGCCAACCTGAGAATAAGGGCTCATGCCGTCGAAGAGAAAATTTATGAAGCTGAAAATGAAACGCATTAGTACTTCCCTCCTCAGCCTCGTGCTGCTCCTGGTTTCTTCCTTTTCCGCAACGGCCCAACCAGAAATGGCCGACGGCATGCGTGCAGAAGGCAAGATCTACGTCGTAGTGGCTATCATCGTCGTCATCCTACTTGGTGTTTTTGCCTACCTTTTCATCCTGGACCGCAAGCTTACCAATCTCGAAAAACGACTTCGCGACCGCTCGTAAAACTTAATACGCGCGTCCTCCGTTTCTCTTACGGAAAATCTTTATTTATAAGCATTTGTCCTTAATTTTGCACCCGAAAAGGGAAGAGGAAGGCCTATGAAAAAGTCGCATATTTTTATCATCGTTATCATCGCCGTAGCTATCGGCATCATTGTTAGTACCGCCGGCGATGCAAGCACCTATGTGAACTTCGATCAGGCCTACGAACTGTCGACTGCAGGCAACAAGAAAGACATCCACGTCGTGGGTGAGCTCAAAAAAGACGCACAAGGCACCGTAGTCGGCATTGAAGAGGGCGCCGACAAAGTATCGTTCTCCTTCATCATGGTCGACGACAACGGCAAAGAACAAAAGGTAACCTATAACCAGCCGATGCCGACAGACTTCCTCCGCTCAGAAAAGGTAGTGGTGATCGGTTCGTATAAAGAAAACGCATTCTACGCCCGAAAAATCCTGCTTAAGTGTCCTTCCAAATACCAGGAACAAAACATTAATGTTTAACGGTTTCTTCACCTTTGATCAGTATTGGAGAACCAGGACACCTCAGTTTCAATCATTGATTTTCAAACATGATTCATTATTTCGTCGGTGATTTAGGTCACCTGTTCGTTATTACTGCCTTTGTTTCTGCATTGGTAACCGCGTACACGTACTTCCGCGGCGCTTCTGCAGAGGATATTTCTGGTAAAGACAGTTGGCTCAAAAACGGACGAATTGCTTTCTATGTTCACGCGATCAGCGTTCTCGGAATCTGCGCTACGCTCTATACGATCATCGCAAACCACTATTTCGAATACCACTACGCGTATAGCTACTCCGATACAAAACTCCCGAACTACTACCTGCTTTCAACGTTCTGGAACGGTCAGGAGGGTAGCTTCCTTCTATGGATGTTCTGGCATGCTGTACTCGGTATCGTGGTAATTCATACCAACCGTTTCTGGGAAGCCCCCGTCATGACGGTATTTGCCCTCGTTCAGGCTTTCCTCGCCTCCATGATCCTTGGTGTTGTCCTTCCGGCTATCGACCTCAAAATCGGAAGCTCACCGTTCCTGCTCCTCCGCGATGTGATGCAGGATGCGCCGATTTTCAAAACAAACCCTGATTTTGTTCCCAAAGACGGAAACGGCCTGAACCCCCTACTCCAGAATTACTGGATGGTGATTCACCCGCCCACGCTTTTCCTCGGATTTGCCGCGACACTGGTGCCATTCTCGTTTTGTATCGCCGGACTATGGCTCAAGCGTTACCGCGAGTGGGTGCGCCCTGCACTACCATGGGCGCTGTTCGCAGGTGCTGTTCTCGGCCTTGGCATTCTCATGGGCGGATACTGGGCATATGAAACGCTCAACTTCGGCGGTTACTGGAACTGGGACCCCGTCGAAAATGCAGTATACGTGCCGTGGATCATTCTCGTCGCCGGTATCCACACAATGATCAGCTACCGGAACAGCGAAACTGCACTGAAAGCGTCGATCATCCTCATAGTCGCAACCTTTATCCTAATCCTTTACTCGACGTTCCTTACACGAAGCGGTATCCTCGGAGACGCATCCGTCCATAGTTTCACGGACCTCGGACTTTCCGGACAACTTCTGATCTACATGCTGTTCTTCCTCGCCATGGCTGTCGTGCTGAGTATCGTGCGCTGGAAAGAGATACCTACTTCAGAGAAAGAAGTCGAAACGTATTCACGTGAATTCTGGATCTTCGTCGGCGTTACTGTCTTGGGCCTCATGGGCTTCCAGGTATTGGCAGGAACCTCTATCCCCGTCGTCAATGCCGTCATACGCCTCTTCGGAATTGAATCCAACATCGCACCTCCGACGGACCAGGTTGAATACTACTCAAAATTCCAGCTTTGGTTTGCCGTGGCTGTCGGTCTTCTGTCGGGTGTGGGTCAATTCTTCTGGTGGAAGAAGATGGACAAGAAGGTCCTCTTCAACGAGCTTTTTGTTCCCGCTGTGATCTCCCTCCTGATTACCGTCGTGATCGTCAATGTGTCCCGTATCTATAATATCCCCTATGCACTGCTGCTACTTTCAGGATTCTTTACAGTATTCGCGAATGGTAAGATCCTGTATTCCGTGCTGAAGTCAAGCCCCGGACTTTCCGGCGGCGCCATCACTCACGTGGGCGTAGGACTGATGCTCATTGGCGTGATGTTCTCGGCTGGATACTCAAAGGTAGTTTCGCTGAACAACACGGGCATGATGATCTCCAAAAGCCTCAGCGATGAATACAACAGGGATCACCTGCTCTTGTTCGTCAACGAACCCCGGACGATGGCAGGTTATAAAATCGAATTCAAAGGTGAACGCCTCGAGCCACGCGGAAAATTCGGATACATAAACCCCAACGACGTCACGTTTACGGATGACCCGTACAAAGTCGTCGCGATGAAGGACATCATCTACAACAAGAAGAAGCTTTATAACGCGAAAGACAGCATCAGCATTTATCCTGAGAACATTTACTACGAACTTGAACTCACCGACGGCCGCGGCAAAGTGCATAAGCTATACCCGCGTGTTCAGGACAACCCGAACATGGGTCTCGCGCCGTCACCTGACATTAAACGCGACCTAACGAAAGACCTATACGCCCACGTTGACCGCCGGTCGAGCCGCGAAGATGCCGAATGGGATAACACCGAAGACATGCGCGTAAGCATTAACCAACAGTTCTTCGCCAATGACTACGTCGCCACCGTCGACAAGCTGGAGCGCATATTCAATGTGAGGGGCATCGATCTCGACTCATCTTCCGTAGCCGTGCAGGCCACAATCCGTGTAAAAGGCGAGTACCAGGATTACTTTGCCTATCCGGTATTCCTTATTGTCAACGGTCGCCCCGGACTACTTCCCGCGGAGATACGCGACCTCGGATTGCAATTCAAACTTGCTAACATCCACCCCGAGACAAACGAGTTTACCATCAACGTCTCAAGTCGCCAAAAAGACTGGATTGTAATTCGCGCCCTCGAAAAACCATTCATCAACGTCCTCTGGCTGGGCACTGTCGTAGTAATGGTAGGCTTCTCGATCGCCATGACACGCCGGTTCCGGGAGTTTAAGAAAATGAAGGCAAAGGGGATGGAATGATTTTGGTTCGGGATTTCTGATTGAGGTCGCCCTGATACCGTCATCCTGAACTGCAGCACGTGCTGCTTCCCCTCCGATACTGTCATCCTGAACAGCACCAGGTGTTGAATGACCGCTACGTGATCGCTTAGTCAAGGCACAATTAAGGTTTATGTTCGCACCAGGAAGGATCGCATCGAACGAAGCAGTATATAAAGTCGATTTCGGAGAAAGCAGGAAGATGGGAACCAATGACGCTGGGTACTTAGGAGTTCGAATTGGAGTTCGAAGGTAAGAATCATCAATTTTTCCGGACACCCTTGCGTGTTTTCCGCTGTGCGAGCTATGTAATCTGCGAGAGTCTTTATTTGTCTGCACAGAATAATCCGGCTGCCCTTCCATTAGCTTCACCGCCACCTCGCGCATGTATTCCCGCACCGCTGCGGTATAGGCATTTGGCAAAGCATCAGCCTTCGCAAGGTCCGCATAGTATTGTTTCTTAACAGGGTCCAATAAAATGCGAACCGCCCAGGCAGAAGCTTCCCTGAACGTGCTCCGTGTCAGACGTTGCGCAGCACTCTGCTTCCGCGGATCCGGTTTTCGCGGAGCATGACTTGCTATAGTTTTCCCACGAACAATCCGAAAAACCATCCATTTGCCAACCCGGCCGCGAAGCCCTTTGGTAAGATCGTTGTTTGCAACAATAGCCATAGGTGAATGTTTATTATTGCTATACGAACTGCCTATATACCCAGGGTTTCACAAATCCACATATTTTTTTGAAAAATCGTTCAGGCAGACTCACGATTTCCTTTCATTTCGTCCCTTCCATCCATTGTCATTTTTCCGGCCTTTGTCCACTCTCTGTCCACTCTTTCTATTAGATTCCTGGCTCCTGATCCCGGATTTCTGATTGGGGACACCATTCCGTGTGAAGTGCAGCTTTTCGTGGAGGAAGGTTCACGGCTCAGGTTTCACCGTTTCAAGGATGAAAATCCAACTCCGTATTTTCTTAGTGCGATCTGTCTGATCTGTGGGAGTCCAAAAAAAAAACCTGCGCTGTATTGACAACGCAGGGTCTATATCAATCTGGAGTCTAAACCCAGAAATCAGAAATCAAATTATCCATTCATGGAAATCAGGAACTCTTCATTATTGCGTGTTCCTTTCATTTTGCTTTGAAGGAATTCCATCGCTTCAACGGAGTTCATATCGGCCATGAACTTGCGCAGGATCCACACACGCTGGAGTTCGTCTTCCTTGAGCAGCAGATCTTCGCGACGCGTTCCGGAAGCCGGAACATCGATAGCAGGGTAAACCCTTCTGTTCGCAAGCTTTCTGTCGAGCTGGAGTTCCATGTTACCAGTACCCTTGAATTCTTCAAAGATAACTTCGTCCATCTTCGAGCCCGTATCGATAAGCGCCGTAGCAATGATCGTGAGCGAACCACCATCTTCAATCTTCCTTGCAGCACCGAAGAAACGCTTCGGCTTGTGCAGCGCATTCGCATCCACACCACCCGAAAGGATTTTACCTGAGGAAGGAACCACCGTATTATAAGCACGCGCAAGACGTGTGATGGAATCAAGCAGGATAACCACATCATGGCCGCACTCAACCATACGTTTTGCTTTTTCAAGCACGATGGATGAAACCTTCACGTGGCGTTCTGCCTGCTCATCGAACGTAGAAGCGATGACCTCAGCGCGAACACTGCGCGCCATGTCGGTAACTTCTTCCGGACGTTCATCGATAAGCAACACGATGAGGTATACTTCAGGGTGGTTCTGCGCGATGGCGTTGGCGATATTCTTAAGCAACACCGTCTTACCTGTTTTGGGCTGGGCCACAATCATACCGCGCTGACCTTTTCCGATAGGAGAAAACAGGTCGAGGATACGGGTTGAAAGATTGTCAGGCGCTGTGCTGAGTCTTAGCTTTTCATTGGGAAAAAGCGGCGTAAGATATTCGAAAGCCACACGATCGCGGATTTCTTCAGTAGTCTTACCGTTGACAGACTCTACTTTAAGAAGCGCAAAATATTTTTCACCTTCCTTGGGAGGGCGGATAAATCCTTTTACAGTATCACCGGTTTTTAATCCGAAGAGTTTTATCTGAGAAGGCGATACATAAATATCGTCAGGGCTAGCCAGGTAGTTATAGTCAGATGAGCGAAGGAAGCCGTAGCCATCCTGCATAATCTCCAACACACCTTCGTTGCTGATCGCGCCATCGAACTCGCGGATTGAAAGCTTCATCTGTTGAGGATGACGTTCTTCACGTGAAGGACGTTCTGTCGGTGCAGACGTTTCGGCGAATCCGGAAGCTTCCGAAGAATCGTCGAACGAAGGCATACCGTGATCGAAGTTTATATTGATAGAGTCTAGTAGTTCGTCGGAGTTGAAGTCGGTTTCAGTATTTTCAGTCTTTGCAGGTGTGGGGGCGGCGGGGGCAACGTTTTCTCTTCGGCGGGGGCGCAGTTTGCGTTCTGGTTCTCCTTCTGTTACGGCTGCTTTTTTAGTAGGTGGTGGTGGGGTGGTGTCGCCGGAAACTGCTTGCTGATCGAGGATTTTGTAGATGAGGTCTTGTTTGGAGAGCTTTTTGGCGTTTTTAACGCCTATTCCTTCCGCAATTTCTTTCAATTCGGAAAGAAGTCTGACATTCAGATCGTCAATAGTATACATGATGATTTTAAAAATGAGGTTGTGTTCGTAAAAAGGATATGTTGATTTGTAGCATTCAGCCTATTGCTGAAAAATAGCGTCATTGATTGGATAACCTAAAAACCAAGAATCTGATAAATAGTTCGGATTAATAGTCAGAGGGCTTGAGAAAAAGCCAAATGATACGCAATAATAGCCCAAAATTGAATATTATCAAACCTTTCAAAATTTTTTCTTGACCAGGAAACCGCATAGCCAATTCAAAAAAACTAATTTCACACCTTCGTAAAAATTTAATACCATGCTACAGGTATCTGTCATTCGTGAACAACCGGAAAAGATTCTGGAGGGATTGAAGAAAAGAAATTTCAAAGACGCCGAAACCCTGATCAATCAAATAATTGAGACTGATCAACGTCGCCGCGAAACACAAAAATCGGTTGACGATATTAAAGCACAGTCGAACAACGATTCCCGAAAAATAGGTGAACTCATGAAGGCCGGCAAAGCCGAAGAAGCTACAGCGTTGCGTGCAACGGTTGCCGCCGACAAGGAACGCCTTAAAGCGCTTGAAGGTGAATTCGCCGCATTCGAAAAGAAACAAATTGAACTCCTCTACCGCGTCCCCAACGTACCTCATGAAAGCGTTCCGGCAGGTGTCGGTAGTGACGACAACGTAACCGTCCATCAACACGGAAGTGCACCTGACCTTGGACCACAAGCCCTTCCTCATTGGGAGCTCATTAAGAAATACGATATCATCGACTTCGATCTCGGAATAAAAATTACCGGAGCCGGCTTTCCTGTTTACAAAGGTAAAGGCGCCAAACTGCAGCGCGCTCTGATTAACTTCTTCCTGGATGAAGCCGAAAAAGCAGGCTACAGAGAAATCCAGCCTCCCGTTGTTGTCAATGAAGCATCCGGGTATGGTACAGGCCAGTTGCCTGATAAAGAAGGCCAGATGTACTTCATCGGCGAGGACAACCTCTACCTGATCCCTACCGCCGAAGTACCCATCACCAACCTCTACCGCGATGTGATTCTATCAGAGGATGACCTGCCGGTAAAGAACGTTGGCTATACTCCTTGTTTCCGCCGCGAGGCCGGCAGCTGGGGTGCACACGTTCGCGGCCTTAACCGACTACATCAATTCGATAAGGTAGAAATCGTTCAAATCCGTAAGCCTGAAGAATCTTACGCAGCGCTTGACGAAATGTGCGCCTACGTACAAGGCCTGCTCGAAAAACTTGAACTCCCCTATCGCAAACTTCTTTTGTGCGGCGGTGACATGGGTTTCAACTCTGCCATGACATACGACATGGAAGTCTTCTCAGCAGCGCAGCAACGGTGGCTTGAAGTGAGCTCCGTGAGTAACTTCGAAAGCTACCAGGCTAACCGCCTTAAACTCCGCATAAAAACCAAGGAAGGCAAAACAACTTTGTTACATACGCTTAACGGAAGCGCCCTTGCGTTACCTCGCATTGTTGCAGCGATCCTTGAAAACAATCAGACACCGGAAGGAATTCGCATTCCAAAAGTGCTAATCCCTTATACCCGGTTTGATATCATCAACTAGTTGCCGGAATTCCGGCAACTTCCNTTTACTATTTCTTTTATCATGATTGACGCCAGCGAAAGTGTCATCCAGTCTGTATCGGTTCACCATGTTGGCAACGCCAGCCTCGAAGAACCGGTCAAACTATCGGAGGCACCTTTGGATATCGAACACGAAAAGGTAAACGAGCTCTTGCGCGTATACTTCCTATCGAACTTCAATACTCCGGAGTACTACCATTTTACCTTTTCCAACGACGACTTTACGCTCAACCCACTGTACAAGTTTGCCACGGAGATCTTCGACGAGCCGGAAAGCTTTCATGAGAATTCGATCTACATCGCACAGCACCTGCATGCTGCAACGCAACACCCCAACATAAAGGCGGGTGACCTNTACGTTGCCTANTTCAGCGCNCTCGCCTTAAATGGTCAGCATACCGAAGCTATTGGNATATTTAAGTCGGAAAGCAAGGAGTCCTTTTTGAAACTGAAGGCATATGCGAACCAGTTTGACCTGCTTGCCGACGAGGGAATAAACGTGCGCAAGCTTGACAAAGGCTGCATCATCCTCAATCAGGAAAGAGAGTCAGGGTTTAAAGTCCTTATTGTTGATAACGCCAATCGAACCGACGCAACGTTCTGGAAACAGCAATTCCTGAATCTTCAACCGTGGTCTGATGCATACCACCAGACACAGCAGTTTATGAACCTGACAAGACAGTTTGTAGCTGAGCAGGTTCCGGAGGATTTTCAGGTATCGAAGGCGGATCAGATTGACCTCCTCAATCGTTCCGTGAACTATTTCAAGACCAAAGAACAATTCAACAAAGCCGAATTTGAAGTCGAAGTCTTCGGCGATGCAGAGGTGATCGAGAGCTTTCGCAATTATGGTAAAAGCTTTATGTCGAATGCGGAGTTTGACGCAGAGGAGAATTTTGAAATCTCAGCACAGGCTGTTAAACGTCAGGCGCGCGTATTCAAGAGTGTGTTAAAACTCGACAAGAACTTTCACATCTACATACACGGGGACCGCGAGCTCATCGAACGAGGTTTCGATGAGGCTGTTGGAAAGAATTACTACAAACTATATTTTGACAACGAGAGTTGATCAAGCCTTTTGCGTGTGACCGGGACTTCGCGCGGGTCTTTTCACCAGACCAATGATCGTGATCACGAGCAGTAGGACCATAAGCGCGATACTTCCCGT
>Ga0065721_10005364_pt1 | contig 14215 bp, 14 predicted proteins | sample Mesricmetagenome_FD_59108 | JGI IMG/M metagenome (GOLD analysis project Ga0065721, IMG submission 59108) | Mesophilic microbial community from rice straw/compost enrichment Sample: eDNA_1 v2 (version 2) | ecosystem: Engineered > Solid waste > Grass > Composting > Bioreactor | place: USA: Davis... | reverse complement strand
CGCAGACCATGAACTGGTGGTGGGCCCGCATCTGGCGGCGCTGACCACGCATGTGCGCGTGACATCAAGAGGCCGCCGGAGAAATCCAGGCGGCCTCTCTCGTTTCGGCCGCCATCCGGCAAAGATCAGCGGAGGGTAGCATGGTCACGATAGAGACGGCGGACGGCGCGGAGCGCTACGTCACCACGGGCGGGGTGGAAGTCACGCGGCGGCGGCGCCCGGCGGATTACGGGGACGCGATCTCGACCTATGTCGACGCGCTCGATTCCCGGCGCGGGGCGGTCTTTTCCTCCAACTACGAATATCCCGGCCGCTACACCCGCTGGGACACGGCGATCGTCGACCCGCCGCTCGGCATCTCCTCGCGCGGGCGGGGCCTGACGATCACCGCCTACAACGACCGCGGCCGGGCGCTGGTCGAGATCGTCGCCCCGCATCTCCTCGGGCGCGAGGAGTTCCGCGTCGTCTCGAAGACCGCCGACGCGATCGAGATCGCCGTCGCCGAGCCGGACCGACCCTTCGCNGAGGAGGAGCGCTCNCGCACNCCGACCGTCTTCTCGGTNTTGCGCGTCGTCGTNGACCTGTTTCATTCGCCNGAGGACGGCAATCTCGGCCTGTTCGGGGCCTTCGGCTACGACCTGACCTTCCAGTTCGATCCGGTGCCGTTCAAATTGGCGCGGNCGGACGACCAGCGCGACATGGTGCTCTACCTTCCCGACGAAATCCTCGTCGTCGACCACTATTCCGCCAAGGCCTGGATCGACCGCTACGATTTTGCCGCCGGCGGCGTGACGACCGAGGGTCGGGACGCCACGGTGACGCCCGACCCGTTCCGCGCCTCCGACCGCATCCCGCCGCGCGGCGACCACCAGCCGGGCGAATATGCCGAGGTGGTTCGCAAGGCCAAGGAGAGTTTCAAGCGCGGCGACCTGTTCGAAGTGGTGCCGGGGCAGACCTTCTTCGAGCGCTGCGAATCCAAGCCGTCGGAAATCTCGCGGCGCCTGAAGACGATCAACCCGTCGCCCTATTCCTTTTTCATCAATCTCGGGAACCGTGAATATCTCGTCGGCGCCTCGCCGGAAATGTTCGTCCGCGTGACCGGGCGCCGGGTCGAGACCTGCCCGATCTCCGGCACGATCAAGCGCGGCGACGACGCCATCTCCGATTCCGAGCAGATCCTGAAGCTCCTGAACTCCAAGAAGGACGAATCCGAGCTCACCATGTGCTCCGACGTCGACCGGAATGACAAGTCCCGCGTCTGCGAGCCCGGCTCGGTCAAGGTGATCGGCCGCCGCCAGATCGAGATGTATTCGCGCCTCATCCACACGGTCGACCATATCGAGGGGCGGCTGCGCGATGGCATGGACGCCTTCGACGCCTTCCTCTCCCACACCTGGGCGGTGACCGTGACCGGCGCGCCGAAACTCTGGGCGATGCGCTTCCTCGAGGCCAACGAGAAGAGCCCGCGCGCCTGGTATGGCGGGGCGATCGGCATGGTCGGCTTCAACGGCGACATGAATACGGGGCTGACCCTGCGCACGATCCGCATCCGGGACGGGATCGCCGAAGTGCGCGTCGGCGCGACGCTCCTCTACGATTCGGTACCTGAGGAAGAAGAGGCCGAGACCGAGCTCAAGGCCTCGGCGATGATCTCGGCAATCCGCGACGCGAGGCTCGGCAACGCCGCTTCGCGGACGCGCGACACGGCGCGGGTGGGCGAGGGGATGAAGGTTCTTCTCGTCGACCACGAGGATTCCTTCGTCCACACGCTCGCCAACTATTTCCGCCAGACCGGGGCGGAGGTGACGACGATCCGCACGCCGGTCGCCGCCGAGGTCTTCGACCGGGTCTCGCCCGATCTCGTCGTGCTCTCGCCCGGGCCGGGTTCGCCGAAGGATTTCGATTGCGCGGCGACGATTGCCGCGGCGCGGGCGCGGAACCTGCCGATCTTCGGCGTCTGCCTCGGCCTGCAGGCGCTGGTCGAGAGTTTTGGCGGCTGCCTCGGCCAGCTCGACGTGCCGATGCACGGCAAGCCCTCGCGCATCCGGGTCGAGAGCGGAGGCGTCGTCTTCTCCGGCCTGCCGGCAGAGGTGACGGTCGGGCGCTACCACTCGATCTTCGCCGAGCGCGCGAGCCTGCCGGGCGAGCTGCGCGTGACGGCGGAGACGGAGGACGGCGTCGTCATGGCCTTCGAGCACACGTCGCTGCCGATCGCGGCCGTGCAATTCCATCCCGAATCGATCATGACGCTCGGCCAGGATGCCGGCATGCGGATGATCGAGAACGTGGTGACACATCTGCCCAGAAAGAAGGGAGCGAAGGCGGCGTGAGAACGGTCCTGACGGCGGCGATGCTTGCGATGGCTGCGGCTCCCGCTCTTGCCGATGATCCGGTCGAGGCGGGCAAGGCGCTCGCGGAGCTCAACTGCGCGCGCTGCCACGCGATCGGCGCCGACGGCGAGAGCCCGCATGCCGACGCGCCGCCGTTCCGCAGTCTCGGCGAGCGCTATCCGCTCGATGCGCTCGAGGAGGCGTTCGCTTCCGGCCACATCACCTCCGCCCATCCCGACATGCCGGATTTCACCGCCACGCCGGAGCAAGCCGGCGCGCTCATCGCCTATATCGACAGCGTGCAGGACGCGCGCTGACCATGGTGACTTCAGCGCGTCCCGTCCGCCGCCTTGCCTTCTGGTCGATCCCGCTCGCCCTCGGCGTGATGGCGCTGAAATTCGCCGCATGGTACGTCACCGGCTCGGTGGCGCTCTATTCGGACGCACTCGAATCCACCGTCAACGTCATCGCGGCGGTGATCGCCTTCGTCGCCGTCGGCTACGCCCACAAACCGGCGGACGACGGGCATCCCTTCGGCCACCACAAGGCCGAGTATTTCTCCGCCGTCATCGAGGGCGTGCTGATCGTGCTCGCCGCGCTCCTGATCGTACGCGAGGCGATCGACGGGCTGCTTGCGCCACGGGTGCTAGACGCGCCGGGGCTCGGCCTCGCCATCAACGGGCTCGCCGCCGCCATCAACGCCGCCTGGGCCTACGTGCTCGTGCGCGCGGGCCGCACCTACCGCTCGCCGGCGCTCGATGCGGACGGGCGCCACATCTGGTCCGACGTGGTGACCTCGGTCGGCGTCATTGCCGGCCTCGGTCTCGCCCTCCTGTTCGACGCGCCGCGGCTCGATCCGCTGCTGGCGCTGATCGTCGCGGGCAACGTGCTGCGCGAGGGCTGGAAGGTGATCGGCGCCTCGGTCTACGGGCTGATGGACGGGGCGATCGATTCGGACGAGGACCTGCGCATCCGCGACGTCATCAAGGCCAATGCCGAGGGCGCGATCGAGGCGCACGACATCCGCACCCGCAAGGCGGGCCGCGCCTCCTTCGTCGAGTTCCATCTGGTGGTCGACGGCGAAATGACGGTCGAGGCCTCTCACCGTATCTGCGACCGGCTTGAGGCGGCGATCCGCAAGGCTGTGCCGGGCATCGGCGTCGTGATCCATGTGGAGCCGGCTCACAAGGCCAAGGACCAGGGCATCGTCCTCGACGCCTGAGCGCGCGGGAAAGGTATTTATGCTGCAGCGCAGCAAGCGCCTTGACTATGCCGCGATTGTACGCCACATATGCGCCAACTGGATGGGGGCCAACTCGGCCGCTGCACGCAGCCTACCTTTCGCGTGATCTGACTTCCCCCGCTTTCCGCCACGAAATTCCGCGCGTCCGGCGGCGACGTGCCAACCCGAACAACGCCTGACGCTTGAACGCGCCGGGCGGTCCTCGTTTTCGGGCATGTCGCGCCGGGGCAGGGGCTCCGGCCGTGCGCATTCCCTCCACAGAAAGACACACATGACCTTCAAGTCCCTCGGCCTTTCGAGGCCGGTCCTCGAGGCGCTCGACGCCCTCGAACTCACCAATCCGACGCCGATCCAGACCCAGGCGATCCCGCCGGCCCTCGAAGGCCGCGACGTCGTCGGTCTCGCCCAGACCGGCACCGGCAAGACGGCGGCGTTCGCGCTGCCGATGATCGACCGTCTCGCCGACGGCGGCAAGCCGCTGCCGAAGAAGGTGCGGGCGCTGATCCTGTCGCCGACGCGCGAACTCGCCCAGCAGATCTCGAAGAGCGTCCGCGACTATACGAGCCGCGTGCGGCTGCGCTCGGCCGTCGTCGTCGGCGGCGTCTCGATCCGCCCGCAAATCAAGATCCTCTCCTACGGCGTCGACATCCTGATCGCCACGCCCGGCCGGCTCGAGGACCTCATCAAGCAGAAGGCGGTCGAACTCGACCGGACCGAGATCGTCGTCCTCGACGAGGCCGACCAGATGATGGATATCGGCTTCATGCCGGCGATCCGCCGTCTCCTCAAGCTCACCTCGTCGCAACGCCAGACCATGCTGTTCTCGGCGACCATGCCGAAGGAAATCCGCGAGCTCGCCGCGACCTACCTGTCGAACCCGGTCGAAGTCGCGGTGACGCCGGCCGCCCGCACCGCCGACCGCATCGAACAGACCGTGATGCACATCCCCGGTAAGGCGAAGATGGCGGCCCTGTCTGGCCTGATCCGCGAGCGCGCCGGCGAGCGCGTCATCGTCTTTACCCGCACCAAGCGCGGCGCCGACAAGGCCTCGCGCCGGCTCGAGGTCGAGGGCGTCGCCTCCGCGGCGATCCACGGCAACAAGTCGCAGGGCCAGCGCGACCGCGCGCTCGCCGGCTTCCGCGACGGCTCGCTGCCCGTGCTGATCGCCACCGACATCGCTGCCCGCGGCATCGACGTGCCGGGCGTCAGCCTCGTCGTCAATTACGAGCTGCCGAACGTGCCGGAAGTCTACGTCCACCGCATCGGCCGCACCGCGCGCGCCGGGGCTGCCGGCCAGGCGGTCACGCTCTGCGCGCCGGACGAGCGCTCGCTGCTCCGGGACATCGAGAAGCTGATCAAGCTCTCGATCCCGGTCGTCAAGGCGCCGGAAGGCACGTTCGACGACGCGCTTTCCGACGAGCAGCTTGCCGACGAGCGTCCCGAGCGCCGGAATGGCGGCCGCGAGCAGAAGGCGAACGGCCGCAGGACCGCTGGACCGAAGCCGCATCGCAAGGGCCAGCGTCCGGAGCGCCCGCATGGCGAGCGCCGCGATTCCGCCGTGCGCGACGCTGCCGGCGCCACGCAGCGCGCCGAACATCCCGCGCGGGGCGAGGTCGCCGCGCGCCATAAGCCCGGCCGTCCGGCGCCCGCGCACCATGCGGCCCAGGGGGAAGCCCGCGGCCGCGCCGGCGAGGACCGCGCCGCCGAAGCCGGCGGACACCGCAAGGCAGGCCGTCCCGCGCATGCCCATAACGGCAACGGCCCGGAAGGCAGGAGCGGCGAGGGCCGGTTCAAGGCCAAGGGCCCGAACAACGGGGCCGGCAAGCCCTCGGGCCGCAACCGGAACCGCAAGCGCTTCCGTCCGGGCCAGGGCGGCCCGAAGGCGGCGGCAAGCTAAGGCCGACATCACATTCGAGATCATCCGGCGGAGCGCGCAAGCCTCCGCCGGACGTCGGTTTAGCCCTCGATCGCCCGGTAGACGCCTGACCAGAAGTCGGTGAAGGTGACGGGCGGGGCGGGCGAATCCATCATCCGTTGGGTGAGGAGAATGCCGATCGTGCGCCGCGCCGGGTCGGTATAGGCCGACGTGCCGTAGCCGCCGTCCCAGCCAAAGCGGCCGGGCGTCATCCACGGCTGAACTTTTTTCGTCATCACCGCCATGCCGAGGCCCCAGCCGCCGCCGCCCTCCGACAGGAAGAAGGCTGCGAGCGGGTCGGCCTTGTGAGCAGGCATCAGCTGGTCGCGCGTCATCTCCGCCACCGAAGCCGCCGAAAGGTGGCGCCGGCCATCGAGCGTCCCGCCATTCAGCATCATTCGGCAGAATTGGAGGTAGTCGTCGACCGTGGTGACGAGCCCGCTCGCGCCGGATTCGAGCGGCGGCGTGCGGCCGAAGTCGATCCACTCGGCGGCCGGGAACGGCTTGATCGCGCGGGGCGCGGAAAAATCCGGACCATATTGCACCGGCAGCCGGTCCAGCTTGTCGGCGGGGACGACGAAGCCCGTATCCTTCATGCCGAGCGGGCCAAACAGGCGCTCGGCCATCACGGCGCCGAGCCGCTTGCCCTCGGCGCGCTCGATCAGGATGCCCGCCACGTCGAGGCCGTTGTTGTAGAAGAAGCGGCTGCCGGGCTGGGCGGCGAGCGGCAGGGCGCCGAGCGCGGCCATATAGGCGTCCGCATCAAGCTGGGGCAGCATGAAACCCGGCTCGATCCCCGCCTCGCGCATCGCCGCCTGGATCGGATGGACCGGCGGGTAGACCATCACCGCGCCCAGGCCGAAGGTCATGGTGAGGAGATGGCGCAGCGTGATCGGACGCTCCGCCGGGACGGTGTCGTCGAGCGGGCTTTCGAGGGCCCTCAGGACGCGACGGTCGGCGAGTTCCGGCAACAGCCCGTCGACGGGACCGTCGAGCGTGAGCTTGCCCTCCTCGACCAGCATCATCGCCACCGCGGCCGTCAGCGGCTTGGTGATCGAGGCGGCGCGGAAGATCGTGTCGCGGGCCATCGGCCGGCCGGAGCCGAGCTCGAACGTGCCGGCGGTGCCGACGTGGAGCTCGCCGTCATGCTCGATCGCCCAGACCGTGCCGGGCAGAAAGCCGGAGGCGACGTGGCCGTCCATGGTCTCCTGAATGTCGGCGACCGCGGCGGCGGAGAGCGTGCCGCGCGGCACCTTCGGCGCTTGTGCAAGAACTTTGGGCGCGAGCCCGGCGAGGGACAGGGCGGCGGAAGCCTTGAGCAGAGAGCGTCGGCCGATCGTCCGGAGTGCGGCGGGAAGGAAGGCGCGTATCCGGTTCATTTCGTTCCTCCTTCTCAGGCGGCCAGGCCCTCGCGGCGTTCCGCCTCGCGGACGAACAGACGCGCGCCGATGCGGGCAACGTGATCGCGAAAGCATTCGGCCAGCGGGAACTCCATTTTCAGCGCACCGCCGGACAGGACGTAAAGATACAGATCGGCCACGCTGAAATCGTCGCCGATGAGGTAGCCCGAACGCTCGAGTTGCGGGACGAGGAGGCCGAAGCGGTGCAGGATCTCCTTGCGAAGCAGGGGCTGCGCCTCCTCCGGCATGGCAAGGTAAATGGGAAAGCGCTTGTGAATCTCGGCGGCGAGAAAGGCGAGCATCTCGATCAGGCGGTAGCGGCCAAGCTCGCCGCGCGGCGCCAGGTGCGGAGCGCGGTCGGCTGCCCAGCAGAGGATGGCTGCGTTCTCCGTCAGGATCTCGCCGCTTTCGAGAACCAGCGCCGGTACATAACCCTTCGGATTGATTTCTGTGTAGTCGCTGCCGTCCTCCAACCGGCCGGTGAAGATGTCGACCTTGACGAGGTCGAAGTCGAGCCCGGCTTCAAGGAGGGCGACGTGGTCGGCGAGGCTGCTGAAGCCGGGCGCGTGGTACAGCTTTATCCGGGCGGTGATGTGGGTCATCGTTCCTCCTGTATGTGCGGATCATCTCGGCGGGAGGTCGTGGTGGCCATTCCTCACCGGCAGACTGATTGCAAAATGCAATCAGTTGAACGCTACACAGACCGATGGCATGTTGCAACCGGTTTTGGAGACGAGAGTGTACGGTCCTGACAACGGTGATGCCGCCGGACATCGTTCCGGCTGCCCGATCAATCTCACGCTGGAAATCCTCGGCGACAAATGGAGCCTGATCATCCTGCGCGACATGATGTTCGGGAACAGGCGGCACTTCCGCGACCTCCTGACCCATTCGCTGGAAGGGATCGCCTCCAACATCCTCGCCGACCGGCTGAAGCGGCTTGTCGCGGAGGGCGTGATCTCGAAGGCGGACGATCCGAGCCACAAGCAGAAGGCGATCTACAGCCTGACCGAGATGGGGGTCGAGCTCGTGCCTGTCTTCGCGACGATCGGCGCCTGGGGCGCGAAATGGCTGCCGGTGACCGACGACCTGTCGATCCGTGCGAAGGTGCTCGCCGATGGTGGTCCGGCGCTCTGGGCCGAGTTCATGGAGGACCTGCGCGTCGCCCATCTCGGCGCGCCGCGTCCGGCAGGGCGCGACGGGCCGAACGTGCGCGAACGGCTGCAGGCCGCTTACGAGGCGGTCGTGGCCGCCAGCGCTTCCGGCGCTGGCGGCACGCCCTGAGACTGCGCGCGCGGATCAGAGATAGCGCGCATGAGCGGGCGGATTGTACCAGTCGTCATCGATGCCGTTCTCGTAGACGATCGGCGCGGCATCGAGCTCCTCGGGGGTCGCGTCGTCGAGGCACGCGATGTTGACGGCGTGGAACGGCCCGCCCATCGGCTCGAAATCGGCGTGGGCGAAGGGCTGGACGCCGCAGACCGTGCAGAACATGTGGGCGATCGCCTTTTCGCCGAACCGGTACTCGGCAAGCGTCTCTTTCCCTTGCAGCAGCTCGAAATCGTGCGGGCGCACGAAGGCTTTCCAGAACCGCGTCTTTGCGCAGGACGAGCAGTTGCAGCGGAAGGTGGAGGTCCACCAGACGCCGGGAAGCTCGGGCGGCGAGCGCTCACCCGCCGGCGCGAGGTCGATGTTGGCGCGAAAGCGGACGGCGCCGCAATGGCAGCTGCCGTGATAGGTCTTCTTCATGCGTGATCCTCCGTGATGTTGTTGATGTGGGTGGCGAGGCGGTCAAGGCATTCGCTCCAGCCGCCGACATGGCTGTCGCGGTCGGCGACCGTGCGGAACGGCGTCTGGCGGAAAGTGAGGCGGGTGCGCCCGCCGACATCCTCGAAGGTGACGGCGACGAGCGTGTCGAGGGCGTCCTCCTGTTCCCAGCGGAAGGTGAAGACGATCCGCTCCGGCGCGACGATCTCGCGATAGGTGCCGCTGCATCCGTGGTCGGTGCCCTCGGGCGAGCGGATGCAGGCGCGCCAGGCGCCGCCCTCGCGGAAATCCGTCTTGAAGGTGGGGACGGTGAAATCCTTNGGTCCCCACCAGCGCACCAGNTGCTCGGCCGAGGACCAGACCCGNAAGACGAGGGCAGGGGGCGCGTTGAACATGCGGACGATTTCGAGCGAAATCTCGTCGTCGACGGTGCCGGTCGTGGCGTCATGCGTCATGGGAGGTTCCCCCGGTCCCGGTCTGCAGTTCCGCGAGATAGGCGTCGAGCCGGTCGAAGCCGTCCTCCCAGAAGCGGCGGTAGCCGTCGATCCAGCCTGCCACGCCCTTCAGCGCGGCGGGCTCCAGCCGGCAGGGCCGGAACTGGGCGTTGCGCCCCCGCGAGACGAGGCCGGCGCGCTCCAGCACCTTGAGATGCTTGGAAATGGCCGGAAGCGAGAGGTCGAAGGGTTCGGCGAGTTCGTTGACAGTCGCCTCGCCCTCGGCGAGCCGGGCGAGCATAGCCCGGCGCGTCGGATCGGCGAGCGCCGCGAAGGCGGAACTCAGAGGATCGGGGGTCATTTTATTATTCCATTCGGTTAATTAGCTAATTGGTAAAATAGAGGGTTCAGGCTGCCTGTCAAGCCCGCCTTCTTTTCCGGCGAAGGCCGGTCTTGCCAGCGGTCGCGCGCTCGGCTATTGAACCCTCCATGACGACGCGCCCGACCTTCCGTTCGACCGACCGTTCCGCCTTCATCGGCGCGACGGCACGCGCGCTCGCTTCCAGCCTTCTCCTTCTCGGCCTTATCGGCGATCGCCGGGTCCGTTGAGGGGCGCCCGGCGGTCGAAGCGCCGCAGGTGCCAGCTCCTCGAAGTCCATTTCCCAGATCACCCATGAGGGCTGCGGAGGCGAGAGCGCGAATGTGACGCGCGAAGCCGGACCCGGCGGCCCCGCGAAGCGAGAAAGACGATGAGCAGCACCACCGCACAGAAAATCCGGCCCGCCTTGGTACGCAAGGGCATGCCGCTGGCCTCGACCAAGTACCAGCCCTATCCGCAGGTCGACCTGAAGGACCGCACCTGGCCGTCGAAGACGATCACCAAGGCGCCGATCTGGTGCTCTGTCGACCTGCGCGACGGCAACCAGGCGCTGGTNGATCCGATGGGGCACGACCGCAAGGCCCGCATGTTCCAGCTCCTGCTCGACATGGGCTTCCAGGAGATCGAGATCGGATTCCCCTCGGCTTCCCAGACCGACTTCGACTTCGCGCGCTGGTGTGTCGAGGAGGGCGAGGTGCCGGACGACGTGTCGCTGCAGGTGCTGGTCCAGTGCCGGCCTGAGCTGATCACCCGNACTTTCGAGGCGCTGGAGGGCGCGCACCGGCCGATCGTCCATTTCTACAACTCGACCTCGGANCTGCAGCGCCGCGTCGTGTTCGAGAAGGANGTGCCCGGCATCAAGCAGATCGCCGTCGACGCGGCGAAGATGATCACCGACATGGCGGCAAACGCGGCACGCGCCTCCGGCCATGCCGGTTTCCGCTTCGAATACTCGCCCGAGAGCTTCACCGGCACCGAGCTCGAGGTGGCGCTGGAGATCTGCAACGCCGTCATCGAGGTGGTGAACCCGACGCCGCAGGACAAGCTGATCATCAACCTGCCCTCGACCGTCGAGATGTCGACGCCCAACATCTATGCCGACCAGATCGAGTGGATGTGCCGCAACATCGACCGGCGCGATTCCGTGCTGATCTCGCTGCATCCCCACAATGACCGCGGCACCGGCATCGCCGCCACGGAACTGGGCCTGATGGCCGGCGCCGACCGCGTCGAGGGGACGCTGTTCGGCAACGGCGAGCGCACCGGCAACGTCGACGTCGTCACGCTGGCCCTGAATATGTTCACGCAAGGGGTCGATCCCGAGCTCGACTGCTCGGATCTGGAGCGGATGAAGGCCGTCTACGAATATTCCAACCAGATGGCCATTCCCGAGCGCCATCCCTATGTCGGCGAACTGGTCTACACCGCCTTCTCCGGCTCGCACCAGGACGCGATCAACAAGGGCATGAAGGCAATCCGCAAGGCCAACACCCCGCTCTGGGAAGTGCCCTACCTGCCGATCGACCCGCAGGACGTCGGCCGCACCTACGAGGCGATCATCCGCATCAACTCGCAGTCGGGCAAGGGCGGCATCGCCTACCTGATGCAGGAGGATTACGGGCTGAACCTGCCGCGCGCGCTGCAGGTGGAGTTCCGCGAGGACATCCAGCGCATCACCGACGAGGAGGGCAAGGAACTGCCCTCGAAGCGCATCTACGACCGCTTCATCGAGCGCTATGTCGAACAGCCTACGGGCCGCATCCGCTTCGTCGACCACCACACCCACACCGACGCCGCCAACAAGGCGATCCGCAAGCTCGAGGCCGAGATCACCGATCGCGGCGTGACCCGCAGGATCGAGGGCCAGGGCACTGGCCCGATCGACGCCTTCGTCAACGCGCTCTCGGCCTATCTCGGCATCGAGATGACGGTCGCCAACTACTCGGAGCACTCGCTCCAGTACGGGTCGAACGCGGCGGCGATCTCCTATCTCGAGATGGAGACCTCGGTCGGCCGGCTCTTCGGCGTCGGCATCAACACCAACATCGTCGCCTCCTCGCTGGCCGCCGTCGTCTCGGCCGCCAACCGGGTGCTCGAAATCCAGGACGCGCAGTAAGCGTCGCGACGCCGCCCCTTCCGGGCAGCGTCTTTCGTTCGGGAGGAACGGCATGAACGGGATCGCCCTGAAACGCATCGGCGCGCGCGGCGGACCGCCGCTCGTCCTCCTGTACGGCTTCGGCGGGACCATGGCGACGTGGGACGCGGTCGTGCCGCTGGTCGGGACAAAGATCGACATCGTGCTCGCCGATCTGCCGGGTCATGGCGACTCGCTCCATGCCGACGGGCGGGGCGGCGCCGGGCGGATGGCGAAGGCCTTGCTCGCGGCCCTTTCCGCTGCGGGGATCGAGCGTTTCCATCTCGCCGGCCATTCGATGGGCGGGGCGGTGGCGATGCTGATGGCCTTGCGCGAACCGCCTCGCGTCCTCTCGCTCTCGCTCGTCGCGCCCGGCGGCATGGCCCCGGAGATCGACGCCACGCTTCTCGGCGAATTCGCCGGCGCCCGTACGCCGGAGGCCGTGCATGCCGTCCTGAAGCGCATGGTCGCGCCCGCCTATGCGTGGGATGACGCTGCCATCGCCGCGGTCGCCGCGTCGCGCGACCGCCCCGGCGCGGTCGAGGCGCTGACCGAGACCTACGTGGCTATGTTCCCGGACGGGCCGGAGCGTGGCCAGGGCACCTTGCCGCGCGGCGAACTCGAAAAGCTCACGATGCCAGTCGGCCTCCTCTGGGGTGATGCCGACACGGTGCTGCCGCATCCTCGTCCCGACGGCGTGCCCGCCAATTTCCGGCTGACGACAATCGCCGGCGCCGGGCACATGCTGCCGGAGGAAGTGCCGCAGGCTGTGGCCGACCTCATATCGCAGACGGCCGGGCTTCCCGCCTGATCCCGCTTATCCCAAGCTTTCGGCGCCGCCTCGCCTTGCCGGAACGGCTGTGTTAAGCAATCGTTAATGGTAATGACAGGCCCGGCGTCGCCCGGGCAAGGCCTGGCGCATGTCGCGCCATGGAGGACGAGATGACCGACCGTTCCAAGACCACCACGCCCGAGCGGCGTCTCGCCGACATCGTGCGCGAGGTGAAGATCGCCGCCGCCGACCGCAGCGACGTCGTCGTCGACATGCGCGATGCCGACCGCGCCCGGCTCGAGATCCTTGCCGACGAACTGCGCCCGGTCATGGCCGAGATCGATCCCGGCGACGACCGCTTCGATTTCGGCATTTCCTCCGGCCAGCAGCCGCGGCTCTGGATCGACGCCGTCGCCCATGTCCATATGGGCCGCGACCGCCGCATCTTCCGCTTCGTGCGCGACACCCGGCTCGGCCGCGTCGTGCTCGCCGAATCGGGCGAGGTGAAGCAGGTGGCGGATGCGGTGTCGCGCTACGTCGCCGAACGCGTGATCGAGCGCGAGCGGATTCTCTCCGGCGACTTCATTCCGGTCGACAGGCGCAATCGCATGGCCGAGGAGGATACGGACCTCCACGACGATGGCGGAAGCGACGCCCCGTCGGGGGCCGAGAAGGTTTCGGCTACAGTCGACACGGCGCCCCCCCGGGCGCTCCAGCCGGCGGGCGTCCCGCGCGGCCGCGGTGCGGGCTTCGTCATCGGCGCGTCCTGGTTTATCCTCGGATGCGTCGCCGGTGCGGCGGCGCTGATCGTCGCCTTCTGGGACCGGATCTCCGCGCTCGTCAACTGATCGGGCGGTCGGCGCGGATCGTCGGCGCCGTCTCGTTCTCCACCATCTCGCGGCCGCTCGCCGAGAGGCTGAGGCGGCGGTGGCCGATCGTCCAGCGGCCCGGTTCGCCGGAAATCTCGAACAGGTTGAAGGCCGCCGCGGGCTTGTGGCCGCCCGGCCCCTGGCTCGCCGAGGCGATGCCGACCACCGGCACGAGCCCGTGCGGCCCGGCAATGTGGTAGAGCGTGTCGAGATGGGTGTGGCCGTGGAGCACGAGCTCGGCGCCGTGGGTGCGGATCATGCGGCGAAAGCGGGTGATGCCCTTCANCCGCTTGTGCCAGGCCGCCGCGCCGTGGATCGGCGGNTGNTGGATGAGGACGACGCGNAAGCGGCCCTCGCGCCGCGCCTCGTCGAGAAGCAGCCCNGCNGCATGCGCCTGGCGCGAGGAGAAGTCGCCCGTCGCCATGAAGGGGAGGGAAGCGTTGGCGGTCGAGATGCCGANGATCGCCACCTCGCCGCGATTGGTGAGCGTGGGGAAGGGCGAGGNCCGGCCGGGCTCGGCATTGCTGCCGGAGAGGATCCACGGCATCCAGGCGCGGATGGCGTGGCGCAACGCTCCCGGCACGTAGGCGTCGTGGTTACCCGGCACGAGCGTCGTGCGCGCGGGATCGAAATTGGCGGCGAGCCAGGCCGTTGCCGTCTCGACCTCGGTCGCCGTCGCAAGGTTGACGAGATCGCCGGTTATCGCCAGATGATCGACGCCTTCGGCGGCGATCGCCTCGATCACGGTTTCGAGCGCGGCGCCGAAGAGGTGGCGGGCGCGGTTGCGCCGCCAGTTGACGTAGCCGGTGACGCGCTTCGAGGCGAGCTCGGTGAATGAGACCTTGGGCAGGGGACCGAGATGAACGTCGGAAATATGGGCCAGCCGGAACATGGTTCCTCACATAGCGGCCGGGGAGACGGGCGGCAACCTGCGGCGGATGCGTCCGCCACTTGCGACGACGGCTTCGGCGG
>Ga0065721_10006318_pt1 | contig 14216 bp, 12 predicted proteins | sample Mesricmetagenome_FD_59108 | JGI IMG/M metagenome (GOLD analysis project Ga0065721, IMG submission 59108) | Mesophilic microbial community from rice straw/compost enrichment Sample: eDNA_1 v2 (version 2) | ecosystem: Engineered > Solid waste > Grass > Composting > Bioreactor | place: USA: Davis... | reverse complement strand
CGAGATCGACAAGATGAAGCTTCCGCCTTGCCACTTCGTCTTCCAATTCTACGTCGCGAACGGCAAGCTCAGCTGCATGCTGACGATGCGGTCGATCGATACGTTCCTGGGACTGCCTTTCAATATCGCCTCTTACGCGCTTTTGACCCATATGATTGCCCAGCAATGCGATCTGGACGTCGGCGAGTTCATCTGGTCCGGAGGAGATACGCATATTTACAGCAATCACATCGAGCAAGTTAAGCTTCAATTAACCCGCGAGCCGTTCCCTTTGCCTAAACTGGTCATTAAGCGCAAGCCGGAATCGATCTTCGACTACAAGTACGAGGATTTCGAATTCGTCGGCTATCAATATCATCCAAGCATCAAAGCTCCGGTCGCCATTTGATCATTTCTTGTCGAATGTACGTTCAACTCCGAACAATTATTCCGGAATGTTACCGAATGTTCGGTAGTCACCGAAGTTAACCTTGTGGTATTATAGGAATACTCGATAGGAAAAAGGTGTTTCAATGACGATTACGCTAATCGCAGCGGTTGCGCAGAACGGGGTAATTGGAATCGATAATGCGCTGCCATGGAGGCTTCCGGCCGACATGAAGTTTTTTAAGAGCGAGACAATCGGCAAGCCCGTGCTCATGGGGCGGAAGACGTTCGAATCGCTCGGCAAGCCGCTTAAGGACCGCACGAACATCATCCTATCCCGGACGCTGGCGCAGGCACCGGAAGGCTGCGTGCTCGTTCGCGCGGCGGAAGACGCCGTCGAGAAGTTCGGCCATGGCGAGTTGATGGTGATCGGGGGAGCGGAGATTTACCGGCAGCTTATCGGCAGGGCCGACAGGCTTGTTCTGACGGAAGTCGGCGGGAGCTTCGAGGGGGACGCTTATTTTCCGGAATTCGATCGCTCCGAATGGGTATTAGTATCCAGAACGGAAGGCGTTCAGGACGAGAAAAACACTCATCCGTATGCTTTCTGCGTCTATGAACGCAAGCGCGAGTAGACAAATCGTACAAATAATTCAGTTAATAGTCCATTCTAGCGTCAACGGGTTGTCTGGTAGGATGATGTAACATTGTATGGAAGATAGGTACAACCGACAATTCTTGCAACTTTCGGCCTAGACGGATATATTTAAGGATACTCAACGCGCACGTGCGAAACACCGATAGATGGAGGAATTGAAGATGTCGACGCCTACGGGTTTTATGGAATATCAACGCGAGCTTCCCAGCGATCGCGATCCGCTTACGCGCATAAAGGATTGGAATGAATTCCACCGGATGTTCTCCGAAGAACAATTGCGTACACAAGGTGCCCGCTGCATGGATTGCGGCACTCCATATTGCCACACCGGAATGGAGCTGGCCGGAAGCGCGTCCGGATGTCCGATCAACAACCTGATTCCGGAGTGGAACAACCTCGTTTATCGCGGACTGTGGAGAGAAGCGTACGAGCGTTTGTCGAAGACGAACAACTTCCCCGAATTCACGGGTCGCGTCTGTCCGGCTCCGTGCGAAGGCTCCTGTACGGTAGGCCTGATCGGCGAGCCGGTTACGATCAAGACGATCGAACAAGCCATTATCGACCGCGCCTTCGAAGAGGGCTGGGTCGTTCCTCAGCCGCCTAAGGTGCGCACGGGCAAGAAGGTAGCCGTCGTCGGTTCCGGTCCCGCGGGACTTGCCGCCGCGGCTCAGCTGAACAAGGCGGGGCATACGGTAACGGTATACGAGCGTTCCGACCGTCTGGGCGGCTTGCTCATGTACGGCATTCCCACGATGAAGCTCGAGAAGCACATCGTCGAGCGCCGCATCGAGATTCTGAAGGCCGAAGGCATCAACTTCGTCACGAATACGGAGATCGGCAAGGACATCTCGTCCGAGCAGCTTCTAGCCGAATTCGATTCGGTCGTCCTGTGCGGCGGCGCGACGAAGGCTCGCGGCCTTGGCGACATCGAAGGCGCGAACCTGAAAGGCATTCACCCGGCTATGGATTACCTGAACGCGTCGATCAAGAGCTACCTGGACAGCGGTCTTGCCGACGGCAATTATATCGATGCCAAAGACAAGCACGTCATCGTCATCGGCGGCGGCGACACCGGCACGGACTGCGTCGCGACGAGCCTTCGTCTCGGCTGCACCAGCGTAACCCAATTCGGAACGCACGCCAAAGCTCCGGAAGTTCGCGACCAAGTGAACAACCCGTGGCCGCAATTCCCGAACGTCTACACGCTCGATTACGCGCATGAAGAAGCGAAGGCGCTGTACGGCGAAGATCCGCGCGCGTTCTCCGTCCTGACGAAGAAGTTCGTCGGCGACGAGAACGGCAACGTGAAGGAGCTGCACACCGTTCAAATTCGCCGCTACGTCGACGAGACGGGCCGCAAGATCTACGAAGAGATTCCGGGCACCGAGAAAGTATGGCCGGCCGATCTCGTTCTGGTCGCCGTCGGCTTCGAAGGTCCGGAACGCACGATCATCGATCAGCTGGGACTGGAGACCGATCGCCGTTCGAACGTGAAGGCGGCTTACGGCAAGTACAAGACAAGCGTTGACAAAGTATTCGCAGCCGGCGACATGCGCCGCGGTCAAAGCCTTATCGTCTGGGCGATCAACGAAGGCCGCGAGGCGGCTCGCGAAGTCGACAAGTACCTGATGGGATCTTCGATGCTTCCTTAAGGGACGGTTCGACCGACATAACGCTTGCAATTCGATAGGTAGAGGGTTGTCTTCGGCCGGGAGAGCTTCTTCGGGCCGGGGACAGCCTTTTTGCATAAGTTGAGCCATGTTAACAGGAGGTACGGATCGATGATCAAATACGGCGACGATCGGGTCACGAATCTGCAGTTCGCGGCATTCTATCCCAGGATCGAGCGAAGAGACGAGCAGTGGGTGGACGTGGAGCTGCGCTTCGAAACGAAGCCGAATACGGACGAGGTGCCTTCGGATCTGATCGAATTGACGGCGCTCGTCATTTGCACGAGGGCGGGAGCTCCGATCCAGATAGAAGCTCAGGACGCAGGCTGCGACTGCGAATACCAGTTCACGTTCTTCGAGAAGGAGCAGATCGAAGCGTTCGTTCGCAGCGACGAGATTCAGGAGGCTATTCGCCGAGCATAATAGTGCGGTTATTGCATCCGGAATCCTGGATCGTACGGAGTATCGGATTCCCCAAATCTTACCTCTATGATAAACTAATCGAAGAATGCTAGATTCGATCGGTAGCGGGATCAAGAGGGAGAGGAAGGGGAGCGGATGAGTAACGCGGTGCTGCTGTCGCCATCGGATGTCGTCGTCATCCGCCGGTATGTCCAAACGAAGTATGCTCCTCTCCCGAAGGCGCGGCAGGCGGAGATCGTCGCGGAAGCGGTTCGCGGGACGATCGAGCGCCGTCTGCCCGACTTGAATTCGAAGCTTAAATCCCGCATTACCCAAGAGCTCATTCATAGATGCCTTGTCGGCGAGAGCCGGGACGTCATTCCGGAGGATGTGCTGGACGTATGCTCGGACCTTGCCTTCGAGGAACCGATGGACCTGGAGCGGCTGACCGCTTGGTTGGAGGAGCGCGAACAAGGAAGATGGAGCCGGGAGCAGATCGCTTCCCGGGTGAACCGGGGCAATCGGCAACCGGGGACGCTGCCGCCGGGTCACGAGATCGGCTCCGAATCGAACTCGGCAGCCGCGGTCGCGGCTGTTCCCGCGGCAGAACCTCTATCTAACCTAACCGTAGAATCCGATGCCGAACGGTACGAAGCGGAGACGGCAAACGGCTATCTGAAGAGATATTGGCGTAAGAATGCGATTTGGTTAGGACTGACGTTCGCCCTGGCCATCGGAATGACCATGTGGGCGCTTCCCGGGCCGAACCGTTCCGGCGAGTCCGATCGAATAGATTCCGCGCAACCGGGGACATCCTCTACAGCGGTTGCGGAAGCCAATTCGGGAGGAATGCCGGACGAGCTGCGCTATATGGAGTTCGAATCGAAGGACGTTCTTGCTTATCTGCACAGCAGGGATTCCCTGCTGGCCGAAGAACCGTATTTTTCGGCGATCGTCGCAAGCGCCAAAGAGTACGACGTCAATCCGCTTCTCTTGCTCGCGATCACGGGACAAGAGCAAGGCTTCGTTCCGAAGACGAATAAGCAGGCCGAGCAGATAGCGAACAACCCCTTTAACGTGTTCCATAGCTGGCAGGACTACAACACCGATATTCGCGATTCCTCCCGCATCGCGGCCAAGCTGATCGCCAAGCTCGGCCGGCAGATCCCGGAAGGGGAGGAGGCCATCTCCTGGATGAATCGAACCTACGCCGAGGACCCGGGGTGGTCCAAAGGGGTAAGGCAGCTGTTCGATAAGCTGACGGAGCTCTCGAGTTAACAGAACCCCGATAGCGGAACAACCTACTTCCACAATCGGAACAGCCCCTCGACGGCTGTCATACAGTCGAGAAAGTCATACGGCGACTCTCATGCCCGATCCGGTATCGGCTAACGGACACTGGCGACTCTTAAGCGCTGATTTATCGCTCCTAGAAAATGTAACGGACATACAGTCCGTCAGCGTTCGGAAAACGCCTTGAAAAGGCGTTTTTACTGTTATAAGGGTTTTCTGTGTCCGTCACATTTTAAAAAGGCCATTTCGATGTTTTTAACGGACGGTAGTCCGTAAGAATCGAGGTTAACCCGTTTGAAGACGCGGGGATTCCTTTTTTTCCGGCTGCGTGCGTACTTTAATCCGCCATCGATTCGGTTTGGTGGTCAAGCGCCATGTTATCGAGAGTATGGGAGCGAGGAGTAAAGGTTTCTCCACAGATTGACAGCCCTTCGAGGGCTGTTTTTTTACATAAAGAATACACAAAATCCATAGGCCGATGAGCATATACTCCTATGATAAAGAATTGGGAGAGGAGAGAAAGGAATGTCTCTGCTTACTCAGGAATACGCCTTGCAGGTTATCGCGCAGCTGCTGCCGCAAGGAGCGGAGCTGGCCGTGCTGCATGCGCCGGTACCGTATCCGGCCGTCTTGGCAGCGGATTTGGACGGAGATCGGAACCTGGAGATTGTCGGCGTTTACCGCATGCCGGAAGGCATGCGAGCGATTGTGGCGAAGCCGTCCATTCACGGTTGGCATGTTGCCGCTCAAATGAGAGGTCCCGGCTATGGCATTGCCCATTTGGCCGCGGCTTCGATCGCGGGCTCGTATCCGCCAACCCTTCTTATCGGGTGGCAGATCGGCGAGCGCTGGGCTCAGCTTGATTTGTTCCAATACGGTTTCGGGGAATATCGCCATCTTACTCCGTACGACCTATTCTACAGCAGGCTTGCGATCGAAGAGATCCCTTCTCCGGGAGGCCGGGATGGTCTATGTCATGTGGCTCTATGGATTCACGATCGAGAGGAGGCCTATCAAGTCGAGCTGCTGCGTTGGCAAGGGAACGGTCTCGTTCGGGATCCGTCGGCTTATCCGCCTTACTTCGCAAGGACGGTCGTACCCTATTATGAACAATTAACGACCGAGCAGCCTTCATCGGGACTGTACCGCTTTTATCGGGAGGAAGCCAGAGCCAAGGCCGGACTATCGCCGGCGAGGCGCCAGGAAACCGCGGATCTCACGGTGCCGGGATCCCAATGACTGGCATCGCGGTACCCGAATAGGCCGAATTTACGGTTAGGTTTGCATTTCTCGGCGATGAATGAGAAAATTTCTTCCATAACCTTTCATTATCCATCCGACACTTTTGTTATCATTGGAGGCCCCGTCATGAGAAGAAGCATCGTCGCCGTCGACATGGACGATACGATCTGCCATCTCGTCAAGAGAGCGATCTATCATAATAATAAAGAATTTCCGACTCATCCGCTTCAATACGAAGAAATGCTGGATTGGAACACCGATCATCTCCGGCATCCCGCCAGCACGCAGGAAGTTTTCTTCGGCCGGCCGGGTCTCTACGAGGAGCTGGAGCTGTACGACGAGCATGTGGTCGAAGAGATGGAGAAGCTGCACGAGGCTTACGACGTGATCATCGTGACGGCCGGACAGCCGAAGAGCGTGGCGGAGAAATGGAACTGGCTTCAGCGGCACATGCCGTTCATTCCGTTCGAGAATTTCTTCGTCTGCAAGCGCAAAAGCCTCATCGGGTTCGATCTGCTGATCGACGACGGTCCGCACAACCTGTTGCCGGCGCTCGAGGCAGGGAGGAAGGTCCTCTGCATTCCGCATCCCTGGAACCGGAGGCAACGCGAGCAGTATGCCTTCCCCCTGATGGATTCTTGGAAGAACGCCAAGGAGCGCGTCGATCAATTGCTGCAGAACCTATAAGGCCAAAGAAGCCCCGCTTGGTCGCGTTGACCGGGCGGGGCATCTATTATTCGCATGTTATGGCCTCTCGATCAGCTGCTTAAGCTCGGTCACCAGCTTGTCCAGGCTGCCGTAGCTTGAGACGACGTCCTCGATCTTGCCGTTCTGATCCTCCAGGCTGGCGCATACTTCTTCGAGAGAAGACATGTTGCGTTCGGCGGCGGAGGCGATCAGGTTCGAGTTGCTGGCAATGCCGGAGTACCTCTCCCGAACTCGCTCCGCCGAGCGGTAGGCGAGCTCGGACTGCTCCTTCACCTGATCGGTATTTCCGGAGATTTGCCCGATAATCCGATTGACTTGTACGCAGGCGGTATGGCTGGCTTCGGCAGCGGTCTCGCCCCTCAGCACTTCCTTGCTCACCGCTTCGATCTGATAACGAACCGTATCCAGAATCGAAGAGATCTCGGCGGTCGCTTCGCGCGAATGATCCGCCAGCTTGCGAACCTCTTCCGACACGATGGCGAAGCCTTTGCCGTGTTCTCCGGCTCTAGCGGCTTCGATCGCGGCGTTAAGGGAGAGAAGGTTGGTTTGAGTCGCGATCTCGCCGATCGTGCCGATGATCGAACTGACGCGTTCGTTCTGCTCGCTGAGCGCCGACATGAGGTGAACGGTCTCCCGGATGATGTCGCGAACCCGGCCGACCTCCTCGGAGAGGGCCGCGATCTGCGCTTCGCCGGCATGGGTCAGGTCCGCCGTCTCGGAGGTATACCCGCGAAGGCGCTGCGTTCCGTCCGCCAGGTCGGCGATGACGGAATCCACTTCCTGTACGGAGCCCGACACGGTGATGACGGCGTGGCTCTGCTGCTCGAGGTCCTGCGACATCTCTTGGAAAGCGGCCGTCAATTCGCGGGAGATGTTGCCCGTCTTGTTCACTTCGACCTTCTGATTGGAGCTGAACTCGCTCAGCACTTTGATCGACGATTCCAGCTTCTCCATCATGCGATCCGACAGCTCTTTGGCTGCGACCGTCTGCTTATGTTCCTCCGTGACCTGCTTCTGCAGCTTCTCTCCGAAACGAGCGGAAGCGGCGAGAGCGGCCGTTAGGAAAATCAGGTACATGTAGAGATACAGCAAGGAATCGTTCGGGAAAAGGGCTTCGCCAAGCTTCGGGTCCAAGAACACGTAGGTTGTCGTCGCCATTCCTAGGACGCCAGCGAGCAGGATAGGCTTGTAATTCGAATAAAGCGTCATAAGCGCAATGTTCACGTAAACGAGAAAATAGGTGCTGACGATCGGATTCGGGTCCGACACGACAAGCAGAAGCGTGATCACGGACAGGATGACCGGGACCAGATACATCACGTATTCGCTCAGAATGCGTTTATAGGTCAGTACGGTTGCAAGCGAGCAGGCAATGCCTCCGAATACGATCAGAATGACCAGCATCCGAAGCGGGAGCGCCGCCGAGACGTCGGCTATGACGCCGAGCAGGAGCATTCCCCATAAAATTTTGACATAAAGCCGATTTCTCCTATCCAACACCGTCAGTTCTTTCATTATGTACCGCCTTCGTAAATGATTATCTTGTCAGAACATTCTCCGGCCGGAGAGACAATTCGACGTCCTCCAGCTCCGCGAGGCGAAGCCAATCGAAGGCTTCGGGGTTCTCGTACATCGCCTTCATGTTGAAGACGACGGGGATGACCGTATCTCCCTTGTAGTACTGCGAAGTGCCGACCTTGTCCATCGGAACCTTAAACGTGATCCGCAGAGCCCGGAAGAAGACAGGCTCCAGAAGAGACACCAAGTAATGATAGCCGTTCGCTTGGCAGAAACCGACGATCAGCGTTAGCAGCTCGGCCAGATAGGGGCCTCTATGCTCCTTAAGAAACGCAATCTTATCGATTTCCGCCACTTTGGACGGATTCATCGCTACCCATGGATGGAGGGAGAAGGGGGCAATTTGCTCCAATCGTCCTTCTTCCAAGCTATAGGGCTTGAATTCCGCCGTGCCGGCCGCTTCCCCGAGAGGAGTGATGGCCAGATAACGGCTTAGGTAATCAGTCGAGAATTCGAACTCGAAGTTTTTCTCGCGCCATACTGTCATCCAGATATAGTTGAATAGCGCGGCCTCCATATCGTTTTGAACTTTTTTGATCATTCCCATCACTCCTTGTCCTTCTTTTGTCTGTTTAGGTACCCATGGAACGAACCGCCTTTCTTCGTCATTCACCTCCTCTCCGGTGGCTATATTTATACTATCGGAAAATCATGGAAAACCGTTTAGGAAGCCCACCTGATATTTTAATTCGGGGCGGAATAGTAAACATTAACTTCAATAAACCATATTTTTACTATAAAATCAATTCATTATCGGGGTGTTAATTATAAAATAATGCCAAAAGTACGCGAGTTATCTGATAATTAAGCGAAAAAAACGACATCAGGGAGATCCCCCGATACCGCTTTGTCTTCGTAGCCTTATTCGGTTCGACCTTGTTCGATAACTTGTTCGACTTTCAGCAGATGCCGCATCATTCGTTCTCGCGCTTCGACGCCGTCGCGAGCCTCTATGGCTTCGAAGATGGCTTTATGCTCTTGAAGCAGCTGCTCGGAAGAAGCTCGTTCGGCGAAAAACCACAACCGGCGCGATTCCTTCATGCTCTCGCGAAGACGGCCGGCCATCGATTCCATCATCGAGAGAAACAACGCGTTCCGCGAGGCGCGGGCGATCAGGAGGTGGAAGCGGATGTCGGCTTGATCGCTCGCTTCCTCGTCATCCAGGACACTCTCCATTAGCGCAAGCGTCTCCTTCAGCTCCGCCAGATTCTCGTTCGTCCTTCGCTTCGCGGCGAGCTCCGCGCAGCCGGCCTCGATGAATTTGCGCACCTCCAGCACTTCCTGAAGCTGCTCGTTCTTGAAGGAGACGGCAGCCGCATCGTCGGAGGAGGGGAGCTCCTGGCTGACGTAGCTTCCTCCGCCATGGCGAATCGTGATCCAGCCCATCGCTTTGAGGCCGCTTAACGCTTCCCGTATCGTCGAACGACCGACCTCGAAGCTCTCTGCCAGCTCCACGACGGTCGGAAGCTTGGAGCCGGGGGCGTACTGGTTCGACTCGATCATGCCCTTGATCTGCTCAAGTACGAGCTCCGAGCCCTTCCGGGCTTGGACTTTCTGGAAAGCCACGCGAATTCCCCCAAAAAAATGATATACATCTATTCAAACATAAGGTAAGCTAAAAGAAAAGTGATCAGATCACATGATCAATATAATCATTCCAACGGAGGTTGCGTGCATGCTTGACTGCCAAATCGCCAATCAGCTCCGGGAGATCGTCGGAGCTTCCCACTTCAAGGATGACGACCAGACCAGGGTCGCTCACTCGTACGATGGAACGCCTATGCTGCAATCGCTGCCGGACGGGGTCATTTATCCCGGCAGCACGGAGGAGGTGTCGGCGATCATGCGCGTCCTGCACCGGAATCGAATCCCCGTCGTCAGCCGCGGGTCCGGAACCAACCTGTGCGGCGGAACGGTGCCGGTGCAGGGAGGTATCGTGATGGTCATGCACCGGATGAACGCCATCCTGGAGGTGGACCTGCAGAACCTCACGGCTACGGTCCAGCCCGGCATCCTGACGAAGAGATTCATCGAGCATATCGAGAGTTTAGGTCTCTTTTATCCTCCGGATCCGAGCAGCATGGCCATCTCGACGATCGGCGGGAATATCGCGGAGTGCTCGGGAGGGCTGCGAGGACTTAAGTACGGAACGACCAAAGACTACGTGCTCGGTCTCGAATGCGTGCTCGCATCCGGCGAGATCATCCGAACGGGAGGCAAGCTGGTGAAGGATGTCGCCGGATACGATCTGACGAAGCTGTTCGTCGGCTCCGAAGGGACGCTGGCCATCGTGACCGAAGCGACTCTGAAGCTGATTCCGCCTCCCAGGCATAAGAAGACGATGCTGGCCATGTACGGCGATATTTACGACGCTGCGCGCACGGTGTCCAAGATCATCGAGAATCGAATCATTCCCGCCACTCTGGAGCTGCTCGACAATCCGACGATTAATGTCGTTAACGATTATGCGAAGCTGAATCTGCCCACGGATGCGGCCGCCTTGCTGCTCATCGAACAAGACGGCGAGCCGGAGACGGTCGAGCGGGATATCGAACTCATCGCGAGCATCTGCCGGCAAGAGAACGCTTCGCAGATAAGCGTGGCGCAGAACAACGAAGAAGCGTTGAAGCTTCTTACTGCTCGCCGCAGCGCGTTTACGGCGCTCGCCAGGCTTCGGCCGACGACGATTCTGGAGGACGCGACGGTTCCGCGTTCCAAGATCGCCGATATGGTTCTGGCAATCAATCGAATCGCCGCCAAGCATCGGGTGCAGATCTGCACGTTCGGACATGCCGGGGACGGCAACCTCCATCCGACGGCGACGACGGACGCCAGGGACCAGGAAGAGGTTCATCGCGTCGAAGAGGCGTTCGCCGAAATCTTCGAAGCGGCCATCTCGTTCGGCGGGACGATCACGGGCGAGCATGGCGTCGGCTTGGTAAAGTCGCCCTATCTCGAGTGGAAGATCGGCGAACCCGGCGTCGCCGTCATGAAAAGCATCAAGGCGGCTTTCGATCCGTTGAACCTGCTCAATCCGGGGAAAATGTTCGCCAAGTCGGCGAGAAGAAGGGTGGTGCTCGAGCGTGGCTAAGACGGCGGACCGGGAAGCTTTGCGCGAGACGTTAAAGATAAAGCTGGATTACGACCAGCTAACGAACTGCATGAGGTGCGGCTTCTGCCTTCCGGCTTGTCCGACGTTCAAGGAAACCGGGCTGGAAGCGGAATCGCCTCGAGGCCGAATCGCGCTGATGAAGGCGACGGTCGACGGCGTGATGGAGCCGGACGTGCCGTTCGAGGAGCAGATGAGCCACTGTCTCGGTTGCCGGGCGTGCGAGCCCGCTTGCCCGGCGGACGTGAAGTACGGCCAGCTCATCGAGCAGGCGAGAGATGCGATCGAGCTGCATACGAAGCAGCATCGCGGATGGGTGAAGGGCGTTCGCAAGATCGTTTTCCAGGGGCTGTTCCCCCACCCGAAGCGGATGGAGCTGTTAGGCAAGGGATTGAAGCTCTATCAACGATCGGGCTTGCAGACAGTCGTTCGGAAGACGAACGCGCTGAAGCTTCTCCCGAAGCAGTTGGCCGACATGGAGAAGATTCTCCCCGAAGCGACCGGCAAGGGAGTCGCGAAGACGTTGGGAACTCGAATCCCGGCCAAAGGCGAACGCGTCGGAACGGTCGGCATGTTCCGGGGCTGCCTGATGGACGCGATGTTCTCCGAGACGAACCGCAAGACCGTGGAGCTGCTCAGCGAAGCCGGGTTCGAAGTGGTCATTCCGGAAGCTCAGAATTGCTGCGGAGCCCTACATGCGCATAGCGGGGAGACCGCTCAGGCGAAGGAGCTGGCGAAGGCCAACATCCGGGCGTTCCGCGAAGCGGGCGTCGATGCGATCATTTCCAACGCGGGCGGCTGCGGCGCCATTCTCGTCGAATACGACCACCTGCTCCACGACGAGCCGGAGTGGAGAGAGGCGGCGGAATGGTTCGCCAGCCGGACCAAAGACATCAGCACGATTTTGTGGAACGAGGGACGGACGCTTCCGTTCGCCAAGCAGACCGGTTTGGGGGCAGAACCCGTTAAGGTCACCTACCAGGATTCCTGTCACCTGAAGAATGTCATGAAGGGCGGAGCTTCGCCCAGGCAGCTTCTCGGGGCGCTCCCCGGAGTGGAACTCGTCGAGATGAAGGACGCCGGTTCCTGCTGCGGTTCGGCCGGCATCTACAATATCACGCAGCCGGAGATGGCGAATCGCCTTCTCGAGAAGAAGATGGACGACGCGAACGCCACGACGGCCCATTACATCGTCACCAGCAATCCCGGCTGCTTGCTGCAGATGAAGCTGGGAATCGAACGCCATGCGAACGATAAGAGGATGCAGGCCGTTCATATCGTCGATTTCCTGCATGAACGTATAGAACATTCGAATCGTCCGATAGATAAAGTCAATCGATAAGACGTTGACTTCCTCCGAACGCGGGTGGTAGATTGTTCCCATCACTATTTATTCCGACCGAAATAGTTTGGTATAACTTCGGCGAGGGACGAACGATCCGGGAGGTCAGCGTATTCCATGAAGGTCGCTCTTTTTAGCTTGTTGATGAATATACCGAATGCGGTGACGGGGGAGTCTCTCCCCGATCATCGGAAATTTCGCAACGTCCTGAGGCAAGCCGAGCTGGCGGAACGGCTCGGTTTTGACGCGTACGGCATCGGAGAACGCCACGGGGAGCCGTTCCTCTCCTCGTCTCCTCCGGTCGTTCTGACCGCGATCGCGGCTAGAACGTCGCGAATCCGGCTGCTCTCGACGGTAACCGTGCTTAGCGTTCTCGATCCCGTGCGAGTCGCCGAAGATTATGCGACGTTGGACCACCTATCCGGCGGGCGGCTTGAGCTTATGATCGGCAAGGGGAACGACCCCCGCCATTATCCGCTGTTCGGCGTTCCGGAGGAGAGGCAGTGGGAGTCGCTCGAAGAACGATACTACCTGCTGAAGAGATTATGGCAGGAGGAGAACGTGAATTGGGAGGGGCGTTATCGTCCGGCATTGGTTGAAGTAACGACGCAGCCGCGGCCCTATCAGAAGAAGATACCGATCTGGCACGGCAGCGCGTCCAGCGAGATCTCAACGGAGCTGGCCGCCAAGAACGGGGAACCTCTTTTCTCCTCGAACGCCTTTCATCCGATGGCGAAATACAAAGCGCTGATCGACCACTACCGGGAACGATGGGAGCATTACGGGCACGATCCCGAAGAGGCGATCGTGGGCTCCGGCGCGGGCAGCCTTTATCTGGCGAACACGAAGGAAGAGGCGATCGAGCGATTCCGTCCTTATTATCAAGCATATAGCTTAACGGATGCGGCGCAGCATAATCGTTCTCCGTTCACGAGTCTGGAGGACACGGTCGAGAACGGCCCCGCCTTGGTCGGAAGCGCGGAAAGCGTCGTCGAGAAGATTCTGAAGTATCATCAGGCTTTCGGCCATCAGGTGCTTGCGATCAGCGTCGACGGGCTGACGGAGCAAGAGCAGCGGGAACAGATCGAACGATTCGCCTCGGATGTGCTGCCCGTCCTTAAACGCGAGATTCCCGGCAAGGTGTGGGAGAGCGCCGACTTAGCCCAATAGCTTCTGGATTTTATCGAGCCGGAAGGCTGGAGTCGCTGCAGGGAGATTAGGGGATCGATCAAGCCTAATCTAAGGACCTCTTGGAAGGAAGGACCTCTTGGAAGAAGAGGTCCTTCCTATTTTGCAGAGGGGAAAATCGTTCTATCAAAGCGATAGAAAGGGGATATTCCTAATTTTTGTTCTATGAGAAACGTTATTTTGTGAATGTCTGCGGAGATAAGGAAGTGCTACTCTAGAATTGGCGCCGAAAGAAGAGGATCCTATCCCGAATTCGTTTTGTAAACGCTTTATCGAAAGTGTTTAACTCCATTAATTATCTAGTTGGAGGCGGTAGGATTGAGAAGGATAAAAGGATGGCGGATATGGGCTGCCGCACTCGCGTTGTTTGCTTTGGTGCCGCTTGGCACGGGGAGCGCGGCCGCGACGTTAGAGGAAGTTCCATATCCGATCGATTCCAGCAACCAGGCCGGTTGGTGGTCGCCGCTCGACACGTATGGAACGGGCTTGGAATATGCCTATATGGCCTATAACGCTCCCGGCAGCACGGCCGGAACGCATAAGCTGTACATTGCCCGCAGAGACGGAACGGGTGCCTGGAGCAATATCCCCGTCATGAACGGATCCAGCGTCGCCGAATACGCCGACGATAACGGCCACAATCAGCCGTCGATCGCGAGG
>Ga0065721_10005385_pt1 | contig 14216 bp, 14 predicted proteins | sample Mesricmetagenome_FD_59108 | JGI IMG/M metagenome (GOLD analysis project Ga0065721, IMG submission 59108) | Mesophilic microbial community from rice straw/compost enrichment Sample: eDNA_1 v2 (version 2) | ecosystem: Engineered > Solid waste > Grass > Composting > Bioreactor | place: USA: Davis... | reverse complement strand
GAGGATGCGGCGCGAGACCGTCGCCGCGCCGTAGGCACCGGCGACCGCGACGCAGGCGAGGAAGAACAGCGCCACGTTCGCCTGCCAGGCCGGGTCGCGGATCAGGAGCGCCCAGATCAGGCCGGCGGCGAGAAAGCCGTTATAGAGGCCCTGATTGCCGGCCATCGTCTTCGTCATCGGAAACATCTCCTTCGGCAGGCCGCGGAACACTTTCGGCCCGCGCGTCTCCCAGGCGAACATTTCCAGCCAGACGACGTAGAGATGTATGAGTGCCACCACAGCGGCGATGATCTGCGATAGGAGCGACATGGTTTCCCTCCGTACGGGGGCGTTCCCGCGCCCTTAGGCGAGCTTGCCAAGGGTTGTGCCCCGACGCAATCTCGCCCGTGGCCAATCCACCGCGATCTCAGCCCGCCGCGCGTCCCGCGATGCGGCCGGAAAAGATGCAGCCGCCGAGGAAGGAGCCTTCGAGCGCATTGTAGCCGTGATAGCCGCCGCCGCCGAAGCCGGCCACCTCGCCCGCCGCATAGAGGCCAGGCACCGGATTGCCCGCCATGTCGAGCACGCGCGAGTGAAGATCCGTCTCGAGCCCGCCGAGGGTCTTGCGGGTGAGGATGTGCAGCCTGACCGCGATCAGTGGGCCGTTCGCCGGATCGAGGATGCGATGCGGCTTCGCCGTCCTGACCAGCCGGTCGCCGAGATAGGTGCGCGCGCCATTTATGGCGATAACCTGCGCGTCCTTGGCGAAGCGGTTGCCGACCTGCAGGTCGCGCGCCTCGATCTGGGCGCGCAGCCGTGCCGGGTCGATCGTGTGGCCAGGCTCGAGCGCGTTCATTCTTGCCACCAGCTCCTCGAGCGTACCGGCGACGATGAAATCCTCGCCGTGTTTCTTGAAGGCCTCGACCGGCGGCGGCGCGCCCGCCCCGCGCCTGCTCTTCAGCACCCTGAGCCAGCGCTTGGACGTCAGGTCCGGGTTCTGTTCGGAGCCCGAGAGCGCGAATTCCTTCTCGATGATCTTCTGCGTCAGCACGAACCAGGAATGTTCGTGCCCCCGGCGGCGGATTTCCTTCAGCGTCGACAGCGTGTCGAAGCCGGGCAGGCAGGGCGCCGGCAGCCGCTCGCCATCGGCGTCGAACCACATCGAGGACGGGCCGGGCAGGACGCGGATGCCGTGGCCGGGCCAGATCGGCGCAAAATTCTTCAGCCCTTCGGTATAATGCCACATCCGGTCGGCGTTGATGAGGTGGGCGCCGGCCGCCTGGGCGATCGCGATCATCCGGCCGTCGACATGGGCCGGCACGCCGCAGACCATGTGCGCCGGCGGCTCGCCGAGCCGGTCGCGCGGCCAGTTGCGACGCACGACGTCGAGATTGCCGCCGATGCCTCCGGAGGTGACGATGACGGCGCCGGCGGAGAAGGCGAAGTCGCCGGCGGGATCGCGGTTGGTCGCCTCGCCGCGCGCCGCACCGTCCGGGGCGAGCACGGTGCCGGAGACGCCGGTCACCGCCCCGTTCGCCGTCGAGATTTCGTCGACTTGGTGGCGGAAGCGGAAGGAGACGCGACCCGCTTTCTCGTGCTCGCGCACGCGGCGCACGAAATGCTCGATCACGCCGGGACCGGTGCCCCAGGTGATGTGGAAGCGCGGCACCGAATTGCCGTGGCCGTCGGCAAAGGAGCCGCCGCGCTCGGCCCAGCCGACGACCGGGAACCAGCGCAGCCCCATCGCGTGCAGCCAGGGCCGCATCTCGCCGGCGGCGAAATCGAGATAGGCCTCGGCCCACCGGCGCGGCCAGTAGTCTTCGGGCCGGTCGAACCTGGCCGAGCCGAGCCAGTCGGAGAGCGCCAGTTCGCGGTTGTCGCGGATGCCCATCCGCCGCTGCTCGGGCGTGTCGACCATGAACAGGCCGCCGAGCGACCAGAAGGCCTGCCCGCCGAGGAACTGCTCCGGCTCCTGGTCGAGGACGAGGACGCGCTTGCCCCTGTCGCCGAGTTCGGCCGCCGCTGCGAGCCCGGCGAGCCCCGCCCCGACGACGATCACGTCCGCTTCCCGCATTCACCCCTCCTCCGCCCGACCTGCGGGTCTTTAGATTTACTCTCCCGGGAACAGGGCGTGGAACTGCCGCTCGCCCTCGCGGGTGAAGCGAACCGCCCGCGTCTCCTTCTCCCGCCGCGCCCAGGCATTCGCCTCGAAGCGCTGGAGCAAGGCACGCCCGACGCTTCCGGCAAGATGCGGCCGGCGCGCGCTCCAGTCGAGGCATTCGCGGCAGAGGCGGGTGCGTCCGCGCTTCAGCCCCTCGATGTCGATCCCCACCGCCTCGGCGAGGAAGGCATGGCCGTCGCGCGACAGGTCGATCGCATCCCCCGTCCCGCGCAGGTGCCCGCGCCGCCTCAGGCTCTCGAACATCTGGATGCCCATGTCGCCGGCGAGATGGTTGTAGCAGACGCGCGCGCGCCGCAGGCTCTCGTCGCGGGGGCCGGTGCGGGTCCGTAGATGTCCGGTCCCGGCGGCAAGCCCCATCAGCGCTTCGAGCACGGCGGCGACCTCGGCGCCCGCCAGCGCCACGTATTTGTGCCGGCCCTGCCGGCGCGGCACGACGAGCCCTCCAGCCTCGAGCTTCGCAAGATGCGCGCTCGCGGTCGGCAGCGTCACTCCCGCCTCGCGCGCGAGCTCGCCCGCCGTCAGCATCTTCCCCGCCATCAGCGCGGTCAGCATGTTGGCGCGGGCGGGATCGCCGATCAACGCAGCCACGCGGGCAATGTCCGGGCCTTCCTTCATGGTTTGACCATAACCGAAGCATTCATGCCGGGCAACGGGCTACAACCCGCCGGCACGACCAAGGAGTGACCTATGCTGACCTGCATCATCCGCTATCACATAGACCCGACGAAGAAGGCCGAGTTCATCGACTATGCGCGGAACTGGAACGAGGCCATCCCGCGCTGCGGCGCCGACCTGATCGGCTACTACGCGCCGCACGAGGGCTCGAGCACGCTCGCCTACGGAATCTACAACATCGAGAGCCTCGCCGCCTACGAGGCCTATCGCGCCCGGCTCGCCGCCGATCCGCTCGGCCGGCGGAACTACGAATTCGCCCAGCGGGAGAAATTCCTTTTGCGCGAGGACCGCACCTTCCTCAAGCTGGTCACGTCGGAGCGAGAGTGAGGAGGAGACGATGGACGCCGAGCACGAACGCAATGCGATGGTTGCCGTCATCTTCGAGGTGATCCCGAAGGACGGGCGCAAGGACGACTATCTCGACGTCGCCGCCAGCCTGAAGCCGCTGCTCGAGACGATCGACGGCTTCATCTCGGTCGAGCGCTTCCAGAGCCTCACCGATCCGAGGAAATACCTGTCGCTCTCCTTCTTCCGCGACGAGGCGGCGGTGCAGGCCTGGCGCAACCAGCCGCCGCACCGCAAGGCGCAGGCGGCGGGACGCGGCGACATCTTCGAAAACTACCGGCTGAGGATCGCCCACGTCGTGCGCGATTACGGTCTCTTCGACCGCGCCGAAGCGCCTGACGACAGCCGCGAAAGCCACGGCTGAGCGTCGGAAAAGGGGCTCAGACTGCCTTCAGGTCGTCCGGCAGGAGGTCCACCGGGAAGTTCTGGTAGGAGACCGGCCGCAGGAAGCGCCGAATCGATAGTGTGCCGACCGAGGTCGCCCCGAAATTGGTCGAGGCGGGATACGGCCCGCCATGGACCATGGCGTCGCAGACCTCGACGCCGGTCGGATAGCCGTTGACGAGGATGCGGCCCGCCTTGCGCTCGAGCACCGGCAGGAGCCGGCGCGCCGCCTCGTGGTCGCCGGCATCGGCGTGGAGCGTCGAGGTGAGTTGGCCCTGGAAGGCCTTGGCCAGGCTCACCATGTCGTCGACGTCCCGCGCCCGGACGACGATGCCGAGCGGGCCGAACACTTCCTCGCCGAGGATCTCGTGGGCGCGCCAGACGTCGGACGTGGTCTCGAACAGATAGGGCGCGGCGCGACGGTCGGCGCAGGACGTGCCGAGGAGCTGGCGGACGTCCGAGATCGCCTCGATATGCGCGGCACCGCGGCGATAGGCATCGGCGATGCCGTCGGTCAGCATCGTCTGCGGCCCGATTTCGGTCAGGGCGGCGAGGCTCGCGGCGACGAAGGCGTCCGCATCCGGTCCGTCGATGACGATGGCGATGCCGGGATTGGTGCAGAACTGGCCGGCGCCCTGGGTGAGCGACCCGGCCCATCCCCGGGCGATCGCTTCCGCCCGCGCCGCCACCGCCGCCGGCAGCAGGAACATCGGATTGACCGAGCCGAGCTCGCCGAAGAAGGGAATCGGCTCGGGCCGCGCGGCACAGAGGTTGAACAGCGCGCGTCCGCCGCCGAGCGAGCCGGTGAAGCCGACGGCGCGGATCAGCGGATGCTGCACCAGCGCCTCGCCGACCTGGCGGCTGCCGCCCTGGACGAGGGCGAAGACGCCGGGATGGAGGCCGCAGGCCTTGATTGCCGCATCGACCGCCTGGGCGACGAGCTCGCCGGTGCCGGGATGGGCGGAATGGCCCTTGACGACGACCGGACAGCCGGCGGCGAGCGCCGCCGCCGTGTCGCCGCCCGCGGTCGAGAAGGCGAGCGGGAAATTGGAGGCGCCGAAGACGGCGACCGGCCCGAGCGGCCGCTGCATCAGCCGGATGTCCGGACGCGGCAGCGGCTGGCGGTCGGGCAGCGCCTCGTCGTGACGGCGGTCGAGATAGTCGCCTTTCAGGATGTGGGAAGCGAACAGCCTCAACTGGCCCGTGGTGCGGCCGCGCTCGCCGTTGAGGCGAACCTCCGGCAGCCCGGTTTCCTCGCAACCGATTTTCGTGATCTCGGCGCCGCGCTTCTCGATCTCGTCGGCGATGGCGTTGAGGAACGCCGCACGCTCGGCCCGCGTCGTCGGGCCGTAGCTCTCGAACGCTTCCTCGGCGAGCTGCACCGCACGGTCGACAAGGGCCGGCGTGCCGGAGGCGAAGGTGTGGGCCTCGCCATGGGCCGGTTCCGACCGGAAGGTGGTGTCCGCGCCCACCCATTCGCCGCCGATGAGATGCTTGCCGTGAAGCATGGTCCGTCACTCCGTCATGTTGGCAGGGCGGGCCGCCGCCGGGGGCTCCCGCAATGCGGGCAATCTGACGTCCGGCCCCGCTCTTGGCAAGGGCGCGCGCCGAGATCGGATCGGATATTGGATGAAATCTTGTCGCAGGCGATCAATAGCGATAGCCGCGGTCGAGCGCCTTCTGCGCGCTGGCGATCGACCTGCGGATGATCGCCGCGAGCTTCTCCTCGCCGATGCGCGAAATCCGCTCCTCCGGGCCGAAGACGGAGATGCCGGCCACCATCGTCTTCTGCGGGCTGAACAGCGGCACGGCGACCGCGCCGAGGCTGCGCTCGCGCTCGCCGCGATTGGTAGAATAGCCACGCGCGCGAATCTCGGCGAATTCGGCGAGAAGCCTCTCGCGGTCGATGTTGGTGCGCTCGCTGAACGGAACGAGGTCGTGGGTGGCGAAATAGTTCTCCCGCTCCCGGTCCGGCAGGTGGGCGAGCCACAATTTGCCGTTTGCGGTCGAATACGCCTCATGGCGCGCACCGACGCGGCTGGTGAAGGTGAGGAAGCGGTGCGAATGCGCCACCGCAAGGCACACCGCCATCGAGCCGTCGAAGGTGGTCGCCATCGCCGCCTCGCTCGTCTCCTCGGCGAGTTCGTTGAGATAGGGCTGCAGCAGGATGGCGAGCCGGCGCGTGTCGTCGGCGCGCTTGCCGTAATCGACGAGCTTGAGGCCGAGCCGGTAGACGCCCTTATAGGGTGACGACAGGGCGCCGACATGGACGAGCGTCTTCAGGAAGCGGTGCGCGGTGACTGTGTTGAGCCCGGTCGCGTCGGCCACATCCTGCGTGGTGATCTCCAGCCTTCCGTCGTCGAAAAGGTCAAGAATCTCGAAAGCCTTGACGACGGTGCTGTTCAACGGCGTGGCCATGCAGTCCTCCGCATTCGCACGGGACGGGTTGACGAGATACTTAACAAATGTATTATCATAATTATATGAGATGAAATTTCATATAATGAAATTCATGTCAAGGAGGTGTGCGTGCTTCATGCGGCGACCGAAGGCACCGGAAGCCTGACCGCGGGCGGGGCGATCTTCTCGCGCCTGAAGGCGCTCGGCGTCGACTACGTCTTCGCCAATTCCGGCACCGACTTCCCGCCGATCATCGAGGGCCTCGCCGAGGCTGCCCATCACGGCATCGATCTGCCCAGGGCGATCACCATTCCGCACGAGCACGCAGCGCTCGGCATGGCCCACGGCTACTACTTCATGACCGGCAAGGCGCAGGCGGTGATGCTCCACACCAATGTCGGCCTCGCCAACGGGGCGATCGGCGCCATCAACGCGGCGACCGACCACGTGCCGATGCTGCTGATGTCGGGCCGCACGCCGACCATGGAGAAAGGCCGCTTCGGCGCCCGCACCGTGCCGATCGGCTGGGGCCAGGAAATGCGCGACCAGACGGCACTCGTGCGCGAGGCAGCCAAATGGGACTACGAGCTGCGCTTTCCCGAGCAGGTGACCGAGATGCTCGACCGCGCCCACGCCATCGCCAATTCCACGCCCAAGGGTCCGGTCTATCTGAGCCTGCCGCGTGAAATTCTCTCCGAGACCATCGACGCCAGGCTCATCCACGTCGAGCCGGCCATGGCGCCGGCGCTTGCCGAACCACCCCAGACTGCGATCTCCCGTGCGGCGGACCGGATCGCGGGAGCGGAGAACCCCGTCGTTTTCGTCCAGCGGGGCGGGGACGGGAACGAAGGGTTCTCCGCGCTGACCGGGATCGCGGAAGCCTTCGCGATCCCGGTCGTTCATTACTGGGCGACGCAGATCGGCATTCCGACCGACCACGAGATGTTCGCCGGCGCCGATCCGGAGCCGTGGATCTCCGAAGCCGACGTCATCCTCGTCGTCGACGCGCTGGCGCCCTGGTCGCCCGACATCCACACGCCGCGCAAGGACGCCTGCGTCATCCAGCTCGGTCCGAACCCGCTCTTCAGCCGCTTCCCCGTGCGCAGCTTCCGCGCCGACGTGACGATCGCCGCCGAGACCAACACCGCGCTCGCCGCCCTTGCGGCAGCACTCGAGACCCGGCGGGCGACGGCCGACATCGAGGCCCGGCGCAGACGCGTCACCGCGCGCACCAGGGCGATCCGCGCGGCGACGCTCGCCGTCGCCGAGGGCGGTGCGGGCCCGGTCATGCGCAAGGACTTCGTCGCGCTCGCCCTCTCGCGGGCGATCGCGGGCCACGACGCCACCGTGCTCTCCGAGCTCGGCGTCCCGCTCGAGCCGATGACGCTGACTGCGCCGCGAAGCTGGTACCAGGAACCCTTTTCCGGGGGACTCGGCTGGTCGCTGCCGGCCGCCATGGGAATGAAGCTCGCCCGTCCCGACAAGCTGATCGTCGCGACGATGGGCGACGGCTCCTACATGTTCGCCAACCCCGTCGCCTGCCACCAGATCATGCAGGCGCACGACATCCCGGTGCTGATCGTCGTGCTCAACAATGCCGGCTGGGGCACGGTGCGCCAGTCGGTGACGGGGATGTATCCGAAGGGCTACGCCGCGCGCGCCAACGAGATGCCGCTGACCGGCCTCGCCCCCAGCCCGAAATTCGAAATGATCGCCGCCGCTTCGGACGCCTGGGCGCGACGCGTGGAAACCGCCGACGAGCTGGCGGAGGCGCTCGAGGAAGCGATCCGCCAGGTCACGATCGAGAAGAGGACTGCACTTTTGAACGTTCGCGTCATGTGAACGCAACCATCGCCGGCGAGGAGGCCGGCACCAAGGAGGAGAACGATGAGAATTGCCAAGACGCTCATACTGGGCGGCCTTGCGGCCCTGGCCCTGACCACGGCCGCCGCCGCGCAGGAATTCACCTTCAAGCTGCACCATTTCCTCGGGCCCAAGGCGCCCGCGCAGACACAGATGCTCGAACCCTGGGCGAAGGCGATCGAGGAAGCCTCCGGCGGCCGCGTCAAGATCGAGATTTTCCCTTCCATGTCCCTTGGCGGCACTCCGCCGGAACTGATCAGCCAGGTGCGCGACGGCGTCGTCGACATGGTCTGGACCGTAAACGGCTACACGGCCGGCCAGTTTCCGCGCTCGGAGGTGTTCGAACTGCCGTTCATCATGACCAACGACCCGGCAGCGGCGAACCTCGCCCTCTACGACATGTTCGACGACTATCTCGCCGAGGAATACAAGGGTGTGAAGGTGCTGTTCCTGCACGTTCATGCCGGACAGGCGATCCACACGGTCAAGGACGAGATCCGCAAACCGGAGGACTTCGCCGGCAAGAAGATCCGCATCCCGACACGCACCGGCGCATGGCTGATCGAGCAGCTCGGCGCTTCGCCCGTCTCGATGCCGGTCCCCGACCTGCCGCAGGCGCTGTCGAAGGGCGTCGTCGACGGCGCCTTCGTGCCCTGGGAGATCATCGCCCCACTGCACCTTCAGGACCAGACCGACTACCAGATCGAGGGCGCGGACAAGACCCGCTTCGGCACCACGGTCTTCCAGGTGTCAATGAACCAGGCGAAGTGGGATTCGCTGCCCGAGGACATCCAGAAGATCTTCATCGAGAAATCCGGCCGCGACTGGATCAAGCAGGTCGGCCAGATCTGGCGCGACGCCGACGAACACGGCATCAAGCTCGCCGAGGATGCCGGCAACAGGCACATCGTGCTCACGCCGGAAGAGACGGAAGCCTTCCGCGTGAAGCTCGAGCCCGTGCTCGAACGCTGGAAGGAGGAGGTCGCCGCCAAGGGCATCGACGGCGCCGCGCTGATCGCAAAGGCGCGCGAGCTCATTGCCGCCAACGCCCAGTGATCCCATGGACGGGAACTATGCGGACAGGCAGGCGGGGCCGCTCGACGGCCTCGCCCGGCGCCTGATCGAGGCGTGGGCGCTGTTCGGCGGCTTCGTCCTCCTCGGCATCGTCTTCATGCAGACGGCAAGCGTGGTGATGGGCGCGTTCGGCGCGCCCTTGCCTGGCGATTTCGAGATGACGGAAGTCTGGATCGCCGTCGCCGCCTTCGCCTTCCTGCCCTATTGCCAGCTCACGGGGGCCAATGTGACGGCAGACATCTTCACCTCCGGCGCGGGGCCGAAATTCATCACCGCGATGAGCGCGGTCACCTCGCTCATCGCCCTCGCCTTCGCGGTCATCATGGCGTGGCGCAGCTGGCACGGCATGCTCGACCAGTTCGCCTATGACGCACAGACCGCGATCCTCGGCTTCAGGATCGGCTACGCCTTCATTCCGATCGTCATCTCGCTCGTCCTCCTCGCCGTCGCCGCCCTCGTGACGCTTGCGGACGCCCTGCGCGGCGAAACGCCCGCGCGGGAAGCGGGAGGCGAATGACGTGGAACACGCCCTCCTGATCGGCCTAGGCGGCCTCGCCGCGCTCATCTTCCTGATCGCGGTCCGCATCCCGATCGCCTATTCGATGATCCTCGTCGGCGCCGTCGGCACGATGGTGCTCAACGGTCCCGCGATCACGCTCAGCCAGCTGAAGACGCTCGGCTTCAGCCAATTCTCGAAATACGACCTCTCCGTCATCCCGATGTTCGTGCTGATGGGTTATGTGGCGACGCAGGTCGGCCTGTCGAAGGACCTGTTCCGCGCCGCCAACGCCTGGTTCGGCCGGCTGCGCGGCGGGGTGGCGATGTCGGCGATCGCCGCCTGCGCCGGCTTCGGCGCCGTCTGCGGCTCCTCGCTCGCCACCGCCACGACGATGGGGCAGGTCGCGCTTCCCGAGCTCCGGCGCTACAAATATTCGGGCACGCTCGCCACCGGCACGCTCGCCGCCGGCGGGGTGCTCGGCATCCTGATCCCGCCATCGGTCGTGCTCGTCGTCTACGCGATCATCGTCGAGGCGAACATCGTCACGATGTTCGAGGCGGCGCTCGTGCCGGGCCTGATCGCCGTCGCCTTCTTCATCGTCGCCATCGCGGTGACCGTTCGCATCTTTCCGAATGCGGGGCCGGCCGGCAACCCGGTGCCGCGCGAGGAATTCATCGCCGCCACGCTCGGGGTGATGCCGGTCCTTGCCATCTTCGCCCTGGTCATCGGCGGCATCTATGCGGGCTTCTACAACCCGACGCCGGCCGGCGCGATCGGCGTCTTCCTGGTGATGCTCTACGGCTTCGCCCGCCGGCTGATCGGCGTGAAGGAGATGAAATGGGCGCTGTTCGAGACCGCCAAGACATCGGGCATGATCTATCTGATCCTGCTCGGCGCGGAGCTCCTGAAGATCTTCATGTCGCGCGGGGGCGTGCCGCAGGCCGCGGCGGAGATGATGGCGAATTCAGGCCTTTCGCCGACCGTGATCCTGATCCTGCTCCTCTTTGCGCTGATCGTCCTCGGCTGCCTGATGGATTCGCTGTCGATGATCCTCCTGACCATGCCGTTCTTCTGGCCGGTCATCGTCGGGCTCGATTTCGGCATGCCGGAGAACGACCTGAAGACCTGGTTCGGCATCCTGACACTGATCGTGGTCGAGCTCGGGCTGATCACCCCGCCGGTGGGGATGAACGTCTTCGTCATCTCGGCGCTGGCCAAGGACGTGCCGATGCGCGACACCTTCATCGGCACGATCCCGTTCTTCATCGCCGAGATCATCCGCGTGTCCCTGCTCGTGGCGGTCCCGGGCCTCGTCCTGTGGCTGCCGCACCTCCTGCACTGAACCATGCCGCCCGGTCCCGGCCGGGCGGGCTTCACATGTTCGTCTTCGACCGCCCGCCGGTCGGTTGAGCAGGTAACGGCGTCGACGGCGCCGGCCCTCAATTTCCAGAAGAGCCCCTCAGGTCCGCGCCATCAGGTGGCGCAGCGAGCGCACGTTCATGCGCTTGTAGGCGTTCTTGCGGTGGGTGATGACCGTCGTCTCCGACAGGCCGAGGATCTCGCTGATCTCGGAGGCAGTGCGGCCCTTGATCGACATGGCCGCGACCTCGCGCTCCCGCCGGGTCAGGTCCGGATAGGTGAGCGCCAGCCGTGTCTGGATGTCCTGGCCCTGCCAGACGTCGCCCTGCAGCGAGAAGGCGACGTGTCGCTCGGTGGCGGCGAGCAGCATGCCGAGCGTGGCGAGCGCGCGGTCATAGACGTCGGCCGAGAACGGTCCGTCCTCGCTCGCCGAATAGAGATTCACGGCAAGTCCGTAGCTGTGCCTGCGACGGATCAGCGAGATGCGGCTCGAAATTCCCGGCCCCTCGTAGCAGTCGCGCCGGTAGGTGAAGGAGGCGAGGCTCGCCGCCTCCTGCACGGTCATGAAGTCGCCGTCGCCCTCCTTGCCAAGGAGGTAGTCGGAATTGCGATCCTCCTGCGCATGTCCCTCGTAGCCGCGCGCCGCCCGCTCCGCCCGGCGGTGGTCGAGGCGCGTCGCCGTGCCGACAAGCAGCGGCTTGTCGCGGTCGCCCTGGCAGAAGACGGAGATGAAGCCGGCGCCGATCATGCGCTCGCCGAAGGCCATGGCGGCGGCGATGAAGCCGGGAGTGCCGATCGCGCCAATCAGGGCCGTTGCGGCCTGCGGTGCGATCGCTGCGTCTGGCATCGCGTCCGGGCTGATCCTGCGTTCCACGATCATGCCGGCCGCGTCCTTTCCGCCTATTCGACGAAGGCTTTCTCGATGACGTATTCGCCCGGATTGGCGTTGGAGCCTTCGCGGAAGCCGATCTCGTCGCAGCAGCCTTTCAGCGTCTGCAGCATCGGCATCGAGCCGCAGATCATGACGCGGTCGGTCTGAGGCGACAAGGCGCCGCCGGCAAAGGCGGCGAGCCGCCCGTCCTCGATCCAGGTGTTGATCCGTCCCATGTTCTCGTAGGGTTCGCGCGTCGTCGCCGAGAGGTAGTGGAGCTTGCCGTCGCTGAGCTCACCGAGGAATTCGTGATTGCGGACGGAGTCGACCAGCTCCTGCCCGTAGGCGAGCTCGGCGACTTCGCGGCAGGTGTGGAGGAGGTAGACGCTCTCGAACTTCTCGTAGACTTCCGGGTCGCGGATGACGCTCGCGAAGGGAGCGATGCCGGTGCCGGTCGAGAACAGGAACAGGCGCTTGCCCGGGACGAGCGCGTCGATGACGAGCGTGCCGACCGGCTTCGGCCGCATCAGGATGTACTGGCCGACCTCGATCGACTGCAGCCTTGAGGTGAGCGGCCCATCGGGAACCTTGATCGAATAGAACTCGAGGAATTCCTCCCAGTTCGGGGAGGCGATCGAATAGGCCCGCAGCAGCGGCTTGCCGTCGACGTTCAGTCCGATCATCGTGAACTCGCCGGACCGGAACCGGAACGAGGCAGGGCGCTCGGTGCGGAACGAGAACAGACGCGGCGTGTAGTGCTTGACGTCGATGACCCTGACAGCCTCGAACCCCTTGGGAACTTCGGGCGTCACGCTGATGGTGGTTACAAGACTGTCCATTGAATTCCCCGCATCTCAGGCGCGCTCTTCAAGCAGCATTTCGCGCGAACTTCAACAGTCCGCATTGATCTCCGGCAATCCTCATTGATGAGGAATGCGCTGGCGAGGATTCCGCTTCTATTGTCTCCTCGAAAGGGAGAAAACTCATGCAGAACGAGCTGTTTCAGGGTGTCATTCGCAAGCGCCGCAGCGTTCGCCGCTTCGAGCCGGGCTGTTCCGTCGGCCGCGACGTGTTGACGCGAATCGTCGATTGCGGCCGCTGGGCGCCCTCTGGCGCCAACGTGCAGTGCTTCGATTTCATCGTCGTCGACGAACCGGAAATGCGCGACGCGGTGACCGCCGTGTTCCTGCGCCAGGCGCAGCGCCTCGTCGACCACGCCAAGGGCTTCCCGGCCGTCAAGAAGACCTATCTCGCCAACACGGTCGCCATCGTCATCGTCCTCGGCGATCCGCGCTGGAAGGTCTGCTTCCCGCAGCCGACGAGCGAGGGCTACGAGGCCGAATACCTCGACAACAACGAGGCGATCTTCCTCTGCTCGCTTGGGGCCGCGATCCAGAACATCCAGCTCGGCGTCGCCGCCGAGGGCCTGACCTCGGCCTGGCTCTCGGGCGGCGGCGAGGACATCACCAATTGCGAGCTTGCCGCCCTCCTCGGCTATCCCGAATGGATGAAGGCCTACGGCACCATTCCGATCGGCTATCCCGCCGCCTCGCAGAACCGGCGCTACCGGCGCCCGCTCGCCCAGTCGCTGCACTGGAACGGCTTCAATCCGGCGCAGTACCGCACCCACGCGCAGGTCGATTTCTACGAGAGCACGCTGCGCCCTTTCGCCATGTACCGCGACAAGGAGCAGATTGAAGCCTGGGAGGACCGCGCCGAGAAGCTCGGCGAATGGGACTCAGCCTTCACCACCGGCACGCCCAACCCCTCGGGCAGGATCGAGCCGGAGGCGGATTTCTCCGCGCCGCGCGTGACCGGTCAGGCCACCAAGCGCCGCCGCAAGGACTGACGAGAGAAAAAGAGACCACGCAGATGTTCGCCAAGAACCACATCGAATACAAGCCGCTGCCGCTGCCCGACCGCTCGGACTTTTCCGACGAGCGGATGCTCGCGGAGGCGAAGGCCTTCTACGACCGCATGAAGCGCCGGCACACCGTGCGCGACTATACCGACCGTCCCGTCGCCCGCGAGGTGATCGAGGAGATCGTGCGCACGGCGGGTACCGCTCCGTCGGGCGCCAACCACCAGCCCTGGCACTTCGTCGCCATCGCCGATCCGGAGCAGAAGCGGCGCATCCGCGNGGCGGCTGAGGAGGAGGAGCGCGAATTCTATNNCGGCGGCGCCGGCGACGAATGGCTGAAGGCGCTGGANCCGATCGGNACCAACGANAGCAAGCCGCATCTCGAGATCGCGCCCTGGCTGATCGTCGTCTTCGCGCAGCGCTGGGGCCATTTCGACGACGGCACCCGCTTCAAGAACTATTACGTGCCNGAGAGCGTCGGCATAGCCACCGGCTTCCTGCTCGCCGCCATCCACCATGCCGGCCTCGTCTCGCTCACCCACACGCCGAACCCGATGCGGTTCCTGAACAAGATGCTCGGCCGGCCGGAATCGGAAAAGCCGATCATGATCGTCGCCGTCGGCCATCCGGCCGAGAACGCCGTCGTGCCGAAAGTGGCCAAGATCAAGAAGCCGCTCGGCGAGATCCTCACCGTCGTCGAATAGGCGGCTTGCCCAGGAAAGAC
>Ga0065721_10005360_pt1 | contig 14220 bp, 13 predicted proteins | sample Mesricmetagenome_FD_59108 | JGI IMG/M metagenome (GOLD analysis project Ga0065721, IMG submission 59108) | Mesophilic microbial community from rice straw/compost enrichment Sample: eDNA_1 v2 (version 2) | ecosystem: Engineered > Solid waste > Grass > Composting > Bioreactor | place: USA: Davis... | reverse complement strand
GGCTTCGACGCCAACGCGATGGACCCGGGCAACACCAACAACCTCCTCCAGCTCGCCCGTCGTCTCCACGAGGAGCACGTCCGCGAGGGCATGGAGAAGCGCGACCAGCTCATCGCCGAGGGCCACGCCACGGCGGCGCGGATCGTCTCCGAGGCCGAGCAGGGTGCGCGTTCGCAGCTCACGCAGCTGCAGCAGGAGCGTCAGGAGCTCGAGCGCCAGGTCGACGAGCTGCGTCAGTTCGAGCGCGACTACCGCACGAAGCTCCGCGGCTACATCGAGGGCCAGCTCCGCGAGCTCGACGCCGCCCCGGCGCTGACCGCGGGCTCGTCGCAGCCCGCCGCGGTCACCGCGACGCCGCAGTCCGAGCCGACGCCGCAGTACACGCCGGCGGCCGCGGGCTACGGCCAGCAGCCGAACGACTTCGCCCAGGCCCCGGCCTTCGGCGCGCAGCCGACCGAGTACCCGGGCTTTGGCCCGGGCAACTGAGCCGACGGCGCCCGACGCGCCGCCGCCCTCACGGCGGCGGGTGAGTCCGCGCGCCCTCGGACTGCTCGCGGCCGTCGCCCTCGTCGCCTACGGGCTCGACCAGGGGTCGAAGTACCTCATCACGACGAACCTGAGGATCAACGAGAGCATCCCGGTCCTCGGCGACCTCCTCCAGTTCCGCTACGTGACCAACCCGGGCGCGGCGTTCTCGCTCGCGACCGGGTTCACGTGGGTGCTGTCGCTCGTCGCGGTCGGCGTCGTCGTCTTCATCGTCTGGTTCGCGCCCCGCATCCGCTCGCTCGCGTGGGCGACGATGTTCGGGCTCGTGCTCGGCGGGGCGTTCGGCAACGTGACCGACCGGCTGTTCCGGCCGCCGTCGTTCGGCACGGGCCACGTCGTCGACTTCATCCAGGTGTGGGGGTTCCCGGCGATCTTCAACGTCGCCGACATCGCCGTCGTCGCGGCGATGGGGCTGTTCCTGCTGCTGTCGCTGCGCAACGTCGGCCTCGACGGCGTGCGCGCGAAGGACGACCGCTACGCGACGCGCGCCGAGGATCTGCCGCAGGAGCCCGAGCACTGATGGAGCACCGCAGCCTGCCGGTGCCCGACGGGCTCGCCGGGCAGCGCGCGGACGCCGGGATCGCGAAGCTCCTCGGCTTCTCCCGCAGCTTCGCCGCGGAGGTGCTCGAGGCCGGGGGAGTGCGCCTCGACGGCATCCTCCTCGGCAAGTCCGACCGCCTGCGCGCCGACGCGTGGCTCGAGGTGGAGTGGGCGCCCAAGGAGGAGCCGCGCGTCGTGCCGCAGGTCGTCCCGGGTTTCCGGATCGTCCACGACGACGACGACCTCGTCGTGATCGACAAGCCCGTCGGGATCGTCGCCCACCCCGCGCCCGGGTGGAGCGGACCGACCGTGCTCGGCGCCCTCGCCGCCGCGGGATACCGCATCTCGACGTCGGGCGCCCACGAGCGGCAGGGGATCGTGCACCGGCTCGACGTCGGCACGTCGGGCCTCATGGTGGTCGCGAAGTCGGAGTCGGCGTACACGGAGCTCAAGCGCCTGTTCCACGACCGCGAGGTCGACAAGGTCTACCACGCGGTCGTGCAGGGGCATCCCGATCCGCTCGCGGGCACGATCGACGCGCCCATCGGACGGCACGCGAGCAACGACTGGAAGTTCGCGATCCGCGCCGAGGGCAAGCACGCCGTGACGCACTACGAGACGCTCGAGGCGATGCGNGCGGCGAGCCTGCTCGAGATCCATCTCGAGACNGGGCGCACCCACCAGATCCGCGTGCACATGGCGGCCCAGCGGCACCCGTGCGTGGGCGACGCGCTGTACGGCGCCGACCGTGCGCTGAGCGAGCGACTGGGGCTCACGCGGCAGTGGCTGCACGCGCATCGGCTCGGCTTCCGGCATCCGTCGACGGGCGAGTACGTGCTCTTCGAGTCGCCGTACCCGGACGACCTCCAACACGCGCTCGACGTCCTGCGGGACGACGTCTAGCCGCTTATCCTGGGGACTCGAACCCCGGAGATCTCGTGACAGCATCCTCAGCCGCGCCGTCCTTCGTGCACCTGCACGTCCACAGCGAGTACTCGATGCTCGACGGCGCCGCCCGCGTCGGCGACCTCATGAAGGCCGTCACCGAGCAGGGGATGCCGGCCGTCGCGATCACCGACCACGGCAACAACTTCGGCGCCTTCGACTTCTGGAAGCAGGCGACCGAGGCGGGCGTGAAGCCCATCATCGGCACCGAGGCGTATCTCACCCCGGGCACCCACCGCACCGACAAGACGCGCGTCCGCTGGGGCAGCGGCGGCGAGGACGACGTCTCCGGCTCGGGCGCCTACACGCACATGACGATGCTCGCCGAGACGACGGAGGGGATGCACAACCTCTTCCGACTCAACTCGCTCGCGTCGATCGAGGGCTACTACTTCAAGCCGCGCATGGACCGCGAGCTGCTGCACCGCTACGCGAAGGGGATCATCGCGACGACGGGCTGCCCGTCGGGCGAGGTGCAGACGCGGCTGCGGCTCGGGCAGTACGAGGAGGCGCGCGCCGCGGCGGCGGAGTTCCGCGACATCTTCGGCAAGGACAACTTCTTCGCCGAGATCATGGACCACGGCCTCGGNATCGAGCGCCGCGTCATGAGCGACGTCNTCCGNCTCGCNAANGANCTCGGNCTNCCCCTCGTCGCGACCAACGACCTNCACTACACGCACGCGAAGGATGCCGGNGCGCACGAGATCCTGCTGTGCGTGCAGTCCGGCTCGACGCTCGCCGACCCGAACCGCTTCAAGTTCGACGCGAACGAGTTCTACCTGAAGAGCCCCGCCGAGATGCGGCAGATCTTCCGCGACCACCCGGACGCGTGCGACAACACGCTCCTCATCGCCGAGCGCTGCGACGTGAAGTTCGACACGAGCGCGAACTACATGCCGCGCTACCCCGTGCCGGAGGGCGAGACCGAGGCGTCGTGGTTCGTGAAGCAGGTGCAGAAGGGTCTGCACGAGCGCTACCCGAACGGCATCCCGGACGAGGTGCAGAAGCAGGCCGACTACGAGATCGGCGTCATCACCCAGATGGGCTTCCCGGGCTACTTCCTCGTCGTCGCCGACTTCATCAACTGGTCGAAGGACAACGGCATCCGCGTCGGCCCCGGCCGCGGCTCGGGCGCGGGGTCGATGGCGGCGTACGCGATGAGGATCACCGACCTCGACCCGCTCCGCCACGGCCTCATCTTCGAGCGCTTCCTCAACCCCGACCGCGTCTCGATGCCCGACTTCGACGTGGACTTCGACGAACGTCGGCGGGGCGAGGTCATCAAGTACGTGACCGAGAAGTACGGCTCCGAGCGCGTCGCGCAGATCGTCACCTACGGCACGATCAAGTCGAAGCAGGCGCTCAAGGACGCGGGCCGCGTGCTCGGCTTCCCGTTCTCGATGGGGGAGAAGCTCACGAAGGCGATGCCCGCGCCGATCATGGCGAAGGACATCCCGCTCGCGGGCATCACCGACCCGACGCACGAGCGCTACAAGGAGGCGGGCGACTTCCGCGCGATCCTCGACACCGACCCGGATGCGCGCACCGTCTACGAGACCGCGCTCGGCCTCGAGGGGCTGAAGCGCCAGTGGGGTGTCCACGCCGCCGGCGTCATCATGTCGAGCGAGCCGCTCATCGACATCATCCCGATCATGAAGCGGGAGCAGGACGGGCAGATCGTCACCCAGTTCGACTACCCGGCCGCCGAGGCCCTCGGCCTCATCAAGATGGACTTCCTCGGGCTGCGCAACCTGACGATCATCGACGACGCGCTCGACAACATCCAGGCCAACCGCGGCTTCCGCCCGGTGCTCGAGGAGCTCGAGTTCGACGACCCCGAGGCCTACGCGCTCCTCGCGCGCGGCGACTCGCTCGGCGTCTTCCAGCTCGACGGCGGCCCGATGCGGGCGCTCCTCAAGCAGATGCGCCCCGACAACTTCGAGGACATCTCCGCCCTCATCGCCCTCTACCGGCCCGGCCCGATGGGTGCGAACTCGCACACCAACTACGCGCTGCGCAAGAACGGGCTCCAGCCGATCACGCCGATCCACCCGGAGCTCGCGGAGCCGCTCGCCGACATCCTCGACACGACGTACGGCCTCATCGTGTACCAGGAGCAGGTCATGGCGATCGCGCAGCGCGTCGCCGGCTTCTCGCTCGGTCAGGCCGACATCCTGCGTCGCGCGATGGGCAAGAAGAAGAAGTCGGAGCTCGACAAGCAGTACGCCGACTTCGAGGCGGGCATGCTCGCCAACGGGTACTCGAAGGGCGCCGTGTCGACCCTCTGGGAGATCCTCGTCCCGTTCTCCGACTACGCCTTCAACAAGGCCCACTCGGCCGGCGTACGGCGTCATCTCGTACTGGACGGCGTACCTCAAGGCGCACTACCCCGCGGAGTACATGGCGGCGCTCCTCACGAGCGTGGGGGATGCCCGCGACAAGCTCGCGATGTACCTCAACGAGTGCCGCCGCATGGGCATCAAGGTGCTCCCGCCCGACGTCAACGAGTCGATCGCGTACTTCGCGGCCGTCGGCGACGACATCCGCTTCGGCCTCGGCGCCGTGCGCAACGTCGGTTTCGCGGTCGTGGAGCTCATCAAGAAGGCGCGCGAGGAGAAGGGGCGGTTCACGTCGTTCCACGACTTCCTCGTGAAGGTGCCGATCCAGGCCGCCAACAAGCGCACCGTGGATTCGCTCATCAAGGCGGGCGCGTTCGACTCGCTCGGCGACACCCGGCGCGCCCTCATCGAGATCCACGAGGGCGCGGTCGAGCAGGAGGTCAAACGCAAGCGCGAGGAGGCGAACGGTCAGGTCGGGTTCGACCTCGACAGCCTCTGGGACGAGCCCGAGCACGCCGTGCAGAAGGTGCCGCCGAAGCCCGAGTGGAACAAGCGCGACAAGCTCGCGTTCGAGCGCGAGATGCTCGGACTGTACGTCTCCGACCACCCGCTCGCGGGGCTCGAGACGGTGCTCGCGAAGCACGCGACGATCTCGATCAGCGAGCTCGTGTCGGGCGACTCGGTCTCCGACGGCGACACGGTGACGGTCGCGGGGCTGCTCACGAGCGTGCAGCACCGCACGGCGCGCAGCTCCGGCAACCCGTTCGGGATGGTGCAGATCGAGGACTTCGGCGGCGAGGTCACGGTGCTCTTCATGGGCAAGACNTACGCGGAGTTCGCACCGGCGCTGCAGAGCGACGCGATCGTCGCGATCCGGGGCCGCGTCGCGACGCGCGACGACGGACTCAACCTGCACGCCCAGAGCCTCAGCATCCCCGACACGGGCGTCTCGCTCGGCTCCGGCCCGCTCGTCATCTCGGTGCCCGAGCATCGGGCGACGACGGAGGTCGTAACGGCCCTCAACGACGTGCTCATCCGCCACCGCGGCGACAACGAGGTGCGGTTGCGGCTCGTGCGCGGCGACACGGCGCGGATGTTCGAGGTGCCGTTCCCGGTCACGGTGACGGCCGACCTGTACGGCGAGCTCAAGAGCCTGCTCGGGCCGAACTGCGTCGTCTGAGTCCCTCCGTCGCGGCGCTGGGGCGCGTCGGACCCTGTCAGTAGCATGCGTGCATGCATGAACTGTCCTCGAGAGTGTCCGGCGTCGTCCTCGAGCCGGGGGACCCCGGGTTCGCAGAGGAGGCGGCCGGGTTCAACCTCGCGATCCAGCACGCCCCGCAGCTGCTGGTCGGCGCCGCCTCGGAGGACGACGTCGTCGAGGCGGTGCGCTACGCCGCGGCGCACGGGATGCCGGTGCGGGTCGTCGCGACCGGGCACGGCGACCACGTCCCCGTCACCGACGGCGTGCTCCTCACGACGCGGCGGATGACGGGGCTCGAGCTCGACGTCGACGCCCGCGTCGCGACGATCGACGCGGGGGTGCGCTGGGCCGACGTCGTCGCCGCGGCGGCTCCGCACGGCCTGGCACCCATCACGGGATCGGCGGCCACGGTGGGCGCCGTCGGCTACCTCCTCGGCGGCGGCCTCGGGCCGCTGGCGCGCAGCCACGGCTTCTCGTCCGACCACGTGCTCTCCGCGCGCGTCGTGACCGCGGACGGCGAGGTCGTCGACGCGAGCCCGGACGGGGATGCCGACCTGTTCTGGGCGGTCCGCGGCGGCAAGGGAGGCGTCGGCGTCGTGACGCAGGTGCGCGTGCGCCTCGCCACGATCCCGGAGCTCTACGCCGGGTCGCTCACCTTCGACGGCGCGCACGCCGAGACGGTGCTGCGCGGCTGGATCGACTGGGCGGCGACGGCGCCCGACGATGTGACGACGTCGCTGATGCAGATGCGGTTCCCCGACGAGGAGTTCATCCCGGAGCCGATGCGCGGGCGCTTCGTCGCGATCCTGCGCTTCGCCCGCCCCGGCTCCGCCGTCGACGGGGAGCGCCTCGCCGCGCCGTTGCGTGCGCTCGCGCCCGTCGAGCTCGACGCGCTCGGACCGCTCCCGCTCGCGGACGTCGCGCTCATCCACGCCGATCCCGAGGGACCCCTGCCGAGCTGGGGCTGGGGCTCGCTCCTGCGCCCGCTCGACCAGGACTTCGCGACGGCCTTCGCGGGGATGTTCCACGCGACGTCCCCGCTGCCGTTCCTCGGCCTCGAGCTGCGCCAGCTCGGCGGGGCGACGACGCGCGACGTCGACGGCGGCTCGGCGGTCGGCGGGCGCGACGGCGCCTTCACGGTGCACGTGCTCGGCGCGCCCGACCCCGCGCTCTTCGCCGAGGTGCTCCCGGGTGCGGCGGCGGGCTTCGCCGAGCGGATCCGCCCGTGGATCGCGGAGCACACCAACATCCACTTCGTCTCGCACGTACCGACCGCCGACGAGTTCGCGCGCGCGTGGCCCGCGGAGACGGCGGCACGCCTCGCGGCGACGCGGCGGCGGGTCGACCCCCGCGGCGTGTTCGCCTACGGGCCGCACTGACCCAGGGCCTCGCGCGGGGTCGGGGTCAGGTCTCGATGACGGGACCCGGCGCCATGTAGGTGCGCTCGTGGTAGAGCAGCGCGTCGTCCTCGGCGCCGAGGCCGCCGTCCTCGATCCGCACGACGACGACCGCGTTGTCGTGCACGGGCACGCGCTCGACGATCCGACCGAGCATCCACGCCGGCACGTCGCGCAGGAGCGGCAGCCCGAGCGGCCCGGGCGACCAGTGGTCGCCGTCGAAGCGGTCGTCGTGCGGCCCGGAGAGGCGGTCGGCGAGCCCGCGGTTGCGGGCCCCGAGCAGGTGGATGAGGACGTGGTCGGTGTGCTCGACGGCCGGCCAGGCGGTCGAGATGCGCGCCATGTTGAAGGTCGCGAGCGGCGGCACGGCGGCGAGGGAGGCGAGCGAGGTCGCCGTGAAGCCGACGGGGGAGCCCTCTGGGGTGCGTCCCGTCACGACCGCGACCCCCGCCGCGTGGCGGCGGAAGGCCAGCTTGAAGGCGGACAGGTCGTCGGCGATGCGTGGTTCCACTCTTCGATTCAACCGCGTCGGGGCGGCACGCATTCCGCCCGTAGCATGGACGGGTCATGATCCAGACGATCGATCTCCGCGGCCGCCGCCCCTCCGATGCGGAACTCCGGGCGCTCGTGCATCGCGCCGAGGTCGACGTCTCGGCGGCGATCCCGGTCGCGGCGGAGCTCGTGCGCGCCGTGCGGGAACGCGGGGCCGACGCCCTCGCCGAGCAGGCCGACCGGTTCGACGGCGGCCGCCCCGAGGCCGTGCGCGTCGACCCGGCGGAGATCACCGCGGCGGTCGCGGCGCTCCCGCGCGAGGTGCGCGCCGCCCTCGACGAGGTCGTCGGCCGCGAGCGCCGGGCGAGTGCGGCGCAGGTGCCCGCGCTCGCCGTCACAGAGCTCGCCGACGGCGCCCGCATCGCACAGCGCTGGCAGCCCGTCGACCGGGTCGGCCTCTACATCCCCGGCGGCAAGGCCGTCTATCCGTCGAGCGTCGTCATGAACGTCGTTCCCGCCCAGGTGGCGGGCGTCGGCTCGATCGCACTCGCCTCGCCGCCGCAGCGCGACTTCGGCGGGCGCATCCACCCGCTCATCCTCGGTGCCGCGGGCGTCCTCGGCGTCGACGAGGTGTACGTGATGGGCGGCGCCGGAGCCATCGGCGCGCTCGCGTACGGCGTCCCCGACCTCGGCCTCGCCCCGGTCGACGTCGTCGCGGGCCCCGGCAACGTCTACGTCGCCGCCGCGAAGCGCGTCGTGCAGGGCGACGTCGGCATCGACGCGGAGGCAGGTCCCTCCGAGGTGCTCGTCATCGCCGACGCGGCGGCACGGCCCGCGTTCGTCGCCGCCGACCTCATCAGCCAGGCCGAGCACGACGAGGTCGCCGCGGCCGTGCTCGTCACCGACTCCGCGGAGCTGCGGGATGCGGTGCTCGCCGAACTCGAACGGCAGGTGGCGGCGACGAGCGCGCGGGAGCGCGTCCTGACGGCCCTCGCCGGTCCGCAGTCGGCGATCGTGCTCGTCGACGACCTCGAGACCGCGGCGCGCGTGAGCGACGCCTACGCCCCGGAGCACCTCGAGATCCAGACGGCGGACCCGGAGGCCGTGCTCTCCCGCATCTCGCACGCCGGCGCGATCTTCCTCGGCGCCTACTCGCCCGTGAGCCTCGGCGACTACCTCGCCGGGTCGAACCACATCCTGCCGACGGGCGGCACGGCGCGGTTCACCTCCGGCATCTCGGCGGCGACGTTCCTCCGGCCGCAGCAAGTGGTGCACTACGAGCGCGAGGCCCTCGCGCAGGTCGCGCCGCACATCCGCGCGATGAGCGACGCCGAGCACCTGCCCGCCCACGGCGACGCGGTCGACGTGCGATTCGCCTGACCTCCCAGCCTTTCCGGGTGCCGCGGAATATCCTGGTCGCACCATGTTCTGCCCCTTCTGCCGTCACCCCGACAGCCGCGTCGTCGACTCGCGCACGAGCGACGACGGCCTGTCGATCCGCCGTCGGCGGCAGTGCCCCGAGTGCGGGCGCCGTTTCTCGACGACGGAGACGGCGAGCCTCTCGGTCATCAAGCGCTCCGGGATCGTCGAGCCGTTCAGCCGGGAGAAGATCGTCTCGGGCGTCCGCAAGGCGTGCCAGGGGCGTCCCGTGACCGACGCCGACCTCTCGCTCCTCGCCCAGCGTGTGGAGGAGAGCATCCGGGCGACGGGGGTCTCGCAGATCGACGCCAACGACATCGGCCTCGCCATCCTGCCGCCGCTGCGCGAGCTCGACGAGGTCGCCTACCTCCGCTTCGCGAGCGTCTACCAGGGCTTCGACTCGCTCGACGACTTCGAGTCGGCGATCGCGCTCCTCCGCGTCGAGAACGCCGCCACGGGCGAGACCACCGTCGTCGAATAGCCCCCGAACGCACCCCCGGTGGTCGAGTAGCCGCCGAAGGCGGCGTGTCGAGACCGATACCCTGGGAGCGATGGCCGGATTCTCACCGTACGGGCTCTTCTTCCGACTCGTGCTCAGCCGGATGGACCCGGAGGCGGCGCACCACCTCGCGTTCCGCGTCATCCGCGTGCTCCCCGGCTTCCTCCGCGGGCTGAGCCGTCCGCATCCGTCGCTCGCCGTCGACGCGCTCGGCCTGCGCTTCCCGTCGCCCTTCGGGCTCGCCGCGGGGTTCGACAAGGAGGCGGCGGGCATCCGCGGGCTCGGCGTTCTCGGCTTCGGCCACGTCGAGGTCGGCACGATCACGGCCGTGCCTCAGCCGGGCAACGCGAAGCCCCGGCTGTTCCGGCTCATCCCCGACCGGGCGGTCGTCAACCGCATGGGCTTCAACAACGCCGGAGCGGAAGCCGCAGCCCGTCGGCTCGAGCGGGCGCGTCGCCACCGCCGGCGTCCCGTCATCGGCGTCAACATCGGCAAGTCGCGCGTCGTCGCCGTCGAGGACGCGCTCGAGGACTACCTCACGTCGACGCGGCTGCTCGCGCCCCTCGCCGACTACCTCGTCGTCAACGTGAGCTCGCCGAACACGCCGGGGCTCCGCGGGCTGCAGGAGCTCGACCGGCTCGCGCCGCTCCTGGAGGCCGTGCGGGATGCCGCGGGCGCCACGCCCGTGCTCGTGAAGATCGCCCCCGACCTCACCGACGAGCAGGTGCTGCGCATCGCGGAGCTCGCCGTGCGCCTCGGGCTCCCGGGCATCGTCGCGACGAACACGACGATCTCGCGCGAGGGACTGCGCACCGACGCGGACGTCGTCGCCGCCGCGGGGGAGGGGGGACTCTCCGGGGCGCCCCTCGCCGCGCGCTCGCACGAGGTGCTGCGCCTCCTGCGCTCCGCGGTGCCCGACGGATTCGTGATCGTCTCCGTCGGCGGCGTCGACACCGCCGACGACGTGCGGGAACGGCTCGCCGCGGGCGCGACCCTCGTGCAGGGCTACACGGCGTTCCTCTACCGCGGCCCCTTCTGGGCGCGGAGCATCAACCGGGGACTGCGCCGCCCGGCGGCCGAGTAGCCCGGTGGTCGAGTAGCGCCGCAGGCGCGTGTCGAGACCCGGTGGTCGAGTAGCCCCCGGGCGCGTGTCGAGACCCGACTAGCTCGGGTACTGGCCGCGCTTGACCTGCGGCTTCGGCAGGCGCAGCGGCCGCATCTGCACGGCGCGCATCGCCGCATACCAGCGCACGCCGCGCTCGACCTTCTCCGCGCCGAACTTCGCCGCGAGGCGCTTGCGCACCTGGAAACCGAGCACGACGCAGTCGATGACGACGAGCAGGAACACGCCCCAGAACCCGAGGAGCGCGTAGTCGGCGATCTGCGCGGGCACGAACCATGTGAGGATCACGAGGATGAGCACGGGCATGAGGATCTCGCCCGCGCTGAACCGCGCGTCGACGAAGTCGCGCACGTAGCGCTTCTGCGGGCCCTTGTCGCGGATCGGGAGGTAGCGTTCCTCGCCGTTCGCCATCCCGATGCGGGCCTTCTCGCGCTCGCTCTGCATGCGCGCACGGTCCTGCTGGCGCGCGAGCTTGCGGTCCTTCGGGACGAGCGGGCGCCGCCGCGCCGCCTCCTGCTCCTTGCGCGAGGGCGTCGGGGCACCCTTGCCCGCGACGGGCTGCTCCGGCTCGGCGGGGGTCGCCGCGTCTGACTGGGATGCTCTGGCCACGACCTAAGATTACGGGATGCCGGAGAACCAGACCCCGACCCCGAACGCCGCCGAGCTGCGGGAGGCGGTCGACGCCGGCTTCCCCACGGCCGTCGCCGACCTGTCGAACCTCGTCCGCATCCCGTCGGTGTCGTGGGACGGCTTCGACCCCGCCCACGTCGAGGCGAGCGCGGAGGCCGTGCGCGCCCTCGCGGAGGCGACCGGCGTGTTCGAGCAGATCGAGGTCGTGCAGGTGCCCTACGGCGACGCAGGCCGGCTCGGCCATCCCGCCGTCATCGCGACGCGCGCCGCCCGCAACGGCAAGCCGACGATCCTGCTCTACGCCCACCACGACGTCCAGCCCCCGGGAGACGATGAGGCGTGGGAGTCCTCGCCGTTCGAGCCGACGCTCCTGGGGGAGCGGCTCCACGGTCGCGGCGCCGCCGACGACAAGGCGGGGGTCATGGCGCACATCGGCGCGATCCGCGCGCTCACGGAGGTGCTCGGCACCGACCTCGAGGTCGGCCTCGTGCTCTTCGCCGAGGGCGAGGAGGAGTTCGGCTCCCGGTCGCTGCCGGAGATCTTCCGCCGCTACCGCGACCGCATCGCGTCCGACGTCATCGTCGTCGCCGACTCCGGCAACTGGGATCTCGACACCCCCGCGCTGACGGTCGCGCTCCGCGGCGCGGTCGCGTTCAACCTCCGCGTCACGACCCTCGAGCACGCGAACCACTCCGGGATGATGGGCGGCGCCGTGCCCGACGCCCCGCTCGCGGCGATCCAGCTCCTGGCGACGCTGTGGAACGCCGACGGGTCCGTCGCCGTCGAGGGGCTCGCGTCGCACGACGCCGAGACCCCCGAGTACGGCGAGGGGAAGCTGCGCGAGGAGTCCGGCCTGCTCGAGGGCGCGAGCCCGATCGGGCGGGGCGAGATCCTGTCGCGGCTCTGGTACCAGCCGTCGATCACGGTCACCGGGATGGACATCCCCGACATCAAGAACGCCTCCAACACGCTCGTGCCGAGCGTCCGCGTGCGGATCAGCGCGCGCGTCGCGCCGGGCCAGACCTGGCAGGACGCCTACGCGGCGATCGAGGCGCACCTGCGCGCGCACGTGCCGCACGGCGCGGAGATCGCGATCGAGGACCTCGACACGGGCAACCCGTTCCTCGTCGACACGAGCGGGTGGGCCGCGTCGGACGCGCTCGAGACGATGGCCGAGGCCTACGAGCACGACGCCGTCGAGATCGGCGCGGGCGGATCGATCCCGTTCATCGCCGACCTCGTCGAGTTGTTCCCGGCGGCGCAGATCCTCATCACGGGCGTCGAGGATCCCGACTCCCGCCCGCACAGCCCGAACGAGTCGGTGCACCTCCCGACGTTCCGCCGGGCGATCCTCGCGGAGGCCCTCCTGCTGGCGCGACTCGAGGGTCGCACGCTCTGACCGGCGAATCCCAGCCGCGACGCGTAGAATCTGCCGCATGACGGACACCGCCCTGACCTCCTCGATCGATTCGGCCACGCACGGCGTCAAGCTGACCGACACGGCCGCCGCGAAGGTCAAGAGCCTGCTCGCGCAGGAGGGCCGCGACGACCTCCGCCTGCGCGTCGCCGTCCAGCCCGGCGGATGCAGCGGCCTCATCTACCAGCTGTACTTCGACGAGCGACTGCTCGAGGGCGACGCGACCGTCGACTTCGACGGCGTCGAGGTCGTCGTCGACAAGATGAGCGTCCCGTACCTCGACGGCGCGGCGATCGACTTCGAGGACACGATCCAGAAGCAGGGCTTCACGATCGACAACCCGAACGCCGCCGGCTCGTGCGCGTGCGGAGACTCCTTCCACTGATCGGGACCGATCCCGGCGATTTCACGAACCCCGCACCCGGCACGCCGCCGGGGAGCGGGGTTCGTCGCTTCTGAGAGCCACTAGACTCGGAGGAGGAGATCGTCCTTCTTTTCCTGAGAGGTTCACCGGTGCGCTCAACTCGCCCCCCGAAGTCGAANCTGGCGCGTTGGGCGTTGCTTCCCGTCGGAGCCGTCGTCGCNGTCATCCTGGCCGGCTGCACGCAGGCCCAGACCATCGGCTTCCTGCCCGAGAACTCGGTCGGAGCCACGAACCACACCGACCGCATCACCGCGCTGTGGGTCAACTCGTGGATCGTGCTGCTCGTCGTCGGTGTCGTCACGTGGGCGCTCATCATCTGGGCCGCTGTCGTCTACCGCCGCCGCAAGGGCCAGACGGGCCTCCCGGTGCAGCTGCGCTACAACATGCCGATCGAGGTCTTCTACACGGTCGTCCCGTTCATCCTCGTGCTCGGCTTCTTCGCCTTCACCGCGCGCGACCAGGCCGAGATCGAGNNGCCCATCGCGGAGCCCGACNNCNNNATCGAGGTCTTCGGCAAGCGCTGGTCATGGGACTTCAACTACGTCGACGAGAACCGCTACACCGCGGGCATCCAGGGCCAGGAGGCCGACGGCCAGTTCGTCGACGTCGACCGGCTGCCCGTGCTCTACCTGCCCGTCGGCGAGTCGGTCGAGATCACCGTCGAGTCGCGTGACGTNATCCACTCCTTCTGGATCGTCGACTTCCTCTACAAGAAGGACATGATCCCGGCGAAGACGAACTACATGTACTTCACGCCGCTCAAGGAGGGAACGTACGCCGGCAAGTGCGCCGAGCTGTGCGGCGAGTACCACTCGCAGATGCTCTTCACCGTCGAGGTCGTGTCGCGCGCCGAGTTCGACCGCCAGATGGCGCTGCTGCCCGAGGGCCGGCTCGATGCGACGTACAACACGAACTCGAACCTGCCGGGCACCGGCACCACGTCGGAGGAAGACTGATGAGCACCGCGACCGCCCCGGCCACCCTCGGGTCCAGCAAGGTCGAACGCAAGGGCAACGTGATCGTCAAGTGGATCACGACGACCGACCACAAGACGATCGGGTACCTCTACCTGATCACCTCGTTCCTGTTCTTCTGCCTCGGCGGCGTGATGGCGCTCATCATCCGCGCGCAGCTGTGGGAGCCGGGCTCGACGCTCGTCGCGAGCGGTGAGCAGTACAACCAGCTCTTCACGATGCACGGCACGATCATGCTGCTCATGTTCGCGACGCCGCTCTTCGCGGGCTTCGC
>Ga0065721_10051572_pt1 | contig 14221 bp, 14 predicted proteins | sample Mesricmetagenome_FD_59108 | JGI IMG/M metagenome (GOLD analysis project Ga0065721, IMG submission 59108) | Mesophilic microbial community from rice straw/compost enrichment Sample: eDNA_1 v2 (version 2) | ecosystem: Engineered > Solid waste > Grass > Composting > Bioreactor | place: USA: Davis... | reverse complement strand
GACGCAGTCCCCGGCCCCGAGCCGCGAGCGCCTGCAGTCGCCGGAGGACCGCGCCAAGCTGGACGGCCTCTACGAGTGCATCCTGTGCTTCTGCTGCTCGACCTCCTGCCCCAGCTACTGGTGGAACGGCGACCGCTACCTCGGCCCGTCGATCCTCCTGCAGGCCTACCGCTGGATCGTCGACAGCCGCGACGAGATGACGGGCGAGCGCCTCGACAACCTCGAGGACCCGTTCCGCCTGTACCGCTGCCACACCATCATGAACTGCACCAAGGCGTGCCCGAAGGGCCTGAACCCTGCCAAGGCCATCGCCGAGATCAAGAAGCTGATGGTTCAGCGCCGCTGATCCACCGCTTCGCGGTTCCTGCACACGCCAACGAGGCGCTCCCGAGAGGGGGCGCCTCGTTGCGTTTTTGGGTGCCGGGGATTCACCACCAAGACACCAAGGCAACAAGATTTTCAAACGTGGTTCGTTTCCGGCTGCCGGACCGCGCCCCCGGGGCCGGCAGGCTCCCTTTGGTGCCTTGGTGTCTTGGTGGTGAAAAATCGCTCAGGCGAAGTCCGGATCGGTCGGCCGGGACGGCGGCAGGTCGTTGTTCGGGATGGGGTCGAGGCCGCCGCCCTGCGGGCCCGGGGTAGGCAGGTCGGGGTTGTCGGTGGCCGGGCCCGGAGCGGGCGCATCTTGGCCGGGTTGCGGGCGGGGCGGTGCCGGGCGCAGCGGCTGCGGACCGGCGGTCGGGGAAATCCAGCCCATGGGTCGAACCCTCCTGAGTGTGTGCGGCTTGGAAACTCCAACCATTCAACTGGCCCGTCTGCGCACGTTGACCGGCGGCGATGAGGGGGTATGCTTTTCGAGGGAGAGACGCGATCGAACAGCAGCAAGCCAAATTGCGAAGGAGATCATCATGGGCAACACGGCCGGTCAGGCGCTGAGCTACATCCACGGCGAGTGGGTCGCGGGGAACCCAGCCATCGTCGGTCCGATGACGCACGCGTTCTGGCAATCTTCGGTCGTCTTCGACGGCGCGCGGGCCTTCCAGGGCGTGGCCCCCGACCTTGACCGGCATTGCGCCCGCGTCCTGCGGTCGGCGCAGGCCATGGGCCTGTCCCCCATGCTGACGGCCGGCGAGATCGAGGAACTGTGCTGGGACGGCATCCGCCGTTTCCCCAAGGAAGCCGAGTTGTACATCCGGCCCATGTTCTACGCGGAAGAAGGATTCGTGGCGCCGGATCCGGAGAGCACGCGCTTCGTGCTCTCGGTCTATGAGGCGCCGCTGCCGAGCGTGGGCGGCTTTTCCGCCTGCATCTCCACCCGCCGCCGCCCGGCGCCGGCCATGGCCCCGACCGAGGCCAAGGCGTCCTGCCTCTATCCCAACTCCGGGCTGGCCCTGAAGGAGGCGCGGGAGCGCGGCTTCGACAACGCCGTCGTGCTGGACCCCATCGGCAACGTGGCCGAATTCGCCACCTCCAACCTGTTCATCGCCAGGGATGGCGTGGTGCGCACCCCCGCGCCGAACGGCACCTTCCTGAACGGCATCACGCGCCAGCGCGTGATCGGGCTGCTGCGCGACGACGGCGTGGTCGTGGAGGAGGGCATGCTGACCACCCGCGACGTGCTGGAGGCGGACGAGGTGTTCTCCACCGGCAACTACGCCAAGGTCGTGCCGGTCACACGTCTGGAGGACCAATCGCTGCAACCCGGCCCGATCGCCGGGCGCGCCCGCGCGCTTTATTGGGAGTTCGCCTTCCGTTGAGCCGCGCTTCGGGCGGCGGTTCCGGTCTGAGAAAGGGAAGCGTCATGCAGTTTCGGGAACGGCGCCGGGTTATCCAGGTCATCCGCACCACCCACGACCCTGAGCTGAAGCGTGGGCGTTCGGACGTCGTCGGCAAGATCGACAAGTCCGCGCCTGCGATCACCGACAAGCTGCGGAATGCCTGCTCGCCGGAGGAACAGGCGGAAATCGCGACCTATCTGGCGAACCGCCAGACCACTCTGAGCAACGAGGCCGTCCATGCCGGGGCCGAAACGCTTCCGGCCCGGATGCGCGCGGCGGCGGCGTATTTCCGGACCCACGGCGATGAGAAGGCCGGTGACTTCGCCGTCGAGATCCGCGCCGCTTGGGACGACCTGAAATCCGCCATGCGCAAGGCCGGCTTCCCCAAGAGCAAGGTGAAGAAGAAGGGCGGCGGGAAAGGCAAGGAAAAGGCGGCCGCGCCGCCGCCGCCCAAGGCCGACGCCGCGGTTATCCGGGCGGTTGACGCCATGCGGCCGGTCGGGGCGGCAGCGGAAGTGACGGCAACGGAAACGGCGGCAGCGGAGACGGTGCCGTCGGGGAGAAGGCCGGCCGCGAAGAAGCCGAACGGGGCGAAAGCTGGGGAGAAGAAGCCGGCGGCGGCGAAGCGGTCGGCGGCAAAACGGTCGGCCACGGCTCCGGTGGCGCTCGCCGCGGGGAAACCGGCGCCGGCCGTGACGGTCGATGCGTCCGCGGTGGATGCCGGACACGCGCCGGAGTCGTGATCGGTGTTTTGACGGGCTTATGGGGCTTCGTGCGCCAAGGTGCTCGCGGCGTGGCGGTGGTGGGCCAGTGTGGCGGTGAGTCGGGCCAGCCATGCATCGCCCGGCGCGACTGAGGCGGGGAGAGCGGCGCGGCGGCGGACGGCGCCAAGCCGGGCTTCGGCGATCAGGCGGGTGTGCAGCGCGCGGGCGGCGGCGCGGGCCCAGGGCCACATGGCGCTCAACGCCGCCCAGCAGCGCCGCTTGCAGGGCTCCGCGCGGCGGCGCGCCGTCGTAACGGTGGTCCAGTGCGTCAAGCGGGGCGCTGAGCAGGGTGTGGGCATTGCGGGGCATGCCGCGGACACTACGCCCGCGCGCGTTCCCTGTCAAGGAAAACGATCCTAGGATGCTTTGCCCTGCGGGCCGGCCTACTGACTGGCCCAGATGATGCGCGCCATCCAAGCCACGTCGGCGCGCGGGATGCTGCGGTCCGGATGGGCGCGGTTGATCGACATCAGCTCGATCTTGGTGGCCGTTTCGCGGGTCAGCTGCTTGGCCATCACCTCGCCGCCCTTGGTGCGCACCACGACGCGGTCGTTGCGGCGGATCTGCGCCGCCGGGGACACGATGATGGTGTCGCCGTCGCGGTAGACCGGATCCATGCTGTCGCCGGAAATCTCCAGCGCGTAGGCGTGCGGGTCGCCAATGCTGGGGAAGAGAAGTTCGTCCCAACCCACGCCGGACGGAAAACCTGCGTCGTCGAAATAGCCGGCGTTGCCCGCCTGCGCATAACCGATGACCGGCACGCGCTGAAGGGAGCCGGAGCCGGCGGACTCTCCAACCAGACTGACGAACTCCGATAGCGACGCCCCCGTCGCCTCCAGCACCTTGGAGACGCTTTCGGTCGAGGGCCAGCGGAGCTTCCCGTCGCCGGTGGTCCGCTTGCTCTTGTTGAAGGTCGTCGGATCGAGCCCCGCGCGCCGCGCGAGCCCAGAGGCCGACAGCCCGTTCTGGGCTGCAAGGCGGTCGATCGCCCGCCAGATGTCCGCGTGTTTCAGCATGGGACGATAATCACATAAACGTCGCGCGTCGTCCCTAGGAACCTTTTCATATTTCCCTTGACGGAGGAATAAAATCAGTACATAACAAGAACAGACGTTCGCCTTTGCCGAGAAAACCGGCGCTGGAAAGGCCCATGCGGAGAGCAAGGGCGGTCCTGCGAACGCAAACCGTGCAAATCATTCGAGAGATCCCAAGCATGGCTCTTCAGCGCAGCACGCCCACGCCCGCCGTCCGTCCCCCCGCCTTTCCCAGTGCCGAGGGAACGCCGTTCGGCAGCGCCGAGGAGGCGTGGTTCTGGTCGGTCCAGGCGAACGAGGCCAAGGCCGCGGGTGCCCGCGTCACGGCCGGGCGCGGGCTGGTGCCGCGCCCCTGCGAACCCGACGACGTGCTGCGCGCGGTCGACCGGCTGTACCGCCGCCGCCTGCTGCTGCGCGACCACCTGCATGTGCTGGTCCATTATGGCCGCCGCCTGATGCCGCCGGACCCGCAGCGCCACCGCGAGCAGCGCGCCCACACCCTGTGGTGCGAGGCTTTCGCTCAGCTGGATCCTCTGCTGCGCGAAAAGGGCATCGTGCAATGAGCAGCCACCCCGTTGCCGGACCGGCCCCGGCGCCGCGGGCCTGGGTGGTGTTCCGCGGCGATGCGGAGCTGTGGTGGCTGCGCCTGCTGCGCCCCGGCTTCCGTCACTGCTTCGCCATCCTGAACGACGGGCGGCATTGGGTGATCGTCGATCCGCTGTCGCCCTTCACGGACGTGGCGGTGCTGGACCAGCCCGCCGCCTTCGACCTGCCGGGCTGGTTCCGCGGCCAAGGCATGGCGGTGTCCGCCGCCCCTGTGCGCCGCGGCCTGACCCGCCCGGCACCCTGGGCCCCCTTCACCTGCGTGGAGGCGGTGAAGCGCGTTCTGGGGCTGCATGCCCCCGGCGTGCTGACGCCCTGGCAGCTTTACCGCCGCCTGACGCGCGCCGCCCCCGCGGCATGACCCTCCGATCCCCCCGAACCATCCGAACCAAGGGAAACCCGCCCATGGCCAACCTGTTCAAGGCCCCGCGGCCTTCGTCGGCCGCCAGCACCGCAGCCACGTCGACATCCACTTCGACATCCACCGCGGCGACCACGCCCGACCCCACGCCCGCGCCCGTGGTGCAGGCGACCACCCCGGCTCCGGTCGCGACGCCGGACCCGGTTCCGGCCGCCACGCCGCCCTGGTGGGCGAGCGCACCGGCCATGCCGGCCCCCAGCCCGGCTCCGGCCTCAACTCCGGCGCCCGCCGACCCCCAGCCCGTCCAGACGCCGACCACCCCGTCCGCGACCCCCGCTGAGCAGGACACGGCCAAGACGGCGGAGGAACTGGTGCAGCGGCGCGCGCGCAGCCAGCAGGGCACGGTGCAGACCTCCTGGCGCGGCGTGCTCGACACCAACCTGCTGATGCCGCTGCGCAAGCGCCTGCTGGGGGAGTGACGCGATGAGCGACGCCATCACGGCGGCCAGCGCCGCCCCGTCCGCCGCCCCGCCCAGGGCGCGGCCCAACTTGGCCACGGAGCCGGAAGCCCTGCTGGAGCGCTACCGCGCGGCGCGGGAGCGCCGGTCGGTCTGGGAAAGCCACTGGCAGGAATGCTACGACCACGCCCTGCCGAACGGGCAACCGTTCGTCGGCACCGGTGCGCCGGGCGAACGCCGGGTGGACCGGCTGTTCGACGGCACCGCCCCGGACGCGGTGGAGCAGCTGGCGTCCAGCCTGCTGTCCGAACTGACGCCGCCCTGGTCGCGCTGGTTCGGGCTGGTGCCCGGCCCGACCCTGTCGGACGCGGAACGCGACCGCGTCGCCCCGATGCTGGACCGCGCGGCGGGCATCGTGCAGGCGCATTTCGACCGCTCCAACTTCGCGGTGGAAATCCACCAGGCCTTCCTGGACCTCGCCACCGTGGGCACGGCCTCGCTGTTGATGGAGGAGGCCGCCCCCGGCGCACCGTCGAGCCTGCGCTTTACCGCCGTACCGCTGGCCGAGGTGGTGCTGGAGGAAGGGGCGGACGGCCGGCTGGACGGCACCTTCCGCCGCAGCGAGCCGACGCTCGCCCAGATCGAGCGGCGCTTCCCCGGCGCCGACATCCCGGAGGAGGTGCGCAAGCGCGGCACCGACGAGCCCGACAGCCGCTTCCCCCTGGTGGAGGCCGTGCTGCCTGACGGCGTCGCCTACCGCTGGACGGTGGTGCTGGACAGCGGGCTGGCCGAACCCTGCCGGCTGGCCGAGGGACGCTTCGCCCAGTCGCCCTTCATCAACTTCCGTTGGCTGAAGGCTCCCGGCGAGACCTATGGACGCTCCCCGGTCATGAAGGCGCTGCCGGACATCAAGACGGCCAACAAGGTGGTCGAACTGGTGCTGAAGAACGCCTCCGTCGCCGTCACCGGCATCTGGCAGGCGGACGACGACGGCGTGCTGAACCCCGCGACCATCCGGCTGGTGCCGGGGACGATCATCCCCAAGGCGGTGGGCTCCGCCGGGCTGACGCCGCTGGCCAACCCCGGCCGGTTCGACGTGTCGCAACTCGTGCTCGACGACCTGCGCGCCCGCATCCGGCACGCGCTGCTGACCGACCGGCTGGGGCCGCTCGACCAGCCGCGCATGACCGCGACCGAGGTCGTGGAGCGCTCCTCCGAGATGGCACGTCTGCTCGGCGCCACCTTCGGGCGCCTGCAGGCGGAGCTGCTGACCCCGCTGCTGCTGCGCGCGGTCGGCATCCTGCGCCGGCGCGGGGAGATCCCGGACATCACCGTGGACGGCCGGCTGGTCACCTTGCAGCAGCGCTCCCCGCTCGCCCAGGCGCAGGCTCAGCGCGACGTGCAGGCGACCCTGCGCTGGCTGGAAACGGCGCAGCAACTCGGCCCCGAGGCGCTGGCGACCGTGGACGCTGCCGCGACCGCGCGCTGGCTGGGCGAGGCCTTTGGCGTGCCGGCCACGCTGATCCGCGCCGAGGCGGCGATGTCTGCACCCAAGCCGGCGGAGGCCGCCCATGGCTGAGCGCCGCGGTTGGGACTGGCTGGACGGCGCATCACCCGCCGCACAGCCGGATGATCCCGCACCCAGCTTCGCCCGCTGCTTCGCCGGGCCGGACGGGAAGCGGGTGCTGGCCACGCTGAAGGCGATGACGCTGGGCCGCACGCTCGGCCCCGACACGCCCGACGCCGCGCTGCGCCACCTGGAGGGGCAGCGCCATCTGGTCGCCGTGATTCTCGCCCTGGTCGCCCGTGGGCAGGGCGACTGAGTTTTCCCGATCCCCCTTGGAATCTGCTTTTTTGAAGGAGTGTTCCCGATGGCCGAAAACCTGCTGACGTCCTCCGTTCCGGGCTCCGCCGTCCCGCCGGCGGCCTTGCCCGCGGTGCCGGAGAAGTTCCGCGACCCGCAGACCGGTGCGGTGCGCGTCGACGCGCTGCTGAAGTCGTACCTGGAGTTGGAGCGCAAGCTGTCCGCCCCCGGTGCCAACACGACCGATGCTTCTGGGGCCGACGCTTCTGCGGCCGATGCCCCGGTTGCCGAGCCGGATCGGCCGAGCCTGCTGAAGATGCTGGGCGTGCCGGACGGCCCGGACGGCTACTGCATCGCCTGCGACCATGGGCTGTTCCAGCCGGACCCGGCGATCAACGGCCGCCTGCACGGCGCCGGCTTCACGCCGGAGCAGGCGCAGCTCGTCTACGACCTCGCCGCCGAGCGGCTGGTCCCGCTGATCCAGGAACTGGCCGCCGAATTCCAGGCGGAGCGGGAGGTCGAGCGTCTGACGGCCCATTTCGGCGGCGAGGAGCGCTGGCGGGACGTGTCGCGCCAACTGCTCGCCTGGGCCGGCAAGAACCTGCCGCGCGCGGCGGTGGAGGGGCTGTCCACCACCTATGAAGGCGTCATGGCGCTCTACAAGATGATGACGGGGGCGGAGCCGGCCGCGCTGTCCATGCCCGCCGCCCCGGCGCCGGGCGGAAGCGAGGCGGAGCTTCAGGCGCTGATGCGCGACCCGCGCTATTGGCGGGAACGCGATCCGGCGGTGGTCGCCCGCGTGACGGAAGGGTTCCAGCGGCTCTACCCCATCGCCGGCTGATTTCCTCGACGGATTCCCCCGGAGCGGCGACGCTCCGGGGGATTTGCCGCTATCGTGTCAAAATGTCGCAGAGTGGGGCGAAATTCCGCCGCACGGTACCGTCTTAACCAATTGGGCGTTGCGCGGATGAAGTAAAAAAGCGAGGCTCCGTGGCCTGATGACAACCGGCCGGATACACGGCCACGGACGGACGTGCTGTCGGACTTCCCATGACGCTGCGCCGCAAGATCCGCTGGCTGACCTGGATCGGCCTGATCGGCTGCCTCATGGCGGCGATCCCCGCGCTTTACCTGCTGCGCAGCGGCATGATTTCGGAGCGGGAGCGGTTGACCACCGCTCTGGTCGAATCGGCCCACGCGATGCTTGCGGAGGTCAATGCCGCGGTCGAGGCTGGTGCCGTGCCGCGGGACGAGGCCCAGGCCCAGGCGCGGCTGGCCCTGCGCGCGCTGGGGCGCGACCCCTTCCACGTCAGCGTCTTCACCGATGGCCGGGTGCCAGCCGGCTGGCCGGAGGAGGCTGCGGCGATTCGCAGCAGCATGATCTTCGCACCCTGGGGCTGGGCCGTCGCCGCCGCCAGCGAGACCGAGGATCTGGACCGCGAATTCGCGGTGGAGGCGTTGGCCTTCACGCTGTTCCTGGCGGTGCTGCTGGTTCTGAGCTGGCCGCTGTCCATCTTCCTGTCGGAACAGGTGCTGGGACCGGTCGAGGCGCTGTCCGGGCGCATGGAGCAACTGACCCAGGGCAACACCGACATCGACATCCCCGGCCAGGACCGCGCCGACGAGTTCGGCGCCATGGCCCGCGCCATGGAGTATTTCCGGCGGGCCGCCAGCGCGCTGATCGAGCGGGACGAACGCCTGTTCGGCATCATGAACAACGTCGGCGAGGCCATCGTGCTGGTCGGCGAGGACGGTGCGGTCGAAGAGCACAACCCGGCCGCCGTGGCGCTGTTCGGCGTGCCCGGGCCGCAGCTGGAAGGCCGGCGTTTCGTGGAACTGTTCGCCGAACCGGACCGCAAGCAGGTCGGGGCGTTGCTGAGCGGGCAGGGCAAGGGCTGCGGCCGGACCGACCGTGCGGAAGAGTTGGGCATCGAGCGGGTCGATGGCCGGGTCGAGGCGTCGCTGACCGTCTCCTGTCTGGAAGTGCACGGGCGGCGCAGCTACGTCTGCGCGCTCGCCGACATGACGGAGCGGCTGCGCCACGAGCGGGAGTTGCTGAGGCTGGCGACCCGCGACCGGCTGACCGGGCTGCCGAACCGGGCGCTGGTCGAATCGCTGCTGGAATCGGCGATCGAGCGGGCGCGCCGCCACGCGCGCTGCTTCGCCGTGATGTGCCTGGACCTGTCGCGCTTCAAGCTGATCACCGACACCCTGGGCCACCACGCGGGCGACCTGCTGCTGCAGGAGGTCGCGGCGCGGATCGCCGTCACGGTGCGGGCGAGCGACACGGTCGGCCGGATCGGCACCGACGACTTCGCCGTGATCCTGGAAGAGGTCCGGGACGCGGAAGAGGCCGCGATCATCGCCCAGCGCATCGTCACGGCCTTCGATGAGCCGGTGTTGCTGATGGGGACGGAGCATTACGTGCGCCCGTCCATCGGCATCGCTCTGTTCCCGGACCACGCCGACAACGCGCAGGAACTGATCCGCGCCGCCGACACCGCCCTCTACGCGGCCAAGCGGATGGGCGGCAAGCGGCACGCGTTCTTCCGCAAGGAACTGGCCGACCAGGCCCACCGCCATCTGGCGCTGGACCGCGACCTGCGCGCCGCCCTGGCCGGCAACCAGTTCCAGCTGCATTACCAGCCCAAGGTGTCGCTGATCGACTTCTCGCTGGAGGGGTTCGAGGCGCTGCTGCGTTGGGAAAAGCCGGGGCACGGCATGATATCCCCCGGCGAGTTCATCCCGGTGGCCGAGGACACCGGCTTCATCGTGCCGCTGGGCGACTGGGTGCTGGACGAGACCTGCCGCCAGCTGCGCGACTGGCTGGATGCCGGACTGGACCCGGTGCCGGTTGCCGTGAACATCTCGCCCCGTCACCTGCGGCACCGCTCCGCCGACGATTTCCGCCGCATCATCGACCAGCACGGCCTGTCGCCGGACCTGGTGGAGCTGGAAATCACCGAAGGTGCGGTGATGCAGGACATGGACCACGCGCTGGCCGTGCTGGAAGCGCTGAAGGCCATGGGCATCCGCGTGGCGGTGGACGATTTCGGCACCGGCCATTCCTCGCTCAGCTACCTGAAGCGGCTGCCGGTCACGACGCTGAAGATCGACCGTTCCTTCGTCGCCGGGGTCCCGGCGGAGCGGGAGGACAACGGCATCGTCTCCACCATCATCGCCATGGCCGACATGCTGGGGCTGGCCGTGGTGGCCGAGGGCGTGGAAAAGCAGGAACAGGCCAACTTCCTGCGCCACCACAACTGCACCCTGGTCCAGGGATGGCTGACCGGCCGCCCGGTGCCCGCCGTCCAGGCTGCCGACCTGCTGGCCAAGCGGATCAAGCAGCCGGCCTGACGCCGGACCTTCGAAAATGCCGATGAGGAAGGGGATCGCCGGGGCGGTCTCTTTTTGCGTTCGGGCGGCATCTCTTTGTCGTGCGCATGAGGAAAAAAATCTTGACATGATCGGCGAGAAGTCCTAGAACCGGTCTTGCCAACGCCCAAAGTGCGTCCCCTCTCGCTGCGGGCGGCGGCATCTCCCGAACTCCCCTCAAGCCTGTCCTGGAAAGGGCTGGCCGGATAACCGAAAGGCCCGGCCAGCCCTTTTCTTTTTCGCGCTTCGCCCGCGGCCGGGCGCGCCTTTGGCGTGCCTGACAACCGGGTGGCGGAATGCTTCCCGCCGGACGGGACCCCGCTGAACGCGAAAGGAACCAAGTCTTATGTCCACCTCGATCGCCCAGGCCTTCGTCAAGCAGTTCGAGCGCGAAGTGCACGAAGCCTACCAGCGCATGGGCTCCAAGCTGCGCAACACGGTGCGCACCAAGAACAACGTCCAGGGTGCCTCCACCGTCTTCCAGAAGGTCGGCAAGGGCACGGCCTCCACCAAGGCGCGCCACGGCGTCGTCCCGGTCATGAACCTGGACCACACGCCGGTCGAATGCACGCTATACGATTTCTACGCCGGCGACTGGGTTGACCGGCTGGACGAGCTGAAGACCAACATCGACGAGCGCCAGATCATCGCCAACGCCGGCGCCTACGCGCTGGGCCGCAAGACCGACGAGCTGATCATCGCCGAGCTGAACAAGTCCACGAACTACGCCGGCAGCAACGCCGACGGGCTGACCAAGGCCAAGGTCCTGGCGGCCTTCGAACTGCTGGGCGAGGCCGACGTGCCGGACGACGGCCAGCGCTACGCCGTCGTCGGCTGGAAGCAGTGGAGCCAGCTGCTGAGCATCGACGAGTTCGCCAACACCCAGTATGTCGGCCCGGACGAGCTGCCCTGGCGCGGCACCCAGGCCAAGCGCTGGCTGGGCACGCTGTGGATGCCGCATTCCGGCCTGCAGGCTGCGGGTGGGATGCGCCTGTGCCACTGGTTCCACAAGACCGCCATCGGCCACGCGTCGGGTGCCGACGTGAAGACCGACATCTCGTGGCACGGCGACCGCGCGGCGCATTTCGTCAACAACATGATGAGCCAGGGCGCCGCCCTCATCGACCCCGCGGGTGTCGTCACGCTGCGCTGCCTGGAGAGCTGACGGCTTCGGGCCGGACATTTTCCACCACCAAGGCACCAAGACACCAAAGTGGAACGCGCCGGCCGGATCGCGGATCCGGTCGGTTGGGCGTCACGGGGGCGAAGCCTCCTGGTGCCCTGGTGTCTTGGTGGTGACCGTCCCGCCGCGCCGTCCCCGTTCCGGCATCCCGCCGATTCCCGATCCCGATCTTCACGGAGTTTTTCCTCATGGCCTACGCCTCGAAGGACTTGAGCGTGCTCGCCTACGCGAACGGCTTCACGCTCTGGCACTACACGACCACCGACCTCGCGACCGAGGTGGACACCCGCGGCTACTTCAACGGGGCCACCGACCTGCTGCGGGTCGGTGACATGATCCTCGCCAACACCGACACCGACGGCGCGCCCGTCACCGGCGTCTTCGTCGTCGGCTCCAACGCCGCCGGGGTGGTGGACGCCACCAACATCACGCCCTTCGGCACCGCCAACGCCGACTGACGCGGCGGGGAAGGGGGACGGTTTCCGTCCGGAGTCGTCCCCCTTCCATCCTCACTTATCGAAGGATCCATCCCATGGCACTGACCGCTATCGGGCTGTGCAGCCGTGCGCTGATCAAGATCGGAGCGACGGCGATCACCGCGTTCGACGAGGGCACCGCCGAGGCGGAGGTGGCGGCCTCGCTCTACGAGCCGACGCGCGACGCGCTGCTGTCGGCCAACGCCTGGAGCTTCGCCACCCGGCAGGCCACGCTGCCGATGCTGGCGACGGAGCCGCTGGCGGATTACACGGCCGCGTTCCAGCTGCCGGCCGACTTCCTGCGCGCGCTCGGCGCGGGGATCGGCGGACGGGGCCGTGGGCTGGAATACCGCATCGCCGGGCGGGCGCTGCACGCAAACTCCGGCACGGCGGTGCTGACCTACGTCGGCCGCCCGGACGAGGCGGACTTCCCGGCCTTTTTCGACCAGGCGCTGATCGCGCGGCTGGCCGCGGAGTTCTGCATCCCGCTGACCGAGAATTCCAGCCGGGCCGAGACGTTGCAGCGGCTGGCGGAGGCGGAGTTCCGCCGCGCCCGCCAGATCGACGCCCAGCAGGACAGCCAGCCGGGCTTCGAGGATTTCACCCTGATCGACGCGAGGGCGTGATGCCGCGGATCACCCAGATCAAGACCAACTTCACGGCGGGGGAGGTCTCCCGCCGGCTGCTGGGGCGCGGGGATCTGCGTGCCTACGACAACGGCGCGCTGGCCCTGCGGAACCTGTTCATCCACCCCACGGGCGGGGTGACGCGCCGCTCCGGCCTTGCCTTCGTGGACGCGGCGCGCGGCGCCGGCCGGCTGGTGGCGTTCGAGTTCAACACGGAGCAGACTTACCTGCTGGTCTTCTCCGACGGGAAGATCGACGTCTACGAGGACGACGCGCGCGTCGCCACGGTGGACGCCCCCTGGACCGCGGCGCAGCTGTCCCAGATCACCTGGACGCAGAGCGCCGACACGCTGCTGGTCTGTCACCCCGACGTGCCCCCGCGCAAGCTGACCCGCAGCGGAACGTCCGGCGGCTGGAGCCTGTCGGGCTGGTCCTACGTCACGGATGGCGTCTCTGGCGGCGACGTGGTGCGCATGCCCTTCTACCGCTTCGCCGATCCGGCGGTGACGCTGGCGCCGTCGGGCACCACGGGGGCGATCACGGTGGCGGCTTCCGCCGCCGTGTTCGACCCGAGGCACGACGGGTGCCGCATCCGCATCCAGGGCAAGCAGTTACGGGTGACGGGCGTCGTGTCCGCCACCCAGGTCAACGCCACGGTGGTGGAAACGCTGCCCAACGCCAACGCCACCACGAACTGGGACGAGCAGTCCTTCTCGCCCCTGCGCGGCTGGCCGGTGTCGGCGGCCTTCCACCAGGACCGGCTGGTCATCGGCGGCTCCCGCGACCTGCCGAACCGGCTGTGGCTGTCGCGCTCCGCCGACCTGTGGAACTTCGACCTCGGCACCGGGCAGGATGACGAGGCCATCGAGTTCGGCATCCTGTCGGATCAGGTGAACGCCATCCGCGCGGTCTTTTCCGGCCGCCACCTGCAACTCTTCACGTCGGGCGCCGAATACATGGTGTCCGGCGACCCGCTGACGCCGCAGAACATCCAGGTGACGCGGCAGACGCGCATCGGCTCCCCCGTGGACCGCTCCGTCCCGCCGCGTGACGTGGACGGCGCCACGCTGTTCGTGTCGCGCAACGGCAAGGAAATCCGCGAGTTCCTCTACACCGACACGGAGGCCGCCTATCAGGCCAACGACCTTGCCCTGCTGGCCCGGCATCTGGTGATCGACCCCTGCGACCAGGACTACGACCAGAGCCGCCGGCTGATGTTCGTGGTGATGGGCGACGGCTCGCTGGGCGCCCTGACCGTCTACCGGCTGGAGAGCGTGACCGCCTGGACCCGGCTGGAGACGGACGGGGTCGTGCGGTCCGTCGCGGTGGTCGGCGACGTCGTCTATGTGCTGGTGGACCGTGCCGGCCGCTGGAGCGTGGAGCGGTTCGACGACGACCTGAACCTCGACGCCGCGCTGGTCGGCGACCACGACGTGACAACCGCGGTGTGGAGCGGGCTCGGCCATCTGGAAGGGCGGACGGTCGCCGTGGTCGCCGACGGGACGGTCCGCGCCAACGCCACCGTCGCCGCTGGCAAGATCGTGATCGATCCGCCCGCCCGCCATGTGGAGGCCGGGCTTCCCTACACCCACCGGATCGAGCCGCTGCCGGTCAGCCTGCTCGGTCAGGGCGGAACGCCGGACCCCGTCCGGCTGGTCTCCGTCACCTTCCGGCTGGAGGAAACGGCGGCGTTGCGCACCGACCTGGGGCGGGGCTTGCAGGACCTGCCGCTGCACCGGACCGGACCGCAGCCGGCCGGCGG
>Ga0065721_10051571_pt1 | contig 14224 bp, 15 predicted proteins | sample Mesricmetagenome_FD_59108 | JGI IMG/M metagenome (GOLD analysis project Ga0065721, IMG submission 59108) | Mesophilic microbial community from rice straw/compost enrichment Sample: eDNA_1 v2 (version 2) | ecosystem: Engineered > Solid waste > Grass > Composting > Bioreactor | place: USA: Davis... | reverse complement strand
TGGCGGGAAAAATACGCGCGGGCGCTCAAGTTGAACGCGTCCAGGGGTTGTGCCACTCGCCGAAGGCTGGGGTGGACTGATAGGAGGGCCTGCGAGAATTCGCTGCAACGAAGAGGCTGGTTTGCTAGCTCGAGCACGGGTTTGGGGGGCCATAGTGGGATACACAGGGAAAGAAAAGAAAATCAACATGGCTACTCAGTGGCCTATATAGCACAGGGCATAGACACGAGGCAGGGGATAGGACCAGTACCATATCCATCCAGTTTCAATGGTATAACATCTTCTTAGTGACAGTTTTCCGGTGCCGATTGTCTGCGTCTCGATTTGGGCGCTTAGCCGAACGAGGATTAGCCTTTTCTGGACATGGCGAAGGGGCCTCCTGTGATTGGTACGTGACCTGGACAATAGGATCGCGTGGTTGCCATCAGCGACCGAAGGCCCTACCCTTTACGTTCCTTCCTATATCGTCAGCGATCGGTCAACGGTGCCAGGAAGTGTGGTGGGGAACGTGGCAGCGGGCGATGCCGAGAGCGAGAGCTGGTCAGGGGCCAGCATGAGATTCCGTGTATTGTCGGACTTGTCAGGAAAGAGGATATCTTTGGGATTGCGTCAGCATTTATGTTGCTTAACTTGTGAGAATAAGTTGAGGTGAAGCAGAGACTACCCGACGCACAGCTGGGTCTCGTTCTATTGTACGGGCGATGTAAAATCGATAGAATTCGTTCATTTCAAACCTCTTCGATTACAGAGAATTCGCGAGCGACAACTATATAGCTGTCGAATGGTGTCCCACTTCAAGTCGTCCCAATCCTACAAGTCGTCGAAGTCAAAGACCCGAGAGCTGGGATTAATCCACGAGACTCTGTCCTCTCCCTGCATATGGCGGATATGCCAAACCCTCGGCGTCTGAAACCTTTTGTAACTGGGGGAGGGATGGGCATGCTCGCGACGCCTCACGGAGAGAGAGTAGAGGCGTTCGAAGACGGATCTGAGGGGTGCAGGGCTATCGTGAGAATGCCAGGTGGTGTTGATGTGAGCACCAGGGAACACACCTTCCCGTCTCTTCCTCTTGGAAGAAGGGGTGAAAGTAGAGCTCATTGAACTCGGCCCGCGTCTCGGCGTCTGGATCAGTCATCTATATGCACCCGTGAGCATGGTGAGTCGATGAGAGAACATGAATGCCAATTTACCCTGACAATGGCATCTGCGCAGGTTTCTTCGATTCCGCAGTCAGCCAAGAACTCCCTCTGCACGGCGGTGTTCCCCGCCTTCCATGATCTCATGATTGCATCGGTGTACGCAGTGATATCCCCTCCCCTCTGCGGATCGGGTGTCAGCATGAGCTCATGGTAGATGATCAAAAAACGCACCTCAATGATCTTCCACCCCGCCATCTCGAAGCACACCATTCCAAACCCCCAATAATCTGCACTTGGCCCATAGAGACCGAGACTCCTCTTCCTCTCAAGCGGGTCATCCCAGTGCTCCTCCGTCTGGTTCAGTCCTTCAATCTCGATCCCCGCTACCTCGGGTGCCATGAAGAGGGGAGTGCCCAACCAACGATGGCAGCACTTGACACCAGGCGGGATGCGCTGCTGATGGGTGGAGACCCAGGCGAAGCCAAGGTCGGTAACCCGCACGTTGTATTTGTAGTCGATGAGAATATTCTCCGTTTTAATGTCACGGTGAACGATTCCGATGCTGTGGAGGTGCGAAATCGCAGCGAGCTGGAGCGGGCTTCAGCAGAGGGACAATGCTCGAGAAGAGATGTACTGACTCCTTGAGCCATCCAAAGTTGGAGGTTGTGAGGCACGATCCCCTTTGAATCAGGGCGCCTCAAAAAAGTCATAAGGTCAGACTGGCACACATCCTAAAGGATATCGTGAGCAGGGTTCGAGATAAGGTAATATGGGACTCACGAAAATGTAGAGCTCATCATCTCCCTGCAGGTCGACGAAAGCCTCTAGATGCAGAACGAAGTGCGCGAACCCATTCTTCTTGCCATCCCTCGAGCTCTCGATAAGCCGCCTGTAGGCCTGGAGCTCGCTGCGCGACTTCATGAATTGGCTCTCCTCGTTTTTAGCCACAACCTTGACAAAAACAACACCCCTTCCAGATGCCGGCTTTCCATCACCCGACTCAAGCTCCGCAAAGTATGTCTTGCTCTGTGCTCCTCGAGGACCTCTCCTGAGCCCCTTGAGGCGGAAGTATGGGACATTATCCGCGATAGAAGGCGTATGAGAGAGCATCTTGTCGACGGTAGTCCGGTGCTGGCGTCGAAACGCGGAGGCGTGAGAGGTCTTCGGCTGGGTAGGACTGGCATTCGGAGGAAGAAGGATTTTCTTGCCAACGATTCGAGGTTGGGTGGGGCTTGATGGGGGTGTGTCGTTGTCCCGAGTGTCTTTCGCCAAGTCGACAATCTTCGCGTCTCGGTCCTGCTTGGGAGGAGTTGTAGGGTTGCCAGTAGGCACACATTCTTCGTTTTCCTTAAAGGACGTGTCGACGACCTTGGATGGTGTCACGGGAGAGAGGGAAAGGCTTCGCGCGGATTGTGGCAGAGCCGTGGTGTCCAAAGGAGTGAACGGAAGAAATCCTCCAAGTCGAGCTTTAAGACAAGGAGTGGGAGAGTTTTGGATTTTGAGGGACGGTACATTGGTGACACTTTTAAGGGGGCTGCTTCCCAATCCAGAGGGAGCCATCGAGGGCAGCGACGCAAGTGTAGAGGATGATGGGGGAAGAACCGAAAAAAGAGCCAGCTCGTCGTGTGCCACCATTATATGATGTATTCGTCGTCTCCGTCGATGGACCAGCGCGTTATTTACCGCTAGGATACCGGAGGTTCGACATCACCCAATATGGTGTCGAGCAATGGGACCCTTGGAGACATGATGGCTGGGTTGGAGGAATAGCCTTTTTGGGTAGTGAGTGGGGCCACAAGGCAAACACAAAGGACGCCTATCAGTTGGCCACGCGACCATATATTTCAGGAGACGAGATGCCATAGGGTTGTACCAGAGGCCTGGTATGCCGGTTGGGATCTGTCGTGGTGAGATGTTGCTGGTCTCCATTGATGGGACTTCTGTCACGGTCGGGTGATGAACAGCGTTCAACACTATAGACTCCCATTTTGAGGTTACGCAAAGAACTGCGAATGAGCTGGTCAGGTCGGATATCAGCGCTTCGGTGTGAGTTGCAGTATTACTGAAGTTGCCAAAGCTGCGACAAGAAGGTACGCATCATTGCCGCTCCGCGAAGACATTAGACAATACGGACAAATAGCAAATTGGCGCTCACGACGGCAACGCGCTCTTTCGACCCTCGATCCACTCCCCTCTCTTCCTAATGCCCGAAATCTCGGTCGGCGCACAGATATTCGATGTGGTATTCCACCCTCACCGACCGATTGTCTACACTGGACTGTTGACGGGCCATATCAAATCGTATTCATACAATGACCAAGGTGCCGCAACACCAATCTTCTCGGTCCGACCTTCGAAGCGCTCGTGCCGAGGTCTGTCCCTCAACGCGGAGGGATCGAAGCTCTATGCTGTAGGGAAAGCTAAGACTCTCAAGTATGTTGTTGATCCATAGGTCGGGGATCAAACAGTCTCATCTGAATGCAGTGTGATAGACGTCGAAACGCAAGCAATTGATACCCGGGGCGGAGCACATGAGTAGGTGTTGAAAATGGCTCGCATTTGCTGGAGTAAGGAAATGCTTACATGTGAAGCATCTCCCCAGTGTTGCCATAAACTGCGTAAAATCTGTCATGCCGTGGATGGTGGCTACAGGCGATGACGATGGAACTGTGAAGGTGAGTTTGAGTGGTAGGTCAACCTCCAACACGTTGGTCTAATGATTCTCGGCAAGCTATGGGACCCGCGACAGAAAGAAGCGACGAAGACGTACACTCAACACTTCGACTACATCTCCGATTTCCTCTGGTTGCAGGATAAGAAGCATTTAGTGTGTACGAGGTGAGTTTGTTCCATTGGATAAATTGCTAGTTCTGAGAACTGATCCAAGTCGCCAGCGGGGATGGGTCTCTTTCTGTCATCGACATTCGCGCCAAAAAACCTGAACCTGTAGCGCAATCTGAGGACCAAGAGGATGAGTTGCTCTCCATCGTTGCTATCAAAGGGTGAAGAAAGTCCTTAACCTCTTACTGTCTCGTCTCATTCATGCTCTCCCATTCGCAGGCAAACCAAGGCGTTGGTTGGAACGCAAATAGGGATCATTTCAGTCTTCAACAGGAATAAAGGATGGGGGGACTGTGTTGATAGGATTCCAGGGTTCGTGTTCATTTCGAAAAGCACTTGCGGAACTAACCGTGGCGTATAGACATCCTATGTCAGTCGATGCGCTCTGCAACATCCCGTCAATACCTGGGGTCGATCACGACAGCACCGTGTTAACAGGTTCCTCGGATGGATTCGTACGCGCTGTACAAATCCTGCCAACGAAACTTATCGGAGTGGTGGCAGATCATGGGGACTTCCCCATAGAGAGGATTGCCGTTGGTCAGGGAGCAGGAAACGCAGAGGGGGAAGCCTCCGCACCCACCCCGAATGAATCAAAGGTTAAGCCATCCAAGGACGCAGATAGCGACTCTGAGATGGAGGAGAACCTCTCACGACCGAAGTCCTACTGGGTAGGCAGCGTTGGTCACGACGATACTCTTCGAATGACCGACCTCGAAGGATTCTTTCGCGAGGCAAAGGAAGATGCCAAGGCGGCGCTCAAAGCAAATCGCGGTGACGACTCGGACAGTGACGTCGATGAAGATGAAGATTCCGATGTGGATGACGATGCATCGGATGATGAGGGCAAGCTCGCAGTGGAGGATGAAGATGACAGCGTCGACTGGTCAGATGAAGAGGAAGCAGATGATACACCAGTTGAGGTTGTTCCCCCCCAAAACCAAAAGCGCAAGCGACAACCGGGTCCCTTACCAAAACCGAAAAAGGGCAAGACCGAGGGAGATGGGGACACTAAAGGGTTCTTCGATGACTTGTGATGATGTTATGTTGCTATCTTCGGTGTACCATAGTACACCCTTTCCTGAAAACCAAGAGCACAGGCTTTATATATCACACCGAGGAGATGAGCTTGAACCCGCCGTGAACGTTCCGTTCAAGTCAGCGACGCCGTCTCATATTTCAACATCCAAGCTTCTAAGCGCTGGAATGCGTCCAACAGCACCCGTGTTTTGACTGGCGTTGGCCACGCCACGGCTTTCCGTCGCCACTTCAAGTGTGCTCTCCACCGCCTAACGCGCGTTATCGTCATAAATCCTCGCCATCACGGCTCTGCGTCGCTCGGCATATGCGCCCAACCCCGAATTTGCAAGAGATGCATGAGGTCTGAGCACCACCACGCGTGGGACCTCTGGAATTGGTCGAAGCTCCGGCCCATACCACGGATCATGCCAACATCTCCATAGCCCCACCAATTCAGGGTCACCACCACCACCATTCTTCACTCTCGACGTCCACCGACGACGCCAACGACTCTTTCGAACGATAGTACACGACCCTGCTGCGATGTTGACCAGGCGAATTCTCCATAGCACGTTTGGCACTGGTCATTCAATCCGCCCACTTTCAACAAGAGCTTCAGATATTTTGGGGAAATTTGGGATTAAAGCTGGAGCTGAGCTTCCCGGAGTGTACGATGGGCAGTGGGGAGGGTCTGGGGAGGTCATGGAGTCGGTATGCCCCACGACTGGCGAGGTTCTTGCTCGCGTGAGGACGGCCACAGCAAGCGAGGTCCAAGAAACGCTGGCGCGCACCAGAGAGGCATACACCCAGTTCCGCAGTGAGTGGGAAACCTTTCTCGTGTAGTGGCTTGTATGTTGAAGGTGTAATTGCTTTTTAGACGTTCCCGCTCCTCAGCGAGGCGAAATCATTCGCCAAATCCGTGAAGCGCTTGCAGCGAAGGTATTGTTATAATCCCCTGCTCCACTTCAAAGGGTTGACATATATGGTACTCTCAGCGAGATGATTTGGGAGCTTTAGTATCGCTCGAGATGGGCAAGATTCGCACCGAGGGCGTTGGGGAGGTTCAAGAGTTCGTTGACATTGTGAGTTCTGAGCAAGAATGATCAGGACGTGGTGCTGACCTAGAATAGTGCGACTATGCCGTTGGCTTGTCAAGGATGATGAACGGTCGCCTTGTCGCCTCTGAGCGCCCAGGGCACTCCATCATTGAAGGTGAGCCTGAATCAGGATCAATTCAGACATATCGTCGCTAACCAGAGTGTCGTGAAGCGCCGAACCCTTTGGGCGTTGTTGGCGTGCTTTCCGCTTTCAACTTCCCCGTCGCTGTTTACGGCTGGTAAGTCCATCACCACTTCTCCGCCGAAGGCAACCACTGACCGGGCCACCTATAACTTTAAATTAATTAGGAACTTGGCTCTCTCACTGGCGGCTGGGAACGCCACGATCTGGAAACCTTCGCCGACGACTCCGCTATGTGCCCTTGCGGTCACAGGGATCATTTCGCGCGTTCTTGAGGCCAATAATATCCCGGGTGCTGTGGCCAGCCTTGTTACCGGTGGAAAGGAGGCAGGAGAAGCTGTTGTGGAAAGTCCCAGCGTTGAACTAGGTCCGTATGCGGGAATAGACACGTTTCATTTACGTTGCCTGACCTTGTCTTCTCTAGTTTCTTTCACAGGCAGTGAGAGAGTTGGCCGCATCGTCGGCCAAGCCGTGGCTTCTCGCTTCGGGAAAGTAATTCTAGAGCTCGGAGGAAACAATGGTATGTGCACCCGTCTCCACCACTTTATGACCCCGCCGGATTAACCAACGTCACTGTAAGCTTCAATTATCATGCCTGATGCAGATCTATCTCTGGCTGTCCCAGCGGTATTTTTCGGGGCGGTTGGGACTGCTGGCCAGCGCTGCACCTCCACCAGGCGCCTGTATCTCCACCGCAATATTGCGGATGAATTCCTCGGCCGCCTGAAGGCCCTATATGGGTCGGTTGCGGTCGGTGACCCACTGATCAAGGAGACACTTTTGGGACCTTTGCATACCAAAGGGGCTGTCGATACCTATGAGCAGGCCGTCAGGAAATTGCGCTCGCTCGACGCCGAAATCATCACTGGGGGAGAGCGGTATCAACAAGATAGCCTCCGTGCTGGAAATTTCGTCCAACCCACGATCTCAATCCCCAAGTCTGTGAAAACGGAAGACGACATATGGAGTACCGAAGTATTCGCACCTATCCTAAATGTGGCCATCTTCGATGAGCTCGAACAAGCCATTGCATGGAATAACGCCGTTCCCCAAGGTCTTTCCAGCAGCTTGTGGACGAGAGACATCCGCAACGTGGGCAAATGGATCGGGCCTGCGGGCTCCGATGCTGGTATCGTCAATGTAGGTCGCGTTTGACCGGTTCATCGCAGAAGTTGCTGAACACACTACTCCCGCTCGTTTCCTAGGTGAACGTCGGGACGAGCGGAGCTGAGATCGGCGCCGCATTTGGAGGCAACAAGGTGAGGTTTTGGCTCGTGCTTTTTCGGAACGATCACTAAAGTCCATATCACAGAGCACTGGATGGTAAGCTGTCTGGCGTGATGCTGATAGGTGGTTGTGTGACTGACCTTATCGCGTAGGGGTCGAGAATCCGGAGGCGACGCATGGAAACAATATGTCAGATGGAGTGCCTGCACGAGTAAGAGAAAATCCCTACCCTCTTCTTGTCGAATCTTCTAATCCGCCATCGTTCAGTCAACTTCAGCGATGCTGCGCCTTTGGCTCAGGGCGTCAACTTCACATCGTAACAATACTGCAGCTTTATGTGCAGTATTCCCTCCATCTGTGCATCTACATGAGTGTGCAGTGTATACAACTCCTATCATCTTTGTTCGACTCATATGAATCTGGACAGTGTGGCCATGGAATCGTCTCAACGATTGCCAGCGCATTGCAGAGGCTTAGATCTCGATGAATATCTCGTTAGTGACACGCGTAAGTGTAGGTGAGAACGCGTTCTATCCGGGGATGACAAAGGACCATGGCTGTTACTAGGGCGGCCCTGACATGTGGATCTCGTTGATATGTTGCCTTAGGTCTCCTCGAAGTCAATTGGCGGGACGCTCTAACAGTGTCCGCGAACCTCACTCAAACTTGAAGTGCCGATGGCACCTTTATATTAAGTGTCCCTGTACCTGTTTTCCTGGTGCCCCATCACCCTTCTAACCTTGCCCGCGTGGCTTTCGTCAAACTGTTGTCCCCTTCACATCTCGCTCCTTCCTCGTCGACGATGTCGACCACGACAGCGGATGACCTCCCTTGGCCGGAACTGGGAAATGTTTCGCGTGGCGCGACGAGAGGAAACCAGGGTCAGAAGGGTGTGCTGGGCCCTCCTGATCGCGACGGCCGATGCGTCCTCCAGCTTCGCGTCCAGGCTGGCGTACTGGCCGTCCAGCTCAATCGGCAAGCGAGCGAGTGGTACAGGATCCTCGACAACGAAGTCAACAACGCCCTGAAGACGACCAAGACGTACTGGCGAAAAGCTAGGCGACGACAAGACTACGACCAACAGGCAGACCAGGATCACATGGAACTACACGAATGGCTTCAACAACTCAAGGACAAGACGATGAGCCACCTCGAGCTCCTCATGCAGAAGGGCGACATCCAGGGCCCTCCCTACGTCATGCCAGACGAGATCGAGCTGACCTTCCTCCGCAAGTTCATCGAGCGCCACAATGCTGGTATCCCTCACAACCCTCGGCTCCGAAACCTGCCAGTAGGCGAACGACCCATTTACCCTCATCGTGGCCATTCAACCGACTCTTTCTCTCCGGAGCCATCCGACCACGGTGGTTTCCCTGAGATACAACACCAGCATTCCCTTGGTCCGTCTCTGCCAACTTTTTATCTCCTCCGAAATTGACGCATGATCCCCTTCCAGATCGCAAGCCTGAGATCGCGGCACATTTCACAAGCGCGCGGGGTTCTGAATCCCCGGCACTTTGGACAAACGAGGTGCTGGCTGCAGAGGCCCAGTCCTCCAGTATGTTCACATGTTCATGACGATCACTCTATCTGCTTACCCTTTCTCAGAGCAGACGCTCCAGGCGGCCCGGGCGGTCCACCAGCGGGCACAGAAGGATACCCAAGACGCATTCATGCGATACACGTCGTGCTTGGACGTTGAGAGGCAAGCTCGGCAGGCCGTTCAAACGGCCGAGAAGCGCCGCGATGAAATTGGTAGGAGCTGAGCTCCTCTCCCTGGCTTCTTGTCCCTGATCCGAAATTGCAGTTGCGGTGATACTCCAGCGAAACTCGATGGGTATGTGTAGCTGTCCCCCTCTTCCTACCCCTCTCCGTTCTCACAGTCCACCCGCAGGGGATAGTCGGCCATCTCGAAGGTCCTCAATCTCGGAGGCACGGCGAGAGAGCCCAAATCAATACGGATTCGAAGTAGGTTCTTGTCCCATCCCGAGAGACGCCACAGTCATGCTCACGATTGCTACGCACCTCAGCAGCAGCAACAGCATCATTCGCAACCTGCTACTCATCAGCAGGTACCCAGTCATTCTTTGGACCCCTTCATGCATACCCGGCTTCCCGCCAAACCTATGGACTGGTCGGAGGCAGAAGCCCAGGCGATGTATACTGGTGATACATCGTTCCATCTCGAGGTAGGCGCGAGATTACGCCACACCCGCTCGCCCGTCTGACTTGTTGTCAGGACCATGCTAGCCGATCTAGAAAGCATTCGAGGTCCTGGGAACAGCCTCCCCACCTGCAAGGTAATAGCCTCTTGCCACCCAATATATCATGGCTATGAACGATGTTAATTCCTGGAGTACCGTCTCTTCTCAGGCGATCCATACCCGAAAACCGAGGTTAGTCTCGACTTACGCCGACATATCGTTTTTCCGCTCATATTTCATGCCAGGATATACCCAATCTCCCTCCTCGAAAACGCATGCACCATATGCTCTCTGACTTTGATCTCATGCACTCATCCTCTCTCCACTCCCCAAGCATTGGACATCCGCCGTGATATCTCAGGACGGATCTCTCGTTGCTTGCATCCGGGATTCCTTAAGGACCGGATTCTTCGTTCTCAATGATACTGGCGATCCTTTCATTTCTCTTCTCCCCCAAACGCCGCGTCGGCGTAATGGGGTATGCCACCATGTTGCTCTCGTAACGGCTCTCTCGGACTCTCGACTTGTGTTCTACGCTTTCCCCTCTGCATCTCACACCATGATACCCCATATTCATACCCGCATTATATCCAAGCTCATACAATTCATTACGTTGTAACCTTAAAAAATCTAATCAACAAAATCCCTCTTGCCTTGGTTACGTCTAACGAGATCTGCTCTAATTTTTACAATACCCCAGATCGCTAGGGAAGTTGACCTTATTCCAGCTCTGCCTCCGCCCAACGCGTGATGAAGAAGTTATGCCGGGAAGATACCGTTTCTACACAGGTCCTCAGGCCTTCACATGCACTTCCGAACTATGGGAAGCGCTGACCGCTCTGACCGCACTCTTGCGCTCCCCGTCGTACCCTTTCCCCGGGGTCTAGAAAGCCTGGAAGAATAATGGGCATAGCACCACGCGAGCCTTGTACTCCCGTTACCCCAGGCACCTCTCAAGTTCTCTTCCGAATCAATTCACTAGCCAATCCTGGGAGAGGCCCTTGTACCGTATTGTGTTCCGTTCTCCGTCGATCATGCGCTGGATGTCCGGTAACGCTCCTACCCTTCCACGCGAATGGTCGTACATCAATGACACCAGTACCTTTACCTAAAGAGTCATAGCGACGAGATATCGGCCTCCTGATTTGCATCCAGGATCAAACACGAGGGGTGCCTTCTTTTCCGGAGTCCAGGCTTAACGAAATCACTCTCGTGGTGAGAAAGACTGAACCAGAGATGAGTACACGTTCAGGTGGGGCGTGAGTCCTCCCAGGTGTCATTTCTTGTTGCAGTCTGAAAAGCTCTATTTCTCCGACAATCAGATACGGTCGTTGACGACAATAGACGAAATCAGGTACCTGAGAATCCAAGGGCCGACAGAGTCAGTCAACGGGAGCAGATACTGTCAATATGCCCTTTCCTCAGTCTATTCTGTGGATCCAGTGGCACGTTCCACCACGACGGCATCGATGGGCGTCTATATGACTTGACGATGACTGCTTGCATGGATGGAAGCCGATCCGTTCAGGCTGTCAAGGGCCGAGGTACCTTGTGCCATGCTTGTCTGAGCTCGGCGCGTTTTACAAAAGTTGTGCGGTGGGCGTGTTTTCTCACTGCGGTCGGAGTGAGAACCTGGTTTCCATCGAGCGCTGAAGGGAAGCTCTTACGAGACTCCAACACACGCGGAGCGATTGCGGCGAACACCCTTTGAACGTATCATTCGTGAAGCTTCCAAGCAGGAGAACCATTTGTACGCCACTTGTTCTTTCAATGATGGGCTGTCCAAAATCGTGAGTAATGATACGGCGACAAAACCGGCGAATTTCGTTGGTGTTTCTTTCTTTCATCTATGACACACCACCCCATGGCCTACACGTGTCTTAAGCCTCTTATAGCGCTTCGTTCTTTGACAAAGGAAGGAAACGTTCTCCTTGACTTTTCACCCCACCTCCCCTTTCTTCACGCTCTGGGACGCGTTATTTTCGACTGAGAACAAGATGGAGTATACCTCGGGCTATCAAAGGCCAGGTTTGTACATCCTTGTTTCCGCCCCAGATATTTTACTCAGTGCCGTTGCTTCGATGTTGCAGAACTCCCATTCAGCATGGCACAGGACTTCGTGGTTAACCCCGATGTGAAGAATATCTGCCACATCCTCCGGCAATACATCTCGGGGCTCTCCGTGGAGAAGCGCCCGTTATTCCTCGCCTATGTGAACCACGCTCTAAGCGAGGGATTGAAAGCCCCACCCGCTCCGCCCATGATGCCTTTCGCCGGCCCGACGGTCGAGGACCTTGGCACCGGGCATCGTCAACGACATTTCGGAGTCGGGATCTTTGACGATTCTCCCTCGCCCTTCGACGTTGGTCCGAGCGAATCCCCATCGGAGCCACCCACAGACAACATCGCCTTCCGGACGATCCCCTGTCGGAACTGGATCAAGTTCAAAGGAAATTGTCGGCTGGGATCTAAGTGTCGCTTGTGGGTTGTTCTCTTCTCCGGCAAGTTCTATTGTGTTTTCTGACCAGAGACTTCCACAGCATCCATGACCCCGCTTTCATCACCATTGGTGCGAAAGAGTCCGATTTCCCCAAATCCCCCGTTCCCCATTGCTGGTCGTTCCTGCAAGGAACCTGCAGCAAGGCCTCTCAATGCAAGTACTATCACCCACCAGCAGAGCACCTGAAGATTTGTACGTCTCATCGTTGAAGAATCTCCACCATCGATTAATCCGTTATTATTCCAGATCAACGCTATACTCCCTGCCGAGAATGGGAGTCGTGTATCCGCACCAACTGCCCCTTCCGACATGCGCCCAACGGGTCAACCAACTCTCACTCCGGCACTGACTCGCCCCTCTCTGTCCCCAGTCTTGAGGAGCCTCTTCCAAGCCTCTACTACCAAACGAACCCCTCGACCCCGAGTTCCAGCGCCAAGAGCACCCCCGAGCGGCCGACCTTCTCGTCGCCACCTCCTCTCAATCTTGGCGGCGCACCAACCCTCAACTCCCAGCCACCGATTTTCAACACCAGCTCGTATTTCCGCCAACAATCGCCTTCTAATCTGGATACGATCCATGAAAGCGATCCGTTCTTTTCTTCGCACACGATCCCCAAGCCGACGCCCCTGACGTCGATCTCTGCGGGCCGGAGGAGGAGCGTCGCGCCGAGCCAGCTTCTCTCTGCGAGTGTGGAAGAGCTCGAGGCGCCGTTCGGTGACGGGTCTGGGTTTAGGCCAAGGGGTCAGAGCTTCGACATGGCATTCATGTTACCGACGAAGCGCGATCGATTGCAGCAGGACCATGTTGGGAAACTCGCCCTCTAGCTTCGCCCCATACATTTCAGCATTGTTCTCCTCAGCCGATTAACGCTATCATTTCTAGAAGTGCTTCGATTACTGCCATCCTAGAACGATTCTCATAATCGCTCTGTCATGAGCAAGAATGATCCTTTTCAAGACCCATTTATGCGTACTCACTGTCTTCATTCTTCGTTTCCTTCAGAGCGTCCTCTTTGTTCTCGGTTCATTCTTGTTGTATCATTCAAAGTCAAAGGACTTGTAATGTTTGACCACTATCGCCTCACGTTTTCTATCTTCCTTTGTACCTGCATCTATTTATCCGCATTCGACATAACGTACCAGTAGGACGATTTGTTCATGCACCAATATCTTTCACGCAATACAATCAGTTGATTACGTCTGTCAGCCTGGGGACTGGGAGGGACATCTATTGAACAACGGAAGATTATGAAAATAACACAGTGGAAAACTCCGCCTCTCGTAATACCTCGCCTTAGGCTGGGACTCTTCAGCCCCTATAGTCGATGAACGAGGATCCGGCGTTGGTTGAATGTTGGAGTCACCAGAACAAAGGAACCAAGCCATGCCGCGGCCATCATGGGCATGGCAGATGTCGCGTGGCGCTGCCATCCGGCAAATGCCGATTCTGCTGATCGTCGTGCGATCATGTTCCACTGCATTCAACCTCTCTCTTGACTCTCGTTTGCTCATGCTACACTCTCTCTATGGCTCCTAAAAATGAGGCACCAACGAGACGGAATCATCGCGCTCACTTTGCAACGATTTTCTGCTACCTCCTGAACCTCCTTGTCACAGGAAACAGCATCAGCATGGTGGTACCCTCTCCCGCAGCTTGACCACAAAATCGACTTGCGCCTATTGAAGCGAGTGCATCTGACACATCTCAGTACCACTGGGCGGCGATTGAAACATGGGAATGATGCTTGCATAATTTTGGGAGGTGTATGGGGAATACAGTTGTAAGTTACAGGGTGTCATTGTAAAGGTTCGTACTAATGAGTGCGTCCGTTCGTCAGCGCCGGGAAACATTCCATAATGCTTGAGAGGGATGTCATAAGTAAGGTGGACTAGAAAAAAAGGTTGCCATGTTGGTGGTATCATCGTCCATGCAGGTTCGTTCCAGGGCTTCTCCTGTCACAATGTTTTAAGGGAGAGGTCATAACTGACTTCCAGCCTCCACAACAGTATCATCGCTCAATAGAGCGACAGGACCCACACATCCCTCTCGTCCCT
>Ga0065721_10051569_pt1 | contig 14228 bp, 10 predicted proteins | sample Mesricmetagenome_FD_59108 | JGI IMG/M metagenome (GOLD analysis project Ga0065721, IMG submission 59108) | Mesophilic microbial community from rice straw/compost enrichment Sample: eDNA_1 v2 (version 2) | ecosystem: Engineered > Solid waste > Grass > Composting > Bioreactor | place: USA: Davis... | reverse complement strand
TTGCGTGCGGGGTCGGTGAGGTTCTTCACCACACGCTCGATGCGCATTCCGCGGCTTTCGAGAGCGGTGGTTTTGTCATTTCCGCGATACCTTGCCGAAAGCACAAAACTGCCGGCGGGCCGGGCCATTCTATTCACCAAAACAGGGCCGCGCTGACAGCTTTTTCACAGGGTTAGGGGAATGCGGCGCGCCGGGCCCGGGTTCGGTCTTAGGGAAGGTACTGGCATTCAAAGCTTAGCGTTTGCGCGGCTTGTGCGGGGACCCCGTCGCGCGGAGCCCCCGGAAATTTCCGGCCGTGCCTGAGGACGGCCGGATCGGCGTTCACACGTCCGACGGCCCCCCGGGGCGCGATAGCTTCGCGTATGACTGAAGTCACCATGGAAAAGAGGGGTGCGGATCCTGCCGAAAATCTGGACGAAAACTACAGGGCGGGCTCCCCCTTTCCGCAGGGGGCCACCTGGGACGGCGAGGGTGTCAATTTCGCCCTCTTTTCCGAAGAGGCCGAAATGGTCGAAATCTGTTTCTTCGACCATTCGCAGGACACCACGGAGTCGCGACGTGTTCGCATTCGCGAGCGCACCAATGGCATCTGGCACATTTACCTTCCGGGAATCGCGCCGGGACAACTTTACGCCTACCGGGTCTACGGTCCCTATGAGCCCGGGAAGGGTCTGCGTTTCAATCCGAACAAACTCCTCCTCGATCCCTACGCCAAGGCCATCGGACGGGACATCACCTGGGACGACGCGCTCTTTGGTTACACCATCGGCCACGAGACGGAGGATCTGTCCTTCGACGAACGGGACAGCGCCTTCTGCGCGCCGCTGGGCATCGTGACCGATGACGCCTTCGACTGGGAGGGCGACAAACAGCTGGGCACCCCGTGGCACGACACGGTGATCTACGAAGCCCACGTCAAGGGCCTCACCATGCGCCATCCCGATGTGCCCGAGGAGATGCGCGGAACCTATGCCGCCATCGGATCGCCGCCCATCATCGAATATCTCACCAAACTCGGCATCACTGCCGTCGAGCTCCTGCCGATCCAGTATTTTGCCGACGACCGCCACCTGCAGGAAAAGGGCCTGCACAATTACTGGGGATACAACACGCTTGGGTTTTTTGCGCCCCATCGGTCCTACGCCGCCAGCAAGGGGCATCCGGCGGACGTGGTCCGGGAGTTCCGGGAAATGGTCAGGGCGCTGCACAAGGCGGGCATCGAGGTCATTCTCGACGTCGTTTACAACCACACGGCGGAAGGCAATGAGCGCGGACCCACCCTGTCATTCCGCGGCATCGACAACAAGGCCTACTACCGCACGGTTGCTGACAATCCGCGCTACTACATGGATTTCACCGGCTGCGGCAACACCCTCAACATGGTGCACCCCCACAGCCTCCAATTCCTCATGGACAGCCTGCGGTATTGGGTCACCGAAATGCACGTCGACGGCTTTCGCTTCGACCTCGCGGCCGCCCTGGCCCGCTCGCTTTACGACGTGGACCAACTCGGCGCTTTTTTCACCTCCATCTACCAGGATCCCACCCTGGCCACCACGAAACTCATTGCCGAACCCTGGGACCTCGGCATGGGCGGGTATCAGGTCGGAAAATTCCCCGTCAACTGGACCGAGTGGAACGGCAAGTTCCGCGACAGCGTCCGCAAGTTCTGGAAGGGCGACATGGGCATGCACGGGGAGATCGCCATGCGCCTTGCCGGCAGCTCCGATCTCTACGAGCACAGCGGACGGCTGCCCACCGCCAGCATCAATTTCATCACCTGCCACGACGGCTTCACCCTCAACGATCTCGTTTCCTACAACGAAAAACACAACGAGGCCAACGGGGAGGAAAACCGTGACGGCGCCGGCGACAACGAGAGCTGGAACTGCGGCGCGGAAGGGCCGACGGACGATCCCGCCGTGCTCGAATTGCGCGAGCGGCAGAAACGCAACTTCCTCGCCACGCTCCTCCTTTCCCAGGGTGTGCCCATGTTGTGCGCGGGCGATGAAATTTCCCGCACGCAGGGCGGCAACAACAATGGGTATTGCCAGGACAACGAGATTTCCTGGCTCGACTGGAATCTCGATGACCGCCGCCGGAGCCTTTTCGAATTCACCGCACGACTCATCAACTACCGCCGCAAGCATCCCAATTTTCACCGCCGCAGTTTTTACGAACTCGATCCGACCGTTTCCCCGCAGGAAAACAACGTCCAGTGGCTGCGCGCCGACGGACATCACATGGAGGAAAAGGACTGGCAGGAGGGCGGCTGGATGCGCTCGCTCGGCATGCTTCTTCTCGGAACCGCCCCGGAAATCCGGGACAGCGAGGGCACGCCGCTGGAGGACCACGATTTCCTCATCCTGCTGAACAGCCACCACGAGGACGTCGATTTTGCGCTGCCCAAAAAGCTCGCCATCAAAAACTGGACCGTGGCCTTTGATACCGCGCGGCCGGATGACGGTCCGGGCACCACGCCCATCGAAAAACGCCATCCGGTGCGGCTCACGGCCCGGTCCGTGACCGTGCTCAAGCACAAGCGGTCCCGTCGGAAAAAGGGAGCGCAGCCGGGCGCGCCCACCGGAACCGCTTCCTAGAGCCTGTTCGGAGACCTTGCCGACGCTTGCCGCCGTTCCGGCGCCCAAGCCGGCAAGCCAAGGGGGATCGGCCCGACGCGGGCGCTTTTTGCCGGGGTGTCCCGTGACAGGACGATGGCGCGGGCGCAACCGCGGCGGCACATCGGCCCCGACACTATTGAAAGAGGCTCCGTGAACTGCGCGTCCTGCGCGCATCGGCGGACCGGACTACGTCCCGGCTCCGCCCTGATGAAAATTTTTTCGGAAGCCGCCCGTCCCGTGGTGCGGGAAGGGCCGGTTTACGCGGCCGAGGGCGGGCCGGAATTCACGATCTGATGCGTCTCGATCCACTCGCGCAGGGCCTGGCGCAGGTGGTCGGCGGATTCCTCGAGCTGACGCTTGAGTTCCTTGCGGCGACGGCGGGAGATTTCTCCGCGGCGTTCGCGGGCCTCGCGATATTCGGCCAGACGGGTTTCCCAGCGGGTCATGGCCTCGTGCATGCGTTCCTGGGTCGTTTGCAGCATCGCGACCAGCGATTCGGAGAGGGGCTGGTGGTGACTGGCGAGCCGCTTTTCCAGAAGGAGTTTCTGTTCGGCAATCTGCGCCTTGAGGATGCGTTCCTCGGGAACCGTCCGGAGCCGGCTCACCAATCCCAGCTTGCTCAGGAGCCAGATCGTCCACTTGGTGGGATCAAACTGCCAGGGCTTCACGCCGTTGCGGTAGTCGTACTGAAACTCGTGGTGAAAATTGTGGTATCCCTCGCCGAAGGTGAAGAGGGCCATGATGAAACTGTCCCGGGCCGTGCAGTCGCTGGAGTAGGGACGCGAGCCGATCCAGTGGCAGAGCGAGTTGATGCAAAACGTCATGTGATGCACGAACACGATGCGGGCCACCCCGGCGATGAGAAGGGCCCCGAGAGCCGCCGTCAGGCCGCCCCAGAGGAATCCGATCAGGGTGGGAACGCCAAACCCCATGAGGAAGGCAAGGGGAATGTAATACTGGTGCTGGAGCCAGGCCATGCGGTCCTTTTGCAGATCGCGCACCCAGGTGAGCGGCGTGTCGGGACCGGTCCGGAAAAGCAGCCAGCCGATGTGGGCATGGAAGAGACCCTTGGAGATGTCGTAGGGGTCGTCGTCGTGGTCGACGAACTTGTGATGACGGCGGTGGTCCGCCGCCCAGGCCAGCGCCGAGCCTTCAAAGGCGGCGGCCCCGAAAAGCAGCGTGAACAATTTGACCGGCCACTTTGCCTGAAAGGTCAGGTGCGAGAACAGCCGGTGATAACCGAGTGTGATACTGAGCCCCGTGGCAATGAAGAAGAGGACAAAGAGGGTGATTTGAAACGTATCGAGACCGTAATGCCAGATGTAGGCGGGAACTGCGATAACTGTGGTGAGGAACGTGGTGGTGAGGAACAGGCAATTCGCCCATCTCACCTTGTAAGGGAACTTTAACATTTGGAAGGCGTCAACCTACACGCGTCAGGGCGGCTGGCTACTGATTTTTTCAGGGGGAACGGCGGAATCTGCGATTCCCACCGTTCCCTGTGCCAGACTGTCCCTATTGGGCGGCAAGTTGTGCGCGCAGCCGCGCAAATTGCGCCGCCACGTCCTCCTCCTCCATCGGGCGGCTCATGATTTCCTCGTAGGTTTCCTCAACCACTTGGTCGCCACGCATTTCCTGAAGAAACGGACTCGGCCGGCAGTGCATCGTGCTGCCGAATTTGGCCCGTCCGCGGCACCACGTCACCACGAGGGTCTGCATGGCGCGGGTGATGCCGACATAAAACAGACGCCGTTCCTCGTCCACGGTGCCTTCCGTCTTGGAACGTTCGTGCGGGAGGAGTCCGTCCTCCGCCCCGACCAGAAAGACATGCGGAAATTCCAGCCCCTTCGCCGCGTGCATGGTGATGAGGGTGACGCCGCGGGTTTCCTCCTTGTCCTCCTCCCGCTCGCGATCCAGGGCGATCTCGTCGAGGAAGGTCTGCAGCGGGTTTTCCTTCCGCGAGCGCTTCTGGTGCTCGGCCAGCGCGCGGAGCATTTCCTTCACGTTTTCCTCGCGGTTGAGCGCCTCGTCGGCGGTTTTGCACGACCGCTTGAGGTCCTCAATGTATCCGCAGTTGGCCAGCATCGTGGACACGATCTCCGCGACATCGGCGTCCGGCGTGCGGACCCGGATGCGGGTGGCTTCGATTTCGTCGGTGAAGGCGCGAATGGCCTCGGCGGTCTTTCGCGTGCAACCCTCAAGGTGCTCCGGATGCCGCAGCGCCTCGAAGAGCGGGATGTTGCGCTCGGTGGAAAAGGCCAGCGCGAGTTCCACCGTGGTGGGACCGATGCCGCGCGGGGGCGTGTTGATGATGCGCAGCAGGGCGGGATCGTCCTCGGGATTGAGCAGGGTGGTGATGTAGGCTGTGACGTCCTTGATCTCGCGCCGCTCGAAGAAGCTCTTTCCGCCCACGAGCCGGTAGGGAATCTTGTGTTTGCGAAGGTTCTCCTCCAGCAGCCGTGACTGGGCGTTCATGCGGTAAATGACCGCAAAATGCTCCCAGGGGAGTTTGTCGGAGTTGCGGTGCGCGGCGATTTCCTGCACCACAAATTCCGCCTCCTTGCGGTCGTCGGGCATGGCGATGATGCGCACCGGTTCGCCGCCCTCGCGCGGACTCCAGAGGTTTTTGCCGCGGCGGCGGGGATTGTTTTTGATGACGCGGTTGGCCGCGCCAAGGATCGCGTTGGTGCTGCGGTAATTTTGCTCGAGGCGGATGATGCGCGGATTCGGAAAATGCCGCTCGAATTCGAGAATGTTCGACATCTCGGCCCCCCGCCAGCCGTAGATGCTCTGGTCGTCGTCGCCGACCACGCAGACATTGGGCGGATTGCCGGAGGCGAGATGGCTGACGAGCTGCAGCTGCAGGTTGTTGGTGTCCTGAAACTCGTCCACCAACAGGTGTTTGATCCGGGCCCGCCACTTGGCGCGCACCTCGCTGTTGCCGTCCAAGAGCTCGACCGTCTTGCGCAGCAGATCGTCGAAATCCATGGCGTTGAGCGCCCGCAGCTCCTGGTCGTAACGATGGTGTACCGCCCCGATCAGCGAGGTCGTGTCGATCGGCCAGCCGTTGTTCTTGGCCTTGCTGATCATGTTCTTCGCGAGATTGGGATCGAGCTTCTCGTCCTTTGCGCAGACGCGGGTGATGATTTTTTTGATCAGCCCCATCTGGTCGCTCTCGTCGAAGATGGAAAAATTGGACTTGTAGCCGAGATGGTGGGCGTCGGCGCGCAGAATGCGCACGCAGAGGGCGTGAAAGGTCGACGCGGTGACCTGCTTGGCCTCGTCGGGATCGACCATGCCCGCGATGCGTTCCTTCATTTCCCGCGCCGCCTTGTTGGTGAAGGTGACGGCAAGAATTCCGGACGGATCGGCGCCCTGGGAGATCAGGTAGGCGATGCGCGCGGTGATGGTGCGGGTTTTTCCCGTGCCGGCCCCGGCCAGAATCAGCATGGGGCCGGTCTCGTGGTAAACGGCTTCGAGCTGCTCGGGATTGAGGTCAAAAAGACGAAAACGGCTCACGAAAGGTGATAGGGTGGTTGGGGAATTTCGGGATGGGTCCGTGCAAACAGCGCGATGACTTCGGGATACAGGCGGTGTTCCTGGACCTGGATCCGGGCATGCAGCGTTTCCGCGGTGTCTTCGGGCAAAACCGGAACCTCGGCCTGCGCGATGATCTCCCCGGTGTCCATGCCGGCGTCCACAAAATGGACGGTGCAGCCGGTGACCTTTTCGCCGGCCTCCAGGGCCTGCTTCCACGCCTCGAGACCGGGAAACTTCGGCAGCAGCGAGGGATGGATGTTGATGATGCGGCGCGGAAACGCCTCCAGCATGGGCGCCTTGATCATGCGCATGTAGCCGGCGAGCACGACGAGGTCGACGCGGGCCTCCCTGAGCAGGGCCACCTGCGTTTGCTCGACCTCCGGCGACAGCCGGGTGCGATATTTCGGATCGGCCACCGTCGCGGTGGGCAGTCCGGCCCCGGCCGCGTAACCGAGAATGCCCGCGCCCGGGACGTCGGAAATCACCAGGGCGATCTCCGCATCCAGCCGCCCGGACCGGATGGCTTCCAGCACCGCGCGAAAATTCGAACCCTTGCCGGATCCGAGAACACCCAGTCGAATTTTTTGCTGCATCGTCGCGCGATGATGGCGGGGTGTCGCGAACAGTAAAGATTTTCGATTTTCGAATTTTTCGCCCCGTGCGAAACCGGAAATCCGCACCGGAGATTCGGGATGGCGGCGGAACGAAAATCCATCTAGTAGATGGGCGCCCGATGAGCCTGGAATTGTATTTGAAGGAACGGTCGAAGACCGTTGACGCCGCCCTGGATCGTTTTTTGCCGAAGGCTTCCGTGAAGCCGGCGACGATTCACAGGGCGATGCGCTACAGCCTTTTTGCCGGCGGAAAACGCCTGCGGCCCATCCTGTGCCTGGCCGCCGCGGAGGCCTGCGGAGGGTCCGGGGACCGCGCCCTGCCCGCCGCCTGCGCGGTGGAATGCATTCATACCTATTCGCTCATCCATGACGATCTGCCGTGCATGGACGACGATGATTTTCGGCGCGGACGTCCCACTTCGCACAAGGTGTTCGGCGAGGGCATTGCCGTGTTGGCCGGGGACGCGCTGCTCACCCAGGCATTTGAAATTCTCGGCGCCGCGCCGGAGACCGCCCGCTACAAAATCCGCGATCTGCTGCGCGAACTTTCCTTCGCCGCCGGCAGCCGCAAGCTCATTGCCGGTCAGGTCGCCGATCTCGAGGGGGAGGGGAAAAAATCCACCCGCGCCGAACTGCGTTTCATTCACGAATGCAAAACCGCCGCCATGATCGTGGTGAGCCTGCGCCTGGGCGCCATGAGCGCCAATGCGACCCCCGCCCGGCTCGGGGCCCTGACCGCCTTCGGCCGGAACCTCGGCCTGGCCTTCCAGGTCATTGACGACATTCTCGACATCACCCAGACCAGCGAAAAACTCGGCAAAAGCGCGGGCAAGGACATCGCCGCGCAAAAAACCACCTACCCCGCGCTGATCGGACTCGAAGCCGCCCGCAAGGAGGCGCGGCGCCTGACCAAAGCCGCCCATAAGGCCCTCCACCCCCTGGGCTCCAAGGCCGCCCGGCTCCACGAAATCGCCGACTACCTGCTCGACAGAGAGTTTTGAGGAAAACGCCGAACAGCCTCGCAGGCGCCGACGTCGGGAGGCGGGGCGGGAAAGGCGGAAATCGGAAACGAAAATTCAGCACGCCGAAGCGTGAACTCCCCCCGGAGTGGAAGTCAGCCGCCGGTCCCTGAATTTCGGACAGGCCGGAGGTTGTCCCCCTTCAAACCCAACGAGGCGCAAAGCACGTCGACAAGTTTCCGCCTTCCTACTTCCTCTTTCCTCTTTCCGCTTTCCTACTTCCGCCTTCCCGCCCCTTCCGTTTCGTTGGATGCGGCGATCTGGCGTTCCTCGTTGGCGCGGCGGTTGATCACGAAGGTGTTGTTGTCGCCGAACTGGGCCCAAGGTCCGTGGGGCACCTCCTCGAATTCAACGAATTTCCAGTCCGTGACATCGGTGTCCTCCATGCCGAGGAAATCGCGGACGGCCGGCGAAACGTCGAGTCCGGCCCCCTTGTTGAGATTGGGTTTTGGACGCTCGTTGCCGAAGACATATTGCCAGTAATCGGTGCGGAACGGTCCGGCATCCTCCCACTGTGCGTAACAGACCCGTGATCCCTTCCGGATGGCCACCCAGCGGCCCTTGCAGACCGATTTGTGCGGGTTTTCGTAGGCTTCCTCGAACCACGGAATGACCTGGGACGCTTCGGCTTTGTGGCCGGAAGCGGTCATGTCATTGTAGGGAAGCGCGACATAAAAGGGATTCTGCCGCGGCGTGAAACCCGCGGGCGTGTAGAACCGCGTCCGTTCGTTGCGGTTCGGTGTGTCCGTGCCGCCGTAATTGCGCACCCAATTCGCGTCCCAGCTGCTTTTGTGATTGGGCACGGGATTGTTGCGGGTGGGGCGTTCGCCGATCCAGAAGGTGGTGGTGACGATGCCGAACTTCCACGGGTATTGGCGGACCGGCCGTTTTTTCGGCGGGTCGTTCAGGGCACCGGGTTCGGTGGCGGACGCGGTGCTTCCGGTGTTCCACATCTGTCCCGCCCGCAGCTTTTTGGCGCTTTTTGAGGAGTCCTTTCCATCCGGCGCCTTGGCGTGCACCGAATGGACGCCGAAAACCGACGCCAACGAAGACAGGAATACCCCCGCCGCCCTCCAAAATGCTTTTTTCCTCATCAAGAACATCTCTCTTTCCGGAAGGATCGTCCCGCCGGGGGGAACCGGACGCGCCTTCCAGGGAAATCTCGACCCTTCCGGCGGATGCGCAAGGGGATTTCGGCGGCCCGCCGAGGACTGCGGGCTCCGGGGAGGCGGGTCCGAAGGAGGAATTTTGCCGGTTTCCGACCGTGAAAAGTTGCTGCAAGGCGGCCGGGCCCGGGTGAAGATGGGGGAGCGATGTCCGTTTTGTACGAATCCCACTGTCACACTCCGCTCTGCAAACACGCCACCGGCTTGCCCGGCGAATACGCCGCCGTGGCGGAGGCCCGCGGGCTGAAGGGGGTCATCGTCACCTGCCACGCCCCGCTGCCCGGCGGGTTTTCCGCCGACGTTCGCATGGCCCCGGAGGAATTCGAGACCTACGTCCAAATGGTGGACGAGGCGCGCGCCGAATGGGAGGGCCGCGTGGAGGTGCTGCTCGGCCTCGAGAGCGACTACTACCCGGGGGTGGAGCCCTGGCTGGAAAAATTGCACGCCCGGGTGCCGTTGCATCACGTGCTCGGGTCCGTGCATTACCAGGTCGGCGATTACCGGAAGCTTTTTTATCCCGGGGACACCTTCCGGTATCAGCAGGTGTATTATGAACACCTCGCGCAGGCGGCCGAGACCGGGCTCTACGACACGCTGGCGCATCCCGATCTCATCAAAAACGAATCGCCGTCCGAGTGGGATTTTGCGCGCATCCGGCCCTTCGTCGAACGGGCCCTTGACCGCATTGCCGCCACCGGCGTGGCCATGGAGTTGAACACCAGCGGGGTCAACAAGGCCTATCCCGAGATGAATCCCGGATACGACCAGCTCGTGCTCATGCGCGAACGCAACATCCCGGTGGTGGTCGGCGCGGACGCCCACCGTCCCTCCCGCGTCGCCGACGGATTTGAAACCGCCCTCCAGATGCTGCGCGACGTCGGATACGAGGAAGTGAGCATTTTTGTCGGACGGAAACGGCGGGGCGTTCCCATCGCCACGGCGCTAGCGTCGTTGCGCCAGGGCTGAATCCGCCGCCGGCCGGGGTCCTTGCGGGCTCCCCGCTCTCCTGTGACGGGATTCGCCCGGCCGATGACGGCAACAAAAAAGGACGCCCCGGATGAGGCGTCCTTTTTGTGACGAAAAACGGAACGTTTTCCTTATTTCTTCTGCTCGTCGAGCACGGCGTTGAGCACGTTGGTCGGCACCTGCTCGAAGTGGCTCGGCTCCATCGAGTAGGAGGAGCGGCCTTTCGAGAGTGAGCGGATGGCCGTGGCGTAACCGAACATTTCGGCGAGCGGCACCTCGGCGGTGATGGTGCAAAGGGTGCCCTTCGTTTCCATCCCCTGGATGCGCGCACGACGACGGTTGAGGTCGCCCATGATGTCGCCCTGGAACTCTTCCGGCGTGATGTTTTCCACCTTCATGATGGGTTCCAGCAGGATCGGCTTGGCCTTCTTCAGCGCGTCCTTGAGCGCGAAAATGGCCGCCATCTTGAACGCCAGTTCGTTCGAGTCCACGTCGTGGTAGCTTCCGTCCACGATGTCGACATGGACGTCGATCACCGGGTAGCCGCCGACCACGCCGTTGAGGGCGGCTTCGTTGAGGCCCTTGATGACCGCCGGGATGTATTCCTTCGGAATGGCGCCGCCGACGATCTTATTGTCGATCGTGATGCCCTTGCCGCGTTCGTTCGGGGCGATCTTGATGACGACGTGACCGTATTGACCGCGTCCACCGGACTGTTTGACGAGTTTGCCTTCGCCGTCGGCGGGGGCCAGGACGGTTTCCCTGTAGGCGATCTGCGGCTTGCCGGCGTTGGCCTCGACCTTGAACTCGCGCATGAGGCGGTCGCGGATGATTTCGAGGTGCAGTTCGCCCATGCCCGCGATGATGGTCTGGCCGGTGTCCTCGTTGGTGAACACGCGGAAGGTCGGATCCTCTTCGGCGAGACGCTGCAGCGCGTTGGCCATCTTCTCCTGGTCGCTCTTGGTCTTCGGTTCGACCGCCATGCTGATGACGGGGTCGGGGAAGGACGGCGGCTCGAGGAGAATCGGATAATCCTCGGCGCAGAGCGTGTCACCGGTCGTGATGTTCTTGATGCCGACGATGGCGGCGATGTCTCCCGAGTAGCAGGTTTCGATGTCCTCGCGCTTGTCGGCCTGGATCTGGATCAGACGGCTGATGCGCTCGCGCTTGTTGGTGCGCGGATTGTAGACGGTGTCGCCCTTGGAGAGTTTGCCGCTGTAGACGCGGAAGAAGACGAGCTTTCCGACGAACGGGTCGCTCCACAGTTTGAAGGCGAGCGAACAGAACTTTCCGTTGTCATCCGACGGGGCCACCATGGGTTCGCCGGTGTCGGGGTTCTGGCCGTTGGCGGGCGGAATGTCCAGCGGGCTGGGCAGGTAGTCGACCACGGCGTCCACAAGGGCCTGGATGCCCTTGTTCTTGAAGGCGGAGCCTCCGACCACGGGGACAAACTTGTTCGCGATGGTCTGGCGACGGATGGCGGTCTTGAGCGCCTCCTTGGTGATCGGCTTCTCCTCGAGGAAGAGCATGCCGACCTCGTCGTCGAGATCGCACATCTGCGAGACCAGATCCTGATAGGCGGCCTCGGCCTTGGCCTTGAGCTCCTCCGGGATCTCCGTCACCTGGTAGGTGGAGCCCAGCGCGTCGTTGTCGGTGTAAATGATGGCCTTCTGGTTGATGACGTCGATCTGACCCTTGAGCTGGTCTTCACGGCCGAGCGGGATGAGAATGGGCCAGGCATTGGCGCCGAGTTTTTCGCGCATGCTCTCGACGGCGGCTTCAAAGTCCGCGCCGGTGCGGTCCATCTTGTTGACGAAGGCAATGCGCGGCACCCCGTATTTGGTGGCCTGACGCCAGACGGTTTCCGATTGCGGCTGCACTCCGGCCACCCCGCAGAAGACGGCGATGGCGCCGTCGAGCACGCGAAGCGAGCGTTCGACTTCGGCCGTGAAGTCGACGTGCCCCGGGGTGTCGATGATGTTGATGCGCATCTTGACGCCTTCGAAAGCCTTGTAGAGCCCCTCCTCCTTGCGCTGGGTCCACGAGCAGGTCGTGGCGGCGGAAGTGATGGTGATGCCGCGTTCGCGTTCCTGTTCCATCCAGTCCGTCACGGTGGTGCCTTCGTGCACTTCACCGATCTTGTGGATCATGCCGGTATAGAAAAGGATGCGCTCGGTGGTGGTGGTTTTTCCGGCGTCAATGTGAGCAGCAATGCCGATGTTGCGCGTGCGCTCCAGCGGGAACGCACGGTTCGGCGAATTGGGATTGGTGGCTTTAGCCTCAAGCGTGGCGGACATAAGAAGTCGGGTTGGGTGCGTCAGGCCACGGAGACTCGGGATGGCGCCAGAAAAGCCGCCATCCGGGCGAAAATCTCTGAAAACCGGACGAACATGGTGTGTGTTTCTCCCGTTCTAGGGCGGTTTTGCGGGTCAAACCCCTGATTCAAACCGTCTAATACGGGGTTTGGGAAGGTAGTGAAGCGGCGCCCCCAGGCAAGAGAAAAGTTTCGGGGCGGGAGGGCCCGGATGGGGGGTCAGTCGGGGGAAATTGCCGGAAAGGTCGGTTCCAACCCCTTGTCGCTGAGCAGGTAATCCATTCTCGAATCGTGGGGCTCCCGGGGCACGGCCGGGAGGATCTGGCAGGAAAAGCAGACGCCGCAGAGCACGGGACGCGGTTCGGACAGGGAGGCCAGGAAACGGTCGTAAAACCCGCCGCCCCGCCCCAGACGAAACCCGGCCCGGTCAAAGGCCAGGCCGGGCACAAGAATGAGATCGGGCGCCGGGGCCGGGGTGGTGCCCGGCGGCTCCAGGGCGCCGAACAGGCCCGGTTGCAGTTCCCGGTCGGCAAAAAAGGCCAGTCCGTCGGCCGTGGCGCGGGGAAAGGCCAGGATCGTGTCCGCCGGCCGGTCGTCCCCGAGCCAGTCGGGTTCCGAGCCCAGCGGGGCAAACCCGTAGATCACCCGCGCGGCGGTCCAGAGGTTCCAGCGGCGCAGATGGGTCCGCAGGCTTTCCGAGGCCGCGGATTTCCCGGGGAAGGCTTTCAGCGCGGTTTTCATTTGTGCGCGCAGGATTTGCTTTTCCCGGGGAATCATTGGAACATCGGTACTCCGGATTATGGTGCGCCGTTTGTTGCAAAAAAGGAAGAGCGCGAAGCCGCAAAATCATGTGGACATGAAGCTCGGGGAGGGGTGGCACAAACGCAACTTTCTCGCCGAGGTCATCATTCCCTCGATGTTCACCCGGCGCCACGGACACAAGCTCAAGCCGGTCTTTCCCGAACTCGGACCCGGTCAGGTGTGCATCACCTGGATCGGCCACGCCTCGTTTCTGATCCAGACCCCCGAGCACAGTGTCCTGATCGACCCCAACTGGGCCAAGTGGCTCAAGGTCATCAAACGCATCAAACACCCCGGCATCGAACTGCACGACCTGCCCGCCATCGATCTGGTGCTTGTCACGCACGCCCATTTTGACCATCTCGACCGCCGCTCGCTGCGTGCCGTGGCCCGGGACCAGCCCATTGCCGTGCCCGAGCACGTCGGCAATCTGGTCCATGATCTCGGATTTGACCGCGTGCACGAGTTGAAACACTGGGATTCATTTCAACTGGGCTCGCTCAAGGTGACCCTCACCCCGGCGCGCCACTGGGGGGCGCGCGTGCTGCACGACAGTCATCGCGGATTCGGCGGTTTCCTCATCGAGTATGCCGGCCGTTCCGTCCTGCATTGCGGGGACACCGCCTATTTCGACGGTTTCAAGGAGATCGGTGAACGTGCCAACGTGGAAATTGCCCTTCTGCCCATCGGAGCCTACGAGGCGCCGACCAAGCGGGACGTGCACATGAATCCCGAGCAGGCCCTGCAGGCCTTCCTGGAATTGAGGGCCTCCACCATGATTCCGATGCATTTCGGCACCTTCCGGCTCAGCTACGAACCGCTGCACGAACCTCCCCAGCGCCTGCTCGAAAAAGCCCTCGAGCTGAGCCTCCTCGACAAAGTGCGCCTCCTCAACGAAGGCGAGCCCGCGGTGTTTTGAGGAAAAGCGGAAATCACGCTTTGGCGTGCCTGAATTGTTTCCGCTTTTCCCTTTCCCTCCCCCGCCTCCTGGCGTCGGCGCCCACGCGGATCATTTCAGCCTTTCAGCCTTTCAGCATTTCAGCATTTCAGCCTTTCAGCATTTCAGCATTTCAGCCTTTCCCCTCCTCCCCCACCACCTTTTCCACCGCGGCGCGGGCTCCGTTCACGATGGGCAGGCCGTGGGCGAAGCAGACGATCTGGAAGTCCAGCGACGGCAGCACTTGGAG
>Ga0065721_10051567_pt1 | contig 14228 bp, 11 predicted proteins | sample Mesricmetagenome_FD_59108 | JGI IMG/M metagenome (GOLD analysis project Ga0065721, IMG submission 59108) | Mesophilic microbial community from rice straw/compost enrichment Sample: eDNA_1 v2 (version 2) | ecosystem: Engineered > Solid waste > Grass > Composting > Bioreactor | place: USA: Davis... | reverse complement strand
TGGCCAGACGCAGCTGGGTACCTGCCCCCTCACCCCGCAGCCGGACATTATCGCGTTCGATTACGATAGGTTTGCGACACAGATAGGTTCCTTCCGGCACACGCACTTCACCACCGGATACCGGCAACTGATTGATGGCTTTCTGAATAGCAGCACAATGCTTGCCTTTAACAACGGCACCCTGAGCAGGGCCGGCAAAAAAATAAATAGAACATGCAAGGGTAAACCAAAAATAGCGAATCACTGTGTTGCTCTCCTGTTATTCTCAACGCTGCCGTAAGCATAGTGGGAAAAAAAGCAGGGAAAGCCAAATGTTGAGGTCCGGCCGGTAAAGCGGACAAATTTAGCCACTTTGTCCGTAACCCACTGAATTTGTTGAAGTAGGACAATCCCGGCCAGTTATGCATGATATGCATAATCGAAAATGCAGCCGATCCATCGCTTCTAAACCGATGCCGCCTGGACGTAGATTTACTGGGTCCCCAGTGCATTCTTTTTCTCTTCCAGCAATCGATTCAGCATATCCGTCTTAACTGAAACTTCCGCTTCCAGCTTGCCAACTGATATCGAAGTGTCTGCCTTCCAGACTTGCAGCTCTTCATTCAACTTTTTAACCTTATCCACTTCCTCTGATTGGGCTTTGAATTCGGAAAGTTGGGTTTTAAGTGAATCAGCTTCCTTTGTTTTAGAGTCCAGGCTCGCCGTAAGTTTGCGTCGCTCCGTTTCCAGATTTACAGCTGTTTTCTGCGCAGCACCAAGTTCGGCCGCCAGTCGCCCATTGTCTTTGTTTAACTGCGTAATCTCGGACTGCTTAACCGAAAGAGTTTGATTCAGAGCGCGCATTTCGGCCTGAAATTGCTGTACTTGTTGCTCATGTTTGCGTTGATCCTGGTCTCGCTGCTCTTTTACCGACTGCCGATAGTGCTCCATTGCATCTCGACTATGGCGATGTTTCTCTTCCAGCGATTCGATTTGGGTTTGTTTCTCAGCTAAAAGCTCCCGAAGTTTTTCTTCGGTTTGGATGGCTTTGGCGTCTTTTACCTTTAACGCGTCTTCTGAGGCCTTGCTCTTCTCAAGATCCGCTAGTGCGTTCTGTAACTCGTGTGCACTTTCTGCGAGCGCTTTGTTGACATTGGTGAGTGAAGCTTCGAGTGCTTGAATTCGGTTTTTAAGTGACTGCACTTGATCCTGATGCTTGGTATGACTTTCATCAATTGTGGATTGTGCTTCCTGCTTCAGCACTGACGCCAGGCGCCCGACGAGCTCCTTTATCGGCTGACTAATCAAAGACTCGTCATCTAGGCGAGCCGAAGCCTCCTCTTCAATCTCGCGCAGATATCGATGGATAGTCGACCTGGAGCCGGTATTGCCCAGCTCTACACGGATCGCATCGATGGAGGGATTTTCGCCCCGGCTGATGAGGGTTTTGTGCGCTGTGGATACCAACGCCTTGTTGATGCCGCCTCTTGCCATAATTCGCCTCTCGATGTATTTCGTACTGTATTACATACCATGTATATACATACTATTATAGGCCGCACCAACGTACAATCATTTCATTTATTAACATTAAATAATGGTAGATTATCTAATGTTAAGAGGCATTTTCACGAAAATTGGGCAAAAATCAGTACAGTCTGGAATAAATGCGCGTATTTGTGGGAGCGCTCAATTTGTGGCGATTCATTAATAGTGAATCGTTAGCTACTACTATTAAGGTGGACGATAATCAACTTATTGGATTATGCTTCTGGAGATTATTAAGGGTGTTTTATTTCTATGGTCATTAAACAACGCCGTCCTGTGTGGTTAATCGCACTGCTTACTTTGGCCTTTTTAGGCCAACCGTTAGCGGTTGTGGCTATGCCATGCCAGTTGATGGACGTTGCTCCCATGAGCCATGACATGGAATCCATGGATCATTCCATGATGGGTATGCATCACGATATGAGCCAAATGGGTGTCCAGAATAAAACCATGGATATGAAAGCCACTCACGATTGTTGCAAAACCATGAGGCATTGCTCCTCCAGCAGTTGTTCGGCTCCGGCGTTGAGCTATAGCGTGGCTTTTGCAATCCAATCTGACACGTCAGTGAACACCAACGGTTATCACCAGTACATCCCCAGCTCGCCCGTTTCATCCCTCTATCGTCCCCCCATTTCCTGCTGATACAGGACAGTTACGCCTGTAATTTGGCGTATCAGTCAACAAATTGTATTCGCGGGAGTGAAAGTAGCTCCCTCTGTAGATGTTTAACAAACTTCGCGTTGTTTTGGAGCTTTTATGGTTTTCCAGCGTTTTATGGGTGCTATCGGTAGCTTGGCGATTTCGTTTTTATTGATAAGCCACACCGCATACGCCTCATCCATCCCATCGCCAGCTGCGGCTGCCGATAAACCCGTTCAGTTAGCGGTATACAAAAGCCCGACTTGCGGCTGTTGTGAAGAATGGATTTCCCACCTGCAATCCCATGGGTTGAAATCCACTATCCATCATCCCGATGATCTGAATGTGATCAAAAACCGCTACCAGATCAGTCCCCAATACCAGTCCTGCCATACCGCCGTCTCGCCTGAAGGGTATGTATTTGAGGGGCATGTACCAGCGCCGCTGATTACCCGTTTCCTCGCCGAGAAACCTGAAGGAGCCATAGGCTTGGCAGTTCCTGGTATGCCGGTAGGTAGCCCAGGCATGGAGATGGGCGAACGATTCACACCCTACGATGTGCTCTTGCTGAAAAGCGATGGCAGCAACGAGGTGTACCTTCGCATCACCAGTTTGACGCAAACTTTCTAAGGAGAATGGGCATGAAAATTCCCGATACCCGCCCAGCGGGGATAAACACAACAATGGAGTTGATGACAGCAACGGATCGCTATCCGGTGGTACCTGACGTGTTGCCACCCGACCAGTCCCGGCGTCGCTTCGTACTCGGCGCTTCCTCTTTGGCAGCCCTGAGTGCCTTGCCGCTATCCGGGCATGTATTTGCAGACGTACCCCGGCCAACCAATGGCCCGCAAACCCTGACGGGAAACCAGTTCGATCTCTCGATTGGTTTCCAAAAGGTCAACTTCACCGGCAAACAACGGATCGCCACCACCGTTAACCAAAGCTTGCCAGCGCCGATCCTGCGCTGGAAAGAAGGCGAGCGCGTGACTTTGCGGGTAACCAATACGCTGGATCACGACAGCTCCATTCACTGGCACGGCATCATCTTGCCGTCGGAAATGGATGGCGTACCCGGGATGAGCTTTGACGGTATCAAACCGGGCGAGACCTTCGTTTACGAGTTCGATGTCCAGCAAAGCGGTACCTACTGGTATCACAGCCATTCCGGATTCCAGGAGCAGACCGGGCTGATGGGGGCCATCGTCATCGAGCCGAAAGATCCGGATCCTGTGGCCTATGACCGGGACATGGTCGTGCTTTTGTCAGACTGGACGGATACCGCACCGGAAAAGGTCTACGGCACCCTGAAAAAGATGAGCCACTATTACAACTTCCGCGAGCGTACGGTCGGCGATCTGGTGCGTGACCTCAAAACCAAAGGGTTAGCAGGCACTTGGAACGAGCGCGCGATGTGGGGCCAGATGCGCATGAGCGAAACGGATATCTCGGACGTAACCGGTTATACCTACACCTACCTGATGAACGGCATTACACCGGATCACGGCTGGTTGGGACTCTGCAAACCCGGCGAGAAAGTACGCCTGCGCTTTATCAACGGCGCGGCGATGAGCATTTTCGATGTGCGGATTCCGGGATTAAAAATGACGGTAGTCGCTGCTGACGGCCAGAATATCCAGCCGGTCGTAGTCGATGAATTTCGCATCGGGGTAGCAGAAACCTATGATGTCATCGTGGAACCCGCTGCCGATAGCGCCTACACAATCTTTGCCCAAAGTAATGACCGTACCGGGTATGCCCGCGGCACCCTGACAACGGATATTGCCTTGCGCGCCGAGATACCGGCGATGGACCCGGCTCCCACGTTAGGTCATCGCGACATGGGGATGGATATGTCCGGCATGGATCACAGTGGACACGACATGGGAGCGATGGATCATAGCGGGCACGATATGTCAGCCATGAAGGTGGACCATCGCCAGCACTCGAAGCCCGCCATGGAAGGTATGGATCACTCCGGTCATGACATGGGCGCGATGGACCATAGCGGGCACGATATGTCAGCCATGAAGATGGACCATAGCCAGCACTCGAAGCCCTCAATGGAAGGTATGGATCACTCCGGCCATGACATGGGCACGATGGATCACAGCGGGCACGATATGTCGAAAATGGATCACAGCCAGCACACCGGCAAATCGCGTCTGGCCAAAGCAGGTTTTGGCAGCAATTTTGATCCGCTCACCAAGATCAATCACGCTGATACGGAATTTGGCCCGCACGTGGATATGCGTTCAGACGCACCTCAAAGCGGTTTGACCGATCCGGGTATTGGCCTGCGTGACCACATGAAATTATACGGTCGCCGTGTGCTGACCTACGCGGATATCCGGGGCCTGCATCCCACTTACGACAAGCGTGAGCCCTCACGGGAAATTGAGCTACATCTGACCGGTAATATGCGCCGCTACATGTGGTCGATCAATGGCCTCAATTTTGCCGACGCCAAGCCGCTGGAACTGAGCTTTGGCGAGCGTGTGCGCATCATCCTGGTCAATGACACCATGATGACGCACCCCATCCATTTACACGGTATGTGGAGCGAATTGGAAACCGGTGATCCCAATTACATCCCTCGCAAGCACACCATCATTGTCCAGCCCGGCTCGCGCATCAGTTACCTCGTGACTGCCGATGCCAAGGGCCGCTGGGCCTATCACTGCCATTTGCTTTACCACATGCCCGGCATGATGCGTGAAGTCAGGGTTGTTTAGGAGAAACGCCAATGAAAAACCTATCTAAAAAACTGACTCTGACACTGGCGACCGCGTTATCCAGTCTGCCCGCGATTGCCCATGAGGGTGATGACCCCTTGCTGACGCGGGTGATGATTGACCAATTCGAGTGGCGCGATGGCGATGACGAGGCCGATCCGTATGTGCTCGAAGCCCAGGGCTGGATTGGTAAAGACCTGCATAAACTCTGGATCAAAACCGATGTGGAGCGTGTGGATGGTGAAACGGAGGAAGCCGAGATCCAAGCGCTGTACAGCCGTGCCATCGCCCCGTTCTGGGATATCCAGGTAGGCGTGCGGCAAGACCTGAAACCCACACCGGAGCGTGAATGGGGTGTGATCGGTATCCAGGGATTAGCGCCGTATTACTTTGAAATCGATGCGGCGTTGTTTATCGGCGATTCAGGCGATACCGCCGCGCGTCTATCGGTGGAATACGAATGGATGCTTACCCAAAAAGTGGTTTTATCACCTGAAGCATCGGTGAACTTTTATGGCCAAAACGATATGCATCGCCTGACGGGTTCAGGGTTATCCGATGCCCAAGCTGGCCTGCGGCTGCGTTATGAAATTCGCCGCGAGTTTGCACCCTATATCGGCGTGAATTGGACGAAAAGCTTCGGCAATACCGCCGATTTTGTGCGTGAACATGGCGAGTCTACCAGCGATACCCAATGGGTCGCCGGTGTTCGCGCCTGGTTTTAATTCCAGTGTTAACCAATATTAATTACTGAGGAATATACGATGAAAACGTTTTTACTTAACTCTGCTTTGATCTTATCCAGTGTACTGATGGTAGCTCCGAGTTTTGCCCATGATCCCGCAGAGCATGCCAAAACAGCGGAAACACCCGATTGTGACGCGATGAAAAAAATGGATCACTCCAAGATGGATATGAATGATCCGGTGATGCAAGCTCTGATGAAAAAATGCAGTGCTGCACCGGCCGAGAAAAAAGAAGGTGAGCAACATCAGGGGATGGATCATGGTGATATGAAAGGAATGGACGACCAAAAGGTCAGCTCCAGTGAAAGCCATGAAGGTCATGGTTCCCACTAAGGCTGTTTTGCAGGGGGGCGGCATTAATCGCCTCTCTGTATATTGAGGAGAATAGGCTATGAAACTGGTCAAATGGTTATTACTGATGAGCACAGCCGCACTTCTGGCGGGAGCTGCATTTATCTATACCGGCATTTATCCCATGGGTGCCGATGTGCCGCACAACCGGATCACTTATTCGTTGTTGGAAACGGTGCGCGAGCGATCAATATCCCGTGCCTCGGCAGATATTCAGGTACCGGATCTTTCCAGCCCGGAACTTTTGCTGAGCGGTGGCCCGGATTACAACGACATGTGCGCCCAATGCCATCTCAAACCGGGTACCAACAGCAGTGATATGAGCATCGGGCTTTATCCCAGTCCACCCAATTTGTCTCTGGCACCGGATGATCACGAGCATGCCCACGATGCTGGAGACACTGGCAGCACACAGCGCCAATTCTGGATCATCAAGCACGGCATCAAGGCCAGTGGTATGCCCGCCTGGGGGCCAACCCATGATGACCAACGGATTTGGGCGATGGTGGCGTTTATCCAGAAATTACCGACCCTGACTCCAGAGCAATACCAGATCCTGACGGCGCGCGCGGCGGCTGAACGAGCCACCACTGAGCTACACTGAAAAATAGGGTCTGGGCTTGATATATCTCAAACAGGCAATATCAGTAACCGGTAAGGTTACTGAGTAGATCAACCGCTAAGAGGTTTACTGATGGAACACATACACACGCATTCGCACACTGAACAATCGACGAACCTTGGAACGCTGAAAGATCCGGTTTGCGGTATGGTGGTCACTCCAGTATCAGTCCATCACGTCGATCATCAGGCCAAAACCTATTATTTCTGTAGCGCGAGCTGCAAGGCAAAGTTCAAAGCCGAACCCGGCAAATATCTGGTGCTGCCAGATCAAGTCGATCATGTTGATCCTGCACCGGCGATATCCGGTCCGGGCGCGGTTTACACCTGCCCAATGCACCCGGAGATTCGCCAGGATCATCCCGGGATCTGCCCAAAATGCGGAATGGCACTGGAACCACTGTTGCCCAAACTCGATGAAGACGAAAATCCGGAGTTGCGTGATTTCACTCGCCGCTTTTGGTGGACATTGCCGCTGACAATAGTTGTAACTGTTCTGGCCATGTTTGGTCATCAGCTTCACTTATTTGATGCGTCCATCCAAACCTGGATTGAACTGTTCCTGACGTTACCCATCGTCTTATGGGCTGGAACACCTTTTTTTCTGCGTGGCTGGCAGTCAATCATGAATCGCAGCCCCAACATGTGGACCTTAATTAGCTTAGGTACAGGCGCTGCGTTTGTTTACAGTCTAGTGGCAACATTGTCTCCTAACGTATTCCCTGATTCCTTCGTATCCATGGGAAGAGTCTCCGTTTATTTCGAGGCAGCAGCCGTTATTATTTCATTGACGCTGCTGGGGCAGCTGCTGGAATTAAAAGCGCGCTCACAGACCTCAGCGGCGATCAAATCCTTGCTGGGATTAGCACCAAAAACAGCCCGACGTATTCGCGATGATAACAGTGAAGAGGATGTGCCACTGACGCATGTCCATGTCGGCGATAAGTTGCGTGTTCGCCCCGGCGAAAAAGTGCCGGTAGATGGTGTCGTTGTGGAAGGTAGCAGCGCAGTGGATGAGTCCATGCTGACCGGCGAGCCGCTGCCGGTGATGAAACGCGCGGGTGATAAAGTCATTGGAGCGACAATGAATACCAATGGTGCACTCACCATTGAATCTGAGCGCGTGGGGTCGGCGACCATGTTGGCGCAGATTGTTCAGATGGTGGCGCAAGCGCAGCGATCCAAAGCACCGATGCAACGCATGGCGGATTCCGTCGCCGGTTATTTTGTCGTTGCTGTAGTCGCGATTGCCGTGCTGACCTTTTTTGCCTGGGGACTGTTCGGCCCTGAACCGCGTTGGGTATTCGGTTTAATTAATGCGGTAGCGGTACTGATTATTGCTTGCCCTTGCGCGTTAGGACTGGCGACACCTATGTCAATCATGGTGGCCACCGGGCGTGGTGCCACACAGGGTGTGCTGTTTCGGGACGCCGCCGCCATCGAGAACTTTCGCAAGATAGATACCCTCATTATCGATAAGACGGGAACCTTGACTGAAGGACGACCTGCATTTGATCGTGCGGTACCGGCTCAAGGATTTAATGAAGACGATGTGTTGCGCCTTGCCGCAAGCCTTGATCAGGGAAGCGAACATCCGCTGGCCGATGCCATTGTCCGCGCGGCGCGCGAGCGCAATCTCGCATTGGAAAAAGTCGAACAATTTGAATCGGGTTCTGGCATCGGAGTGTATGGAACCGTTTCGGGGCGCAAGCTGGCGCTGGGAAACACGGTGCTAATGGAGCAACAGGGTGTCGTTGTTGCACCGCTGGTGCCCGAAGCCGAAACCTTACGCAGTGAGGGTGCCAGTGTTATGTACCTGGCAGTGGATGGGCAGCTCGCGGGTCTGTTGGCGGTGTCTGACCCCGTCAAGGCCAGTACACCGGAAGCCTTGGCGACACTAAAAGCCGCTGGTTTACGCATTATTATGGCGACGGGCGATGGCCTCACTACAGCCAAAGCCGTGGCGGCGCGCCTGGGTATCGATGAAGTCCACGGTGAAGTGAAACCAGAGGATAAATTGCGTTTGGTTGAACGCTTGCAAGCCGAGGGCAAGGTTGTTGCCATGGCGGGCGATGGAATCAATGATGCACCCGCTCTGGCCAAAGCCGATGTGGGTATTGCCATGGGCACCGGTACTGACGTAGCGATGAACAGCGCACAAGTTACATTGGTGAAAGGCGATTTACGCGGTATTGCGGTCGCGCGGTTTTTATCGGAAGCCACCGTGGCCAATATGAAACAAAACCTGATGTTTGCATTCTTGTACAACGGTTTGGGAATTCCAATTGCTGCCGGAATACTTTTTCCCTGGACGGGCTGGTTGTTGTCGCCAATGATCGCAGCACTGGCAATGAGCCTCAGCTCTGCATCGGTGATTGGAAATGCCCTGCGGTTGAAACGGGGAAAAATCTCTGTCAACGATCAATAGACTCGGGGGGAGTGAGTTTTGAGGGCTTACCCCCCTAATCCTGGATGACGTATTTTTCTGTCGCCTGCATTGAGCTATGCTGACACTATGCGCCGTTATTCATTGTTTTTTATCTTACTTCTGAGCTTCGTGATGCCTCTGCAAGTCGCGGCAGAAATTCTGCTGTCCGCGTCGCCGTGCCCTGAAGAAATGACCATGGTAATGGATGAATCCGGTGGTAGCGAAACTATGCCTTGCTGCCCTGATGCAGATGAAGGTGATGCTATAAATTCCTGTGAAACCGCTAAATCCTGTCATCTCTGTAAAACACCCGTGCAGGTATATCTCTATACACCCGCGTCGTTTTTCTCTCTTTCAAGCTTGTCGGCACACACTAAAACTCGTCCATTGAACCTTGCTGTCTTCAATCCCGCCAGTATCTGGCGACCTCCGAACGCCTCCTGAGTTAATACGATTACACCTCGCTTGAACCGGTAACGATACCGGGCGTTTAGGCGGGACGTTTTTTATCGTCTCTCAGGAATCATCTGAATGAATAATCTCTCTGTACGCCTGCTTGCAGCCGTTGGGTTAAGCACGTTGGTACTTGGCATTGCGATAGGTGTTGGTTGGCAGCACCTGCATAAATTCAACTCAACAGCGTCGCCTCAAAATAATGCTATTGAAGAGGCCAAACAGGAACCCAAGGTGCTTTATTGGTATGACCCCATGGTGCCGGACCAGCATTTTGACAAACCGGGTCCATCGCCTTTTATGGATATGGATCTGGTACCCAAATATGCGGCGCCATCAACTCAAGAACCGGGGCTTACCGTCGATGCAGCTCTGGTGCAAAACCTTGGTATGCGCAAAGCCAAGGTGCAGCGCCTACCGATCCACAATGAGCTGGAAGTAGTCGGGCAATTGCAATTTAACCAGCGTAACCAGGCGGTAGTGCAATTGCGCGCGGCGGGTTTTGTGGAAAAAGCCTGGCCGTTAGCGGTGGGCGATAACGTCAGCGCCGGTCAGCCGATTGCCGAATTCCAGATACCCGAATGGCTGGATGCCCAAAACGAGCTGCTCTCCCAACCCATTGGACAGAACCCGCATTTGTTGGCGACCTTGCGCGCACGCCTGCAATTACTCGGGATGCCCGATAGCCTGATTGCAAAGGTGGAAAAAACCCGCCAGCCGGAGACACGGGTAACCATCACGTCACCTATCGCTGGCGTGGTGGATATGCTGGAGGTGAAAACCGGTATGGCGCTGGCCAGTGGCGCTATGCTGGCAAAGATTAACAATCTGGATAGCCTGTGGCTGGATGCCGCCATTCCCGAAGCGCAAACAACAGGTTTGCATCCAGGTGATAAGGCTATTTTCCATTCGGCTAATTCCGGCGATCCGGCACTGACCGGCACACTGGAGTACCTGTTGCCTTCGCTCAATGACAGCTCCCGCACATTGACGGCTCGTATCCTGCTCGACAACCCCAAAGGACACCTGAAACCCGGTACCAGTGGGCGTGTACTCCTACAATCCGGGACCGATGAAAGCGGATTGTTTGTGCCCACGGAGGCGGTAATCCGCACGGGAAAACGGATACTGGTGATGCTGGCCGAAGCGGGTGGCAAATTCCGCCCGGTGGAGGTTATCACTGGCCACGAGATGGGCAACCAGACCCTCATCCGCAAAGGTTTGGAGGAAGATCAGGAGGTAGTAGTCAGCGGCCAGTTCCTGTTGGATTCCGAAGCCTCCTTTTTGGGGATCACGCCGGAAATAGCGGGAGGACACGACCATGATTAGCCATTTGATTCATTGGTCTGTCGCCCACCGGGTATTAGTGCTGTTGGCCTCGCTGCTACTCACCGGCTGGGGCATTTGGGCGGTCAAAACAACACCGATTGATGCCTTGCCCGACCTCTCGGATGTGCAAGTCATTATCCGTACCAGTTTCCCGGGACAAGCGCCCGAGCTGGTAGAAAATCAGGTGACTTACCCCTTGGCCAGCAAAATGCTCTCGGTACCCGGTGCCAAAACCGTGCGCGGTTATTCGATGTACGGCGATAGTTTTGTGTACGTCTTGTTTGAGGATGGTACCGATCTTTACTGGGCGCGCTCCCGCGTTCTGGAGTTCTTGAGCCAAATGCAGGCGCAGTTACCGGCAAGTGTCACACCGGCACTAGGGCCGGATGCCACCGGTGTTGGCTGGATATTTCAATACGCATTGGTCGATAAATCGGGGCAGCACGATATTGCGCAATTGCGGGCATTGCAGGATTGGTTCTTGCGTTTTGAACTGGCACCCTTGCCGGATGTGGCTGAAGTCGCCGCTGTCGGCGGTATGGTCAAGCAATACCAAGTGGTGCTCGACCCGCTTCGGCTTGCAGCCCATAATCTGTCCCATGAGGCGGTGATTACCGCTGTGCAGCAGGCCAATCAGGAAACCGGGGGCGGCGTTCTTGAACTGGGTGAAGCCGAACTGATGGTCCGCGCCAGCGGGTATTTGCGCACGTTGGATGACTTCAAATCCATACCGCTAAAGTTGATGGATAACATTCCCGTTACTCTGGCCGATGTCGCCCACATCCAACTCGGGCCGGAAATGCGCCGGGGTATTGCGGAACTGGATGGTGAAGGCGAAGTCACCGGCGGGATTGTGGTGATGCGCTCGGGCGGAAATGCTCGCGCCACTATTGCCGCCGTGAAGGAAAAACTCGCGCAACTTCAACACAGTTTGCCTGCCGGGGTTGAAATCATCGATACCTATGACCGCAGCTTGTTGATTGACCGCGCCGTGTCCAACCTGACTCACAAGCTGCTGGAAGAGTTTCTCGTGGTAGCACTGGTCTGCGCCTTATTCCTCTGGCATTGGCGCTCTGCGTTGGTAGCGATTGTCGCCCTGCCACTTGGGGTATTAATCGCCTTTGTGGTGATGCGCTATCAAGGTATCAACGCCAACATCATGTCGCTCGGCGGTATCGCCATCGCCATAGGGGCGATGGTGGATGCAGCCATCGTTATGATTGAAAACGCCCACAAACATGTGGAGCGATGGCAGCAACAACATCCCGAGCAGGAACTAATCGGTGAGAAACGCTGGCAGGTATTGACCCAGGCGGCTGCCGAGGTGGGGCCTGCGCTATTTTTCTCGCTGCTCATTGTCACCCTCTCGTTTATTCCGGTATTTACGCTGGAAGCACAGGAGGGTCGGCTCTTTGGCCCACTCGCCTTCACCAAAACTTACGCGATGGCAGCAGCAGCTGGTTTGTCGGTGACACTGATTCCGGTGCTCATGGGTTACTGGATTCGCGGCCGGATTCCGGAAGAACATCAAAACCCCGTCAATCGCTGGCTAATCCGGGGTTATCGTCCACTCTTGACCGGAGTATTGCGCCATCCGAAAACGACACTGGGTTTTGCGCTGGTGGTATTACTGAGCACCGCTTGGCCACTGAGCCAGCTGGGCAGTGAATTCCTGCCACCGCTGGATGAAGGCGATTTGCTCTATATGCCCAGTGCCTTGCCGGGGTTAAGTGCCCAACAGGCCAGCCGTTTGCTGCAACAAACGGATCGGCTGATTAAAACCATACCGGAAGTGGAACGGGTATTTGGTAAGGCCGGTCGCAGCAATAGCGCTACCGATCCCGCCCCGCTGGAGATGTTTGAAACCACTATCCAGTTCAAGCCGCGCGACCAATGGCGAGCCGGAGTGACCCCGGAAAAACTCATGGCTGAACTGGATGCACGGGTCAAAATACCGGGGCTGTCCAATATCTGGATTCCGCCCATCCGCAACCGTATCGATATGCTGGCCACCGGGATCAAAAGTCCCATCGGCGTTAAAGTTGCCGGTCAATCGCTGGCGGATATCGACCAGATAGCCCAAACGATCGCGCAGGTTGCGAAGGACGTCCCTGGGGTCTCTTCGGCCGTTGCCGAACGTTTGGGTGGTGGGCGTTACCTTGATATCCAGTTCGACCGGGCGGCACTTGCGCGTTATGGTCTGAGCATCACGCAAGCGCAATCGGTGGTGAGCAGTTTGATCGGTGGTAACAACATTGGTGAAATCATCGATGGCCGTGCGCGATTTCCTATCAACTTGCGTTATCCACGCGATTGGCGTGACAGCATTGGCAAGCTGCATAATCTGCCGATCATCACTCCGGTAGGTAGCCAAATTACACTGGGTACAATTGCCGCCATCAAAGTCACCGATGGGCCCAGCATGCTCAAAAGCGAAAACGCCCGTCCCACCAGCGTGGTATACGTTGATGTGCGCGACCGCGACCTGGGTTCAACCGTGAAGGATTTACAGCTGACTATTAACCAGCAAGTGACTTTGCTGCCGGGCACCAGTATCAGTTACGCAGGCCAGTTTGAATTTATGGAACGCGCCAATGCTCGTTTGCAATGGATAGTCCCGGCAACACTTCTGATCGTTCTGGTGCTGTTATTCCTGACCTTTTCCCGTTTGGATGAAGCCCTATTAATCATGGGCACCTTGCCCTTTGCGTTAACCGGTGGCATTTGGTTGTTATACCTGATGGACTACGAGCTATCCGTTGCAACGGCCGTCGGGTTTATTGCACTGGCTGGAGTGTCTGCCGAATTCGGCGTGATTATGTTGCTCTACCTGAAACAGGCATGGCAGCGACGCATTGAGGCAGGTACAACAACACAGCAGGATTTGCTCAATGCCATTCAGGAAGGTGCCGTGTTGCGGATTCGCCCCAAGATGATGACGGTGACGGTGATTATTGCGGGCCTAATGCCAATCTTTTTAGGCAGTGGTACCGGTTCGGAAATTATGGGCCGAATTGCAGCGCCTATGGTTGGTGGAATGCTCACTGCACCCATGATATCGTTATTTTTATTGCCCGTGGTCTATCGAATGTTGAGAGGCTCTTCTCTTAATAACATCAATGCTAAAGAGGTATCGCAGCATGAGTGATGTCAATCTCGATCTCGGCTCGACTGGAAAGCGCAGAACGTTGTGGATCGTGCTCTGGCTCAATGTGGCTATCGCAGTGGGATTCCTGACGACGGGTTATTTCGGAAATTCTAATGCCCTTATAGCCAATGGGCTCGACAATTCGTCCGACGCCATCGTATATGGTTTAAGCCTGCTCGCCTTGACTCGCTCACGCACTTGGAAACGCGGTGCGGCGCGTTTCTCCGGCATCATGCTGCTGATCTTCG
>Ga0065721_10051568_pt1 | contig 14230 bp, 14 predicted proteins | sample Mesricmetagenome_FD_59108 | JGI IMG/M metagenome (GOLD analysis project Ga0065721, IMG submission 59108) | Mesophilic microbial community from rice straw/compost enrichment Sample: eDNA_1 v2 (version 2) | ecosystem: Engineered > Solid waste > Grass > Composting > Bioreactor | place: USA: Davis... | reverse complement strand
CGCAACTGCGCAATCAGGAATATGAGTGGAGGGAAATTCCGGAGACGATTGAGGAGCAGGTGGTTAATTATTAGAAATCCGCCTCAAACGCCTGACTTCGGCTACTAATTATTTGTAGTCGTTTGTGCCGTCTGCATTCCCCGATTTCGGATTTCGCGATTCGCAAATTGCCAATCGCGAATCGGAAAATCCGTATCACCCATCAACCCGTTCTTCAAACTTCACCTTCCCAACAGCAAACCCAACAACCTAATTCTTCCCCACGTCCGCTGTCGGATCCTGCTGCAACAATTCCATCAACTCATCCAGCTTCGGCGCAAGATGATCTCCGTGCGACGATTCCTCTGCCTTCCCTCAGCCGTTGCATTGTCGTCAACCGGCTCATATTTACTCCGTCCACTTGCGGAAACCCTTGTGGGATCCACTTTATAGGTATCTGTCAATATTCTTACAATTGCCGTTGCCCTCGCAACACTCAACGCCCAGTTGTCTTCATATTTTCCTCTGATAGGAACTGAATCCGTGTGTCCTTCCACCACTACATTGATATCAGGATTAACATTCAACACCTGTGCGAGCGTGCCCAACGCCTGCTTTCCTTTGGGATTTACCACGGCGCTACCCGATGGAAACAACAGATTTTCCTGCAGACTTACATACACTCTCCCATTCTTCACAAAAACCTGCAGTTCATTTGAATTGAAACCAGTCAGAGCATTCGCCATCTTCAAACGCAAATCTTCAACGGCCCTTCTTTGCTGGTCAAGCAACCTCCTCAAATCCCAAAGTCTTTTTTGCTCTGCTTCGAGTTGTTGTTGCGTCATATTGGCCTGGCCAGTGGCATCAGCAGCTCTTCTCATCGCATCGTCAATCTGCTTCATCAACTTTGCGTTGTCGGTATTCAGACTTTCAATCTCTCCTTTTAGTTGAGTGATTTGATTTTCCAGAGAAGTTCTTTGTGCAAGCAGACTCTGCTCCCTTTCAAGAGCGCCGCGATATTTTTTCTGAGAAACACATGATGTCAGCAACAGCAGACTTGACAGGATCAGCAACAGGTTTCGGGTGATTTTCATAACTGGCTTTTGCCGGACTGTCGAAAAAATTGTGCCAGTGAAAGGTGTAAGTCCGACAAAAAACAATCATTCCATAGTTCGCAAAATCAAATTTCAAACAAGCGTTTATACTTTCGCAGGCCAATCATTTATCAATGCATATCAATTTCGAATTCAAAGCAAGGTGCAAAGATTTCACAGCGCAGGAACAGCTTGTGTTGCAGGAGCAACCGCGATTTGTTGGAGTAGACAGACAGATAGATACCTATTTCAATGTTCATTCAGGCAGATTAAAATTGCGCGAAGGCAATATCGAAAACGCATTGATCCATTATCTTCGAACCAATACTGTCGGCGCCAAACAATCTGATGTCACATTATATCGCCACAATCCCGATCCTTCACTCAAAGAAGCTCTCGCGAAAGCGCTGGGCATCAAAGTAGTTGTTGACAAAACGCGCAAGATCTACTTCATTGACAACATTAAATTTCATTTTGATGAAGTAAAAGACCTTGGAACATTCATCGAAGTTGAAGCAATTGATTATGATGGAACAAGAGGTGTTGACCAACTGAAAGCACAATGTCAGTTTTGGTCTGATCGCTTTGGAATCAATAGTGATGATTTCATCGCTGAATCTTATAGCGATCTTCTTTTGGCAAAAAAATCCTCAATCGTCTGAAGCAGCATCTGAACATCGTATTTGTAAACGACTGAAACTCTATTGCTTGCAAGCGGTCGTTTTTTGGCACGCGATTTTTAGTATTACCATTAAAGGACGGTTATGTTAGAAGAAAACCGGGATCAAGGTATGAATATCAATGGCCTTGAAAGCAGATCAGCCCATAAAGTAATTGATCTGAACCCCGATGTGTTTGTGGAAAGGCCATTTTCGAAAGACAGTGCGTACCCCGTGAACGGAAATTATGCCCCTATGGATGAAGAGGACGAAGAAACAGAAGAAGACCTGATCCTCGGAGATGAAGACGAAATGGATGGAGATGAAGAAGAGTATGAAATTGAGTTGGATGATGATGATATCGATGATGAGGACATAGACGATGACGACCTGGTGATTGACACGGATGACGATGATGAAGACGAAGACGACGAAGACCTTTAGAAAATGACCTTTGAAAACACTTCCTGAAAGGGCATGCTATCCGGCATGTCCTTTCCCTTTTATATCATTCCCAGTAGTTTCTTCGCGTCCTCGACAGCATAACCGTGAACATCATTATTAAAAAACACCCAGAGCTCATGACCTTCTTTCATCCATTTTCCAAACTTACGCGCGAACAAACGCAGCATGTGATCAGGATAAGGTGAAGCATACAATGCGCGCGGACCATGAAATCGCACATAAATATTTTCAGCGGTGATGATCTCCTTGTAAGGAAATTCTTTTTCCGATTGTGAAATCACCAGACTAACATCATAATTCGACATCAGTGAAGTGCTTTCTTTTTTCAACCAGCTGTCGTGTCTCACTTCAACAGCAAAATTGTAGGCGCGATATTTTTTCTTTAACAACTGATAAAAATGACTGGCTCTGTCGTAGTCAAACTTTAGAAAAGGAGGAAGTTGTATCAACACAGGTCCCATCTTCTTTTTCATCACCTTAAATATTCCAAAGAAACGTTCAAGAGGTTCTTCAGGTTCGTTCAACTTTTTCATGTGGGTGAGATAGCGACTCATTTTCGGACAAAAAAGAAAATCAGACGGCACCTGCTTTGTCCACGATCCAACAGTCTCCGGCGAAGGAAGTTTGTAAAAGCTGCGATTGATCTCAGTCACATTAAAATGCTGCGCATAATAATCCAGCCAGCTGCCCGTTTTGATCTTTTCCGGATAAAACACACCTTTCCAATGTTTGTAACTCCATCCTGAGGTTCCGATATGAATCCGGCCGGGCATTTGCGAATAATTTCTTAAAGAAATATGCCATACAACCCGTGAAGATTGGAGGTCGTCATTATTTAGTTGCGGAAAAAACCGTGGCCCAATGAAATTGAAGAGAATATTGTTCAGACGTAAAGCGAAAAACCTTCCTGCAAAGCAAAAGCCTTTACCACCGCTTGCGTTTTGCTTACTGATGGATATGTTGGGTTATGCCAGCTTCACCATTCCCTTTTTTGGAGAATTTTTTGATCTGGTGTGGGCGCCAATATCTGCCCTGATCTATTGGAGAACCTTTGGTGGCTTCAAAGGTTTTTTTGGTGGAGGCCTCAATTTTCTGGAAGAATTGCTTCCCGGCACGGATATCATCCCAACTTTCACGCTCACCTGGTTTATGCAATACATGCGCAGAAGAAATGCGGCGTATCCTGCAAAGCCATTTATCCGGTAATCAATTCAACAAAGTCCAGATTTTTTGAAAGCACTAGCAGTTTTGCGTTAGCCCCGCGATGAATGACTCCGTATTGTTTCTCTAACCCAAGCAATCTCGACGGATAAAAACTGCACATGCGCAGTGCTTCTTCCACCTCAATTCCGCAATGCTGAACAAGATTTCGAAAGGCCTTGTGCATACTCAGCGCCGATCCGCTTAATACTCCATTGCATTCATATTTGTCTCCAACCAGATGATGCTGATAAGGTCCGGTGCTGGTTTCTGTCACGGCATCTGTAATTGCAAACAATCTTTCTCCCATCATCTTCCTGGCAATTTTAATCGCAGCATAGTCTACATGATAGCGATCGGGAATAATGCTGGCCATAACTTTTGGATGCATGAAACTCGCGCCAACCAATCCGGGAGCTCTGTGTTGTAAAGAACTCATGGCATTGTACAAATGCGTCACAGATTTGACACCGCCATCGAAGGCTGTCATCGCCTGCTCATAAGTTGCGTTGCTATGTCCTGCCGAAAGAATGATTCCTTGTTCTGATATTTCACGAATCTGTTCAGAAGAAAAAACTTCAGGAGCAATGGTGATCATTTTGATTACACCACGTCCATATTGCAAAAGCTCGCGCACTTCCGCTTCTGAAGGAATGCGAATGTTTTCTTCAGAGTGCGCCCCTCGTTTGTCCGCATTCAGCCATGGACCTTCCAGATGAATGCCGGGAACTCCGGCACCTCCATTTTTCCAATAATCTCTTACAGCATCGATTGATTTTTTGAAAACCTCAATCGTGTTGGTAGCAACCGTTGGAAGGAATAGGACTGTTCCTGTTTTTTCGAAATCACTCCGCATCAACTCCAGTGTCTTCGCTTCAGGATAAACGGAGAAAAGTTTTCCTCCCGATCCATACACCTGCAAGTCAATGAAAGCAGGAGCGATAAAAAAATTATCAAATGTTTTGATTGCACCCTTGTAACCATCTCGTGGAACAACATCTTCAACAATCCTTTCTTTGACAATCACCACATGATTATCTAACCAGGTTTCGCCGTTAAAAACAGAATCCGCTGCAAAAGCATGAAGCATGAGGTAAAGTTAGGGGCTGGAAAAAGTCAAAAATCAAATATAAAAAGTCAAAAAAAAGCAGGCCATTCCTGAATTTTTACTTCTTCATCATAATATCCTGCATTCCATCGAAGATGGTTTTCCACAACAATGCAAAGAATGATTGTGAGGTCAGTCGAAGCGCTTTCGCATCGTTTGTGATGCGTTCTACGCCATTCGGACCGGGATTGGAAGGCCAAAGCGTATATTGATTCATCACTCTGGAGAAAAATTTTCTTTCGCTGATCTCGCCGGTTTCTTTGTCGAGTTTGCGTAGTGTGACAGCAAGATTGTCGTAGCGCATTCTTAAACTCCCGGATGCGTCCATATCGCGGCCGCGAATTTTAAAATCAAGTTGATGAATGTTCAAACCATTGATCTCAATATTTCCAAGATTGGAAGCTGCAGGATTGAGTTGAGATGATTTGATCTCACGAATTGATCCATCAGCTTCATAACAGCCATTCAGTGAATCGAGGAAAAAAGTAAAATTCACCGAAAACGGACTTGATCCCAATATTTTTCCTTCAGCGAACGCAGTGCAAATTGAATTCGATTCTATCAGCCGCTGGTCATTCACAACGTTGTTAGCCACAAGATCAAAATCAGTGAAGAAAACTTTTCCTTCATGAAGCGTTTTTGTACTTCTTTCTGTGTATACCACACTTGCGGTTTTTGCCAGAAAAGATTTGATGTCAATGACCATGGGCGAAGAAAGCAGCTTTTGATGAGGAAACTTTCCCACCTTGCTAATAAAAAGCGGCTGCATGTTTCGATCCAGATAAACATTGACATCCGGTTTTTCAACGATCACGCTGTCGGCGCTGATTACATCCTTGTTAATGAACCGGTCAAGGGGCATATTGATGAACCGCGCTTTTCGGAAAACAACATAATAAAGCGATTGCTGAACAGGATTGGCTTTGTAGAAATCTGCTTTGTCAAGAGTAGGTTGTAAACTAAAGCTATCAATCTGCAACAAATGCTCGCGCGAAGAATATGTGATTCGTTCCGCCTCCATTTTGTAGGTAGAATCAGGCGTTCGAAATTTAAGATCATGGAGATTGAGTGAAATATTTTTTGCAAACCCAATACGTGTGGTATCGAAAGCTGCCGCACTGTCAATTCTAATATTGTCGAAGAGGGCATTACACTGATCAAACTGGAGGTTTATTGATTCGGCAGTATCAGCATTTTTATACGAGAGTTTTATTCCTTCCAGCCTCACACGATCTACTTCAATACTTCGAATATCTGGTTGAATGGATTTCCAAAGTGGTTCATCCGTTTCAATGGGATCTTTGGATTGCAGGTGTCGCTCAAGACGAACATCTGCCTTTTTTGAAGAAAATTCTTCCACATCAATTTTCTTTCTCAGCAGTAGTCCAAGAAGATTCACTCCGGTGATGCTTCCCTCCGCCAGGTCCAGTTCCATTGTGAGTGCGGGGAGTTTGTTCCGTTCTTTGAGATATTGATAGCGGTTGCTGTCAATGTTGATCTGTAGATTTCTGACCTCAACACGTCCATGAAGAAAATTCGCCTTCAGGTCTCCCAACTGGTAAGTGTACAAACTATCCGAGCCCTTGACAATCAGTGTGTGTAATCGCTGACGCAACACAGGTTCAACGAAACGATCTGCTAAAATGAGTGAAAGGAAGAAAAGGCCAAGCAGTATGAGGGCAATGTAAATCACCACTCTTCTGAATCGCCGGATCTGCGTGACGGTAGCCATGCTGTACCATCCAAAAAACCCATGCCATCAGCCGATCACAAACCGATAGCCAATGCCTTTGATGGTGATGATTTCGATGGAAGGATCGGCTTTGAGGTAACCTCTCAGTTTTGTAATGTAAACATCCAGGTTGCGGCTGTTAAAGAAAGAGTCGCTGCCCCAGAGCAGTGTGAGAATTTCGACACGCTCCACAATCTGATCGCGGTTGGCATACAGCAATTTCAGGAGTTCACTTTCGCGATAGGATAGTTTTCGGGTGTCGCCGCCAAAGGTGAGGGTTTGTCTTTTCAGATTAAATATGTATTGTCCGATTGTTACTTCTTCTGTCCGACTGTTTGTGGGTGCGGTTTTGTGTTTTAAAACATTTTCGATGCGGACGATCAGTTCTTCAATGCTGAAAGGTTTTCGGATATAGTCGTTTGCACCGAGTTTAAAACCATTCACCACATCGCTGGTTTGCGATTTTGCACTTAGAAAAATGATGGGAACCTGACTGTCACGTTCACGAATTTCATCCGCGATGGTAAATCCATCTTTATTGGGAAGCATGATATCCAGCACACATACATCCGCGCCTGCTTTTTCAAATTGTTCTACAGCTTTACCGCCATCATTTTCGAGCACAACTTCATACCCGCGACTTTGAAGCGTTTCGCTGACAATTTTTGCAAGGAATAATTCATCTTCCACGTACAGGATCTTTGCTTTCATCTGAAGTATTTGCTTTAAAATACAATTTTAGTGCGGATGTCTTGGAAGTGAAATGATGAAGCGGCTACCCACGCCTTCCTGCGATTCCAGCCGGATGGTTCCCTTATGTCGCGCAACAACGTGAGCCACATAACTCAAACCCAATCCATATCCTTTCGCATTATGAAGATTTCCGGTAGGAACCCTGAAGAATTTTTCAAAAACGCGTGTCTGATATTCAGGTGGAATACCAATGCCTGAATCCGCAACACTTAAAACCAGTTGATCTCCGCTTCCATCAATCGAAATCGTCACAACCGGTAACTCCCCGCTATATTTCAATGCGTTGTCCAGCAAATTGAAGATCACACTAACGAGGTGAAGACGGTCGCCTTCTACCATGGTATTTCCTTCTGCATGAACCCTCACCACAGCCTGATTTTTTTCAAACTGGAGTCGCATGGATGCGGTCACTTCGTCCACCAACGCTTTCATGTCAATGGGTTCGTATTTCAACTCCACTTCTTTTTTCTCGAACATGGAAAGTTTCAGCACCTTATCAACCAGTAGTGAAAGTCTTTGCAATTCGTTGGCGGAGATATCAAGATACTCGCGGGTACGTTCCGGATCCATACTGGCATTGAAGCTTCTCAGCGCTTCAATGGCAACACTCACAGTAGCGATTGGTGTTTTTAGTTCATGAGTGATGTTGCTGATAAATTCGTTCTTGATATCAGCAAGACGTTGTTGTTTGCGCAAGTTGCGATACAGCAAGGTGAATGAAAGCACAGTAAATCCTACCAGAAAAACGGAAAACAACAACGGCATACCTATGCGCCTGAATAAAAACCAGGTAGTGTTGCCTAAATGCAAAGAGTAAGTGATTGGATTCTGAAAACCGACAGTCACTTCGTTATACGCCTGCTCGCGAATATCTTTCCATCTCTCCCTGAAAGGCTCTCCCGGAACGGCACGTTCGGCTTCGATGGTAAAAGGCACATCAAGGTTTTGTTCTTCAAGTCTTTTTTCGAATGCGGCGTGGAGTTCCTTCACTTTGATTGAATCCTGCAGCGAGTCGGCATCAAACATGAATTGAATCAAACGATCTTTTTTTCCGGGATGTGCTTTTCTGTATCGAACAACACTATCGTTTCTTGTTTCCTTTATGATTAAAGTGCCGGGAAACGAATCCCTCATTTTTTGCATCATCACATTCATCATCGAAACAACCCTGTGATTTTCAGACGGAGGTTTCACCAAATGCGGTTTATCGCTAAAAACGACGAGTTTGCCATTTCCCGCAGTGTCAATAATCTTATCTAGTTTGAATTTGGTAACCTGGAGTGCACCGACTGTTTCACGGAAAAGAATGTTGGTTTGTCTTTCGAGGGATCTTTCTTCGCGTTCATAGGCTTTGCGGAGCCAGTAAATTTGAAAGACTGTGATAGCCAAAATGGTCAGCACCATCAGCAAGGGCAAAGATTTTATGTTGCGGTGCCTGCGCATCTCAACAAAATTAGACTATTCAGGTGCCGCTCATACTGGCTTTAACCATTATTAACCAAGCTGCAACATGAATTAACAACATCTGCGACAGCCCTCGTTTACATTTGTTAAAACGCTATGAGATGAAAAGATTTCTGCTTCTTGCTTTTATCATTTTTTCGATTGACGCGGCTGCCCAGCAGAAGGAGGGCAGGATAGTGTATGAACGTACCATGCAGTTGCCCGTGAGAAATTTCACGAATCTTGATCCTGACGTCGCTAAACAAATTCCCAAATCGCGGACAGACCAGTATGAATTATTGTTTGCCAACAACCAATGTCTTTGGCAATTCCTTCCCCGCGCGGAAGATGAAGGTGGCGAACAAACTTTCACCGGCGGCGGTGGTGGCGTAGTATTAAGGTTCGCTGGTGGCGCTAATGAGGTTTCATTTTGTGATTTCACCAAAGGAACACGAGTTGATCAGCGTGAGATCATGGACAGAAGTTTTGTTGTTACCGATAGCATAAAATCAGTTGAATGGAAGATGACGGAAGAAACCAAAACCATTTTGGATCACACCTGTCGCAAGGCCACAACTTCAAGAGTGATGACCCGTACACAAATGTCGATGGAGAATGGAGAGATCAAACGCACACCCATCCACGATACTGCGGAAGTGGTTGCGTGGTTTACAACTGATATCCCTGTACCTATCGGACCTGAATATCAGGGACAACTTCCCGGAGCGATACTTGAACTTGATATTGCCAACGGACAAATTGTTTACAAAGCGCAGGAGATCGCCACGCAGGTAAATACCAAAAAAATCAAAGCTCCCAAAGAAGGTAAAAAAGTAACTGCCGAAGAATTTGCTGCGGAGAGAGAAAAGCTTCTTGCGGAAATGCAGGAAAACATGAGGAATGGCGGCGGCAATTTCAGAATCAGAATGCAATAGCAGAAATAAAAATCGTCAATCGTGAGTAGATGATGGATCTCATAGCCACCAACTTTCTTACGATTGACGATTTGTTTTATTAATCCCCGTTGATATCGCCTCTTTCGTGATCTTCCCGTTCTTTTTCGTACACGAGCAGACTTACATGCCAATCGCCGGGGAATTCAAAGCGAAGTGATGCTTCGATCTTCAGCTTAGGCATGTGGGAAGCGTTGGGTGTCAGTTTAAAAACGCTGGAACTAAATTCCCTTTCTTCAGAAGGTTCGTCATACTCGCCATCCAGCGTAAAATCGTAGCCATCACCGATTTTAATGGTCATGACTTTCAACTGGTTGTACAGCCATTTGTACTTTTTTACCGCTTCATCAAATTCTTCGGTGGTCAGCAAAACGGCTTCCCAGCTGTAGATCGGGTTTTTTGACTTGTACTGGACGAACCAGTTGCGCGAAGCCATTTTGAAATCGAGCAGGGAGGCAAACTCGATGGTCTGCGCGTTGATCTCAATGGTATCACCCTTTAATGACGAGAAATGATTGGGAAAGTCCGCCACTACCTTTTGGAGGTTATTGCGGAGGTCGTTATCTGTGACCGGAACACGTACCTGAGCAACGGCGAAAGGCCCGCTCAGCAACAAGCAAGCTGCAATTAGCTGGTTTTTAATGCATTTCATAGAAAGGATCCAATGTATTTGGGCGACAAATTAGAAAAAAGCTTCGTTTTATCAACATGTTTTCCTAATTTTCTCCTCCATTTTTCCACAATCTAAAAGATCCAAATATGAAAAACAGAGAAATTACCCATGCCCGTCAGGAAGTGAGGATTTACAGCGCGTACTACAGACCTTCACTAAATCCCTGGAGGTTTGCCAAGTCAATTTTAAGTCTGTTGATCTTTGGACGAGGCACTGCGGCAACTTATAATGTTGGACGGAAAAGATTCAGATAACAAGAACCCCCGCCAAAAGCGGGGTTTTTTATTTTATTTGCCTATTGTCCCATCCTGATCGTTCTCACACCTCCGGCCGGCATCGCCCTTCCTCCCATTCGATTTAAATAATAAGAGAAAGTCACCATAAAGAATCTTCGGAGCGTGGTATTCCTTACATCTTCGATATAGTTATCATACACATTTCTGTCAATGCTAATGTTTTGATTCAAAATGTCAAACACAGAAGCTTTGAGTTCGCCGCGCTTGTTTTTGAAAAGCTGTTTTGCCACACTTCCATTCCACAATGCAAAATTTCTATTGAAACCATCGGTACGTCCGGTATTGAAAGTGTAATCAAAATCAGTGGAGATGATAAATCCTTTCGGCAAAGTGTAGGTTAGATCTGCAGAATAACTATGAGTAAAGTATGATGTGTTGCTTGCTTTTTGCAGACTGTATTCAACCGAGTTGTAATTCACACTCGCAGTAATACCTACATCCAGCTTCTCCTTATGATTATAGTTGAGACGAACATCTTCACCAAGATTCAGGTTCCTGGTGTAGTTGCGTTGCAGATTGATCAAACTAACATCTCTGTTATAGCTTACACGCGTGGTTGTATTGAAATTGCCACCTTTCATGTTTTTAATAGGGAAAGCCAGACTAACATTGCCTGTAACATTATAAAAACCATTCACATTCACCGGATGCGTGAACTGCACACCACCACCCAAATCTTCGCGGGAGTTTGTGATCTTGTTCATGGTATTGCTGAATGTGAGATAAGCAAACAGAGTGCGGAATTTCACCATATCGAAGAAATTATAACTAAGGGTGAAATTGTTTGAAAACTCCTGCTTCAAATTTGGATTACCCTGGTAGATGTAAGGATAATTTGTTACATCCACCACATCCTGCAATTGAGAAATGCCCGGCTGACTGGTACGTCCTCTGTAGTTAAACCTCAGGTTTCTGTTGCGCTGAAACTGATAGTTAAACAAAGCCGTCGGAAAAAGGTTTGTGAATTTGTGACTGAACTTCGTCTTTGCCGTCAGGTTTTCACTTTCCAAAGTCGTTTGCTGCACAGCAAAACCAAGTTGATAATTGTATTTCTTTTTCACAATGCGCAGATTGGCTCCCAAACGATCAGATATATTGCGGTTGTCAAAATCATTGCTCAAAGAATCAACTAGCAGATCATATTTATCTGTAAGTGAATTATAATCGAGTGTTCTTCTTTCAGAATTGTTGCGATTGTCGGTGTGATTGTAATTAAACTCCAGAATCTTGTCTCTCGCAATAGGTTCTGTATATGAAGCTGTGATAGAATAATTCCTGCTGCTTCCATTGGTCTCATTCAAATTATTCGTGTTCACATCACGATACTTGACACCACCTGCATCATAAAACCTTGAAGCAATGGCATTGTATCTGTTCCTTTCGTTTTCACTCCAGGTATTATTAAAATTCAGCGAGAAAGTTCTCCCGGCACGACGAAATTTCTTTCTCCAGATCAAATTGTTGGCCCAGCTAAACCCTTCTCCTGTGCTATTCAGAATATTCCGGCTCTCATTGGCCATGTAAGAAATGCCATTTTTCTGTACAGAAGATCTTAAAGTGTCGTCTGCAAAACTTTCAGATTGCTGATAATTGAAAGTGGGTGTGAAGATTAAAGAATTGAAAGAATCAATCGAATAAATCAGGTTCATATTGAACCGGTGATTATAGTTATTGAGTTGACTGATCACATCTTCTTCATTCAGCACAGTAGAATCAGAGAAGAAATTTTGTTTGAAACTATTTTTCACATTGTTGGTGCCAGCGCTGTTGTAGAAATAACTTCCGTTCACGTCAAACGATTTGCTCCAGGTATCCCGATAATTAATACCGATCTGTGAAGTTTTGGTGATACCGCTTCCGGTAGATCCGAGATTGAGACTACCGAGACCGCCACTGAATCCTCCAATGCCGCGCGTTATGATCTGTCTGCCTCCACCGCCCATCATCATACCTCCACCACGCATACCACCAGTGTTGAACATGCCCAGCATATCATTCATCGTAAAACCAATATTGTTGGTATTGTTTGATTTCGCGATGATGGAAGTTTGTGTAGCGCCTTTGAAGAAATTTGCAGTGAGACCGGCATCATAACGTTCATCGGTGCCATAACCCGCATGTGCTCTTCCGAAAATTCCTTTTTTCTTTTCTTTTTTCAGTTTCAGGTTGATGGCTTTAGTGCGACTGCCATCATCAATGCCATTGAACTTTGCCTGCTCACTCATATCGTCGTACACTTCCACCTGATCAACCATGTCGGCAGTGAGATTGCGCGTAGCAAGTTTGGGGTCAGAACCAAAAAACTCTTTACCATCAACATACACTTTTTGAACATTCTCGCCCTGGGCTTTAACCGTTCCGTCTCTGTCAACCTGCACACCGGGTAGTTTTTTTAAAAGATCTTCAACCGTTGCATTGGGCTTTGTTTTAAAAGCATCTGCATTGTATGCAATGGTATCGCCTTTGATCTTTACGGGAGTTTCATCTTTAATGACAATTTCGTCCAGTTGTTTATAAAGCCGTTCCATCCGGATCGTTGCCAGATCCACAACAGCATTTTCGGAACTGATGGTAAACTTTCTTTTATAAGTCTGAAGTCCCTGAAACGAAGCCATGAGCTGGTAATCGCCGGCATCGATGTTTTTGATTTCAAAAAATCCTTTGTTGTTTGTAGTGGTGAAAGAAATGAGAGAAGAGTCTTTTAATCTGATTACAGAAACTGTTGCGTCGCTGAGAGGAGTTGCAGATACAGAGTCTTGTAAATAACCTCTTACAACGCCTGCAACTTTCTGCGAATGAGCAGAAAGGCTGATGAGGAGCAACACAAGCAGGTAAATCTTCTTCATAAGTTTTGATTAATTCCACTACGAAGATATTCGCACTGAAGTTTCAGAGGTGTTAATGGTAGTTAATTTGGGTTAAGGGTTTTGAGAAAGTCGAAATTCAAACATCAAATGTCATTTCTGTATTGAGCTGTATTTCTGCTGAACCATTTTTTTACCCGCTAAGAACGCAAACAGCCGCAACGGGTGTTCGAAATTCGAAATGTATTGACTGCGCTGAAGTATGTTCGTCTTTGCGTCTTCTTTGCGCCCGCCGAAGGCGGTTTGCGGCATTTGAATTTTTAGTTTGATTTTGCGCGACTAATCCGCCTTCCTTATGAAATAATGATAAATATCCGGTGAACGCTCCGATTCGTCGCTATCAGTTTTAGAATAGAAAAAATCAGAATTGACAAACTGGATGGGATACACTTCAACGCCGCTCGAAGAGAAAACACCCTCATACACTGTTGAATCTCTGAGGATCAAAGTATTGTTTTGCACTTCCCAAAAACCTTTGAACGGATATTTTCCATTACCAAACGTATTGGATTGCGTATAGGTGCCGTCAGCCTTTAACGTGTAAAAATGAAGCGGCGTTCGGCATTTCATCGTTTTCCTGAAGGTTGTGTCGCGACAAAACTTCCAGGTTCCTACCAGCCAGGACTCGCAGATGTTATTTCCCTGCTGCGCATTTGCCGGAAGGCAAAACAACAGAACAAAAGTGCTTATGATGGTGGTTCTCAGGATCATGTTTACACTTTGGTGGCTTGTTGAAAAATACTCCAACGGCTGACAATTTACATGCCAGAAGTGCAAAAAATAATAAGAAAATGCTGATTATAAAAGTCAGCCCCGCACCAGCTTAACTAAACAGGTATTCTACGTCTTCTCTTGTAAGTGATTTTACGAAGGTTGCATCATCTGCAATCAGCTCTTTCGCAAGCGCACGTTTCTTTTCCTGCAGCAACATGATTTTTTCTTCGATCGTATCCTTACAAATCATTCTGTAAGCAAAAATATTCTTGGTCTGTCCGATACGATGCGTACGAT
>Ga0065721_10005353_pt1 | contig 14230 bp, 7 predicted proteins | sample Mesricmetagenome_FD_59108 | JGI IMG/M metagenome (GOLD analysis project Ga0065721, IMG submission 59108) | Mesophilic microbial community from rice straw/compost enrichment Sample: eDNA_1 v2 (version 2) | ecosystem: Engineered > Solid waste > Grass > Composting > Bioreactor | place: USA: Davis... | reverse complement strand
GGAAGGCCCCTCACTTGTATGCGGACCTCGTCCAATACTCGACCGGTGTCAGTGCGCAACGCGATCGTATGCCGCCCTTCTGCGGGAGCCCAATGAATGGATGGACCGGAACCGATCCATTGCCCGTCGACATACCACTCTAGGGTTCCGGTCTCCGACGAGCGCTGCGCACGAAGACGCAGTCGTTGGGCCATATCTGGCATATCAGGATCCAGGGCAATAATAGTCCCGTCTACGGGGGCAATGATTTCGGGGCTGGGTACACCTGGGGACGACGCGGGCTTTACCCGGGCCAAGGTGGTACCGGCAAGGAAGTACTCCCTTCGACTTGCCTCGAGTACGCCTTCGAAACCGACAAGACTACGCTCCAGCCCTTTGGGCGGAAGCGGCTGACGGCTCTCATGCCCCACATGCAACATAGACATGACTTCGTGCCAGATGGGAGCGGCCCCAGTTACACCCGAAACTTCCCGCATACTCTTCCCCCGGCTGTTGCCGACCCATACCCCGACGGTATAGTCACTGGACCAACCCACCGCCCAGTTGTCTCGCATGTCCTTGCTGGTCCCGGTCTTTACCGCTGACCAAAAGCGCGTAGCCAAGGCATTTTCAAGCCCGAAGCTGCGTGCCCGTGCCCCTCTGTCGGAGAGTATGTCGCCGATTATCCAGGCAGCCATTGCCGCTCGACGTTCATTTTCAGGCGTATCTGTTTCGGCGCGATCGTAAGCCGAGGGACTGCCTGCTGCGCAGGCCTGCGTCTGCACGAAGCAAACAGGGGTTGCGATGCTCTCGCCCCGCGCCAACATACGATAGGCATTCGTAAGGCTGACCAAGTCCACGTCCGCACTACCCAGACTGAGGCTGTACCCATAATGGTCGGCATCGTGGGCCAAGGGCAGGCCGAGACGCCTCAAGCGTTCACTGAATCGATCAAGACCAACAATCATCAATGTGCGAACGGCAGGAATGTTCAGTGAAGAAGCAAGCGCTGCACGCACGCTCACCCAACCCGCGTAGCCAGAATCGTAATTGGCCGGTATGTAAAGGCCTTCCGGCGTCGACACGTCCAGCGCAGCGTCATTCAACAACGACGCGGCCGTTAAATAACGGTGCTCCAGCGCCAACGCATAAAGAAAGGGCTTCAGCGTTGAACCGGCTTGCCGCAGCGCGCGAGCATGATCCACCTCTGTCGCAGTCGAGTCAGGCGATCCACCCACATAGGCGAGCACTTCACCACCTCGGTTGTCCAACACGACCACCGCGGCATCGGTGAGATGCGTCAGCCGCATGCCAGCAAGATGCCGGGCGACACTTTGGATCACTGTCCGCTGCACAGTCGCATCGAGCGTCGTTTGCAGTACGTCCTTGGCGGCACCCAATAGCTCGCCATACTGCGACGCCACATAACGAGAAAAGTGCGGGGCAAGTCGCGGGATATCTGCGGCCGGTTGCGACGTAGCGGAGAGCCACTGACCGATGTGCCGTTCCAGTTCCCTACAGGTTCCTGCCGCCTCCCGCATATCGACGAGCAGGCCGCAGGCTCGACGGACTACCGTCTGGGCGTCGGCATTCGGGCCTCTTAGCAGGGCGGCTGCAACGGCTGCTTCCTGCTTAGAGAGGCCATGGGGATGCTTGCGGAACATGACACGGGACAAGGCGTCGATTCCTCGGAGCTCCCCGCGGAAAGCGGCAAGATTCAAATACGCCTCGAGGATCTGTGACTTGGTCCAAACTGTTTCAAGCTGGAGCGCTCGCCACATTTGCCGCGCCTTCTGCTCCAGGCCCCTGCCGCTGTGGGGACGTTGCAAGTCGGGGTCGAGCATTGACGCCAGTTGCATGGTGATTGTCGACGCCCCGCGGCGCCCCGACCCGAACAACCACCCTCGAGCCGCGGCCGCGACAGCCCGCCCGTCCACGCCCACATGATCGTGAAATCTTCGATCCTCGGATACCAGCACGGCTGAGAGGACAGCGGGAGACACAGAATCCAGCGACAGCCACTGGCCGCGGCGCTCTGAGAAGTCTGTCCGGATTTCGTCCAACAACACCCCGTGGCGATCGAACACCTGTACGTCGGACGAGCGATGTTTCGCGCGCACGGCTTCATAAGTAGGCAGCGATTCAGCGGCAACGGCGGTGCGCGCACGAAACCCCGCTACCCCGGCGACGCCGACAAGGACTGCAAGCGCACACACCGCTACCCATAGGACAGCGGTACGACGCTTCATGGTCGGGGTGTTTCGGTACCCCATTTTCTCGCGCTCACTCGTGGTTGGGTGCAACCACCGTCATTGCGGGGTTTGGCTGCACACCATACACGCCGGGCTGATAGAGCGCCTCCACCCGTGTAGGTGGCAAACCGAACTCTCCCGGCGAATTGAGCCTCACTGCATAGGCAAGCTTCACGCGCCCTGCGGGCAGATACTGGAAATAGGCTCGATATTCGTGCCCCGCCCGCTCAACGAACGACGGCGGATAATCGTTGCTCGCTGCGCTGACTGAAGAAGCAGGATTTGCCATGTCTCTGCCCAGCTCCGACCCTAGAATCGTGGCGCCCGACGGAACCGGGTCGTTCAAGACCACCCAGCTTGCTCCGTCTCTCGACTCGATCTCGATCTCAACCCGGTAAATATCCCCCGGCGACCAGGTGTCAGGTTGCTTGCGATGGACGGCTTGCACTTGACGGTTGATGCGGTATCCCGAAGCATCGGTCATGGACGGTTCCACGCGAGCCTGGGCCCGCAATCCCAGCCACGCCCTGCCCTGCCCTTCATGAGACAGGGCCAGAACGTCACTTTGGGACGGCCACGCAATCTGAATCGAACGCGTCTCTTCGGACGACGGCACCGGTATCCTCTGTGGATCCTCGTGTTCAGCCCTGACGCTCACGGTTCCGAGGACAGGCTCGGCTTCAAAACGACGAGAAAATCGTTCAAGTGCCAGCGGCGCCATCACGTTTTCGGTAGTGATGCGCCACGCACCCGCCGTCTGCGCAGCAAGCAGCCCCTGCGCCATCAATGGCAGATCGTCTTGCCATGCGGGATGGTCCATGACAACGGATATCAAACGCGACAGGCTGGTGACGGGCGTTGCCATGAGGTACGCGGCGGCATTGATGGGATCCGCTGTGAAAGCCATGGTTGTGCCCGAAGCAAGCATGCGCCCTCTGAGTATATTGCGGGCAGTCTTCTGCGCGACCTGGCTTTCCTTGCTAGACGGCAATCGCGACACGATGGACAGCCAATCCACGACCGCCGGCGTAGACCAGCTCTGCGCTCGACCTTTCAGGGTGGACAACATGTCAGGCTGCAAACGGCCATACCGCGAGAGCGCTTCCATGACCATCAACCGCAGCTCATCGGCATGCTCCCTCACCGCGGAATCCCGGCGTATACGCCCTTCGATAAACGCTTGCAGACCATCAAGCATGGTCTCCAGATGTTCGTTCAGCAATTCGAACGGATAGCCGAGCTCTCTTGCCTCGTGCGTGATGGCAACCACATACGCGGTAAGTACGGCACTGCCAGGACCGGTGCCGGGGAAATACCTCAACAAGCCGTCATCGTCCAAGTAGTTGCCCAGTCGATGCGAGATGGCTCGCCACCTGTCAGCGTCACGCAGCGCGATGGCCCGGGAGCTCGTCTGTTCGAGGCAGGAATAAGGATAACGGCGCCACCACTCTTCGACACCTTGCAAATTGCCGGCTAGTGTGGAGGCGACGTCTACAAGCAGGCCCCCGTATATACGACCTTGCGAATCGCGCCCTGCCGCTGCAGGCGCCTTTAGCGGGATATCCCGCGATGCACCGGCCGAAAGAGGAACAAGGGTTGCCTGAACCGTGGATACCGGTACACGCGCTTCGACACGCTGAGTGAGCTCAAGACGGTCCCCTACCTCTTCGTCGCGCGCCTCGAACCGCCAACGGAGCTCCCCACGCTCTTTGGGCCACTCCAAGTCAGGCACGGTGACGGGCCAGGACATCGCCCGTGCCTCGCCGGGTTTCAACGTCATGCTTTGGGGCTCCAGTTGCTGCATGGACGCCGCTGCCCCCACCCATGCCAACGCCTGTATTTCGCGTTCGCGTTCCGTCCCGTTCCGGACAGTGACGGTCGCTTCGTAGCGATCGCCTTCGCGCACGGTCGGCGGCAAGCCGGTCACGAGCTGGATATCCTGGCGCGTCACGACACTGGACTGACCTTGGCCAAAGTAAGCGCTGCCATAATCGGCGACGGCCACGAGTCTGAAGCGCGTCAGGGCGTCGTTCAGACGAAAGCGTACTTCAGCTTCACCCTGCTCATCGAGCGTCACCATCGGCTGCCATGAGAGCAAAGTATCGAACAACTCGCGCGTGGGCATCAAACCTCCGCCCCCGCCCGCCGCGATGGCCTTGCGCCCATAATGACGTCGACCCACCACCTGAAGCTGCGAGGTGGCGGTCTGGACGGCGAGGCTCCGACGGGGATGCATCGCATCATAGATGTCCCAGCTACGATTGGGTGAGAGCTCGAGCAGGGCCTCGTCAACCACCGCGAATGCGACCGAGCCACCGGCGGCGGGACGACCATCCGGCAAAGNCACGCGCAGCTTAACGACCGCTTCCTCCCGAATGTTGAANGTATCTCGGGTCGGCGCCACNTCGACCTTCAGCTGNTCGGCACCACTCGTCACTTTCAGNTCCGACAGACCCATGCGCATAGCGGGTTTAGCCAAATCGATCTGCTGGGTCACCATGGCGGGATCGTTCGAGTCCGCCATGGACTTGAGCCATTGCGCTGGATCACGCCATCCACCGTCGAAGAAGGACAGCGCGGGCGACTGATAGAGCCGGCCTCTCAAGAGCAAAACCGACACATAAGCGTTCGGGCCCCATGCATCCGATACCGGCACCCTAACTAAGGGGTCCCTGCCTTGTAGATGCTGCAGGTCCGTCCACAAGACACCTTCCCGTTCAACCGTTACGAGCGCGGTGGCCTCACGGAACGGCATACGGACCTGAAACTCCGCCTCTTCCCCCGCTGCCCATTGTCTGCGAGCGGGAATCAGGTCGATTCGGTCATCATCCTGGCCGCCAAACCATAGCTCCCCTGCACCCGAGGCCCAGATCGTGGCATAGGCGAGAGATTGACGATCAGCCTCATCATTGGCGACTGCAACCAGTTCATACGAGCCGGGACGCTCGACGCGAATCGAGCAAGCCAGCACCCCCCGCGCATCCGTCACGCCTTCGCACACTTGTCCGACGCGCTCACGGGTCGTATGCGACTCATAGCGGTAGAAGCCACCCACCATACGCTTGCGCACGGTGTGGAGCTGGCGCTCGATGAGCTGAAGGGTCATGGGCACACCGGCGCGTGGCTTCAGGTCGGGGCCGACCGCCTTGAGCATGACCGGAATATCCTTCTCTGCACGGTCCCACCCCTCAGTCTTGATCCCGGCTTGAACCGAGCTGGGCCACACGTCGGCCGTGCTGGACAGCGTATGGACTTCGCCTATCGGATCGGTGTAGCTCGTCTCCACTCGAATGCGCGACGGACGGTCCACCGGGGGTACTGTATCGATGCGAAGGCTTGCACCCCCGTGCTCGTCCAGCTTGCCTTCCTTGTGGTCCACAAAGAGCCGCGCTGCAATGGGAGTGCCTTCCCCTTCCTGGTCCTCCGCCTCATCGGTTTCTGGCGTTGCGCGCTCATCGGTTGCGGGAGGTGTATTCAGCGCCTCGGGGAAGAACTCACGGACAAGCACTCGGGGCGGTGCCTGGAAACTGAAGCCCTCATCGTCCGCATCGGACACCGGGTGGTCTTCCACCAAGGCACTCAGGGCGATGTCCTGACCCGCTGCCGGCCCTCCCGTCATCCAGGAAAGCTGGACAGACACATCGAGACCCCTGGGCGCGACAAGCACCCTGGAGGCATCGGCATCGTTGACAGTGACTCGCCCTACGAAAGTGGGAAGCCGGAACTCCTCGACCCGAAATTCCGTACTTCCGTACCACCGATCATCCTCGTCCGTGAGCCGCAGGGAATATGTGCCCAATCTCGCTGTATCTGGCATCTCGAATTCGCTCACCGCCGCAAGCCCGCCACTCGCCGTCTGTTGCCACACGACAGGCAGCTCATATCGTTGTGATGAGCCTGCGTGCTCGATGATCAGTCGCGTTGGACGTTGATCTTCCGGAATAGCAAGGCCCTCGCGTTGAAGCAGACGAACGAAATGCTTCATGCCGACCGTTTCTCCGGCCCGATAGAGACTTCGATCCAGCACCGTGTGCGCAAGAACTTCAGGCTCGCCAGTCCACGCAGTCGGCACATTGAACCGCCAGGATTCAATACCTCGGTCCCATCCGGTAAGCACGAAAGCATAGTCGGCCGCAGCATGGGCAAGGGGGTGATTAGCCTCGATCCTGGCGGAAATAAACAAGCCGCTTTGCCCCGTGTCTTCGCAATAGTCAGGCGCGGCAATGGGCGCACGATGATGCCAAATCCCTTGAGCGTCTGTGTGCCCCGAAGCCAACGGCGTACCTCGGCAGTCCAGCACATTGACCTTAGCACCCTCCACCACCGACGCATCCGCCAGTGTCGTCACCCAGACCAGCAGATCATCCGTCCCCCGCTTCGCATGAACGGACAGATTGGTGACCAGAACGCCGGTCCGCACAAACATCGAACCGCCGCTTTCCAGCAAGGAATGACCGAGCCGAGCGGATTCCAGTTCAAGTACATGAAAGCCCGGTTGCTCCACCGGAACACCAATCACTTCGAAAGGCCGGGTACCGCCTTGGACATCTCCCGGCAGCTCGAGCTTTCGGATATCTTTCCTGCCCTTTAGCACGGAAAAACCGCGGGTATCGATCTGCGATTTATTGTCTTTGACGGGCCGTGGCTCGCGACTGGCCATGATGTCCGCCAGCTGCGCCTTGGTCCACGACGCATCATCCAGGCGTTGCAGGCGGGCGTACCATTGCAGCACATCCAGGTCGTCCACGACGTGTAGGCCGGCAACACTTCCTGCCGACCGACTACGCATCTGCATGGCCGGCCTTGCCTCGATATTCCGGACCGTCACAGGAACCATGGGCGTGTCATGAGCACCGGGCTCACTTCCTTGCCCGGCCGGCGCACGGTTGGCGAAGCGTTCAATGACTCCGAACGTGCCTGAAGCAAACTTTGCCAACGGGGGGTAATCGGAAACCTGCACCTTCAAGGGGAAATTCGCAGCATTCTCAAGCTGGCGCCCCGCATCATCCTGCAAACCCGCGGGCAGGGTCAAAGTCAATGAAGCGCCTGCAGGGAAAGGACCCGGAAACTTTACCGAAGTGACGACATTTGTGTCATCATCGGGCGGCGCCGCCTCGAACACTTGGTCACCGGCCTTCAACGTCACCTGACGCGCCGCGTCGGGCGTGATGGCAGCAGAGAAGTTGAGGAAGATCGGAGTAATTGGCAGGCACGGACGGCCCGCGCGCTCGCGCGTGCAGCTTAATTTCGCCGTAAACCCGGCACGCACGTCATACTGCGCCACGTACGGCGCGTCCGACCCCTCCAAATCCACTGCCTGTCCCAAGGCGCGCACGCCCGGTCCTACTTCTACCCGCACCTTTCCTTCCGGAGGAAGTGAGCGCGTGCATTGCAGCAAAGCGATCCGCGCGGGGTCCTTGACCTCGGTCATATAGGCAGCCTTTAGGAACGCTTCGCGATCCCCATCGCTTAAGGCCCGGGTCGGGATCATTTCACCCACGCCCTTGATCGCACAGTGACTGTGAGCAGCCACCTCAGCGCTGCTAATGGGAGCATCAAACTGAAGGATGAAGACCTGGTCCTCATTAATGTCCCACCCTTGGAATGGTCGAACGTCCATCACCGAAGGAGCGCCCGTATCGAACGCATATTTGAGTCCAGACGGCAGTGCATGACCCTCTGGACTTCGAAGCTCCGGCTCCACGTGTGCTACGCACTTCACCCCTGCAGGCACAGGCGCTTCGAACACATAGGTCCAGCGCTTGTCATCCAGCCAGCGGCCTTGCCCCGCTGGTACGGGTCCTTCGCATTCAAGCTTGAATGGGGCGACACTCCTCGGGTCACCGAACGCCACAGCCGCCTGTGCAAAACGGACTTGAACGGATTCCAGCGACGATACCCGGCCTTCAGGGAGAAACTCGGCGATTTCCAGCTGAGGGACTTGGGCGGCAGTATTCGGAAGTTCGGCTGAAGTATTCGATGCTTCGGTGAGCGCTTGAGGCGCCTCGAGGGATGCCTGCAACGCTTTGGCCAGCGACTGCGATGGCTTTGCCGAACGATGAAGGGCCTCTGCCGACACCAGTCCAACGCCTAGGCATGCTGAAAGAACTACGCCCACCGAAGTGCGGACGCCGACCGTCACCACTCTTTTGAACACCGTCGATACGCCCGCCATGGCCTCTCCTCGAATTTGGCGGAAAGATAGCACCCAGCTCGGCCGTTCGCTAGTCAATCGAGCAGCCTTTATGCAATAATTGCCGACTTCACGCGCCCGCAAGGGCATGTGTGTGCCCCTCTAGCTCATGCCTGGTTAGAGCAGCGGACTCATAATCCGTTGGTGCCGTGTTCGACTCACGGGGGGGGCACCAACTCAATATCGCGTTCTGCATACTCCGGCATATATTGCTGAGAACCAAAAGTGTGGATTTTTTGCAGTAAGCATTCAGTCGCCCGCCGTGAGCGGGCTTTTTTGCGGCCTTAAGTATCGTGCCACTTTTCTATATCCGCACCGCGGAGGTGAAGTGCCAAGACGTTGCCCAGTGCCAAGTACGAACAGGTAGCAGTCTACCAAGGCAAATAACAAGGGCAGCCGCCTACACACGGATTGGCGATAGAATACTGTACATACATACAGTATTATCATGCCAAGCTGCACTGTCCTGTCCCGGCTTTTTCGATCCAAGGTAACTTGAGACAATGGCCTCTCAGAGAGTGAGAGGCATATGAAGAAGACGCGATACAGCGACGAGCAGATAGTCCGGATCCTGCGCGAAGCCGATAGGGACAGCGTGGCCGAGGTGGCCAAGCGCCACGGCGTGAGTGAAGCCACGATCTACGTGTGGCGTAAGAAGTTCGGCAGCATGGAAACGGACGAGGTCAAACGCCTGAAGGCGCTGGAGGCCGAAAACGCCAGGCTGCGTAAGTTGCTGGTCGACCGGGAGCTGGAAATCGATGTGATGAAGGAGATCAACTCAAAAAAATGGTAGGCGCACAGGCTCGTCTGGCGCAGGCGAGGTACGCCATCTCTCGTGGCGTCTCCCAGCGTCGGGCCTGTGCGCTGATGGATGTTTCCCGTTCCGGTTTGTATTACACGCTGAAGATGCCTACGAAGGATGCCCCGGTGATTGAGGTTATGCAACGCCTATCAGGTCAGTACCCACGCTTTGGTTCTCGTCGTATCCGTGTCTTCCTGGGCCGCGAAGGCATTCAGGTTGGCCAGGAGCGCTGTTCACGTCTATGGCGGGAAGCAGGGCTCCAAGTGCCTGTGAAACGTAAGCGGCGCCGTGTGGCGAGCTCGCTGCCTCGACCATCCCTGCCGACCGGCCGCAATAGCGTCTGGAGCTACGACTTTGTGTACGACGCCTGCGCCAACGGTCAGACACTTAAATGTTTGACGGTGGTGGACGAATACACGCGGGAATGCTTGGCGATTGACGTTGCCGGCAGCATCCGTGCCCAGCGGGTAATCGAGGTGCTCAGCCGCTTGGTCAGCCTGCGTGGCGCACCAAAATACCTTCGAAGTGATAACGGCCCCGAGTTCGTTAGTACACAGCTGCTGCAATGGGCAGTCGACGAAAAGCTGGAAACGGTCCTGATCGAACCCGGCAAGCCATGGCAAAACGGTACCAATGAAAGTTTCAACGGGAAGTTCCGCGATGAATGTCTGTCGATGGAATGGTTCCGCAACCGACTAGAAGCTCGGGTAGTCATTGAGGACTGGCGTCGCCACTACAATGAGATCCGGCCGCATTCGAGCCTGAATTACCAAACCCCACACGAGTTTGTGGGAAACCTGACCAACGAATTAACATCCGAGGCCAGAATCTCTAGTCCTTATTGGTAGGAAATTCCCGGACAGGTCACCTGATCGAAATCCATGCCCGGGCGTTTTCCCACTTATGAAATTTCAGAATCAACTCAGAACCAGATTTTCTCACTAAAAGCGTTTTTCGAGACAGAAGGTGCAGAAATGATGCTTTTTTTGATGGAGGCGCCTCGCCAAACGAATTGCTACAGGAACGTAGCAAAACCGGCGAAATCCCAGATGGTTCAAATAACCCCGTATGATCCGGGTTGCAAAAGCAACGCCCATCTACAGAGGAGTAGGAAATGAAGTTGTTGCGCTATGGGGAGAAAGGGAGCGAAAAGCCAGGCGCTCTCGACGAAAAAGGCGCGATCCGAGATCTCTCGTCTATTGTCGAGGATATTGGCCCATCGACGTTGGCACCCGCGACCTTGCAAGAACTGCAAGAGTTGGAATTGAGCGACCTGCCGGTCGTGAATGGCCCAATCCGCATTGCCGAACCAATCGCAGGCACGAAGAAGTTCATCGCCATTGGCCTGAATTACCATGATCATGCCAAAGAGGTCGGTGCCCCACTTCCTGCAGAGCCCGTCATTTTCATGAAAGCGACGAGCTCTATTCAAGGCCCTCACGATCCAGTCATGATTCCCAGAGGCGCTCAAAAAGTAGACTGGGAGGTCGAATTGGGGATCGTAATCGGCTCCCGTGCAAGCTACGTATCGAAAGACCGTGCACTGGACTATGTCGCGGGATACTGCTTAGTAAACGATGTGAGCGAACGGGCCTACCAGTTGGAACGCGGCGGTACGTGGGACAAAGGCAAGGGGTGTGATACCTTCGGCCCCATTGGTCCTTGGCTCGTCACAAAGGACGAAATCGCCGACCCGCATTCCCTCGACATCTGGCTGCGAGTCAACGGAGAGATCAAGCAGTCGGGAACGACGGCAAACATGATCTTCGACGTCGCAACGCTCGTGAGCTATGTCAGCGAATTCATGACCTTGGAGCCAGGAGACATCATCACCACGGGCACTCCGGCGGGAGTGGGCCTTGGCATGAAGCCGCCTCAATTCCTCCAGCCGGGAGACATCATGACCCTGGGTATATCGGGGCTGGGCGAGCAACGCCAAGAAGTGGTGGCATTCGCAGACCAGTCCTGAAGACTCTTCTACCGGGCCCCATACGCGATGATCTCTTCCGCAAGCCATTCAATGGGGCCGCTTTCTTCTACCGCGCCGAGCTTGACGGCCTCTTTGGGCATGCCATAGACCACGCAACTGGCTTCATCCTGTGCCAACGTACGTGCGCCCGCATCTCGAATCATCTTCAAACCGCGCGCGCCGTCATCGCCCATCCCTGTCATGATGATGCCCAAGGAATTCTTGCCGGCACTTTGTGCAACGGACCGAAAAAGCACGTCAACCGATGGGCGATGTCGGTTGATCAGGGGGCCATTGCGCACTTCCACGCGGAAACCGTCACCCATACGCTTGAGCAGCATATGCTGGCCACCCGGCGCAATCAGAGCCAGTCCGGCATGCACACGATCGCCATCCTCGGCTTCCCTCACCTCGACTTCGCAGATGTCGTTCAAGCGCTTGGCGAACGATGCCGTGAACTTTTCCGGCATGTGCTGCACGATGACGATGCCGGGGACGGTCCGCGGCAGGTCGATCAACAAGCGTTCGAGTGCCTGAGTTCCCCCAGTGGACGTCCCCACCGCCACGACGCTGTCGGTTTTCCCCGGCGTGCGAACCGGCGCAGCGGGGGCGATGACCGCCTTCGGTTGTGGCCGGAGCACTGCCGACATGACCCTTTGAGGGGTGTGTGCGCTGCGCAGCTTGCGCACGTTACCCATGGCGGCGGCGCGTACCGCCGCGATCACCTCGGCTCCCGCTTCTTCCATTTTTGCCCGGGTCAGACCACTCCCTGGCTTTCCGACTACCGCCATCGCACCAGCCGACAATGCGGTAATGGACGTCTCCGCCCCTTTCTGCGTCAGCGAAGAACACACCACAACGGGCGTGGGATGCTCGGCCATGATTTTCTTCAGGAAGGTCAACCCATCCATCCGAGGCATTTCAACGTCGATCACGATGACGTCAGGCCACTGCTTTTTCATGCGTTGCATGGCAAACAGTGGATCCGCTGCGGCTCCTAAAACGGTAATGTCGTTTTCTTTATCGAGCAGTGCAGTCAAGACCTGTCGCACCACCGCCGAGTCGTCGACGATGAGGACGTTGATTTGTTCTTTCATAGCGAAGTCCGGGCTGAGCGCAGGGGCTTCCTGTAGACGGACGGCATGACGGTTTCCAAGCCGTCTGCCACGCCGTTGAGGCTTTCAGAGTGACCAACGATCAGATGGCCGCCAGGGCGCAAGACGCTTTTGACTCGGTTGACCACTTCCCGTTTGGTCTCGGGATTGAAGTAGATGAGAACGTTGCGCAGGAATATTAGGTCGAACTCACCAATGCTGGGTAGAGGCTGATTCAAGTTGATTTGACGCAGGATAAGCTTTTCGCGCAGCTCCGGCCTAATCAGGAACGTACCTTCCTGGGAGTTCACCCCTTTCAAGCAAAAGCGCGACAGATAGTTCGGCGGCACGTGATGAGTGCGGTCAAACAGGTAGTGGCCTTTCTTCGCTTTCATGAGCATGCGATGACTAATATCGGAGCCCATTACTTCCCAGCGGCCGGTCTCCAGCCCCAGCGCATCCGCGAACAACATAATCATGCTATAGGGTTCTTCCCCCGAAGAGCACGCCGCACTCCATGCATGCAGCATCCGCCCAGCACGGAAATTCGGCAGGATGACATTGCGCACAAACTCGAAATGCCGGGGCTCACGAAAGAAGTAAGTCTCGTTGGTCGTCAGCAAATCGATCGCCAGCTGGAGCTCCTTGGGGTGCTGCCCGCTCTTTATCAGGGACAGGTATTCGCCATAGCTTTCCAGCTGCCAAACGCCCAAGCGCTTGGCCAAGCGGGATGAAACCAGTGCCCGCTTGGTGGGTGCCAGGCTGATCCCAGTGATGCGCAACAGCATCTCCTGGAACTGCCTGAACTCCTGGTCGGTGATCGACCAGGTGTGACGCCGAATGGACATTACTCAGCTACCGCCGCCGCGCTGTGCTCTTCCCAGGCATATGCTCCATTCCTGAGCATGGAAAGATCGGTGGTCGACAGGACCTTGTCGGCATTCAGGATGATGACGAATTTGTCATTGACCTTGCCCATGCCCTCGATGAAGTCAGATCGAATACGCGCGCCAAACGCGGGCGGCGGCTCGATCTGGTCATCAGCGATCTCGACGACCGCATTGACCGCATCAACCACTAAGCCAATATCCTGGCGCTCGCCCTCGTCTTCGACTTCGATGATGATGATGCAGGTGCGGCGCGTGCGCTGTACCGGCTTGCGGCCAAACCGGGCGGACAAATCCACCACCGGAACGACAGAGCCCCGCAGATTGATGACGCCCCGCACAAAGCCGGGCATCATCGGGACGGCAGTGACATTGCCATATTCAATGATTTCCTTGATTACAAGGATACCAATGGCAAATACCTCCTCGCCCAGCAAGAAGGTCAGGAACTGACGGCGCTCTTGCTGCTCGAGAACCGACTGGTTGGCGGTCTTTCGCCTGGTCGCTACAGGAGATTCCTTCATGGATGGTCCTTAGAAGCGGACGAATTCCGACTCGTCGATGTCCATGTCTTCGTTGGCCGCGAGCTTGGCGCGTGACTTGGCTATGAGAGCGGTCTTCGGATTGGCCTTGGCAACGACTTTCGTTTGCGCGTCTGCGCTGCGCTTGAGCTTGAAGAATTCCACCGTCTGTTGCAGCTGCTGGGCCTGGCTGCTCAGCTCTTCGGCAGTCGACGCCAATTCCTCGGAAGACGATGCGTTTTGCTGCGTGATCTGGTTCAGTTGGTTCATCGCAGTGCTGATCTGGGCTGCACCTTCACTTTGCTCGGCGCTCGCCGCCGCGATTTCCTGCACCAGCTCAGACGTCTTGTTGATGGAAGGCACAATTTCCTTCAGGAGCGCACCGGCCTGTTCCGCGACCTCTACGCTGTTTGCAGCCACTTCACTGATTTCCTGTGCGGCAACCTGGCTACGCTCGGCCAACTTACGCACCTCGGCCGCCACGACCGCAAAGCCTTTGCCATGTTCTCCGGCACGCGCTGCCTCAATGGCAG
>Ga0065721_10051566_pt1 | contig 14232 bp, 12 predicted proteins | sample Mesricmetagenome_FD_59108 | JGI IMG/M metagenome (GOLD analysis project Ga0065721, IMG submission 59108) | Mesophilic microbial community from rice straw/compost enrichment Sample: eDNA_1 v2 (version 2) | ecosystem: Engineered > Solid waste > Grass > Composting > Bioreactor | place: USA: Davis... | reverse complement strand
CCTGGAGGACCTCGCCCGCCGTTACCGGCTGGAGCGGGTGGCCGGCGCCGACCTGGAGATCCAGGTGGTGGACGGCGAAATGGGCGACGAGCGGCGCGGCGTGCATAGCCTGTCCGGCGGCGAGATGTTCCTGGTGTCGCTGGCCCTGGCGCTCGGCCTGTCGGCCATGGCGGGCGGGACCGGCGGCGGGGGCATCGGCACCCTGTTCATCGACGAGGGCTTCGGCACGCTGGACCCGGACAGCCTGGACCTTGCGCTGTCCTGCCTGGAGGCGTTGCAGGCCACCGGCCGGCAGGTCGGGGTGATCAGCCACGTGCCGGCGCTGGTGGAGCGAATCGGCGTCCAGGTGCGTGTCACCCCGCTGGGCGGCGGGCGCAGCCGGGTATCGGTCACGCAGGGGGCCTTGCCCATCGCGGACGGGCCCGTGCCCGCCGCGGCGGAAGGTACGGCGGAGCCGGAAACGCTGCTGCCGCTGTAAGGGAGGGCGCTGCCGACCGAGGAACCGCGTCCATGCAGGCCATGTTGACCGGAAAGCCGCCGAACGTGGCGGCCTTCGCACCTTTTGGAGGGGTGTCACATGGCAAGCAACGAACGCTGGTGGAGGAACGACCGGGATCGTGGTGGCTGGCCGGGGGGTGAGCGCGACGTGCGCGACCTTGGCCCTCACCGCGACTATGGGCGCGACATGCTGGACGACATGCGCCGCTACGCGCATGGCGGGCGCGGTTGGGAAGACCGGGGGCGGGAAAACCGCTTTTCCGATTACGGGCCGGGCGGTTACGACCGAAATGTCCATGACCGGGAATACCGTGGCCGAGGCGACTACGGGCGCATGGATGACGGGCGCCCGGAGTATGGGCGATCAGGTTATGGCAGGGCCGACTACGGTCGCGGTGGGCACTACGGCGGAAGCGAACCCGATGATCGCGGATTCCTCGAACGGGCGGGGGACGAGATGGCCTCCTGGTTCGGCGACGACGATGCGGAAAGCCGCCGCCGGCTGGACGCGTGGCGCGGCGACCGCGGCGCGCAGCATCATCGCGGGCGCGGCCCACGCGGCTACAGCCGGTCGGACGAGCGTATCCGCGAGGATGTCAACGACCGCCTGACCGACGATCCCTATGTGGATGCCTCCGACATCGACGTGGTCGTCAGCGGGGGCGAGGTGACCCTGTCCGGCACCGTGGACGACCGTCGGTCCAAGCACCGGGCCGAGGACATCGCCGAGTCCATTCCCGGCATCCGCCACGTGCAGAACAATCTGCGCGTTCGCACGACCATGGGCGGCACGATGGCGGAAGGCACGGCGGGGACCATGGGGGCGTCCGCCACGCCGGCCACCGGCTCGTCGCGGACGGGCGACGACACCCGCACCACCGGAGTCGTCGGCAACATGAACGCTCCGGCGACGCTGCACACCGTCGATACGGATTCGACCACCCGGCGTTGACCGAGCAACCGAAGGGCGGCGGCGACCGGCCGCCGCCCTGTCCTTTTGCGCCGTAACGCTTTGAGCGCAGCCGATCCGTCAGTTCATCATGCGCCAGGAGCCGTCCGGCTGCTGGCAGGCGGTGCCGTGGACCTGCTGCGGAACGTTGCCGATCATGACCGTGCGCTGGTACTCGCGGCAGAGCTGCCCGCCACGCGCGACATAGGCCGGCCCGGCGGGATCGACTGCGACCGGGGCCTGCGGCTGGGTAAAGACCACGGCTGGGGGTGGAGCCGGCGCGTAGATCACGGCGGGAGGCGGAGGCGCCACGTAAACCGGTGCCGGATAATAATGATAATGCGGGTAGACCGGCATCACCGGGCCGACCCCGACGAAGACCGACGCGCGTGCGTGCGCAACCTCGGGCGCCGCCACCAGGACCGCCGCCAGCGCCAGACCACACGCCAATCCGACACGACCTATCATCATCACGCTCCGCAACTCGCGCTTTGGTAGAACAGGCCAGGAGAATACACTCACAGCTTCAGTCCCGCCACACCGTCAAGGATGACACCGTCCATCAGCGCCTTGCGCTCCAGCTTGGCGCCGAACATCCGGGCATGGCTGAAATCGGCCTTGGCCAGGTCGCAGCCGATCAGGTTGGCGAAGGACAGGTCGGCACCCGCGAAGTTCACCTCGCGCAGGGACGAGCCGCGCAGGTCGGCGTAGCGCATCCGCGCGCCGGCCAGATCCGAACGCATCGACCGTTTGTCGTCGAAATAGAGCGGACGCAGGTTCACGTTGCGCAGGTCGGCGTTGTTCAGCCGCGCGTTCTTCAGATTGACGCCGCGCAGGTCGCCGCCGCCCATCTTGGCGACGCGAAGGTCCCCGTTCTCCAGAACCGCAGCCTGAAGCTGCACGTTGGTCAGATCCAGCCCGTAGAGCGTCGCCCCCACCGCCCGCAGCATGGTCAGGCAGCTGTGCGCCAGCGACGGCGCGTGCCGCAGGTCGAAGCCCGACAGGTCCAGCGGCGCGCCCTGGGCGCCACCGGTGCCCACCCACACGATGTGGTCGTGCAGCAGCTCGTCCAGCGGTCGGCCGAGTTCGGCGACGACGCGGCCCACCGGCTCGTCGGTCAGCGTATCCTCGACGTCCGCGTCGGTCATGTCGGTCATGGTCAGCGAGGCGCCGGTCAACACCGCACCGCGCAGGCAGGCCCCGCGCAGGTCGGCGCCGGACAGGTCGGCGCCTTCCAGGTTGGACCCGCTGAAGTTGGCGCCCCGCATGGTGGCGCGCACCAGCTTGCAACCTTTCATCACCGCGTCGGTGAAGTCGGTGTGGATCGCCATCGCGCCGGACAGGCGCGCGTTGGTCAGGTTGGCGCCCGACAGGTCGGCGCCCGTCGCCTCGGTCGGCTGCTGATCCACCTGGATCATGTGCAGGTTGCCCGCGCGGTCCTTTTCCGCCAGGGAACCGTCGCGCAGGTCGGCCTCGAACAGGTTGGCGCCGATCAGGATCGCCCCGCGCAGGCAGGCGCCGCGCAGGTCCGTCTTGATGAGGCTGGCGTTCTCCAGGTTGGCCTGCCGCAGGTCGGTCGCGAACATGGCGGCGCAGTCCAGCCGCGCCCCGGCCAGATTGGTGCCGCGGAGCGAAGCGCCGACGAAATCCGCATGCGCAAGGTCACGCCCGGAGAGGTCAAGGCCGCTGAGGTCGAAAAAGGACAGCGTCGCCCGCGCGCCGCCGATGCGCGCGTTGCGGAACATCTCGTGCCGCCGGACCACGGCGTCGAGCTGGGACTGATCGAGGCGGGTGAGAGGACGCTGCTGCATGGTCGTGTACGGCTCCGATCACGACCCGAGGTTAACCGCCGCGTCCTTCAAGAATTGTTAATTCTCCAAAGTTTCCACCACCCCGGCGGGCTGTGTCACGCAGCCGTCTGCTGGGTCTGCCGCACGGCGCCCCGCTCCGCCGCGACGGCGTTCAGCGCGTCCCGCAGCACATCGGGGGTGAAGGGCTTGTGCAGCAGGCGGCAGCCCGCGGCCACCGCCTCGCGGATGCGTTCGGGGGCCGTGTCGCCGGTCAGGATGATGCCGGGAATGGGATGGCCCACCAGTTCGCCGGCACGGGTGACGGTTTGCGCGCCGGTCATGGCGCCCGGCAGGCGGAAGTCGGTCAGGATCACGTCGGGACAGCGCGGGGCCGCGCGCAGGGCATCCAGCGCCGCCGTCCCGTCGACCGCAGCCAGCACGTCGTGCCCCCAGCTTTCCAGCAGAAGCTGCATGCCGGCGCGCTGCACCGGATCGTCCTCCACCACCAGGATCAGGCGCGCGTCTCCCGCGTCGGCCGCGTGGCCGGCATTGGCGGCGGCGGACGACTCCGCCTTCGGCTCGCTGGCCGCTATGGGAACCATGACGGAGAAGACCGACCCCTGGCCGACGCGCGAGCGCACCTCCACCGCGTGGCCGAGCAGCGCCGCCTTGCGCCGGACCTTGGACAGGCCGAGGCCGAGGCCGCGACGCCGGTCGCGCTCCGGGTTGCCGAGCTGCACGAAGTCCTCGAAGATGGCGTCCAGCTGTTCCATCGGGATGCCGGCGCCGGTGTCCCACACCTCGATGCGCAGCCACTGGCCGCGCCGCCGGCAGCCCACCACCACGCCGCCGAGCGGCGTGTAGGCGACGGCGTTGCGCACGAGATCGCGCAGCATGCGCGTCAGCAACGCCGCGTCGGTCCGCACCACCGCGTCGCTGGGTCGGATGCGCAGGTCCAGTCCCTTGTCCGCCGCCGCGGCGCGGAACTCGCCCGCCACCGCCTCCAGAATCGTGGAGACCGGCACGTCGGCGAAGTTCGGGCGCACGACGCCGGCGTCCAGCGTCGCCACCTCCAGCAGCGCGTGCAGCAGCTTCTCCCCGCTGTCCAGCGCCTCGCCCATCTTGTCGGCAATGGAACGGTCGCGCGGGTCCTTCAGCCGTTCCATCAGCAGATGGTGGAACAGGCGCAGGGCCTGGAACGGCTGGCGCAGGTCGTGGTTGGCGGCCGACAGGAAGCGCGCCTTCGCCTGGTTGGCCCGTTCCTTCTCGGTCAGGGCACGGACGAGTTTCTGGTTGAGCGCCCGCAGGTCGGCGGTGCGTTCCTCCACCCGCTGCTCCAGCCGGGCGTTGGCGTCGCGCAGGGCGTCGCGCGCCGTCTCTTCCCGCCGCAGGCTGGCCCAGCCGAGCCAGGCAAGACCGAGCAGCGCCAGGAAGCTGGCGCCGACCACGGACAGCCCCTGCTTCAGGCGGACCGTCCAGGGCGCCAGAACCACGTCGCGCGACAGGGCCACGGCGGCGATGGCCGGAAAGGCCTGCATCCGCTTCAGTCCGATCACGGTTCCCTGTCCGCCGACCGGCCAGTCGTGCTCGCCGGCCCCGGCTCCGGGTTCCAGGCGCGGCAGCGGCCCCAGGTTCGGCGTGCCGATGCCGGCCAGCCGCACACCGTCCGGGCGGAACAGCCCGGCGAAGCGGTGCTGCCCATCGCCGAACACGTTCAGCACGGTGGACAGGCTCGACACCGGCAGGGCGAACAGAACGGCCCCTTCCACCCGGCCGAGGCGGCTGGACAGGCGCCGGACCATGACGATGGACTCCGCCCCGTCGGCCCGGCCGTGCAGCAGCTGGACGCCGCCCTCCCTCAGTCCGTTTCGTCCGCCGGCGTTGTCCAGCGCATCCTGCGGGCCGCCGTCCAACGCGATGGTCGGGCCGAACACGGTGCGCCCTGTGGAGTCCATGATGGACAGGGCGCCCCGTGACGAGGCGGCCAGCGCCTCCCCCAGCGCGTTCTCCGCCAGCGTGGACAGGCCGCCGTCCTTCATCCGGTCGACGACGCGCGACAGGGTGCCGGCCGCGTTTTCCAGCACCGCCTCCGCATGCCCTTCCAGAAGGGCCGCGGCCTGACGGGAGTCGCGTTCCGCACGATCGAGCGTGTCGATATAGTCGACGAGGGTCAGCGCGCTCCACGCCAAGGTCCCCAGCAACGTCATGGTCACGACGATGGTCGCCAGGACGGCCTTCGGGTTGAAGTTCAACAGGGCGCGGACAGAGAGCCGAAGCATGGGCTTGAACAAATCAAAAGGGCCAATGCAAAAGGGCTTTTCCAGCGACGGTTTCGCCGGGACACCGATTCGGAAGGGCCGGAACGGGAGGATCGGTTGAGGACGCCTGACGGAAGGGCCAGGACAAGCGCTGCGACAGCGCTAGATGCGAAGACTGGAACGTGACAGACGCCGTGTCGTGAACGTTCTGGGCACCGGACTCTTTCTGCAACGTCCAATTGCCGTCGGCAATCGGCTCTTGTTGAAGCAAGTCATTTCTTCCATACAGCACCCGCCGTTCACGTCGTTTCTTAGGCTTTTAGACGCAAACTCCCACCCCGATATTTTATCTTTATTTTTCGGCAAGGATCATAGCACGGGGCGCCTACCAGCGCGACCTGCCATGACGACTATGACCATGCTCATACCGTTCCCACACCTTGGGTGAATGCCGGGGCCGGGGATAGGGCCCTCGGCCGTAGGCCGCGGGATCACCGGCCCGTCTCGCGTGTTTTCGTGTCGCCGCAAGCTCCACAATGCCGACACGAGGTCCGTCTTGAAAAAGCCGCCTTACGCCCCGCAGGTTTTCCGCCGTTCCCGCATCCGGGAGGGCCTGCCCTACCCGCTCGGCGCCACGTGGGACGGGCTGGGCGTCAACTTCGCCCTGTTCTCGGCGAACGCCACGAAGGTGGAGCTGTGTCTGTTCGACCAGGAGGGCCGCCGGGAACTGGAACGCGTCGAGCTGCCGGAATACACCGACGAGATCTGGCACGGCTATCTGCCGGACGCCCGGCCGGGCACCGTCTATGGCTACCGAGTCCATGGCCCCTATGAGCCGCGGGCCGGGCACCGCTTCAACCCCAACAAGCTGTTGCTCGATCCCTACGCCAAGCACCTGATCGGGCCGCTGCGCTGGTCGGACGCGCATTTCGGATACCGCGTCGGCTCGCCGCGCGGCGACCTGTCCTTCGACCGGCGCGACAGCGCGCCGGGCATGCCGAAATGCGTGGTGATCGACCCGGCCTTCACCTGGGGGCACGACCGGCTGCCGGCGATCCCGTGGGAGCGCACGATCATCTACGAGACGCACGTGCGCGGCTACACCATGCGCCACCCGGCAGTGCCGCCGCAGTATCGTGGCACCTTCGCCGGCCTCGCCCAGCAGGAGGTGGTGGAGTACATCCGCTCGCTGGGCGTCACGGCGGTGGAGCTTCTGCCGGTCCACGCCTTCGTCGACGACCGCTACTTGCTGGAAAAGGGGCTGCGGAACTACTGGGGCTACAACACCATCTCCTTCTTCGCGCCCGACCCGCGCTATCTGGCGAGCGGCGCCATCTACGAGTTCAAGGAGATGATCGCCCGTCTGCACGACGCCGGCATCGAGGTCATCCTGGACGTGGTCTACAACCACACGGCCGAGGGCAACGAGATGGGGCCGACCCTCTCGTTCAAGGGCATCGACAACGCCTCCTACTACCGGCTGGCGCCCGATCCGCGCTACTACATCAACGACACCGGCACGGGGAACACGCTGAACCTCGTGCATTCGCGCGTCCTGCAGATGGTCACCGATTCCTTGCGCTACTGGGTGACCGAGATGCATGTGGACGGGTTCCGCTTCGACCTGGCCACCATCCTGGCGCGCGAGACCTACGGCTTCGACCACAGCGGCGGCTTCCTGGACGCCTGCCGGCAGGATCCGGTGCTGTCCCGCGTCAAGCTGATCGCCGAGCCCTGGGACTGCGGCCCCGGCGGCTATCAGGTCGGCGGCTTCCCGCCGGGCTGGGCAGAGTGGAACGACAAGTTCCGCGACACCGTGCGCGCCTACTGGAAGGGCGACGAGGGCAAGCTGCCGGAGATGGCGACGCGCATGGCCGCCTCGGCCGACGTGTTCAACCGGCGCGGCCGCAAGCCCTGGGCCAGCGTGAACTTCGTCACCGCCCACGACGGCTTCACCCTGAACGACCTCGTCTCCTACAACGACAAGCACAACGAGGCCAACGGGGAGGACAACCGCGACGGTCATTCCCACAACATCTCTTGGAACCATGGCGCCGAGGGTCCGACCGACGATACGGAGATCAAGGCGCTGCGCTTCCGCCAGATGCGCAACCTGCTGGGGACGCTGCTGCTGTCGCAGGGCACGCCGATGATCCTGGCCGGCGACGAGTTCGCCCGCACCCAGCACGGCAACAACAACGCCTACTGCCAGGACAACGAGATCAGCTGGATCGACTGGGAGAACATCGACGAGGACGGGCTGGCCCTGACCGACTTCGTCCGCCACCTGATCGGCCTGCGGCAGAGCCACCCGCTGCTGCGCCGCGGCCGTTTCTTCACCGGCGCCTACAACCCCGACCTGGACGTCAAGGACGTCACCTGGATCACCCCCGCGGGTGTGGAGAAGCAGACCGAGCAGTGGCAGGACCCTCTGGCGCGCTGCCTGGGGATGCTGCTGGACGGGCGGGCGCAGGCGACCGGCATCAAGAAAGCGGCATCGGACGCCACGCTGCTGCTGATCATCAACTCCCACCACGACGTGGTGCCGTTCAAGCTGCCGGAGGTGGTGGGCGGCAGCCAGTGGCTGTTGCTGGCCGACACCACCGATCCGGATCGGCTGGAGGTCTCCACCGCCCGCAGCGGCGACGAAATCCCGGTCGGCGGCCGGTCCCTGCTGCTGTTCGAGCTGATGCCGGACCGCCGGTCCGACGGATCGCTGAAGAAGGCGGCGCAGGCCCTGCGCAGCGCAGCGGAGGCGGCGGCCGTCGACGCCAGGGCGGAAGTGCAGGCCCCCGCGCCCGAACCGGAGCCGGCCTCCGTGGAACCGGCGACCGAGCCGGCGTCTGAACCGGCGAACCAGGCGGGACAGTAGGGCGACCGGGCAACCTGTGACCGTGGTGCGGTGCGGCGTGACGCCGCATCGTGCCACGGCTCAGATAGATATAATTTTAGATGAATGATGTTTATTGGCGTGGCCAGCAATCAGCCGCCAGCGCCCGGGAACCTTCGAACATGGCGCAGTGCGACTACATCCGTTTCCTTGTGGCGACCGGGGACGACCCGGCCCTGCAGGCGGCACTGCGCCACGCGTCGGGCGGGCTGCGCACGCTTGCCGACCTCGTGGCCTTCGGCGAACGCCACGGCTACCGCTTCGCGGAAGAGGATATTCCCCTGAAGGTCGCGGGGACGCCTCGGACCCCGCGATGCGGCGCAAGGCCGACCACCCATCCGGAACGGCTCGCCGGCTGACACAGCCCGACCGATACGACAACGCCGGCCAACAAAAAACCCCCGCTCAGGACGGGGGTGCGGTGGTGGCGGTCTGGCCGCGAATGGTCAGCATGATACCGTCATCCGATGCGGCGATGTCCTTTTCGGCATCGCGCGGGATCGGCACCTTCTGGCGACGGCAGAACAACAGCAGGACACCAAGCGTCTTGCTGGGCTGGAAAGCGACCTCGCGCGCCTTGGACGAGCCGCTCTGCTGAACCAGGACGACAGTGCTGCCATCGGCCTTCGGCGAGACCGAGGTGATCAGTCCGAACGGCAGATCGCCCTGATTCGGTACCTTCTGGTACCAGGCAAAGGCTTGACGGAGCGCCGTGTTCGAAAAGAGCAAGTGACGTGTTTCGAAGATCATTCCAGACCATTGTCAGGCCCGGCTGCCCTCCAGTTCCGGATTCAGACGGAACGTAATCGCGCGTCCCAGTTTGGAGTCCCGCAGCAGGATCTGCTTGGTCTCCAACAGCTTGATGGCCCGGTTCACGTTGGGCCTCTGCATGCCCAGCGCATCAGCCAGTTCGGACTGAAGCACCGGAACGGGTCGGTCGAAGTGGAGCCGCCGGCTCAGGTAAGTGAAGACGCGAAGTGCCTCCAAGGTGATGTCGCGATCGGTCGAAACGGCCCTGGAGAGGAAGTCATGGTGTTGCATGGCGGCCTCGGTACGCAAGTTGGCACGGCGTCGCTGTGCTGTTGTGACACAGCCCCCCGGGTTGCGCCGGGCGGGGGCCCGGCACGATCCTTCCGCAAAACCAAGCCCCTGTGCGGTAATCCGGACGATGCGGCGGCCGTGAACCGGGGGCCGCTCGGCACTCCGCCCCCGATTACCCCGCGCTTTGCCCGAATCGAACGTCCCCCCGGAACAACAGCGTCCCTTTGGATTTCGATCGCGCTACGGCGTTTGGTTTCGCTGTGCCGGAAGATTAACCGCTGATTGTTGTCCGAATGTTTCGCGACTGTTTCGCCTTTGACATAAACGCGCTCCAGAGAGGCGAGATCGGACCCCTTTCCGGAACCCTTTTCCCTGGCCGCCGTTGCGTCCCAATGACGCAGGGAAGGGTGCAAGGGAGGACGGCCATGCATCGACTGGTGCTGCTTCGCCATGGTCAAAGCGTGTGGAACCGCGAAGACCTGTTCACCGGCTGGACCGATGTGGATTTGACCGACCAGGGCATTGCCGACTGCCGGCACGCGGCCGGGCTGCTGAAACAGGCCGGCTTCGACTTCGACGTGGCCTTCACCTCCGTCCTGAAGCGGGCGATCAAGACGCTGGACCTCGTGCTGGAGGACATGGACCGCCTGTGGCTGCCGGTGCACAAGCACTGGCGCCTGAACGAACGGCATTACGGCGCCCTGCAAGGGCTGAACAAGGCGGAGACGGCGGCACGGCACGGCGCCGACAAGGTCTTCCTGTGGCGGCGCAGCTGGGACGTGCGCCCGCCGCCCATCGAACCAGACGACCCACGCTCCGCCGTTGCCGACCGGCGCTACGCCGGGCTGGACAAGGCCAACCTGCCGCGCGGAGAGAGCCTGAAGGACACGACGGAGCGTGTCATACCCTTCTGGCGCGACGGTATCGTGCCGGCGCTTCGGCTCGGCGCGCGGGTGCTGGTGGCGGCCCACGGAAACAGCCTGCGCGGGCTGGTCAAGCACCTGGACAACGTGCCGGACCAGGACATCCCGCTGTTCGAGATTCCGACCGGCCGCCCGCTGGTCTACGAACTCGGTACCGATCTCAGCCCCTTGCGCCGCTACTTCCTCGCCGAGGACGGCGCGCAGGAGGAGATCACCTGGCCGAAGCGGAGCGGCAGCGCCGCGGCGTAGAAGACCGAGGGCGCCAGGACACGAACGCGTTCGGCCCCCACACTCACGCAGTCGGCCGCCGTCCTCGGTGCCCGGCCCCACCCTTGCCGCGCTTCTTGCCGGGCATGGGGTGGTGGAAGTGCGGGTGGCCTTCCCGCGGCCGTCCGGGCGCGCCATCCGCGGAAGCCGGAGCCGCCGTCTCGTCGCGCCCATGCCGGCGCGGGCCGTCGCCGCCCCGACGGCCGCGACGGTCCTCCACGCGGCCGGCGTAGCAGTTGTCGCACACCCGGAAGCGGTGATTTGCCTTCAGCCTCGTGCCGCACACCGGGCAGGCGCGGGCGAGCGAGCGCTCGGCCAGGGTCCGCTCGATGAAGGCGTTCAGCATGGCCCGGCGTTCCTGGCACAGGTCCATTTCCGGATAGCTGTCCGGGAAGCGGTAGGCCAGCCACGCGTAGGCGGTCAGTTCCTTCACCGCGCGTTCCGCGCGTTCCAGTTCCACGTCGGTGCCGACGTGGTGATGGAAACGCTCCGCTTCGTCCGGGGCCGGGTTGGGCATGCCCTTGCCCTGGTTGATCGCCCAGCGGGCAAGCAGCCGCAGGTTGTTCTGATCACGCACGTCGATGGGGCAGCGCGCCAGCATATCGCGCACGGCCAGCGGCAACTTCGCCTTGTCGACCGCGGCGGCGGCCTGGATGCGCTGCTCCAGGTCGGTCATGCGGAAGGTCTGATTGGCGCGCAGCAGTTCCTGCCCCGCGGTGCGCAGCACCTTGGCGAGGCTGTCGGTGTCCAGCTCCCGCGCGATGGCCTCCACATGGGTGATGTTCGGGCTGATCCAGGATCGCGGGTCTTCCGGCGGGGTCGGCGGAGTGGTCAGCGCCCGGCGCACCGGGTTGATGTTCTCGCCCTCCAGCACGGCGACGCGGCCTTCCTCGTGCATGCCGAAGCGGCCGGCGCGCCCGCCGATCTGGCGGATTTCCGAGGAGGTCAGGTCGCGTTCCTCGCGCCCGTCGAACTTGCGGGTGGTGGACAGCACCACACGCGCGACCGGCAGGTTCAACCCCATGCCGATGGCGTCGGTCGCCACCAGCACGTCGGCGGTGCCCTCGCGGAAACGGCGCGCCTCGGCGCGGCGGACCTCCGGCGACAGGGCGCCGTAGATCACCGCCACGGTGTGGTCGCGAGCCAGCAGGTCGCGCCGCAGTCCCATCACGTCCTTGCGCGAGAAGGCGATGACCGCGTCACCCCGGCGCACGTTGGCCAGCGGCACCCTCTCCTCCTGCACGCGCAGGGGCGACTTGCGGGTGAACTCCACGACCTCCAGCTCCTCGCCCAGCGCGGTGGCAAGGCGCTGGACGTAGGGGATGGCGTCGGCGGAGCCGGTCATCAGGATTTCGGGCGCCGCGACGCCGGCCACCGCCTGGGTCCAGGCCCAGCCGCGGTCGGGGTCGCCGATCATCTGGATCTCGTCGATGACGCAGGCGCCCCACACCTTGCTGGTGTTGACCATCTCGATGGTGGAGGAGGTGAAGGCCGCCCCCGGCCGCACGTCGCGCTCCTCGCCGGTGACGAGGCTGCACGGTCGCCCGCGCGTCTCCAGCGCCTCCTGCCCTTCCAGAGCCAGCAGGCGCAACGGGGCGAGGTAGCAGCCGCTCTCCGCCTCGGCCAGCCGGTCCATGGCGGCGTGAGTCTTGCCGGAGTTGGTCGGGCCGACGAACAGCCGCAGCTTGCGCACCATGGCGCGGGCCGTGGCGAAGCTGTCGAGATAGACGCCGAGACCGGACGCGTTCTCCAGCCGCTCCCGCCGCACCTTCAGGCCGGCACGGGCGGCGGCGGTGGAGAAGGCTTCCTCCAGCGCGTCGAGCAGCGCCTGGAGGCGCGGGATGCGCCCGCCGAAGCCGATCACGCGGCCCAGTTCGTCGGCGAAGCTCTTCGGCCGCCACGCCTCGCCGAAATTGGCGGCGCGCTGCGCCATGGAGGCGAACCAGCCGTCCACCCGCCCACGCGCCTTGTCGATGGCGGGGGAGGAAAGGCAGGCGGTCTTGACCTTCTTGCCGAGAGCCCGCGCCTGCGGCCGGCCGAATCCTTCCTCCGCGGTCATCAGGCCCCAAAGCTCCGCCTCGATGTCGGGCAGGGGGCCGAGCGCCACGCGGAAGCGCAGCTTCATCTTCCGGTCAGTGCCGGGAACCACCACCTCGTGCACCAGGGCGATCGACCAGCGGGCCGGCGTGCTGTCGGCGTCCACCTCGATGCCGTCGCCGCGCACCACGGCCGCGACGGCGCGCAGCGCGTCGCGCCGGTCGAACTCGTCAGCGGTGCCGGGCTGGCGGGGTGTGGTTTCGTCGTCGTTCATGAAAATCTTCTTTTGTCGTCAACCACCCGTCGCGGGGCGGTTCGAGAGGTGCCCAGTCCCAACCATGGGACTCTGGCCATGGGAACAGAGTGGTCGTGATGCCGGCACGGCAAGGACGCCCATCCCCCTTCTGCGCACCGATGATCTGCGGACGTACCTATATGGGCGGAGCCGTTTGATACAGCAAGCCGATTCCGTGGTTCCCGGGCGAGGCCGGGCTAATTCGCCTGACCTTCGGTTTCACCGTTCCCACCGCTGCGAAAAAGGAGCGTCGCCAGCCACATAGTTCGACGTTGCGTGGCGAACGCCAATCAAAAGGATTACCCGTTCCTGCGCTTCGGCGGGCTGCTCCTATCGGACGTGTTAGTAAGCATTACCGTCTGACCGGGCCGCACCTCGTCATGCATCATCGCTGCGGCGACATCGGATTTGATGGTCGCTACGCAAAATTGTTTAGGAGATCTGCATGCCGAGCCCTCGTGACGTCCTGGCACTGATCGAGAGAATACGGTGCATTTCCAGTGAAGAAGAGCGCCAAGCATTGCTCGACACTTTGGCTGCCGTCGAACGACCGACCATTCTGTCGTTCATGAACGCCCATGGCGTGAACCTGTGCGCCAAGTCCGCCCCGGCGCTGTCCGCGTTCCGGGCGTCGGACCTGCTGCTGCGCGACGGGGTGGCGCTGGAACTGGCCATGCCCGTGCTGAACCAGCCGGCGGGCTTCAACATGAACGGCACCGACTTCATCCCGCTCATGCTGCGCAGCCTGCCGGCGCGCAAGGTGGCCATCTACGGAACAGCCGACCCCTGGCTGGGCCGCTGCATCGACCGCCTGAAGGGTGAAACCCCGCACCGCTATGTGGACGCCCAGCACGGCTTCCACCCCGTGGAGCACTATGTCGAACGCGCCCGCCATCACCGTCCGGACATCATCCTTCTCGCCATGGGCATGCCCCGGCAGGAAGAGGTCGCGGTCGAGCTGAAGCGCGCGCTCGACCACAGAGTGTTGATTATCAACGGAGGCGCCATCGTCGATTTCCTCGCCGGAAGATTCGCACGGGCTCCCACCGTCATCCAGAAGCTGGGGCTCGAATGGGCCTTCCGGCTCGTCCAAGAACCCCGCCGCCTGTTCCGCCGTTACTGCGTCGGGGCCTTCGGCTTCGCCCATAATGTCCTGCTTATGCGCCGTGCCGCCGCCATGCGTTCGTCCAGCGCCACCGCACCAGCGCCCATGCATAAGGAGCTTTGAGAAGTGGAAAACCTGCCCCAGATCAACCACGGCGGCCACGGCGGCCCGCCGGTCCC
>Ga0065721_10051565_pt1 | contig 14233 bp, 7 predicted proteins | sample Mesricmetagenome_FD_59108 | JGI IMG/M metagenome (GOLD analysis project Ga0065721, IMG submission 59108) | Mesophilic microbial community from rice straw/compost enrichment Sample: eDNA_1 v2 (version 2) | ecosystem: Engineered > Solid waste > Grass > Composting > Bioreactor | place: USA: Davis... | reverse complement strand
TCGCATAAGTCTGATTGCCACCGGTGTGGACAGCTGTCTGCAGGTTGATATTTGCACTCGTCCCTCCGGTCCCGAGCGCGCGCGTATCGATCGCCAGGTTGTTGATGGCGGCCGGACCAGTGGTGTTCGTTCGCAGGTTGACTGCGCCCGCGTTGTACGCGTTGGTGCTGTTCGTACTCGTGTCGATGGTCAGGTTTTTGCCCGGCGCAGCCGCGGAGACGCCCGTGCCCGTAAAGGATACCGAGCCGGCGTTCGTCGGCGCGGAGCCGCTCCATGTCTTGATCGTGACGTTCTCGGCCAGCCGGGTATCGCCGGCCAAGGTGACGTTGCCGCCATTGGTGCTCAGATCGCCGTGCAACGTGATGATGCTGCCCGTGTAGGTCTGATTGGTCGTCGTACCGTTGTAGTAGTTGGCTCCGACAGTGTTCATTCCAGGCAGATCGATATTACCCGTGGTGCCGCCACTGCCGCCGCGCGTGTCGACGGTGAACGCCTTGCCGATGAGCGTGCTGTGAGTGAGAGTGTCCAAGTCGACGTTGCCACCGTTGCGTCCCGCGGCGCCGGTGCTGGCGTTGAATGTGTAACCGCTGTACCAGGAGGTGATCAGACTGCGGCCGCCGAAAGTGATATTCCCGGCATCGCCACTGTTGCCTTGCTCCGTGTCGATGACCACATCGACGAAGCTGGCGCTCAGGTTGGTGTTGCCGATGGCGGAGAAGTCGCCGTTCAGCAGGAACGAAGTACCGGCGAGGGCCACGTTGCCATCGTTGTCGTCCGTGCTGCCCTTGCTCGTGAAGGAAGCACCGCCCAGATAGTTGCCGCCCGCGTTGCCAAGGTTGCCATAGTAGGTGATCGTGCCTCCGGCCTGAGTCGTCGAGCTGGCGTCCATGACCAGGGTGCGGCCGGCCCCGCCGCTGGAGGAGATGTTTCCGTTGATCCAGATACTGCCCGCGGCGCCGGTGCTGGCGCTGTTGGCATCGTCGTCGGCGTTGCTGTCGATGCGTACCGATTGCATCAAGTTGATGTTGTTGGTCTGCGAGCTCAGCGAAATCGCGCCACCGTCGGTCATCACATCGCCATTCAGATGCAGAGTGCTGCCGGCAACGGTGTAGCTGCCGGTGCCCAGATCGACGCTGTCGATCTGTACGTCGCGCTGTATGGCTTCCAGTGACCAGTTGCGGTCGAAGTCGGTCAGCGCAAGCCTGCTGTCATCGAGCAACAGGCGGCTCGCGCCGTCGGTGAGCGACACGTCGTCATCGCCGTTGAGGTCGAACTTCACGGTCTGGCCGTTGGCGTGCGTGCCGAACAGCGCCAGCCTCAGTGACTTGAAGTGATGCGAATCCAGCTCGGTGATGTCGACGTTGCCGCCGTAGGTATAGACGGTCAAGGAGTTGTTGCTGGCGCCGGCGCCTCGCGCAATCTCGATGTCGGAGATTGCGCCGGTGCCGGGCCGATGAACCTCGAACGAGACGTTACCGGCCGTGATTTCGGCCAACCCGTCCTTGGGGTTCACGGCGTGGATCGCGGGGGCGCCGTCGTCGCCGGCTCCCTCGGCGTTGCCGGGGTTGATCACGGCAGCCAGCGCGCCGCTGCCGGTGTTCACCGAGTCGGTGTGGAAGCGGATGTCGCCACTGTTCGCGGTGAAGCTGATCGAACGATTTCTGGCCCTTACGTCGGCGCCGGTGGAATGGCTGATCGTCGGCAGCACGATGCCCGCACCGTCGGTCGTGTAGTCGATGTGGTCGGTCTCGAACAGCACCGAGTGACTGCCGTTGTTCTTCACGTTCGTCAGGTTGACGAACGTGAAGCTGTCGTCCACCGATGTGACGTAGGTGTTGCCGCCGTAGTTATTGATGTGCAGCCTGTTGGCGCCGCCGATGGCGTCACCGCCCGCGACTTCGAGGCGACGCGCGAGGCTGCCCAATTCGCTGCCGGTGAACGACACCGAGCCGCCGATGACTTCGGCGATGCCGTCGCTGCCGTCGCCCAGCATGGTGCCGGCACTGGCGGCGAAAGAGCGATTGCCCACGTCCACCGAGTTGTTGGCGAAAGTGATATTGCTGGCCGAGATGGAAATGTTGGAGCTCGTGCCGGCGGTATCGATGTCATCGGCCAGCAGGTTCAGCACGCCGCCGCCATCGGTATTCATCAGGATGTGGCCGTGGCCGTCGACATCGCCGCCCAGGATCAATTGCTGAGTGCTGTTGGCCTGATGACCGATGTTGACCGCGACGCTACTGAAGCCCTGCAGGGGGCTTGGGCTCAGCACGTTGACGTAGGAGTCGCCGGTGCTGTTGTTCACGGTGAGCGTGTTGCCCAACGAGGTACGACGGATCTTGATCGGATTGGCTGCGTCGCCGATCGAGGCCGACTGCAGGATCACATCCGTCATGCCACTGATGTCGGCGACCGTGGGATCCGCGGTGTTGGTGGTGGCGATGGACGTGTCGGCCGCCAGTCGCATGTAGCTGGCCCAGCCGGCATAGTTGGTGTAGCCGGAGTTCAGATAACGAGTGGTGCTGCCGGTCGCTCGCAAGCTGTTGGCCGCCAGCTCGATGGTGCCACTCACGGCGATATCCAGCGATCCAGTGGCGACGTTGACATAGCTACCGTCGACCATGCGGAAGTTCGTGCCGGTGACGGTGGCGTAGTTGCCGATGGTGGTCGGCGCCATGCCCACGGTGAAGTTGCCGCCGTTGGTGTTGACGCGACCGTCGGCGCTGAACAGCACATCGCGCGCTGCCTGCGCCACGACGTTCAGCTGATAAGTGCTCGCGCTGACCGAGTTGTTGAAGTGGATGTCACGGTCCGCGCGCAAGGTCAGTGTGCGACCGCTGCCGGCGGCGCCATTGATGTACGTGCCGGTCGGGTTGACGACGTCGTTGATGAAGATATCGCCGTTGCCGCCGGTGCCGGCCGTATCGAGAGTCACGTTCGTGCTGTTGAGTTGAGAAGTCAGCGTGGCACCAGTCATGGTGCCGTCGCTCTCGGCGATGATGATGTCGCGAGGATCGAGCAGCCATGTACCCGCTTCGCCGTTCGCGGCGCGCGTATCGATAACCGTGTTGTCGCCGATGCGCACGTTGGCAGCCGACGTTTCGATGAATCCGCCCTTGGCGCTGCCGGTCGCCGACGCATCCAACGTGCCGTTGTTGAACGTCGTGCCATGTTCCATATCGGACAGCAGCAGGATGCGACCTTCGCGCTCGGCGATGCCGCGTGCTCGCACCGTGCCGGTGTTGTTCACGACTGCTTGATTGACCGCGTCCGCCGCCTTGGCCGTCAGCACGGCAAGACCGCCGTCCGCCTGCACCAATCCGCCGTTCTGAACCAGCGAGCGCGTGGTGCCCGCGTCGATGTTGTAACTAATCAAACCGTCGCCAACGAAATCCAGGCTCACACCGCTGCCGGCCGCGAGCAATGCACTGCCGCCGTTGGCGCTGATGACACCTTCGTTGATCACTTGCGGAGCGAGCAGCGCAACCACGCCGCCAGGTGCCGAGATCGAGCCCTGGTTGACGACGGCGCCGCTGGCATCGCTGCCGGTGAATCTGAGATTGCCGGCGAGGAAATCCTCGTTGCTGATGTTCAAGCTGGATGCGACCAGCCCGCCGACGTTCACCTGCGCGCCGCGGCCGAACACGATGCCGCTCGGATTGACCAGATACACCTGGCCGTTGGCGCTCAGCGAGCCGAAGATCTCGCTGGGATTCGAATCGAGAATGCGATTCAACGCGATGCTGCTGGCACCGGGCTGATTGAACACCACGCTCGCGTCCTTGCCGATGTTGAAAGTATCCCACTGCGCGATCAGGCGATTGCTGTTCTGATTGAGCGTGAGCGTGTTGCCCTGGGTATTGATCGAGCCCTGGCCGGCGAGGATCTGACCGTTGCTGGGTAACGCTGTGTTGTCCGCGGCGTGCGCGGCAGGCGCTAGCCCCAGCGCCATCAGCACGGCCAACGACAGCGCGCCGCTGGCTCGTTTGCCACGGGCTTTGACGTTTTCCGCCACGGCAACCCAGGCGTTCAGACGCTCGTTCCAGACCAGTCGATACACGTGGTTGAGGGAAGGACGCTTCATGATCTTGACTCTCGATTTCGTTCGCGCGGCTGAAGCCGTGCGCTTGATGATTGGTAACGTGAAGTAGGAAGCGCGACGCTGCTTACAGCTGCACCGAGCCCTGCAGCCAGAACTGGCCATCCCGATCGCGGCCATCGGCGTTCTTGCCGGTGACGCTGCGGCCGGGGTTGTCGCCGATCGGCGCGGCGTAGGAGAAGCGCACGCTGTAGCGCCCCTGCGCGGTCAGGTTGAAGCCGACGCCGGCGCCCGACAGGCCATAGCTGTTTCTGTTGTCCATGTTGTAGACGGCGCCGGTCCACGGCTTTTCATACAACTTGGTTTCGCCATGGTCGGCGAAGCCGACCAGTTGCAACTCGCCCCAGTGACTGGAGAACGGGACGTCGTAACGAACCTCGAGCGTGCCGACCCAGCCGCTGTCGCCGCTGGCTTCGCCGACGGGATACGCGCGCACGCCGGTGGGGCCGCCGAGAATGAAACGTTCGGAGGAGTCGAGGTTGTCGTCGGTGATCTGGCCGTTGATGGCGCCGAACAACGAGACGCGGTCGGTGACGCGCTGCAAGCGTGCCACGCCGTAACCGATCTTCGAGAACCCGCCATCGGTCCGCGCGGTCAACGCATCGGCTTCCTTATCGAAGGCGATGCGCGACAGATCGAGATCGCCCGATGTGAATACCAGCGACGCCTGCGTGATGCCGGCACCGCCCAGGCGATCCTGATGCGAGCCCGCCAGAGACACGCTGCCGCTGTTGATGCGTTTGTCACGGATCGTGACACCCATCATCTCGTCGGTCAGCGAGCGGTAGTTGTAGGTCGCGGTGCCCCAGAGGTTGGTCGCACGGCTGCGAATGATTGGATAACTGGCGTTGATCGAGGCGGTCTGCGCTTCGCCCTCGGCATCGAGCTGACGCAGTTCTTCTCTCACTTCGTACTCGAGCGCGGTATAAGCCACGCCCATGCGCAAACCGCTCGCGCCCACTGGCAGGCTGTAGTCGGCGCTCACGCTGCCGAGCCCCTCCGACTTGGTCAGGCTCAATCCCGCCTGATCGCCGATGCGCAGCGGATCGTTCAATCCGACGCGCGCATTGATTCGTTCCGAGCCGCTATAACGATTGCCGTACGTATCGATCGAGGTGCTGCCAGTGAGCATTCGTTGTTCGGCCACGGTGAGGGCGAGCCGGCTGGTGCCGGCTTCATCACCACGCTCCAGGGCGCCGCGCGCCGCGATGCCCGGCAGATCGTTGATCAACAACACCGCACGTTCCAGATCGCGTTGACGCACCGGTTGCCCGGGCTCGACGGCTCGTTCGGCGATAGCGCGCAATCGCGACTGGCTCATGCGCACGGAGGAGTCCGGTCGGATCACCACACCGTTGCCTTGTTGAATGCGGCCTTCGACGATGGCGATCTCGATGCGGCCATCCGTCACGTCTTGCGCCGGCAGGTACGCGCCGACCAGCGGATAACCCTTGCCGCGCAGGTAAGTGCTGACTCGGTCGGTCAGGCTCTGCAGCTCCTCGAAGCCGAGCGATTGGCCGACGGCATCGGCTACGAGTTTGTGAAGCTCGTCACGAGTGGCGATGCGCTCTTCGCCCGAGAAAACAATTTCCTTGACCGTCACGCGCGCGCTACCGACGTCGCGCAGCGCCGGGCGCTCGGCGGGCACGTCGTCGCTGGGCAATCTGTTCAAGCGCTGCTGTTGCAGGCGCTGTTGCTCATTCAAGATCTGGCCGGCATTCGGCGGGGTCTGCGCTTGTGCGAGCAACGGCAGACTGGAAAGCAGGAAGGTGAAGGCGTGAGGCGCCAGGCGAAGCGACTTGTTTGTCATCGAACCGATCGTCCACAGAGTTTGCGACGGCGCGGTTTGTAGTGCGCGGCCTGGGGGCGCACTGAGACTTGAGTTCGGTTTTGACTCGTTTTGAGCCGTCTACGCGGTATGGCTGCAGTGGATTAGGGCAAAACCCTGCAGGCGCATGAATGGAAAGCGAGGCGGGGGCGATGCGACGGCTTCGTCACACCCGATGAGGCGCGCCGCAGGCGGCGCGCACGCGAGGGAACGGAAAGGAAATAAGCGTCGATTTGCCCGACGCAGCTCGGGCGGTTACTGCCGGGCAGCAGTTACCAGAACTTCCACCAATGTTTCTTTTGCTGCTCCGGCTCGACCGGCTGGGGCTCGTTCAGGTTGGCATAGTTCTCGGCCATCACCTTCTCGGTATCGGCGGCGAGATCGGTCATCCCCAGGCGCCGGTACGACTCGGCCATGATCTCCAGTGCCTGGCGGATCTGCGGCGAGCCGTCGTAGTTCTCGATGGCGTACTTGGCGCGATTGATCGCCCCCACGTAGGCGCCGCGCTCCAGGTAGTGGCCGGCCACATAGACCTCGTAGGAGGCGAGACGATTGCGCAGGAAGATCATGCGCTTGCGGGAATCCTCGGCGTATTCGCTGTTCGGGAACCGCTGCACCAGGGTCTGGAACGACTGGAACGACTTGCGCGCATCGATCGGCGGCCGCTGCGACAGGTCGGCATTGAACCAGCGCTCCAGGAAGTTCGGATTGCGCTCGAACTGCACCAGGCCCTTGATGTAGTAGGCGTAGTCGACGCGCGGGTGGGCCGGGTTCTCGCGGATGAACTGGTCCGCCTGGTCGATGGCCGCCTCGGGCTCGCGGTTCTTGTAGTAGGCGTACATCAGGTCCAGCTGGCCCTGGCGGGCCGCGTTGGTGAACGGGAAGCGCGCCTCGAGCTGCTCGTAATAGCGGGTGGCGTCGCGATAATTGCCGTTATCGGAAGCCTTTTTGGCCAGCTCATAGAGCTTGTCGGCGTTGCCGACCTGCTCGCGGGGCTGGCTGCCGCACCCGGTGAGGCTCAGCGCCAGCAGCGCCGCCGTGGTCAAGAAGATGATCCGCATGCGAGAATTCAGGCCCTTTGCAAGCGATTCTAGTACTCGTGCCTGGGAACCATCCCCAAAGGCGTCCCCGTTAGAGGGCGCGAGTATAGCCACAGTTCCTCCCAGAATGTCCGAAGCCGTCCACCACCAGCTGACCATCCCCTTCGAGCACGCCGGCCAGCGCCTGGACCAGGTGCTTGCCGAGTTGCTCGAGGGCTATTCCCGCACCCGGATCAAGGAGTGGATCGATGCCGGCCAGGTCCGGGTGAATGGCACCCGGCTGCGGCCGAAGGACAAGGTGCTGGGCGGGGAGAGCGTCGAAATCAACGCCACGCTGCCCGACCAGGTGAGCGTCGAACCCGAGCAGATCCACCTGAACATCGTCCACCAGGACAAGCACGTGCTGGTGATCAACAAGCCGGCTGGCCTGGTCGTCCACCCCGGCGCCGGCAATGCCGCCGGGACCCTGCAGAATGCCCTGCTGCACTTCGACACCAAGCTGTCGCTGGTCCCGCGCGCCGGTATCGTGCACCGACTCGACAAAGACACCAGCGGGCTGATGGTCGTCGCTCGCACGGTCGAGGCGCATACGGCACTGGTGCGAGCGATCGAAGCGCGCGAAGTGGAGCGTGAGTACGAGGCCGTGTGCGTCGGCGTGATGACCGGCGGCGGCGTAGTCGATGCGCCGATCGGCCGTCATCCCGTCGATCGATTGAAGATGGCCGTGCGCGAAGACGGTCGCGAGGCGGTGACTCACTATCGAGTCGTGACGCGCTTTCGCGGCCACACTCATGTTCGGCTGAAGCTGGAGTCGGGGCGCACGCATCAGATCCGCGTGCACATGATGCACATCCATTATCCGCTGGTGGGCGACAAGGTTTATGGCGGCCGCATGCTGTTGCCGAAGGGCGCCTCGCCGGAGTTGATCGAAGCACTGCGTGGCTTCAAACGCCAGGCGCTGCACGCGGCCCGGCTCGCGTTCGAGCATCCGGTCAGCGGTAAGCCGATCGTGAACGAAGCGGCGCTGCCGGGTGATATGCAGGAGCTGCTGGGCGTGCTCGCTCGCGATACGGCGGCCGCCGCCACCAAGAAGCGCTGACCCCATGGTGGACTGGATCACTCCTGACTGGCCCGCTCCGCCGAACGTGAAAGCGGCGGCAACGCTGCGATCGGGCGGCGTCAGCGAGGGCGCATTTTCCAGCCTGAATCTCGGCTCGCACGTCGGGGACGATCCGGCTTCGGTGGCGGAGAACCGTCGACGCCTCAAAGTCGCGCTTGGATTATCGGTTGAGCCGATGTGGATGAATCAGGTTCATGGCATCGACGTCGTTGATGCGAGCCCCCACGGCGCGCCGGCCGCGCCGCCAACCGCAGATGCATCCGTTACTCGCGGCCCTGGCGCCATTTGCGTGGTCATGACCGCCGATTGTTTGCCGGTCCTGTTCTGCGATCGAGCTGGCTCGCGAGTGGGCGCCGCTCATGCGGGCTGGCGCGGCCTGGCCGGCGGCGTGCTGGGAGCGACCATCGAATCACTGGGCGTTGCGCCCTCGCAGCTGATGGCTTGGCTCGGACCGGCAATCGAACAGGCGGCATTCGAAGTCGGCGACGAGGTGCGCGAGGCTTTCATGAAGCTGGGCGCCGGGAACGCGGCCGCGTTCGAGCAGAACGCACGTGGCCGCTGGCAGGCCGATTTGTATCAATTGGCACGGCACGAGCTGATGCGACTCGGCGTCACTGCCGTCCATGGCGGCGGCTTCGAATGCTTCGCCGATAACAAACGTTTTTTCTCCTACCGCCGTGAGAGTCGCACCGGCCGCATGGCCACGCTGGTCTGGCTCGAAGGCCCCTCGACCGAGCCGGCTTGACACGCATGCTAGGCTGGCCGGCATAACCAACGGCCCCCAATAGATCGAGTCCGTGCTGCGCATTCTGGCGTGGTACGGCGGCGAATTCCGAACCATGCATCTGCTCGGCTGGATCATTTTGTTTACTGCCCTCGGCGGCTTTCTGAGCGCGCTGGCGGCCTCGGCGTTCCTGGTCGTGCCGACCCGCGTGCGCACGCGTGTTCTGCCGCACCTGGTGAGCTTTGCGACGGGTGCCTTGCTCAGCGCCGCGTTGCTCGGACTGCTGCCCCACGCCGTCGAGTCGGCGGGTCTTTCCAAGACGCATGAAATCGGCCTGGCCCTGCTCGGCGGTCTGTTGCTGTTCTTCGTGCTGGAGAAGATGGTGCTGTGGCGGCACTGCCATGCGGATGTGTGCGAGGTCCATGTGACGCCCGAGCCGCACGCCCATGCTCATGGTCACCACAACCACAACCATGCACACGATCATGGTCACGACCAGCGGCGCGACCAGGCGTCGGCCACGCTCATCCTGATCGGCGACGGCTTCCACAACATCCTGGACGGTGTGCTGATCGCCGCCGCCTTCATGACCGACGTGCATCTGGGCATCGTCACGGCCATCGCCGTGTGTGCGCACGAGATCCCACAGGAAGTCGGTGATCTGGCAATTCTGCTCAATGGCGGCATGCGGCCGCTGCGCGCCCTGACTCTCAATCTGCTCACCAGCGTGACCTCGGTAGTGGGCGGCGTGGCAGCCTATTTCGCGCTGGCGCAGGTTCAGGGGGTGCTGCCGTACGCCATTGCTCTCGCGGCATCGAGCTTTCTTTACATTGCGGTCGCGGACCTCATTCCCGGTCTGCACCGCAAGGTGGATCCCGGCTCGGGGGTCTGGCAGCTGGTGTATATCGTGCTCGGCGTGGCCGTGATCTCGGTGAGCCACAGCCTGGCGCATTGAAGGGACCGCCGGGCTGGCGGAACCCCGTTGAATTTTCCTACCTTGTTCCCCAGATCGCTGCCAAGGTAAACGGCGCCGACGGCTTCGGTGCGCCGGGGAAAAGTCATATGCGAATGGATAAATTCACCAGCAAATTCCAGCAGGCCCTGGCCGATGCCCAGTCGCTGGCCGTGGGTCGCGACAACCAGTACATCGAGCCGGCGCACCTGCTGGTGGCGCTGCTCGACCAGCAAGGCGGCACCGTTCGGCATCTGCTCGACAAGGCGGGCGTGAACGTCAACCTGCTGCGCTCGCAGATGGGCGAGACGCTCGATCGGCTGCCCAAGGTCGAAGGCACCGCCGGCGAAGTGCACGTCTCCAACGAGCTCGGCCGCCTGCTCAACGTGATGGACAAGCTCGCGCAGAAGCGCGGCGACCAGTTCATCTCCAGCGAGCTGTTCGTGCTGGCGGCGCTCGAAGACAAGGGCCAGATCAGCACGGTGCTGCGCAATGCCGGCGCCGTGAAGGGCTCCATCGAGCAGGCCATCGACGAGCTGCGCGGCGGCGAGAAGGTCAACGACGCCAACGCCGAGGAGAGCCGCCAGGCGCTCGAAAAATACACCGTCGATCTCACCGAGCGCGCCGAGCAGGGCAAGCTCGATCCGGTCATCGGCCGCGATGACGAGATCCGCCGCACCGTGCAGGTGCTGCAGCGTCGGACCAAGAACAACCCGGTGCTGATCGGCGAGCCCGGCGTCGGCAAGACCGCCATCGTCGAAGGGCTCGCGCAGCGGATCGTCAACGGCGAGGTGCCCGAAGGCCTGCGCAACAAGCGCATCCTGGCGCTCGACATGGGCGCGCTGATCGCCGGCGCGAAATTCCGTGGCGAGTTCGAAGAGCGGCTCAAGGCCGTGCTGAACGATCTCGCCAAGCAGGAAGGCCGCGTGATCCTGTTCATCGACGAGCTGCACACCATGGTCGGCGCCGGCAAGGCCGAAGGTGCCATGGACGCCGGCAACATGCTCAAGCCCGCGCTCGCTCGCGGCGAGCTGCATTGCGTGGGCGCAACGACCCTCGACGAGTATCGCAAGTACATCGAGAAGGACGCCGCGCTCGAGCGTCGTTTCCAGAAGGTGCTGGTGGATGAGCCTTCGGTGGAAGACACCATCGCCATCCTGCGCGGCTTGAAGGAGCGTTACGAAGTTCACCACGGCGTGGAGATCACCGACCCGGCGATCGTCGCGGCGGCCACGCTCTCGCATCGTTACATCACCGATCGTCAGCTGCCCGACAAGGCCATCGACCTGATCGACGAGGCCGGCTCGCGCATTCGCATGGAGATCGATTCCAAGCCCGAGGCCATGGATCGACTCGAGCGTCGCATCATCCAGCTGAAGATCGAGCGCGAGGCCCTCAAGAAAGAAACCGACGAAGCCTCCAAGAAGCGCCTGAAGGCGCTGGATGAGCAGCTGGGCGCGCTGGAAAAGGAATATTCCGACCTGGAAGAGGTGTGGAAGGCCGAGAAGGCCTCGGTGCAAAGCGCCGCGGGCATCAAGGAGGAGCTGGAGCGCACCAAGACCGAATTGGAGACGGCACGACGCGCGCAGGATCTCGCGCGCATGTCGGAGCTGGCGTACGGCCGCATCCCCGAGTTGGAGCGTCGTCTCGCCGCGGCCACGGCGGCCGAGCAGCAGGCGGATCAAAAGAAACTGCTGCGTAACAAGGTCACCGATGAGGAGATCGCCGAAGTCGTGAGCAAGTGGACCGGCATCCCGATCTCCAAGATGCTCGAAGGCGAGAAGGAAAAGCTGCTGCGCATGGAGGAGCAGTTGGGCAAGCGCGTGGTCGGCCAGCGCGAGGCGGTCACTGCCGTGGCGGACGCGATCCGTCGCTCACGCGCCGGCCTGTCCGATCCGAACCGGCCCAATGGGTCCTTCCTGTTCCTCGGTCCGACCGGTGTCGGCAAGACCGAGCTGAGCAAGGCGCTCGCGGAGTTCCTGTTCGACACCGAAGAGGCCATGGTCCGCATCGACATGTCGGAGTTCATGGAGAAACATTCCGTGGCTCGGCTGATCGGCGCGCCTCCGGGCTATGTCGGCTATGAAGAGGGCGGGTATCTGACCGAGGCCGTGCGTCGCCGGCCGTATTCGGTGCTGTTGCTGGACGAGGTCGAAAAAGCCCATCCGGATGTGTTCAACGTGCTGTTGCAGGTGCTGGACGACGGCCGCCTCACCGACGGTCAGGGGCGCACGGTCGACTTCCGTAACACCGTGATCATCATGACGTCGAACCTGGGCTCGAACGTCATCCAGGAGCTGGCGGGCGAGGCCAACTACCCGAGGATGAAACAAGCGGTGCTGGAGATCGTGCAACAGCACTTCCGGCCCGAGTTCATCAACCGCGTCGACGACATCGTCGTGTTCCATCCACTGGGCCGCGATCAGCTGCGGGCCATCGTGGACATCCAGCTGGCGTACCTGCGGCGGCGGCTGGCGGAGCGGGATATCGAGCTGCAGCTCGACGAGGCGGCCACCGATCGGCTGGCCGAAGCCGGCTTCGATCCGGTGTACGGCGCCCGCCCGTTGAAGCGCGCCATTCAGCAGCAGCTGGAAAACCCATTGGCCCAGCGCATCCTCCGGGGCGAGTTCGGTCCCGGCTCGAAGGTGCGCGTCACGGTCAAGGATGGCGAGCTGGCGTTTGCGCGGGGCTGATTTTTTCCGTTCGCAATAGCTTGAAGATTCGGTGTCGGCCCCTATGATGCGCCGACGCCGAGTCGCCTTGTTTGTGACCGAGAATAACCATGCCGTTTTACGAATACGAATGCAGTAACTGCAAGTTCTACGTCGAGACCCTGCAGAAGATTTCCGATGAGCCGCTGCGCAAATGCCCCAGCTGCAACAAGTCGACGCTGAAGAAACTGATCTCCGCGCCGGTGTTCCGCCTCAAGGGCGACGGCTGGTACGAGACCGACTTCAAGTCCGATGGCGAGGACAAGCGCAATCTCGCCGACCGTGAGGAGCCGGCGGAGAAGTCCGAGGACAAGGCCGCCAGCAGCGAGGCCAAGGCCGAGAAGCCGGAGAAGAAGGTCGAGTCCAAGCCGGAAGTGAAGACCGCAGCGGCCCGCAAGCCGGCCGCCAAGGCTGCACCGGCCAAGGGCAAGAAGCCGGCCGCCAAGGCCCCGGCCAAGCGCCCGGCGCCGAAGAAGGCCGCGCCGGCGAAGAAGAAAGCCAAGCGGCGGTAATCGTCCCGCAGGGGGCAGATTCCAATCTGCCCCCGCTGGCCTGGAAAGGGGACGGGTTTGTTTCTGTCCCCGGCGGCGCCGCTCCGAGGCTGACACAATTCAACTCCGTCCCGCCTTTTCAGGGACGGGACGCGGCGTCGGCGGCCCCTTGCTTGCGCCGCCTCGGGGGGCTCCGTAACATCCCGCGCTCCCTACGTCCCGAGCCTTTTCCATGCGCTCCCATTATTGCGGCCAGGTCAACGAATCCCTCATCGGCAAGGAAGTCAGCGTCGCTGGCTGGGTGCACCGCCGGCGTGACCACGGCGGCGTGATTTTCGTCGACCTGCGCGACCGCGAGGGTCTGCTGCAGATCGTGTTCGACCCCGATGCCAAGGACGTGTTCGCGGACGCCGAGCGTCTGCGCAGCGAGTTCTGCATCCGCATCAAGGGGCTGGTCCGTGCCCGCCCGGGGGGCACCGCGAACGCCAATCTGGCCTCCGGCCAGGTCGAACTGCTGGCCCGCGAGCTGGAAATCCTGAGCCGCTCCGAGACCCCGCCGTTCCATCACGACGAGCCGGTCAACGAAGAGCTGCGCCTGAAGTACCGCTACCTCGACCTGCGTCGCGACGTGATGCAGAAGCGCATCCGCCTGCGCCATCAGGTGACGCGCGCCATGCGCCGGTACCTGGACGACAACGGCTTCATCGACATCGAAACCCCGATGCTCACCAAGGCGACCCCGGAAGGCGCGCGCGACTATCTCGTACCGAGCCGCACGCATCCCGGTCAGTTCTTCGCGCTGCCTCAGTCGCCGCAGCTGTTCAAGCAGCTGCTGATGATGGCGGGCTACGATCGTTACTATCAGATCGTCCGCTGCTTCCGTGACGAAGACCTGCGCGCCGAGCGTCAGCCGGAATTCACTCAGCTCGATATCGAGACGTCGTTCCTGAGCGAAGAGCAGATCATGCAGCTGATGGAGGAGCTGATCCGTTCCATCTTCAAGACCGTGCTCGGCGACGAGCTGCCGAACCCGTTCCCCCGCATGACCTACGCCGAAGCGATGCGTCGCTACGCGTCGGACAAGCCGGACCTGCGTATCCCGCTCGAGCTCGTCGACGTTGCCGATCTCGTGAAGGGCTGTGAGTTCAAGGTGTTCTCCGGGCCGGCCTCGAATCCGGACGGCCGCGTGGTCGCCCTGCGCGTGCCGGAAGGCGGCACGAAGCTGTCACGCAAGGAAATCGACGATTACACGACGTTCGTCGGACGCTACG
>Ga0065721_10000146_pt1 | contig 14234 bp, 11 predicted proteins | sample Mesricmetagenome_FD_59108 | JGI IMG/M metagenome (GOLD analysis project Ga0065721, IMG submission 59108) | Mesophilic microbial community from rice straw/compost enrichment Sample: eDNA_1 v2 (version 2) | ecosystem: Engineered > Solid waste > Grass > Composting > Bioreactor | place: USA: Davis... | reverse complement strand
TGATCTTCGGCTTCCCGGTGACCACCGAGAACGGCAAGTACACCCTGGTCAAGGACCTGCCGATCGACGAGTTCAGCCAGAAGGCCATCGACAAGACCCTGGCCGAGCTGGAAGAAGAGCGCGCCGGCGTCGCCCACCTGCTGGGCTGATCCTGCCCGCGGTGGTGCATGGAAAGGGCGGCTCCGGCCGCCCTTTCCTTTTGTGCGGGGCCAAGTGGGGTTGGGGCTGGGCGGCGTGTCCGCCGCGTGCCCCCGGTCCCGGCCAGGGGAGGGCGTAGCCCGGACAAGGCCGCAGGCCGCGTCGGGGATCGGGCACGCCGCTGCCCCCACATCCCGCGCGGAGCCGTGGCATCCGACCCCGGTGCGCTTGGCCCGGGCTACGGCGGGGTGTCGAAGCACACGACGAAGCGGGCGCCCGGACGGGAGTCCTGGTCCAGCCCGATGCTCCAGCCGTGGGCCACGCAGATCTCGCGGCAGATCGCCAGGCCCAGGCCGGCACCGTTGCCGCCGGTGCGGCCACGCCAGAAGCGCTCGAACAGGTGCGGGCGGTCGGCCATGGCCACGCCCGGGCCTTCATCGCGCACCGCGAAGCAGCCGGCGCCGAGCTCCACCCGCACCACGCTGCCGGGTGGGGCGTGGTGCACCGCGTTCTCCAGCAGGTTCTTGGCCAGCACGAATACCGCCGAGCTGTCGGCCTCCACGGCCGCGCCATCGTCGGCCTGGTCGTCCAGCACGATGCACACGCCGTGGCGGGACGCCAGCCGCTGCAGGTAGTCGGCCGCGTCCGCCAGCACGGGGCGCAGCCGCAACGGCGCGAAGCTGTAGTTCTGCCCCTCGCTGGCTTCGGCCAGGTGCAGCAGCTGGTGCACCTGGCGTGCCATCACCGCGGTGTCGCGCAGCAGCACCTCGCGGTTGGCCGCGCCCAGCTCGATCTCCGCCTGCAGCAGCGCCAGCGGCGTCTTCAGTTCGTGCGCGGCCGAGGCGAGGAAGTCCTGCTGCACGCGGTAGCCGTTCTGCAGGCGCGCCAGCGTCGCGTTGAACGCGTCGATCAGCGGTTCCAGCTCTCGCGGCAGGTCGCGGCTGTGCAGCCGCGTGCCGAGGTTGCGCGGCCCGATGCCGGACGCCACGCGCGAGACCTCGTTCATCGGCCGCACCAGGCGCCGGGTGGTCAGGTANGTGGAGACGGCGAACGTCAGCAGCGCCAGGATCGCGGTGATGCCGCCGGCCTTGAGGTAGAGCTCGCCGGCATGGTCGTGCAGGGTGCTGACCAGGCGNCGGCTGTGCGCCACCTGCACCCAGTACTCCTGGCCGCCGACCTGCACCGGCGCCTCGGCGACCTCCAGGACGATGTCGTCGGCGCCCTCCTGCCAGGAAGGGACGCGCTGGCCGTGGGGGCGCCTGCCGGCGAGCGTGTCCAGGGCGTGGCCGGGACGGCTGGAGGCGACCACGCGTCCGTCCCGGGACACCACCCGGTAGGCGGCGTCGGCGGGCATGGCGTCGTAGAGGTTGGCCACCTGCAGGGGCAGGGACATGGCCACGCCGCCGTCGCTGCTGGGGCGCAGGCCCGCGCCGACCTGCGCGACCTCGTGTTCCAGCTCCGCGCGCAGCAGGTAGCCGGAGGCCAGGAACAACGATGCGGCCATCACCACCACCGCGGCGCAGGCGGCCGGCAGCAACGCCATCAGGCTGGCCAGCACCAGCCGGCCGGCGAGGCTACGCGGCAACATCGACGCGCCGCAGGGCGAAGCCGAGGCCGCGGATATTGACCAGGGACAGCTCCGAGCCGATTGCCTCCAGCTTGCGCCGCAGGCGGTGCAGGGCCACGTCCAGCGCGTTGGGCGTGACCGCCTCGTGCGAGCCCCAGGCCGCCGCTTCCAGCGAGGCGCGGCGCACCACGTTGCCTTCCGCGCGCACCAGGCAGATCACGATCTGAAGCTCGGCCGGCGCCAGGCCGACCCGCTCGCCGCCGCATTCCAGCGACGCCGACTCCGGCGATACGACCAGGTCGCCATGCACCAGCTGCAGGTCGCGCAGCTCCGGCGGCCGCCGCATCAGGGCGCGCACGCGCGCGACCAGTTCCTCCATCGCGAATGGCTTGGGCAGGTAGTCGTCGGCGCCGGCTTCAAGTCCGGCCACGCGGTCGTGCAGGGCGTCGCGGGCGGNGAGCATCAGGCAGGGCATCTGCTGTCCCGCCGCACGCAGGCGGCGTACCAGGTCCAGGCCGTCGCCATCGCCCAGCCCGCGGTCGATGATGGCCAGTGCGTAGCCACCCGTGCGCAGTCCGTACCAGGCCGAGGCCTGGGTCTGGAAAACATCCACCGCCACGCCGGACATGGCCATCGCGCGCTGGATGAGCGCGGCCATGCGCTCGTGGTCTTCCACCAGGGCGATGCGGTAGGAGAGCTGGCTGTTCCGGGACATCGGGGACTGCCTCAGAAACTGCGGAAGAAGGCGATGCTCAGGCGTGGCACGCCGCTGGTGTCCGGATCGAGCAGCGGGCTGTCGCTGATGCGGTCCGGCAGGAACTCGTAGCTCAGTGCGCCGATCGCGCGCCACTTCCCGCCGATTGCGCGGGAGAACCCGATGCTGGCGTGTGGCGTCGCCACCGATNNGGGGCGGTAGGCGGGAACGCCGCGCGCGACTTCCGNATCGAGGGTTCCATAGTAGTAGTTGGCAAGGTCGCTGGACATCCAGCTGACGCCCACGCCCGGGACGACGACGGTGCGGCCCCAGTGCAGGGCGTAGCGGTAGTCCAGCGTGACCTCGTGGCCACCGCTGGCGTCGGTGATGTCGGTGCGCGCCTCCAGCTCCAGTTCGCCGGCGCGNCCGTGCACGGACAGGGCGAAACCGGCATCCAGGCCATCGTCGCGGTCCTCCATCAGGTCCGGNTCCAGGCCGTTGGCGAGCAGCTGGCGGCGGCCGAGGTCGTCCTTGATGTCGAAGCCGTCCAGGCGCGCGACCAGCACCGCGTCCAGGGTGAACGGGCCCTTCTCGAGCAGGTGTACGCCACCGTACCGTCCACGCCAGAAGAAGCGCTCGCCCTCGTAGGTGAGCACCGGCAGCGGACGGACGCGCAGGTCCTCGCCGGCATACGGACTGTCGCGCACCCCAAGGCCGATGCCGATGCTCCAGCTCGAAGCCTGGCCATCGGACTCGAACAGTTCCGCGGGCGGGGTGGGCGTGGTCTCGGCATGGACCATCGCGGGAAACAGCAGGGAAGCGAGCAGGGCAGGACGCAACATGCGCGGTGGAACCTCTGGGGAAGGAGCGGATCCAGTGTCGGCATCCAGGCTTACCCAGGTCTTACGGACCGCCGGGCAACGCATGACCGATGGCCCGGCCGCGCCGCATGCCTGCGGAATGCGGCGTACTGCGTGGTACGTTCGCACCATCCCTCCAACCGGTACCGGAACATGCTGCAGACGTGGAATCCCAGGGGCCTGCCGCTGCTGGTGGCCGGCGCGTTCGTCGCGCCGGCGCTGGCCGCCGACGGCGGATACCTGCAACCGCCCGAGCCNTTGCTGGGCGTCATGNGCGCACCGCTGAACCCGGTGCCTTCGCTCGATCCCACCGCCACCCGCGCGCTGCTGGTGCGGCAGTCGCAGTACCCGCCGGTGGAGCGCGTGGCCGAGCCGTACCTGAAGCTGGCCGGCGTGCGGGNGGAGCCGCGCAACCACAGTCGCCACGATCGCTCCAACGGTTACGGCATCCGCACCTGCCTGGAAGGCTTCAGCGTGCTGGACCTGGCCAGCGGCGCCGAAACGCCCGTGCAGCTGCCCGCAGGCGCCTGCCCGGGCATGCCGTCCTGGTCGCCCGATGGCCTGCGCTTCGCCTTCGACAACACCACCGACACCGGCGTGGAGCTGTGGGTCGGCGAGGCCGCCACCGGCATGGTGCGGCGGATCGAGGGAGTGAAGGTCAACACCGTGCTCGGCAACTGGATGCAGTGGCTGGGCAGCCAGCCGAGGCTGCTGGTCAAGACCGTGCCGGCCAGCCTTGGCCCGGCGCCGCGCAAGGCCGCGGTGCCGCCGGGGCCGGAGATCAAGGAGGCGATCGGCGGCAAGGGCGAGAGCAGCACCTACGAGGCGCGCGACACCCTTTCCGGTCCGGAGGACGAGGTCCTGTTCGACTACTACGCCACTTCGCAGCTGGCGACCGTCGACCTGGGCAGCGGCGCGGTGGCCGCCGTGGGCGCGCCGGCGGTGCTGGGCAACGTCGATGTCGCACCGGACGGCCGCCATGTGCTGGTGGAGACGATCAGGCGCCCGTACTCCTACATCACCACCTGGCGCCGTTTCGCCCGCGACGTGGCGGTGCTCGACCTGGCCGACGGCCGCGTGCGCACCCTTGCCAGCCTGCCGGTGGCCGACCGCGTGCCCGTGCATGGCGTGCCGACCGGTCCGCGCGAGCACCAGTGGCGCGCCAACCAGCCGGCCACCCTGGTCTGGGCCGAGGCCCTGGACGGTGGCGACTGGAAGGCCGAGGTGCCGCACCGCGACCGCGTGCTGATGCTGGCCGCGCCGTTCACCGGCAAGCCGCGCGAGGTCCTGCGGACGAAGCAGCGCTTCGCCGGCCTGGACTGGTTCGCCGGCGGCGGTCGCGCCCTGGCGCACGAATACGACGCCAACCGCAACTGGCAGACCACCACCCTGGTCGACATCGACCGTCCGGGCACCCCCGGCCGGGTGCTGTGGGACCTGTCCACCGACGAGCTCTACGCCCATCCCGGCGAGCCGGTGCAGCGCCGCCTGCCCAACGGCGCATACGTCCTGCGCGAGGACGCCGGCCACCTGTACCTGGACGGGAAGGGCTCCAGCCCGCAGGGCGACCGCCCGTTCCTCGACCGCTACGAGCTGGCCAGCGGCCGCACCACCCGCCTGTTCCGCAGCGCCCCGGACGCCTACGAGACCTTCGTCGGCTTCGCCGGCGGCGACTCCTCGCGCCTGCTGACCTGGCACCAGTCGCCGTCCGATCCGCCCAACCTGCACCTGCGCACGCTGGGCCAGCCGCTTGCCGGCGCCGCCGAAGGCGAGGCCGTGGTCGCATCCGCCGCCACCGCGGTGACCCGCTTCCCCGATCCCACGCCGCTGGTGCGCGGGGTGAAGAAGCGGCTGGTGACCTACAAGCGCAAGGACGGGGTGGACCTGTCGTTCACCCTGTACACCCCGCCGGNCCATGTNGAAGGCACGCGCGTGCCGGCGATCCTCTACGCCTATCCGCTGGACTATGCCGACCCGACCAAGGCCGGCCAGGTCAGCGGCTCGGAGCAGACCTTCACCCGCCTGGCCAACTACCGCCTGCTGTTGCTGGCCGGCTACGCGATCATCGACAACGCCGCCTTCCCGATCGTGGGTGACCCGAGGAATGCGTACGACACCTACCTCGAGCAGCTGGTCGCCAATGCCGAGGCGGCGATCGACAAGGCCGTGGAACTGGGCGTGGTCGACCGCGGCCGCATCGGCGTCACCGGCCACAGCCATGGCGCGCTGATGACCGCGAACCTGCTGGCCCACACCGACCTGTTCCGCGCCGGCGTGGCCTCCAGTGGCGGCTACAACAAGACCCTGACCCCGTTCGGCTTCCAGAGCGAGCGGCGCTCGTTCTGGGCCGCGCCCGGGGTGTACGACCAGGCCTCGGCGTTCTTCCACGCCGACAAGATCAACGAGCCATTGCTGCTGGTGCACGGTGCCGACGATGCCAACCCCGGCACCGAGGCCACCCAGTCGCCACGCCTGTTCCAGGCCATCCGTGGCAACGGTGGCACCACCCGGCTGGTGATGCTGCCGTTCGAGCCGCACTGGTACGCTGCGCGGGAATCAAACGAGCATTTCGTGGCCGAGATGCTGGCCTGGTTCGACCGCTACGTGAAGAACCCCGCGGCGGACGGGCAGGGGGACACCGGCGGCGTGCGGAAGGCCGGCCGCGGCGCCGTGCATTGATCGCCACGATCAACCTGTGGGCGACGGAAAGGCCGGCCAAACCGGCCTTTCCTGTACCTGCCGCACATGTTTTCGACCAAGGTCGCACGCCCTCCCCGACGGGGCGGGTCTATGCTCGGCCCATCTCCGGGAGGGGCCAGCCATGGGTTACGAAGACTTTTACCGGCGCTCGATCGAGCAGCCGGAGGAATTCTGGGCCGAAGCCGCTCGCGCCATCGACTGGAAAGACCAGCCGCAGCGCATCCTCGACTACGACAACCCGCCGTTCCGGCGCTGGTTCGTCGGCGGCACCACCAACCTGTGCCACAACGCGGTCGACCGCCACCTGGCCGAACGCGGCGACCAGCTGGCCCTGGTCGGCTGGTCCACCGAGACCGGCCAGGTGCGCGAACTCACGTTCCGACAGCTGCACCGCGAGGTGAACACCTTCGCCGCCGTGCTGCAGTCGCTGGGCGCGCGCAAGGGCGAGCGCGTGGTGATCTACATGCCGCACACCGTCGAGGCGGCGATCGCGATGCTGGCCTGCGCCCGCATCGGCGCGATCCATTCGGTGGTGTTCGGCGGCTTCGCCGCACTCAACCTGGCGCTGCGCATCGACGACGCGAAGCCGGCGGTGCTGGTATGCGCCGATGCCGGCATGCGCGGCGGCAAGGTCATCCCGTTCAAGCCGCTGGTGGACGAGGCGCTGTCNCGCGCCGGGTTCCCGCCGGCGCACGTGCTGGTGGTCAACCGCGGCCTGGCCGGTGAAGTGCCGATGCAGGAGGGCCGCGACGTCGAATACGGTCCGCTGGCCGCGCGGCACGCCGAAGCCGAAGTGCCGGTGGAATGGCTGGAGTCCAACGAACCCAGCTACATCCTCTACACCTCCGGCACCACCGGCAAACCGAAGGGCGTGCAGCGCGATGTCGGCGGCTATGCCGTGGCCCTGGCCCTGTCGATGTGGTCGATCTACGACGTGCGCGCCGGGCAGGCGATGTTCTCCACCTCCGACATCGGTTGGGTGGTGGGCCACTCGTACAACGTCTACGGCCCGCTGATCGCCGGCGCCACCTCGATCCTCTACGAAGGCCTGCCGACCTGTCCGGACCCTGGCATCTGGTGGCGCATCTGCGAGAAGTACGGCGTGCGCACCATGTTCTCCTCGCCCACCGCCGTGCGCGTGCTGAAGAAGCAGGATCCCCAGTGGCTGGGCAGCGCAGACCTGTCNCAGCTCAAGTACCTGTTCCTGGCCGGCGAGCCACTGGACGAGCCTACGGCCGACTGGATCACCAGTGCCCTGGGCAAGACGGTGATCGACAACTACTGGCAGACCGAGACCGGCTGGCCGGTGCTCACCCTGATGCCGGGCGTGGAGCTGAAGCCGGTCAAGCTGGGCTCGCCGGGCCTGCCATCGCCGGGCTACCGCCTGCGCGTGATCGACGAGAACACCGGCGAGGATGTTGGCCCGGGCCAGAAGGGCGTGCTGGCGATCCAGCCGCCGCTGCCGCCGGGTTGCCTGAGCACGGTGTGGGGCAACGACGACCGCTTCATCGCCAGCTACTTCAGCCATTTCAAGGAACTGCTGTACAGCTCGCTGGACTGGGCGATCCGCGACGAGGACGGCTACACCTTCATCCTCGGCCGCACCGACGACGTGATCAACGTCGCCGGCCACCGNCTGGGCACGCGCGAGATCGAGGAATCGGTGGCCAGCCACCCCGACGTGGCCGAGGCCGCGGTGGTCGGCGTGCACGACGAGGTCAAGGGCCAGGTNCCGGTGGTNTTCGCCACCCTCAAGCGTGGCGACGCCGACCCGGCCGGTGCCGCCAGCGCGATGCTGCAGACCGTTGCCAGCCAGCTTGGCGCGGTGGCCCGCCCGCAGCGCGTGTACGTGGTCAGTGCCCTGCCCAAGACCCGCTCAGGCAAGCTGCTGCGCCGCTCGCTGCAGGCCCTGGCCGAACACCGCGACCCCGGCGACCTGTCGACCCTGGACGATCCCAACGCGCTGGAGGAAGTGAAGCGCGCGCTGGAACGCGGCGCCGACGCGGGCAGCTGACACCCCGCGGCGGCCACGCCGCGTCGGCCGGACGCGGGCGNGACCGCCGCGATGTCTCCCCCTCCTGCTGCCGGGCGCATCCAGCCGCACGTGCCTGCCGATGGAGACGGGCACGTAGGTAGTGATGCGCCCGGTGGGCAGGAACCTTCGCCGCGACCGCACGGGCGCGCAGCCGGCGGAGCGGGCGAGGCGGATGGAATATCCAGGGGAAGGGGAACGGAAGTGAGGGGAGGGACCGGGCTGCCAGGAGGCTGGCGGCTGGCCATCATCAGGGAGTGGATCCGGGGCATGCATCAGGGGCGCGACCGGTGCCGGGAGCCAGGGGCGGGGCGATCCCACTGGAACAAGCGCCGCACCGGCGGGCAGGCACGCCGGATATCCGGTTACAACCGCCAGTCGGGAGGCCCGGGCTTGTTCTCCGTACCTTGGTATCTTCGTGCGCGGCCCTGCGCGTCCCATGCGGGGTGCGCCCTGGCCCCCGTCGCAGCCGTGGCCGCGCGTCCCGCTGCGATCAGGCGCCTGCTCATGTTGCTGTTGCTGGCCTGGCTTCCGGAGGTTTTCGCCATGGAATATACGAACGGATTCGCATTGCAGACGCAGGATGGGGAGCCTGTCGGCTTCATGCTCGGCTCGCCCAGCTTCAAGGATGAGGAGGGCGACTGCATATTCATGCCCATGCCGGGGCTGACGGACGCGGGCTCGCGCATCGGGACCCTCGTCNCCAGGCTGAAGGCGGCCGGCGAGCACCGGTGGCTGAAGCGCGAAGGTGGAGTGCGGGTAACGGCCGGCGACGCGCCCGTGCTGCAGGTGGACAGTGATGGACTGGTGCGCGACGGCACGGGTGCCGTCATAGGCAGTGCCTTGGCGATTCCGGAACAGGACTGACAGGGCCCGTAGCCCGGATAAGGCCGAAGGCCGCATCCGGGGCGCCGCCGCCTCCGGACTCTCGGTCTCACCTGCCGGCGCTAAACCAGGTGCGGATTCCGGCCTCGCGGCCCCGGGTGCGCTCCGCTTACCCGGGCTGCGGGCCGGCGCCATTGAAGCGCGACGGCCGGTGCCGTTGCCATGGCCGTCGGCCGCCAGAGCGCGACGCTTCGTAGCCCGTAGCCCGGATAAGGCCAAAGGCCGCATCCGGGGCCTCCGCCCGTTCTCCGCCCGCCATTGCCCCCTGGATTTCCCGGGTGCGCTTCGCTTACCCGGGCTACCCCACCTCCCGGAGCCTCGCGTCGACATCCCCGCAAGCCATAAAAGGACCCGCGCGCAACCCTCGGAGCCTTGCGCGCAAGCCAAAAAAGCCTGCGTGCAACCCTCGGAGGCTTGCGCGCAAGCCAAAGAAGCCTTGCACGCGACCCTCGGAGGCTGGCGCGCAAGCCCCCAAGCCCCACCCGTGACCCTCCGAGCCTTGCGCGCAAGCGGAAAAAGCCTTGCGGGCGAAGCTCCGAGGCTTGCCATCGCAAGGCAAAAGGCTTTGCAACCGAGGCATGGAGCCTTGCACGCACGCCAAAAAGCCTTGCGCATGCACCCCGGAGCCTTGCGCGCAAGGCGGAAAGCATCGAGTCGTGCCACGCANCGTTCCGATCACAAGGCTCCAAGCCTTGCGCCCAAGGAAAAATGCCTCACGACTGCAGCTCCGCGCCTTGTGCCCAAGCCTGATAGCCTCGCGCACAAGGCTCCGAGCCTCGCGATCGGAGCTACCTCCCTTGCGGTGCAAGGCCCCANAGCCTTGCGGCTGGAGTGCCGGACCTCGCGGCCAAAGCCTCCCCCNGCGGCCCGTCAGGCGGCAGGCCGTCCTNTCTCCTCCTGGGCGTCGCCCNGGTCCTGGTGTTCGAGCTGATCGGCATCGGCAGGTACGNCCGTCCCATCGCCTGCGCCACCGGGGTCGATGTANGCGCTGCGCGCGAAGTCAGCTACTACAGGCTGGTGGTCCTGGACGAGAGGCCGTGGCTGTGACGTGCGATAACCCGGGCGCGCTGCTTCCGACGTGGTGGTGAGTGCGGCCACGGCCCACCGCACAAATGCAGCCGGATATCCTGCGAAGCAAGGTATCGCCGCGGCTACACGGCGTGCCCGCCGTATAACCTGCCCCCGGCAAATGCCCGTGGCATCCGTGTTTCCTCCTAAGCCAAGGCCGCTTCGCGGCGGCATAATCCAGGCGTCCGGTCTGCGTGGAGCGTCTACCTCCCATGAACTCGATCACCCTCCAGGCGTTGGCTGATTTCCCCTCGTTGCTTGAGGCGCACTACGCCGCCATCCCCCAGGCATTCAAGCACTGGGCTCCGCGGTCCTGGGATGGCATCCCCAGCGAGCAGCTCACCGCCATCGAACAGGTTTGCCATGTCCGCGACATCGAGGTTCTTGGCTATCACGTGCGTTTCCAGAGAACGCTCAGCGAGACCAATCCCTCGCTCGAATCCCTGGACACGTACGCGCTGGCCAAGGATTGCGCGTACGCCAGCCAGAGTGCGGAGCTCGCACTGTCCGAGTTCCGTGAAGCCCGATCGAAGACACTTGCCCTGATCGCCGGCCTGGGACCGGACCAGCTTCTCCGCACGGCGGAGTTCGAAGGCTACGGGCAGGTGTCGCTGCAAAGTCTGGTGCACTATCTGTGCAGCCACGACCAGCAGCACCTGGCGGGCTTGCAATGGCTTCTTGGAATGATCGAGGCCGCGCNTGCGTGGGAGCCAGCCTGACTGTTCCATCGAGAGGGCATGAATGGCGGATCGTGGCATTCCGCTACCTGTCCTGCTCGATGCCTCCGCAAGACTCTGGCTGCGCTTTGCGCTCCTGCTGGGTCTAGGCCTTGGCATTCCGGCTTTGGCCTATCAGCGGTGGAGTTGGCGCGAGGTTCTCCCGCTCGTTGTCTCGCTCGCCCCTCTTTCGCGTTCCCGTTTGCCTGTGCCGCCGTGCGAAGGAGGAGGCAGGTAGGCCTGTTCTCCCGGGCAGGGCTGCATTGCGCGGGCCTGAGTTTCGCTGCAGGTGCGGCAGCCGCGTCCAGGTTCATTGCCTCGCTCCAGGTAACACAGGGCATGCCGGCGTCGATCAGGGAATATTGCGAGGCCATGTTGTGCCCTGGGGCTGGCAGGAGCGGGGCTTGCTGCGTTGCCGGGACGCGCGGTGTAGCTTGTGGCCTGACGGTTCGCCCGGGCCGACGTCGCCTCGTGGCAAGGCTTCGGGGCTTCGCCACCTCCGGACTCCCGGTATCACCTGCCGGCGCTACACCAGGCCCATTCCGGCTCCGCGGCCCCGGGTGCGCTTCGCTTACCCGGGCTACGGGACCGATCTTCCGGTGCTTCCAGCGGGGGCTCCATAAACGCATCCCTGGAGCGGTTACGTGCCAGGATGCGGGCTGCCTTCCGCTGGCAAGCTCCTGCGAGGGGGCAGGCCTCCCGCGCAAACCCCAGACGTGTTCGAGTCGCCATGGAAATCCGACCGGCAGTCCCCTCCGATCTTGCAGCGATGTGGGAGATCTTCCAGGAGGTCATCGTTACCGGGGACACCCTGCCGTTCCCGGTCGACTTCGACCGGGNGACGTTCCAGTCGCACTGGTTCGGCGCGCAGGCCACGTACCTTGCCGCGGATGGCTCCGATGTCCTTGGCATGTACAAGTACGGCGCCAATTACCCCGGTCCCGGCTCGCACGTTGCAAGCGCCACCTACCTGGTGCGACCCGCCGCCCAGGGCAGGGGCATCGGTCGCGCGCTGGTCGAGGACAGTCTTGCCCGGGCCGGGCGTGACGGCCATCTGGCCATGCAGTTCAACTACGTCGTGAGTTCCAACACGGCAGCCGTCGAGCTGTACAGGAAGCTTGGATTCGCAGTCGTGGGCACGCTTCCGGGAGCCTTCAGGCACCGGCAGCTCGGCCTGGTCGACGCATACGTCATGCACAGGTTCCTGCAGCCGCAGGGCGCGGCTGCGACCTGAGTGATCACCTGGTACTCAATCCAGGCTGTACGCGCATGCACGGACTGCGCGCCGGTTCCGCCGCACGACATCGTGGACGACAGGACGCCGGCGCCAGAACCGTGGTACAGGTCCTGTTGATTCGACGGTCCAGACCAGGGATTGGTTTCCATGAAGATCGCNTTCCTGCTTCCCGTCCTGCTCGCTGCCACTGGCAGCTCCCTGTCCGTTCCTNTCCATGACTCGTCTGGCGGAGGNNATGCGTTCCCNGTCTTCGCGGCCGGGCGTCCANCCACGCAATCGCTCCCCTATGGCATCGCCGGCATCGACCGGCGGAAGATCGTTGCGTCGAAGCTGCAGCTCCATGTCGCGGAGGGGCCAGGACCATGGGGTATTCATGCCAGGACACGATCCCGACCAGTGGTGGTCCACGCACCACGCAGGAGTTCGACGCTGAAAGAAGCCGCGAGCCTGCATGTGCTCCGACAGGTCGCGGTTCCATCCGGACTTCGGGCGAAAACAGGCCTGGCAGCAATGGCCCGGGTGGGGCTCGATGGATCGGCGCCCTCACGAATCATCGGGCCCGGATCATGAAGGCGCGCAGCGTGCTCGATCCGCTGCCGGGGGATCTCCGCGCAGAGGTCTTTGAGGACATTGTCCGCTCGGAGTCGGTCCGGATCGAACGGATAGTCTCGAAAGGGCATTCCTCGCCGGCCGAGGGCTGGTATGACCAGGACGAACACGAGTGGGTGATGGTCGTCCGAGGCCGGGCATGCCTGCGGTTCGAGGACGGGGCGACCTGCGAGCTTTCGGCCGGGGACTATGTAAACATTCCGGCCCACTCCAGGCATCGGGTCGCCTGGACGGATCCGGGGATCACGATCTGGCTGGCGGTCTTCTACAGGTAGTCGGTCGAGACAGGTTCTACTCCGAGGACGCANGGATGGCAGCCAGAGGCCACAGACGGGAAGCAACGGTGGAGTCGTCCACATCGCGGTCCATGTGTTCCCGGGCTCCGCGAGCGGTGAACGCAAGACCGTCATCCGATGCGCTGATGCGTGCGGAGTGCATCTCGCCCGGAGACACCAGGATTGCGTTGTCGGCTGGAAGGAAGGTGCATCCCCCAGCTTCGGATTTCCCTGAAAAGTGCACTCTGACCCCGTTTGGGAGGAACCCATGGAAGAGGACGACTACGCCAGGCTCGAAGCGCTTTGCGCAGGTTTCCAGCGGCAATGGATCGCAAGCCTGCGCGACACGTTGAGGCAGCACGGGATCGGCGACGAGGTGGGCAAGTCCATCTGTGGCCACTTCAGTTTCGAGCTGTCCATGCTGCTGGACCAGGGCGAGATCGAGTACGAGGGCCGCAACTACCGTCCGTTCGTCGCCTTCGATGCCGAGTCGGATGAGGATGGGGAAGATGGCGGCGAGCTGATCGTCGAGCCGCTCGGGCCCCAGTTCCACGAGTACGCGTTCGGTACCACGGAGGAAGCCTACGAAGAGGACGAGGGACGCCCGCTGGGGGCTGCCGCGCGGGACTGAAATGCTCCGCCTGGGTCGCCCCGACTCCGGGGTGAAACCCTGTCGCAGCAGGCGCTTCCTGGCCNTGGCCAGGAAGCGGTGCGGGAGCAGCGTCAGGAGGCCACTGGAGAAAATTGCACTCTGGCCCCGGTTTTTCGTCCGGGTAGCTCAGCCCGGCGGCGGTACCGATACGCCCTCGTCGGTCTGCACCACCGGCTTGAGGGTGCCGTCTTCGTTGTACTGCAGGTACTCGACGGTAACGGCGCGGCGACCGAGGGCGCCTTCCTGGTCGCCGATGCTGAGCGCGGCGTTGTGCAGGAAGATGTACCACTGGCCCTTGAACTCGGCGATGCCCGGGTGGATGGTGAAGCTGTTCTTCCCGGAGCCGGTCAGTTCGCCGCGGTACGTCCACGGGCCGTGGATGGAAGGCGCGGTGGCGTAGGAGATGCGCTCGTCGGTGTGGTCGCTGCGGTCCAGCGANGCGTAGGTCAGGTAGTAGGTGTCGCCGCGCTTGTGCAGCCAGGGACCTTCCTCGAAGTGCGGCGGGGTGATCTCGCTTATCTCCCCGTCGATCTCGATCATGTTGGGCTTGAGCCGGGCGATGTAGCAGTGGCGGTTGCCCCAGGCGATCCAGGTGCTGCCGTCGTCGTCGGTGAACACCGTCGGGTCGATGTCCTCCCAGCTGTGCTCGCCCTTGGGCGTCATCTGGTTGGTGATGAGCGCCGAGCCCTTCGCGTCCACGAATGGGCCGGTGGGCGAATCCGCGACGGCGACGCCGATCGCCTTGCCCGGGTGGGTGTCGTCGTGCTCCACCGCGGTGTAGAACCAGTAGCGGCCATCCTT
>Ga0065721_10051563_pt1 | contig 14235 bp, 13 predicted proteins | sample Mesricmetagenome_FD_59108 | JGI IMG/M metagenome (GOLD analysis project Ga0065721, IMG submission 59108) | Mesophilic microbial community from rice straw/compost enrichment Sample: eDNA_1 v2 (version 2) | ecosystem: Engineered > Solid waste > Grass > Composting > Bioreactor | place: USA: Davis... | reverse complement strand
CCGCCGCAGCCGATGTCGAGCAGCTTCAGCCCCTCGAACGGCCGCAGCGCCTTAGCGTCCCGCCCGAAGCGCAGCAGCGCCTGCTCGCGGATGAAGGCCAGCCGCACCGGATTGAACTTGTGCAAGGGCGCGAACTTGCCCTTCGGATCCCACCACTCGGCGGCGATGCGGGAGAAGCGCTCGACCTCCTGCGGGTCGATGGAAGAAGCTGACGCAAGCGACATGCCGCCCTTTTCCTCCCGCTATCCTAAAGACGCCAGCCCCTATTGGTCGCAGGCGGCCCAAACAGGCGCCATCTTGCGCGCAGCACCACGTTTTCGGCGCGTCACAGGCAGACATTGCCCCTGATCGCGCGCCCCGCTATTAGGCGCAGCCTTTCCTATCAAGCGGAGCTCCTGCGCTGTCTCGGCTAGTGATGAAATTCGGCGGCACCTCGGTCGCCGACCTCGAGCGTATCCGGCGCGTCGGCCGCCTCGTGGCCGCCGAAGTGGCCGCGGGTCACAAGGTGGCCGTGGTGGTGTCCGCCATGGCCGGCAAGACCAATGAGCTTGTCGCCTGGACCGACGGCGCCGGCGCGGCCGCCCAGGGCCTGCCATCCTCGGACGACGAATACGACACCGTCGTGGCCTCCGGAGAGCAGGTGACCGCGGGCCTCCTGGCCATGACGCTGCGCAACATGGGCCTGCCGGCGAAATCCTGGCTCGGTTGGCAGATTCCGATCATCGCCGACGATGCTCACGGCAAGGCGCGGATCGACGACATTCCGCCGGAGAAACTGATCGCCGCCCTCGACGCCGGCGAGGTCGCCGTGATCGCCGGCTTCCAGGGGGTGACCCGCGACGGCCGCATCGCCACCCTTGGCCGCGGGGGCTCCGACACCAGCGCCGTCGCGGTGGCGGCCGCGGTCAAGGCGGTGCGCTGCGATATCTACACCGATGTGGACGGGGTCTACACCACCGACCCACGCATCGAGCAGAAGGCCAAAAAACTCGGGAAGATCTCCTATGAGGAGATGCTTGAGATGGCCTCCCTGGGGGCCAAGGTCCTGCAGACCCGCTCCGTCGAACTCGCCATGGCCCAGAACGTGCCGGTGCGGGTGTTGTCCAGTTTTGTCGAGCCTGGCGAAGCGCCGGGCCAAGGCACCATCGTGTGCGACGAGGAAGAGATCATGGAAAAGCGCATCGTGAGCGGCGTCGCCTACAGCCGTGACGAGGCCAAGATCAGCCTGTTCGGCCTTCCGGATAATCCCGGCGTCTCGTCGGAGATCTTCGGCGCGCTGGCCGACGCCAACGTCAATGTGGACATGATCGTCCAGAGCCACGCCCGCACCGCCAATACGGCGAACATGGAGTTCACCGTCGGCAAGCGCGACGCCCAGCGCGCCGTCGAGATCGTTCGCGCCGCCCAGCCGCAGATCGGTTTCGACGACGTCCAGGTGAACGAGGACGTGGCCAAGGTCTCTGTGATCGGCGTCGGCATGCGCAGCCATACGGGCGTGGCCAAGACCATGTTCCAGGCCCTGGCCGAGAAGGGCGTGAACATCCAGGTGATCTCCACCAGCGAGATCAAGATCAGCGTCCTGATCGACGCGGCCTATACCGAACTGGCTGTGCGCGCCCTGCACTCCGGCTTCGGCCTCGACCAGCTCTAGGCCTGGCGGGCGGCGGTCAGCTTCCACGCCGCCCAGACACCGGCCAGCGCGACTGGCAGGATCGAGGCGAACACCCAGAGCCCCGCCGCTCGCGCGCTGGCGTCCGAAAGACCGGCTGAGAAGCCGGCCAGATTGGCGATCGTCCCGGCCGCCGCCGCCCCTACCGCCGAGCCGGTAAGCCGCACGGTGGTCATGGCCGCAGCCCCGATCGCCCGCTCCTCTCCCTCCAGAGAAGTGAGGATGCGTTGGCTCATGAAGGCCCAGGAGAGGCCAAAGCCGCCGCCCAGGAAGACGCCCGCCGCCACCACGCCGACCACCGAACCCGCGGGAAAGGCGATGGCGCTGAACAGGACCCCCAGGGTCGCCACGACGGCTCCCAGGCGGATCATCCGCACCGGCCACGCGCCGGTCAGGTGGGCGACGCTCAAGCCCAACACCGTCCAGGCGACGGATTCCACCGCCACCACATAGCCGGCGGTCAGGGCTGAAAGGCCGGCCAGCGTCTGGAGGATCGCCGGGCCATAGATCGCGAACCCCATGGACGCGACCGTCAGCAGGAACATGGTCGCAAAGCCCGATCCCGGAATGCTTCCCATCGATCCCGATCCGCGCGGCAGCAACCGCACCTGGGATCGCCCGTCCAGCCAGACCATGACCAGCAGCAGCCCGACCCCGGCGGCGGTCAGCAAGGCCGACCGCACGAACTCCTGCGCCACGTCCGCCACGCCGATCGCGATCACGCCCGCCGCAATGAGGCCAAGCTGGGGCCAGGCGACCCGAGAGGCGCCATCGCCCTCCTGCTCACCTTTTGGCAGGATCACGAAGGCCGCGAAGGCTACGCCGACGGACTGGATGGCGAAGAACCAGAAGGCCCAGCGCCAGGCGCCCAGGTCGGCGAAGATCCCTCCGACCAGCGGGCCAAGCAGACTCGCCACCCCCCAGATGCCGGTGATCGTCGCATAGACCCGCGGCAGCACCCGGTCGGGAAAGAGCAGGCCGATGGCGACCGAACAGAAGCCGGCCACCCAGCCGCCGCCCAGGCCCTGCAGCAGCCGGCCGATCAGGAAGCTCGCCATGTCCGGCCCCATGGCGCTGAGCACGCAGCCCGCGGCGCAAAGCAGGGCGGCCGCAGCGGTGGCTCGGCGTAGGCCGAAGCGCAGGGCGAGCAGACCCGAGCTCGCGCCCGCCATCACCGAACCCAGCAGGAACCCGGCCGTGGCCCAACCGAAATAGGCGTAGCCGCCGAGGTCCGCGCCGACGCTTGGCATGATGGTCGCGGTCACCAGCGAGTCCGCCGCGGTGATCCAGACGCCCATGCAGATGAGGATGAAGCGGGGAAGGCGCCCCTCGCCGACCACGTCGGCCCAACTTCCGTCCTTGCGGGCGGCCATCTCGGAAACTCCAGTTTCGACCGCATGCGCCCTGGCTGGAGCTCGGCCTTGTTCCTACCTAGTCGCTCATGCAGCTCCTCGCCTTCGAAAAGCTGACCCCCGAGCAGATCGGCCAGTGCGCACGGATCCTGCGCGAGGCCTTCCTTCCCATCGACGCCTACCAGGATTCCGGCGAAGCGGAGGCCGAGGTCGCCACCTTCCTGAAGGATCCGGACCGGTTCGCCATCGCCGCCATAGAGGCCGGGGTTGTCCTCGGCTTCGTGGGCGGCATCGACTCCTACAGCCACGCGATCGAGCTGCACCCGCTGGCCGTCGATCCGCCACACCAGGGCCAGGGCCTTGGCGCCGCGCTCGTCCGCGCGCTCGAGGGCCAGGCCGCCGCCCGCGGCAAACTCACGGTCTATCTGGGCACGGATGATGAAATCGGCGGCACCAGCCTCTTCGGCGCCGACATCTTTCCAGGCGCCCTCGCCAAGCTGGCGGCGATCAGCCCGACCAAGGGCCATCCGTTCTTCTTCTATCGTAAGCTTGGCTATGAGCCGGTCGGCGTGATTCCCGATGCGAACGGCTTTGGAAAGCCCGATCTGCTCATGGCCAAACGGGTCGGTAACACCTGAGAAAAGGTCAAGCCTCACAAAGTCGCGCGTCGGGCTTTTCGTCTCCGTTCCGACGTTCAAACCTGCTAGGAGGCGAAAAGAGCGTAGGGAGAGAATAGAGACCGATGGCCATGCCTGGCGTCGCGGTTCGGGGACAACGCAGTCTGCTTCGGCAGATTCGCGAAGCGCTCGCCTCCGGCGGTCCCGCCCAGACGCGTCTCGACATGGTGGTGCGGATCATCGCGCGCTCCATGGTGGCCGAGGTCTGTTCCCTCTACATGCGGCGCGCGAGCGGCGACATGGAGCTGTTCGCCACCGAAGGTCTCGATCCTGGCGCCGTACACGTCACCCGGATGAAGCCCGGCGAGGGCCTGGTCGGCGAGATCATGCGCCTCGGTCGGCCGCTGAACCTCTCGGACGCGCCGAACCATCCGGCCTTCTCCTACCGTCCCGAGACCGCTGAAGATCCTTTCCACGCCTTCATGGGCGTACCCCTGCTGCGCGGCGGCCGCGCCATCGGCGTCCTGGTCGTCCAGAACCGCACCGAGCGCGTCTATACCGACGACGAGGTCGAGGACCTGCAGATCGTCGCCATGGTGCTGGCCGAAATGGTCGCCGGCAGCGAGCTGGAAGGCGAGCTGAAGGGCGTCGAGATCGCCCCGCACCGGCCGGAACGTCTGATAGGGTCGCGTTTCGCCGACGGCTTGGCGCTTGGCCTTGCGGTTCTGCACGAGCCACCCGTCGCCCCCTCCCAGCTCCTGGCGGAGGACGTCGTCGCCGAGGAGGCGCGGCTGAAGACCGCCATCGCCGGCCTGCAAGCCCAGATCGACGACATGCTGAGCGGCGAGCACGGCCTGGTCGAGGCCTCGTTCGAGGTGCTCGAAACCTACAAGATGTTCGCCCACGACCGCGGCTGGAACCGGAGCCTGGAGGACGCGGTGCGCAACGGCCTGACGGCCGAGGCCGCCGTCGAGCGCGTGCGGTCCGAGCATCGCGCGCGCCTCGGTCAGGCGCGCGACCCCTATCTGCGTGAACGGTTGCACGATTTCGAGGACCTGGCCGACCGACTGCTGCGCCACCTCGCCGGCGATGGCCACATGGCCCGCGATCTTCCCGAGAACGCCATCCTCATCGCCCGGAACCTCGGGCCGGCCGATCTGCTGGAATACGACCGCACCAAGCTGGCCGGTCTGCTGCTGGAGGAAGGCTCTTCGGCCAGCCACGCGGCGATCGTCGCCCGCGCCCTGGACATCCCTTGCGTCGGACGCCTGCCCGGCCTGCGCGACAAGGTCTCGGAAGGCGATCCGGTCATCGTCGATGCGGAGACCGGCGAAGCCTATCTGCGGCCGCGCGCCGACGTGGTCAGGGCGCTTCAGGCGCGGCTCGAGGTGCGAAAGCAGCGCCGGGCCGAATTCGCCAAGCTGCGCGACACGCCGGCCTTCACCCGCGACGGCGCCAAGATCAGCCTGCTGATGAACGCAGGTCTGGACGTCGATCTGGACATCCTGGACGAGACCGGCGCCGAAGGCATCGGCCTCTTCCGCACCGAGTTCCAGTTCATGGTCGCCGAGGAGATGCCGCGCTTCAACGCCCAGACGGCGCTGTACGCGCGGGTGATGGACGCCGCCGGCGACCGGCCCGTCACCTTCCGCACCCTCGATCTCGGCGGCGACAAGGTGCTTCCCTATCTCGAGGCCGAGCGGGAGGAGAACCCGGCCCTGGGGTGGCGCGCCATCCGGATGGGACTGGACCGTCCCGCCCTGCTGCGCCTGCAGCTTCGCGCCCTCATCGCCGCGGCCCGGGGGCGCCCCTTGCGGATCATGTTTCCTCTCGTCGCCAGCGTGGACGAATTCCGCACCGCCCGCGCCCTGGTCGATCACGAGATCGCCTGGGCCCAGCGCCGCGGCCGGCCCGCGCCCTCGCGCCTCGATGTCGGCGCGATGATCGAGGCTCCGGCCCTCGTCTGGCACCTCGACGCTCTACTTCCGATGACTGATTTCGTCAGCGTCGGCACCAATGACTTGATGCAATACTTGTTCGCGGCCGATCGCGGGAACCCGCGGGTGTCCGATCGCTACGATTTCCTGTCTCCACCGGCCCTGCGGGCGCTGGAGACCATCCAGATCGCCTGTGAAGAGACCGGCACCCCCGTCTCGGTCTGCGGCGAGATGGCCGGACGTCCCCTGGAGGCGTTCGCCCTTGTGGCGCTTGGTTTCGAGCGCCTGTCCATGCCGCCGGCCGGCATCGGTCCGGTCAAGCAGATGGTGCTTTCCTGCGATCGGGAGGCCGCCCGCCGAGGCGTCACCACCCTGGCGCGCAGTTCCGCCGGCTCAGTCCGCAATGAGATCGAGACGCTCGCTCGCAAATTGTATTTGGCGATATAGAACTAAGCCGCTTCAAGCGCCGCCTTATCCTGCCGCGTCTGATTAACGCATTGAATTCGGCGAACCTCAATGATATCCACAATCAAATATTAAGATCTCTACTGTAATTCCGGCTGGGCGTCAGTTCGCCTTTAGATCGCAACGCTAACAAGAGGCGCCAAGTAGCCATGCCGCTCGATACTGGCGGGGTTACAAGTCGGAACTTCCGTGCTGATGGCGGGGCCGAAACGACTCGTCCCGATACCGTGGTCCCCACCCTGGAAGCTGGTCCTGATATTGGCGCTGCGCTGAAGGCTGCGCGCGAGTTCAGGGGCCTCAACCTGCAGCAACTGGCGGACTCCACGCGAATTCGCCGCAGTTACCTGGCCGCCATCGAAGAGATGCGGCTGGACGAGTTGCCTTCCAGGCCATTCACCATCGGCTACATCCGCGCCTACGCCGCGGCCCTCGGCCTCGATGGCGACGCGGCGGTCGAGCGCTTCCGCCGGGATGAGCCGGCGACCGACACCGCGCTCCGGGCGCCCGTTGGCGTCGAAGAGGGGAAGGACCCGCGCCTGACCATGGCGATCGGCGGCGGCCTGCTGGTGATCGCCGCGATCGTGCTCTGGAACGTCGCCCAGCACGCCATGAGCCAGGACGCGCCTCCGCCCCACACCGCGCCGGCCTCGGCGATCAACAAGGCGAAGCTGGCCGCGCCGCAGGGGCCGGTCTCCCTCGGCGCGCCCTTGCCGGCGCCGGTGGAGTCCACCACCCCTACCCCCTACGAAACCCCCGGCCTGGACATTGCGACTGCGGCCGGCGGATCGTCCGACGCGGTCGAAGCCGCCAAGAAGGCTGCGGCCGCCAACCCCGCTCTCAAACCGGAAGAACCGCCGCCGACCCTGCCGCCCACCTTCATCGCCAAGGGCGCGATCTACGGCGCCCAGCCGGCCGCCTCCACCGTGACCCTGCAAGCCCGCAAAGGCGTCTCGCTCATCGTGCGCGGTCAAGGCGGCGCGGTTTACTTCGCGCGTCAGCTCTCGGCGGGCGAAGCCTACCGAGTGCCTAGCCTGGCAGGCCTCACGCTCGAGGTTTCCGATCCCGCCGGCTTCCAGGTGTTCGTCGGCGGCCAGAGCAAGGGCCTGATGCCGGCCGCCACGATCTCCGCGACCAAGCTGGCGGGCTAGCTTCCCGTCTTCATTCCCGCCAAGTTGCCCGCCTTCGGTTTGCAAGGAGGTCGGGACATGGCGGCAGGCGGCGACGGCGGGGAGCCCAGGAACGGCGCGCAAATGGCTTCGCCCTCCTATCGGCTGGCCGCCCTCGACGAAGACTTCCTGCTCGGCGATTCCATGCGCGGCGTGCGCTTCCTGCTGGAATACGCCAAGGCCGAGGACGCCCTGCGCGCCTGGGGCGTGCGATCCACGATCGTCGTCTTCGGCAGCGCCCGCATCGTCGAGAACGGACCTGGCCGCCACGCCGGCTGGTACGCGGCCGCCCGCGAGTTCGGCAAGATCGCCTCTCAGCGCGGCGGCGCGCTCTTCGTCGGCGGCGGACCGCGTGACAACGTCATCGCCACCGGCGGCGGACCCGGCATCATGGAAGCCGCCAACCGCGGCGCGGCGGACGCCGGAGCGCCCTCGGTCGGCTTCAACATCACCCTGCCCTTCGAGCAGGAGCCGAACGCCTATTCGACGCCGGACCTCACCTTCCGCTTCCACTACTTCGCCATGCGCAAGATGCACCTGGCGATGCGCGCCAACGCCCTGGTGGTCTTTCCCGGCGGGTTCGGCACCTTCGACGAGCTTTTCGAGATCCTGACCCTGCGCCAGACCGACAAGGCGCCGCCCATTCCCGTCGTTCTCGTCGACGAGAGCTATTGGCGCGCAGCCATCAATTTCGACGTGCTGGTGGCCGAGGGGATGATCAAGAGCTCAGACCTTGATCTCTTCGCCTTCGCCAGCGACGCGGAGGGAATATGGCAGGCCTTGCTGGCCGGCGGGCTCAAGCCCGGCGAGGAGATCGTCTAGCGACCTTCGGCGCCCTCGCGTTTTTGCACCAAAGCCCCTATTTTCGCCCCGCCATGACCGTGCAAGACCACACCCACGTCCGCCCCTGGCGCGCCATCGACCGCCGGGTCTCGCGCAAGATCCGCGTCGGCAGCGTGGAGGTCGGAGGCGACGCGCCCATCACGGTCCAGTCGATGACCAATACGCTGACGGCGGACGCCGGGGCCACCATCGACCAGATCCGCCGGCTGGAAGAGGCCGGCGCGGACATCGTCCGCGTCTCCTGCCCCGACGAGGACTCGACCGCCGCCTTCAGGACCATCGCCAAGGCCGCGAAGGTCCCGCTCGTGGCCGACATCCACTTCCACTACAAGCGCGGGATTGAGGCGGCTCAGGCGGGCGCCGCCTGCCTGAGGATCAATCCCGGCAATATCGGCTCGCCGGCGCGGGTGAAGGAGGTCATCCAGGCCGCCCGCGACCACGGCTGCTCCATGCGCATCGGCGTCAACGCCGGCAGCCTCGAGCCGCACCTGCTCGAGAAGTACGGCGAGCCCTGTCCGGCGGCGATGGTCGAAAGCGCCCTCGACCATGCGCGCATCCTCCAGGACAACGACTTCCACGAATTCAAGATCAGCGTGAAGGCGTCCGACGTCTTCATGACCGTCGCCGCCTATCAACAGCTGGCCGAGGCGATCGACTGCCCGCTGCACGTGGGCATCACCGAAGCCGGCGCGACCCGCACCGGTACGGTGAAGTCCTCGATCGGCATGGGCGCGCTGCTCTGGGCCGGCATTGGCGACACTATCCGCGTCAGCCTCGCGGCCGATCCGGTGGAGGAGATCAAGGTCGGTTTCGACATCCTGAAGTCGCTCGGCCTGCGTCATCGCGGCGTCAACATCATCGCCTGCCCCTCCTGCGCACGGCAGGGGTTCAACGTCATCCAGACCGTCGAGGCGCTGGAGAAGCGACTGGCCCACATCGCCACACCGATGAGCCTCTCGATCATCGGCTGCGTCGTGAACGGCCCCGGCGAAGCGCTCCTCACCGACATCGGTTTCACCGGCGGCGGCAAGGGCGCGGGCATGGTCTACATGGCCGGCAAGCCGGACCATAAGATGGACAACGAGCGGATGGTCGACCACATCGTCGAGCTGGTGGAGGCCAAGGCCGCCGAGCTGGCCAAGGCGGCTGCTCCGCTGGAAGCCGCAGAGTAAAATATCGTTGTAAAATATCGTTCGCCGACACACTCGGCGGTTGTCCGGGCGCAAGGAAGTCAATTAGACCTCGAAGGCGGCTTTCGAGGTGCAAGCGTGACGACAGACTCTCCGCCCGGCACGGACAATCGGCGCGCCATCGTCAGGATCTTCGCCCACGACGTTCTCCGAGCCATGAGTTCGCTCGCGCGCCTGAATGGCGGCGACGCCATCGAATTCCTGACCTTCACCGGCGTCTGGACCCTCAACAGCCAGCACCTGATCGGCGAGGACCGGTTCGCCCCCTTGCGCAACATACCGCCCGACGCCTTCCGCCGGCCCGCGACCTTCGAGGAATTGCAACGGCTGCTGGCGATTCCAGCCGACATCCTCGAGCCCTATGTGGAGCGCTTGATCGAAAAGGACATCGTGGAGCGCAGCGCTGGCGGCGGGCTGGTCGTTCCATCGGCGGTGTTCGCCCAGCCGATGATGCTGGACGCCACGAACGAGCTCTATAGCCGCGCCGTGGCGCTGGTCGCCTCTATGCGCGCAGCCGGCTTCAGTTTCGGGGATGAGGGCTCCAACGAGCTTGACCATGGCGGTCACGCCTCCTCATAGCTGTGCCGATTTGGAACGAAGGAGATGGCGGTGACCCCAAGCCGAGCGACCGACAACCGCCGCGCCGTCCTTCGGACCGGCGTCTTCGAGATCCTGAAGGCCTTGCGCTCCTTTTCCCGCCTGCACGGCGGAGACATGTTCGCCCTGCTGGTCTTCACGACCATCTGGAACGCCAATAGCGAACACCTGATCGGCGATGAGCGCTACAAGGGCATCTTCGACGTGGCGCCCGACAGCGCCAATGTCCCCATGACCGACGATGAGCTCCATCGCGCCATCGGCGCGCCGCCGGAGATCATCGACGGCTATGTCGCGGCGATGATCGAAGAGGGCATAGTCGAGCGTGTCCCAGGCGGTTTGATCACGCCCCGGCCGGTGTTCCTGACGCCGGAGATGATGGACGCCGCCCACGAGTTCTACGACCGCATCCTTGGCCTCGTGGCCGCCCTGCGGGCGGTGGGGTTCTCCTTCGGCGACGAGCCCATGCCTTCTCACTGGCGCGGGCCGCCGCGCTCGTCGGACTGAACATTGTCAAAGATGACGCCAGCGTCACCCTTGCGCTGGCGCGCCGGCCTTGTTTAGGTGCCTCGCCTAAACCCCAGGGAGGGACACCATGTCCGCGGACGGCAACTGGAAGATCACCATTCAATCGCCCATGGGCGCGCAGGAGGTCGAAGCCAAGATCACGACCAACGGCGACAGCTTCACGGGCACGACGTCGGGCCGCATGGGCGAGCAGACCATCGAGGGCAAGGTCGCCGGCGACACCCTCACCTGGTCCACCGCCATCACCCAGCCGATGCCGATGACGCTGGAGTTCACCGCCACGGTCGCCGGCGACAGCATGAACGGCAATGTGAAGCTCGGCGCCTTCGGCTCCGCGCCGCTCACCGGCGTCCGCGTCTAAGCCTTCCGGCGAACACCTAGGCTAAGGCCCCCTCCAGGCGCGAGGGGGCCTTTTTCGTTGGAGGTCGCGGCGCGGGACGCTAGAGAAGCGTCCCTTTTTTCGTTCACCATCGACTGGAAAACCGTGCGTCTTCCCCAGGCCAGATTGGATCAGGTCCTCGATCGCTTCCGCGAGATCGAGGCGCGCATGGGCGCGGCCACGGATGGCGCGGAGATCGTCCGCCTTTCCAAGGAGCACGCCGAGCTGAAGCCGGTGGCCGATGCGGTCACGAGTTTGGAGCGCGCCCGCGAAGAGCTTCCCGAGCTCGAAGAAATGGCCAAGGCTGGCGATGCGGAGATGGCCGCCCTCGCCCAGGAGGAGCTCGCCGAGCTCAACGAACGCCTGCCGGAGCTGGAACGCCAGGTGGCGCTGCTGCTGGCGCCCAAGGACAAGGACGAGAACGCCTCCGCCATCCTCGAAGTACGGGCCGGCACCGGCGGGGATGAGGCCGCGCTCTTCGCCGGCGATCTCTTCCGCATGTATCAGCGCTACGCGCAGAACCGCGGCTGGCGCGTGGAGATCGACAGCGTCTCCGAGGGCGAGGTCGGCGGCTACAAGGAAATCATCGCCTCGATCACCGGCGATGGCGTCTTCGGCCGGCTGAAGTTCGAGAGCGGCGTCCACCGCGTGCAACGGGTGCCGGAGACCGAAGCCGGCGGGCGCATCCACACCTCGGCGGCCACGGTCGCGGTCCTGCCTGAGGTGGAGGACGTCGAGATCGAGATCCGCGACCAGGACCTGCGCATCGACACCTACCGATCGTCGGGCGCCGGCGGGCAGCACGTCAACAAGACCGACTCGGCGGTGCGCATCACCCACATCCCGACGGGGATCGTCGTCACCTCCTCGGAAAAGTCGCAACACCAGAACCGGGCGCGCGCCATGAAGGTGCTGCAGGCGAGGCTCTACGACATGCAGCGCGAGGCCCTCGACACCGCCCGCGCCGACGCCCGCAAGAGCCAGGTCGGCTCCGGCGACCGTTCCGAGCGCATCCGCACCTACAATTTCCCGCAAGGCCGGGTGACCGACCACCGGATCAACCTGACCCTCTATAACCTCGCCAAGGTGATGGAGGGCGAGGCCCTGGACGATGTCATCGACCCCCTGATCGCCGAAGATCAGGCCGCCCGCTTGGCGGCGTTGGAGGAAGAGTTCGGCTGACGCCGGCCGAGCAGCCGCAGGACCCGATTGGCCTGTCGGCCGCTGTCACCCAGCGTGTGGTCCCAGATCTTCGACAGGCTGAAATGAAACGCTAGGCCGACCGTGTCGGCCATGGCCGCGCCCCGCTCGCCCATCGGCATGGCGGGCCCGGTCGTCGAATCCAACGCGGTCTGATGCTCGACCTCGGCGTTCAGTTCGGCCCCGATCAGCACCACCATCACCGAGAACCAGATCCAGCTCATGAAGGCGATGACCGCGCCCAGCGAGCCATAGGTCGCGTCGAAGTGGGCGATGTTGTTCACGTACCAGGAGAAGCCCAGCGAGCCGACCAGCCAGAACAGCGAAGCCGAAACCGCGCCGAGCGACACCCAACGCCACCTCGCCCGCGCGCGGCAGGGCGCATAGCGGTAGATGATCGCAAAGGCGCCCGCTGCGATGAACCAGAGCGCCAGCCAGCGAAGAGGGATCCAGATCGCCGCCAGGGCGCTTAGCCCCAGCCAATCCAGGGCGAGCGGCGCGGCCACCAGTATGCCGGTCATGATCACCAGGAAGACCAGCGCCCCGAAGGTGAAGAAGTAGGTCAGGGCCGTCAGCTTGAAGAAATTGCGTTTCTCTTCCTCGTCATAGGCGATGTTCAGCCCGTCGAAGAGCGCCTTCATCCCAGCTCGCGCCGACCAGACCGAAAGCAGCAAGCTGAGGACGAAGGCCAGCGACAGCGTGGCGGGCGGCCGGCTCGCCAACCGCGTCATCTGGTCTCCAAGGATGCCGATCACCTCGGCGGGAAAGACCGTCGACATGCTTTCAAGTTGCCGGTTCACCTCGCCGAGATCTGCGAAGATCCCATAGAGCGAGACGAACACGCCCAATGCCGGGAACAGGGCCAGCAGGGTGTAGAAGGTCACGCCCGCCGCCACGGACGGCAGGCGGTCGCGGCCGATCTCGCGATAGGTGCGCCAGGCGATGTCCTTCCAGCCTCGCGGCGGAATCCGATGGGGCGCGTGCGCCGTCCGGCCTCGCCCAGGCTCGGCCTCGTCGAAGACCGCCGGCGGCGCGGTGGCGTTCACGCTCATGCCCGGCCGGCCCTGCAGACGGCCTCGCCGCCAGAGCTCGGTCATGGCCACCAGTCCGACCCACGGCGCGACCCGCCAGAAGACCGACACCGCCTTGTCGTAGGCCGTTTGCTCCCTTTGCTTCGCCATCCTGGCCCTTCTCCACCCGCCTTGGCTGGAACACCCGGCGGCAGACGCCGTTCCGGCGCTCGCGACTACCGGCGGGGACCGGACTGTGCGAAGAGGGCGATCCGACGCGAAGCCGCCTTTCGGGGGATCACATGACCGGCCACATCGCAGCCCTCTATCGTCACCCGATCAAGGGCTTCACACCCGAACAGCTCCAATCCGCGCAACTCACCGCCGGAGCCGCATTCCCCTGCGACCGGCTCTTCGCCATCGAGAACGGTCCCTCCGGGTTCGATCCGGCCGCGCCGGCCTACCTGCCCAAGCAGAAGTTCACGGTGCTCATGTCGATCGCCGAGGTGGCCAAGGCCCGGACCCGCTACGACGAAGCGACCGGTGTGCTCACCGCCTCCGCCGAGGGCCGGCCCGACTTCGCCGGCTCGCTACATGAGTCGGCGGGCCAAGAGGCTTTCGCCGCCTGGCTGACGCCCCTCCTCGGGGAGGAAGTCCGTGGGGAGCTCAAGGTCGTGCAGTCGCCCGGCTATCACTTCACCGATCACCCGCTAGGCCACGTCTCGATCGTCAACCTCGCCAGCATCCGCGATCTGGAGGCCCGCACCGGCCGCGAAATCGATCCCCTGCGCTTCCGCGGCAATATCTATGTGGAAGGCTGGCCCGCCTGGGCCGAGAACGAGTGGACCGAGCGCGAGCTGATGGTCGGCTTCGCCCGCGCCAAGGTCTTCAAGCCCATCGTCCGTTGCGCGGCCACCCACGTGAATCCCACGACCGCCGAGCGCGACATGGACGTGGTCAAGGCGCTGTTCGACAACTATGGGCACATGAACCTGGGCATCTACGTCCACGTTACCCAGTCGGGACCGATCGCGGTGGGAGACGCCTGCACCACCCCCACCATGGAGCCCGTTCGATGAGCCTCACCCTGCTCCAGGCCTGGCAGTCGGCGAAAAAGCGGCTGGAAGCGGTAGGCCTTACTGGTCCCGTGATCGACGCGCGCCTGCTCGTGGAGGCTGCGGCCGACGCCACCCGCGCCGACATCGTCACCGATCCCTACCGTGCGCTCACGCCTGAGCAGGAGGCCACCCTCGCCGACTATGTCGCCCGCCGCGAGCGGCGG
>Ga0065721_10051564_pt1 | contig 14241 bp, 17 predicted proteins | sample Mesricmetagenome_FD_59108 | JGI IMG/M metagenome (GOLD analysis project Ga0065721, IMG submission 59108) | Mesophilic microbial community from rice straw/compost enrichment Sample: eDNA_1 v2 (version 2) | ecosystem: Engineered > Solid waste > Grass > Composting > Bioreactor | place: USA: Davis... | reverse complement strand
GCGCGGAGACCGTGAGCGACGAGATCATCGCCAGCGTCTACGGAATCGCCGGCGCCGTCGGGCGGCTGCCGGCCCAGCATATTCCTTACGTCCTGCCGCAATCGCGGCATCGTTGAGCCTGTGAGGATCAGGCACCCGGTTCCGGCCGGGTGACGACGAAGATCGCCGGCCCGATCATCAGGGCCGCGACCAGGACGGCCCGCCAGAAGGGCGGCGATGTGCCGAACCAGAAGATCGCATAGCTTGCGGCCATCATCGCGACGGCGGCGATCTTGGCCCTGCGGGGGATGGCGCCCTTTTCCCGCCAGTTCCTGAGCGGTTCCCCGAACCTCGGATGGTTCATCAGCCAGGCCTCCAGCCGCGGCGAGGAGCGTGCGAAACAGGCGACCGCCAGCAACAGGAAAGGCGTGGTGGGCAGCACCGGCAGGAAGGCTCCCGCGACGCCGAGGGCGACGAACAGCCAGCCGAGGACAAGAAACAGGAGACGCATGAAAGCTCTTTGATAAAATGAGTCAGGAGAGCACTTGAAGTCCATGTTTACGCACGATGTCCAGCAGTTTCAAAGCCGGCCCGCTTGGGCGCTTCGCACCCGTTTCCCATTTCTGGACCGTGGACTCGCTGGTGTTGAGATACCGGGCGAAGACCGGCTGGCTGACGTGGTTGCCCTCGCGCAGGGCTTTGATCTCGCCTGGAGAAAGCTCTGGGGGTATTGAAAGGCAAGTCTCATCGAAGGTCCGCAGGGTCTCCTTGTCTATCGTCCCGGCTTCATACATGCCTTCCACGGCGCTATGGATCGCCTCGAAGGCATCGCTTTTGAATTTCCGCCTAGTTGCCATTGCAAATCTCCACCAGTGCACCGCTTTCCAATTCGGCGGCCAAGGCATCAGCCGTCTTTTTGCGGTAGAGTTCCGCCAGTTTCCGAAAGGCGGCTAACTCATCGTCATCGATATTGGCCCGGTCCTGCTTGGCGAAGAGATAGGTATAGACCCAGAATTCTCCGGCCTTCGCCAGAATGATCGACCGGTGCCGGTTGTAGTTCAGGCGTTTCTTGAAAACGCCACCTCCGAGGTCGTCGGCCTGACCCAGGGCGACCTGGGCGCTTGCCTTGCAGAGCTTGTGGTCCGAGATCCGGGCTTTCCGCGCCGCTCGGGTAAACCATGCCGTCTTGAATACCCGATAGGCAATGCCAAATACATAGCACCAGGTGCTATGCTTATCAAGCGTATCGTCCCACGCTCTATCTGCCCTTTCCATTTCATCGACGGCCGTTATAGTGCCGGCGACTTCAACAGCCTTCAGGAGACATGATGTCGAAGAAGAAAGTGCTTGTCGTCGGCGGTGCCGGCTATATCGGCTCCCATACCTCCCTGGTACTGGCGGAACGGGGTTACGAACCGATCGTCTTCGACAATCTCTCCAATGGTCATGCGGAATTCGTCCGCTGGGGGGTGCTGGAACAGGGCGACATCCGCGACCGCGCCCGGCTCGACGAGGTGTTCGCGACCCACAAGCCGGATGCTGTCCTGCATTTCGCGGCGCTGATCGAGGTGGGGGAATCCGTCAAGAACCCCGTCGCCTTCTACGACAACAACGTCATCGGCGCGCTGACGCTGCTCTCCGCGGCACTCGATGCCGGCGTGAAGGCCTTCGTCTTCTCCTCGACCTGCGCCACCTACGGCCTGCCGGAGCGGGTACCGATGGACGAGACGCATGGGCAGGCGCCGATCAATCCTTACGGCCGCACCAAGTTCATCATCGAGCAGGCGCTCAAGGACTACGGCACCTACAAGGGCCTGAAGTCGGTGATGCTGCGCTATTTCAACGCCGCCGGCGCGGATTTCGAGGGCCGGATCGGCGAATGGCATACGCCGGAGACGCATGCGATCCCGCTGGCGATCGAGGCGGCGCTCGGCCGCCGCCAGGGCTTTAAAGTCTTCGGCGAGGATTACGACACCCGCGACGGCACCTGCGTGCGCGACTATATCCACGTGCTCGATCTCGCCGACGCGCATGTGCGCGCCGTCGATTACCTGCTTGAAGGAGGCGAGACGGTGGAACTCAACCTCGGCACGGGAACCGGCACGACCGTGAAGGAACTGCTGGCGGCGATCTCGGAAGTATCGGGCAAGCCGTTCCCGGTGGAATATGTCGGCCGGCGCGAGGGAGATTCCACCTCGCTGGTCGCCAATAACGACAAGGCGCGGGCGGTGCTCGGCTGGGAGCCGAAATATACCCTCACCGACATCATCCGGTCCGCCTGGGACTGGCATTCGCGCTCGAATCACCACGTCATTTGAGGAAAAAGCCATGGCGGAAGGCGAAGTCAGGCTCGAAGAAAGCTGGAAGCGGGTGCTCGGGCCGGAATTCGAAAACCCTTACATGAGCGAGCTCAGGCGCTTCCTCGTCGCCGAGAAGCAGGCGGGCAAGCGCATCTTCCCCAAGGGCAGCGAATATTTCCGCGCCCTCGACCTGACGCCGCTCGAACAGGTGAAGGTCGTCATCCTCGGCCAGGATCCGTATCACGGCCATGGCCAGGCGCACGGGCTTTGCTTCAGCGTGCAGCCCGGCGTGCGCATCCCGCCGTCGCTCGTCAACATCTATCAGGAGCTTCAGAGCGATCTCGGTATCCCGCCTGCCAAGCACGGTTTCCTCGAACACTGGGCGAGCCAGGGCGTGCTGCTTCTGAACAGCGTGCTGACCGTGGAGGAGGCGCGGGCGGCCTCGCATCAGGGGCGGGGATGGGAACGCTTCACCGATGCGGTCATCCGCGCCGTCAATGAGGAAGGCGACGGGGTCGTCTTCATGCTCTGGGGTTCCTACGCCCAGAAGAAGGCGGCCTTTGTGGATACGCGAAAGCATCTCGTGCTGAAGGCGCCGCATCCCTCGCCGCTTTCCGCCCATAACGGGTTCTTCGGCTGCCGGCATTTCTCCAAAGCCAATGACTTCCTTGTTTCGCGCGGCCGCGAGCCGATCGACTGGCAGCTGCCGGAACGGCCTGTTCTGTGAACAATTAACCATTTCCCGTCTACGTTAAGTGAACGATGCGTTCGGACCCGGCCGTCTATCCAAGCCGGGCCCGGTGAACCAAATATTGCCCCAGAACAACGGCTCGCTGAGCCAGAAAAGGGGTTTACAATGCTCGACCAGATCAAGGGCCTCCACCACGTCACATCCATGGCTGCGAGTGCCGGCATCAACAACAGGTTCTTCACCGATACGCTCGGCCTGCGCCGGGTGAAGAAGACCGTCAATTTCGACGCTCCCGACGTCTACCATCTCTATTACGGCGACGAAGTCGGCACGCCGGGTTCGGTGATGACTTACTTCCCGTTCCCGCACATCGCCCGCGGCCGTCCCGGCACCGGGGAAGTCGGCACGACGCTCTTCTCCGTTCCGGAAGGTTCCTTCGGCTACTGGACCGACCGGCTGACCAAGGCCGGCGTCGAGGGCCTCAAGGCCGATAGCGCTTTCGGCGAAAACCGGTTGCATTTCGCAGGTCCCGACGGCGACGGTTTCGCGCTCGTCGAGGTGAAGGACGATCCGCGCGCGCCCTGGACCGGCAACGGTGTCGGCGAGGCGGAAGCGATCCGCGGCTTCCATTCCGCGTCGCTTCGTCTGCGCGACGAAGGCGCCACCGCGGAGCTCCTGAAATACATGGGCTACAGCCAGATCGACGCCAAGGACGGCGTGACCCGCTTCGGCATTCCGGGCGGCAACGGCGCCGATGTCGTCGACATCGAAACCATGCCCAATATCAGCGGCGCGCGGCTTGGCGCCGGCTCGGTCCATCACATCGCCTTTGCGGTCGAGAACCGCGAAAAGCAGCTCGAAGTCCGCAAGGCGCTGATGGACACCGGCTATCAGGTCACGCCGGTGATCGACCGCGACTACTTCTGGGCGATCTACTTCCGGACCCCCGGTGGCGTGCTTTTCGAAGTCGCCACCAACGAGCCCGGCTTCGACCGCGACGAAGACACGGCCCATCTCGGCGAGGCGCTGAAGCTGCCGAAGCAGCACGCGCATCTGAGGGAAGCCCTCGAACAGCACCTTGAACCCATCGAATAACGGTTCGGGCACCAGGAGAATAAGATGAGTTACGACAGCTATGTGCACCGGGCGAGACCCGGTGCGCCCGGGGCGCCGATCCTGTTCGTCTTTCACGGCACCGGCGGCGACGAGAACCAGTTCTTCGATTTCGGCGGCCGGCTGCTGCCGAACGCCACCGTCATCTCGCCGCGCGGCGATGTTTCCGAACATGGCGCGGCGCGCTTCTTCCGGCGCAAGGCGGAAGGCGTCTACGATTGCGACGATCTTGCCCGGGCGACGGAGCGGATGAGCGAATTCGTGGCCGCCAACCGGGACACTCATGAATCCTCGACCGTGCTCGGCCTCGGCTTCTCGAACGGCGCGAACATCCTCGCCAACATCATGATCGAGAAGCCCGGCCTGTTCGAGGCGGGGGTGCTGATGCATCCGCTGATTCCGTTCCAGCCGGAGGATCGCAAGACCGGCGAGCAGGCGCATGTGCTGATCACCGCCGGTCAGCACGATCCGATCTGCCCCGTGCCGCAGACCGCCGCGCTTGCCGACTATTTCAAGCGGCAGGGCGACAGGGTGACGCTCGAATGGCATCTCGGCGGCCATGAGATCCGGCCGAACGAGATCGAAGCGGCCAAGAAATTCTTCGCGCCTTACGGTGCTTGAGGCTTGCCCCTCACTCTAGCCCTCTCCCCGTAGAAACGGGGGGAGGGAATGTGCCAAACGCAATATTCGAAAGCGGAAGAGGCGGCGCAGCATATCCCTTCTCCCCGCAAAGCGGGGAGAAGGTGGCGGCAGCCGGATGAGGGGCAAGTCTGATGACTTCCGGACTTGCGAGGGAAACGGCCATGTCCGATAGTGGCCTGCCGTTTCTCCGGCTGTCCGGGAGGTCTTCCATGAGCAATCATCTGAAATTCTTCATCGATGGCGCCTGGGTGGCGCCCGCGATACCCGTCGCGCTCGACGTGATCGATCCCTCGACGGAAGAGGCCTATACGCAGATCGCGCTCGGATCGAAAGCGGATGTGGACAAGGCGGTCGCCGCCGCCAAGGCCGCATTCCCGGCCTTTTCCCGATGGCCGAAGGCGGAGCGGCTGGCGCTCCTCAAGCGCATCCTTGCCGAATACGAAAAGCGTTACGAGGATATCGCCCAGGCCGTCAGCCGGGAAATGGGCGCGCCGCTCGCTTTTGCCCGCGATGCGCAGGCTGCAGCCGGCCAGGGGCATCTCAAGGCGACGATCGAGGCGCTGGAGAAATACGAATTCACCGAACCACGCGGATCGACGATGATCGTCAAGGAGCCGGTCGGCGTCTGCGCTCTCATCACGCCCTGGAACTGGCCGCTCAACCAGATCACCTGCAAGGTAGGACCGGCGATCGCCGCGGGCTGCACCATGGTCCTGAAACCCTCCGAGATCGCGCCGATTTCCGGCATCATCTTCGCCGAAGTGATGGAAGCGACCGGCACGCCGAAGGGCGTCTTCAATCTCGTCAACGGCACCGGACCGGATGTGGGCCAGGTGATGGCCGGCCATCCGGATGTCGACATGGTCTCCTTCACGGGCTCGACCCGCGCCGGCGTGATCGTCGCGAAGACGGCGGCCGATACCGTGAAGCGCGTGGCGCAGGAGCTCGGCGGCAAGTCGCCCAACATCATCCTGCCCGACGCGGAATTCGAAAAGGCGGTGGCGGACGGCGTCACGGCCTGTTTCGGCAATTCCGGCCAGTCCTGCGATGCGCCGACCCGCATGCTGGTGCCCGCCGGGCGCCATGACCAGGCGCTTCAGGTGGCCAAGGCGGCTGCGGAAAAGCTCAAGACCGGCGATCCGCGCGCCGAAGATACCGATCTCGGCCCGGTCGTCAGCAAGGTGCAGTTCGACAAGATCCAACGGCTGATCGAAGCCGGCATTTCGGAAGGGGCGACGCTCGTCACCGGCGGACCGGGCCGGCCGGAAAACCTCAACCGCGGCTATTACGTGCGCCCGACCGTGTTCGGCCACGTCACCAACGACATGACGATCGCCCGAGAGGAGATTTTCGGCCCGGTGCTTTCGATCCTGCCCTATGACAGCGAGGATCAGGCGATCGAGATCGCCAACGACACGCCTTACGGATTGGCTGCTTACGTGCAGTCCGGCGATATCGATCACGCCCGCAAGGTGGCGTCGCGTCTGCGCGCCGGTTCGGTCTTCGTCAACTATCCCGAATGGGACCTCTTCGCGCCGTTCGGCGGCTACAAGCAGTCCGGCAACGGCCGGGAATATGCCGACTGGGGCATTCACGACTTCCTCGAAGTCAAAGGCATCGTCGGTTACGGCGCCTGACCGGGCGCCTTGCCGAAGCGCCTCTAGGGGCCACCGGTCAGATATGCGGCTCGGAGAAGGCGGTGCAGGCGCCGACATCCTTCCAGACGGGCTGCCTGCCGGCGCGCTTCGCTTTCCTGTCGGCAAAGGCGAGATAGAGATCGAGGCGGCGGTCGCGAATGCCCGGGACGAGACCGGTGAGCGAGAAGGGAAGCGGTGTGAAGGGATTGGCGCGATGATAGGCGTGCAGCTCCACCCGAACCGTATGCCGGTCGCTGACGGCGCGTGAATGGAAGGCGTAGGTATCGGCCACCACCAGCGTATTGGCGCGTACCACCACCTTCTGCGGAGTGAAATCGCCGAGTTCCAGCAGTTCGGCGGGCGTGATGCGGAACGATCCGTCCGCATGATGGGTGCGCTTGTCGACATTGGCCAGCAGGCTCTGCCGGTATTCCCATTCGAGCCGCTTTTCGGTGAGCTTGTGACTGCCGGGCACGAAGACGAAAGGACCGTCGTCCGGGCCGACATCCTGAAGAAACAGCCAGGCCTTGGACGTCGAGTGGAAGGTATCCGCGTGCAGGGCCGTCTGCGGGTCGGCCTGCTTGATCGCCGGTTCGGCAATGACGGTCTGGACGAAATAGATGGGGTCGCCGGCGACGCCGCCCACATAGCGGATCAGGCCGGCGATCGACGGGTCCCGGCTGAAGCGCGCCAGGTCCGGCAGTTTCTCCAGGGCGTTCGGATTGATGGGCGTCATGCGCGTCACCGCCTGTCCCTGACGCATCTCGCGCGCCGGCAGCGGCTCGTTCTCAAGGTAATCGCGGATGCGCTGGAATACGTCCTGGGGCAGGGCGTTCTCGCGGACGACGAAGCCGTCCCGGTCGAAGGCCACCCGTTCCTCCGCGCTCACGGACATGCCGAGGAGGCTGCGACGGTAATCAGCCATGCGGGCGGCGAGCCGGACACGCTCGCGATGCAGGCCGAGTTCGTTGAGGCGGGGATGGCCGAGCAGCGGGTTCTTCCGGAAAGATTTCTCGCTTCCGAGGATGCCGAGAGCGAAAGCGGGATAGCGCCACCAAGCGACAGCACGCGACATGAAGCCTCCCCTCGTCTTGTCCTTACTTCTTTTCCCGGTGAAGCATAATCAGAAACAGGGGCGAGGCAAGGGCCTGGAGATGTGCGGTTCTTCCCCCATGCCTTGAACCCGACGATGAAAGCCGGTTTATTGGTTTGCCGTCAGGTGAGTCCCACGCCAAACGAGAGCTTGCCGCCATGAAGCGCGTTTTCAATCCGCCATCCGTCCGAAAGCCGTTCGGGCAGTACAATCACGGGCTTCTGGTGCCGCCGGGCGCGAGCCTGCTCGTCACCTCCGGCCAGCTCGGCATTTCGTCGGAAGAGAAGATCCCGCCGGACGTGGCAAGCCAGGCGGAACTCTGCTTCAAGGCGATCGGCGCCATCCTGGATGAGGCGGGCATGACCTATGCGGATGTCATCCGCATCTGCGGCTTCGTGACGAGCCGCGAGGATTTTCCGGCCTATATGACGGTGCGCGACCGCTACACCATGGAGCCGAAGCCGGTCTCGACGCTGATCGTCGTCGGCGGATTCACGCGCGCCGAATTCCTGGTCGAGGTGGAAGTGACGGCGGCCAAGGTGCTTTGAGCACGCCGTTCGATATCGTCAGTATCCGCAGTTTCTGAGCTGGGCCTCGTATCTTGCCGCCATGGCGGCGGATTTTTGCGCCGTCTGCCTGACGCCGCTGCCGAACTGGCCGCGCGAATAGCCCGCATGGCCGGAATAGTAGGCGAGGTAGAGATTGTAGCCGTCGGTGAGCGGAATGCCGTTCTTCTGATGGCTGCGATTGTGGTACCAGCCGACGAAATGGATCGCATCGCCGAAATCGCTGCGGCTCGCGCTCCAGCGGCCGGTATCCTTCTTGTAGGTGAGCCACGTGCCGTCGAGCGCCTGGGCATAGCCATAGGCGGAGGAGACGCGGCCCCATGGAATGAAACCGAGGACGTATTTGCGCGGCGGCTTGGCATAGGGCTGGAAGCCGGATTCCACATAGATCGTCGCCATCAGGATCGGCACCGGCACGCCGAACTCCCGTTCGGCGGCTTTCGCTTGGCGTGCCCAGTTGTTGAAAAGCCCGTCCCGTTGCTCGAAGATCGCGCAGGCATTGGTGACCCGGCTGGGCGCGGAGGCGCAGGCGGTCAGCGAAAGGGCCATGAGGGCGATGAAAAACGCAATACGCATCGCAAAATCTCTCAACTTCGAGAGATTAATAACCAGTAAAATTTAAGGAAAAGTTTAGTGGTCGTTGTCAGGGTTGGCATCGGGGTCGATATGAAGGGCAGGGGCCGATGAGAGAGATTTTGACGACGGACCGGCTGGTCTTGCGGGAGCTCACGCGAAACGACGTGCCTGTCCTCCATCGCATCTTCGGCGATCCCGTCAGCATGCGCTACTATCCGCGTGCCAAGAGCTTGGAAGAGACATTCGACTGGTTCGACAAGCTCGCGTTTCAAAGCTATGCCGAGAACGGTTTCGGGCTCTGGGGAATGGTCGAGAAGGCGAGCGGAGAGCTGATCGGCGATTGCGGGATCACCCTTCAGAAAACGCCATCGGGCATGGAGCCGGAGATCGGTTACCACCTGCGGTCGGAATGGCAGGGCAGCGGTTATGCCTTTGAAGCGGCTGCCGCCTGCCGGGACTTCGGTCTCGACAAACTCGGCTTCGGCCGGATCGTCTCGATCGTCAGTCCGGACAATATTCCGTCCCTGCGCGCCGCCGCGCGGGTTCACCAGCGGTGGGAAACCTATCGGACGGTGACGGCGGCCGGGGTAGAGGTGGATCGATTTCTGTTCATTTCGGAAAGAGGATCGACGGAGATCTCAGATGCCGTGAGCCGGATAGCGGCGGTCGAAGATCTGGTAAGACGGTTGAGAGGCGAGACGTTACCGTGAATGCGACCAGTTTGAGCTAGGCAAGGTCATCGAGATCCACCTCAAGCGCCTCCGCGATTCTCTTCATCGCAGAAAGGCTGCCTTCCTTCTTGCCGCTCTCGATTTCGGAAAGATAGGACGCGCTGATCCCGGCCCTTGCGGCGAGATCGCGTGCCGTCATTTCGCGGTATGCACGCCAGATTTTGACAGGATTCCCGCCGGCAATCAGCCGGTTGACGATTTCCGCAGGGACAAGCTCATCGCGGCCGGCTGCAATGTCCGCCTTTATCCTGTCGGCGGACGCAATGTCTGCCTTGTCGACAAGATTTTCGTACTCGGCCAAGGGGAGTACGACGAGCGTTTCTCCGTTGGGTGTGGTGATCGTCTGCATGTTCGGTTCCTATTCGTAGATGCTGCCACGAGGGCCGATCTTGATCACCTCGATGACATTTCCCTGGTCATCCATGATGATGCGCCAATCACCCACCCGCAGGCGAATGTAGGGCGATCCGACCAGCGCCTTGATGTTGTTGGCAAGCGATTTTGAATCACTGGCGTATTGTTCTATCTTCGAAGTGATCCGTTTTGCTTCGGGTGCCGGAAGCTTACGCAAAACTTTCAGGGAGGATTTGCTGTAAGCGATCTTCTTCATGGATCAGAGATAGCAAATAGCGAATTTTTGTCAAGATGAGTTCGCTGATGGCGAGCTTTCTATCTTTTGGGCGCAGCCTTCAAAAGTGAACTAGAGGCCAGTTTAGCCTTCCTTCAAAATCGCTCCATCTCGCGCCTCACCTTCTCCAGGAAGGCGGCACGCGTCTGCGGCGTGCAGTTGTTCATGTCGTAATGGGCGAGAAACCTGACCGCCCGGGCGGGGTTGGTCTGCACCCTGAGCACGCGCTTGGCGAGCTTTCGGGGCGGATCGCCGGCGAGGAATGCCCGCCAGCGGGTGGCGCCGTAGGTGAGCACGACGGCGACCTTCTCGATATGCAGCTTCCGGGTCAGCGTGCCGCCGTTAAGTTCGAAGGTGACACCCGGCAGCCAGACGCGGTCGAAATAGCCCTTCAGCATCGCCGGCCAGCCGAAATTCCAGACCGGCGTGACGATCACCAGGCCTTCCGCCTTCTGCAGCCGGTCGACATAGGGCCTGACCAGTTCCAGATTGTCGGGATAGGTGTGATAGATCATCCGGTCACGACGCGACATGACCGGATCGAATTCTTCCGCATAGAGATTGCAGTCATCCACTTCGTGTCCGGCCTTCTTCAGGCTTTCGCGCGCCTGCGCGTGCAGGGCCGCGCCATAGCTCGATTCGACCGGATGCGAGTGTAGAAGCAGGACCCGCATCAGCCCTCCGCGACGGCCAATCCGGGGAAGAGATAGTTCTTGCCGGCGGAGAAATCGAAGTCAGGGTTCTCCCAGGCGATCATCTTGCCGGGATTGAGGAGGCCCTTGGGGTCGGTCTCCTTCTTGAACGCGAGCTGCACCACGTCGGTCTGCTTCATGCCGCCTTCCTCCAGCGTGTAGCGGTGCGGGTTGAAGATCGGGCAGCCGTTGTCCTGGTGGATCCTGATGATCTCCTCCAGCCGTTCGCGGGTCGTGTAGCGCACCAGCGGCAGGCCGGAGCACTGCATGCGGCCGTCGAACCTGATGAATTCCAGATGGCCCGGCACTTCGTCGCCGAAGAGCTTTACCATCTTCTCGACCTTGGCGACATGGTCGGGTCCCGGATATTGAACCTGCAGATAGGTGAAGCTGGGATCGACTTTCAGGGCGCGCAGCGTCGTGTGGTTCCAGGCGAGCTCATAGGCGTGCGGGATGCCCTTCATGCTCTCCACCTTGTCGGAGCGGAAGAGGATCTCGCCCTTCTGGCGTTCGGCGAAGGCGGTGAAGGCATCGATCGAATGCGGGGCCACCATCAGCACGCAGATCGACTGGCCGCGATGACGGATGAACTGCTTGTGGCGCGGGAAATAATCGTGGGGGATGGGTGCGGCGATCGGGGCGATCTCCTTCACCAGGATACCGTTCTTGTGGGCGATCGCGTCGCCGAAGCGCACCGCGTCCATGAAGTCGTCGTAGCCGACCAGCACGTCCACCCAGTCATAGGCCGGCGCAAGCGGCATCTCCACTTCGACAATGATGCCGTTGGTGCCGTAGGCATGGGTGACCTTCTGCAGGTCCCAGGCGGTGAGCTCCAGCACGCGCGGCTCGGCCTCCATGGTGACGACGCGCAGCCTGAGGATATTGCCGAGATCGCGCAGGCCCCCCCAATGGATCGAGCCGACGCCGCCGGAGCCGCCGGCGACGAAGCCGCCGATCGTCGCCGTCTGGGCGGTCGAGGGGTGGAAGCGCAGCTCCTGGCCGGAATGGGCCCGGGTCTGGCGGTCGAGCTCGGCGATGACGATGCCGGGTTCGGCGACGACGCGGCCGGGATGGATTTCCTTGACCTTGTTCATGTTGATGAGGTTCAGAACGATGCCGCCGGAAAGCGGCATGGCCTGGCCGTAATTGCCGGTGCCGGCGCCGCGCGGGGTTACCGGCACGCCATGCGCGAAGGCGACTTTCAGCGTGCGGATGACCTCTTCCTCGGTTTTCGGCGAGACGACGAGGTCGGCCGTGACATTGTCGAGCTCGGCTTTCAGGATCGGGGAATACCAATAGAAGTCGCGGCTCTTCTGGCGCACCAGCGCCGGGTTGTCCTCCACCGCGATGCCTTCGAGTTCCTGTTTGATCTTCGCATAATCCGGCATTGTCACTTCATCCTCCAGACCTTGCGCCTGTCCGAAAACGGCTTCCGCTTTTCGGGCGCAGGGTCATTTCTCCATTAGCGGGTCAAGGTCACGGTAATCCGGCAGGCGACGGTCGATGCCCATGCCATTCCGCATCACGATGCGGTCGGCCTGCGGACGGGAAAGGAATTCGCTCCAGCGGCGCGCGCTGAAGAGGACGAGATCGGCGGGAGCACCTTCGGCGATGACGCCGATCTCCGGGCGCCCGAGGATTTCGGCGGGTGTCGACGTCACGACACGCGCCGAGGTGTCGAGCGGGTGATCGAGATGCAGGATGCGCACCGCCTCGCGGAAGACTTCGACCGGGTCCATGTCGCCATAGGCGTAGAACGGATCGCGGGTGTTGTCGGAAGCGACGGCCGTCTTGACGCCCGCGGCGGTCAGTTCGTGGAACAGCGTGACGCCGCGCCAGCGGGGTGTCGCACCGGCATGACGGTCCTGCAGGTACATGTTGCACATGGGCAGCGACACGACCGAGATGCCGGCTTCGGCGACCTTGCCGATGACGCGCCTGGCGGTCTCTTCGTCCTGCCTTGCGAGCGAGCAGCAATGGCCGACGGTGACCGATCCCTCAAAGCGGTTGCGGAGTTTCGCTTCGGCGATGGCTTCCAGCGTCAGGACCTGCCGGTCTTCCGTTTCGTCCGCGTGCAGATCGATATCGAGACCGTTGTCCGCGGCGGCGCGGAACAGCGTATCGAGAATGCGTTCGAAATCGGGAAGGATGCGCGTGGCGCCGCCCAGCAAGCCTCCGTAACGTTTCGTCGTCGCGACGATGCCGTCGAAAATCGCCGGCTCAAGAACGCATTCGAGGGGCAGTAGCGCGACCGCCTGAAGCGCGATCCTGTCCTTCCATTCCTCGCGCAGTTCCGCAAACAGCGGGAAGGAAATGTCCGGTTGCGGGGGGATGGAGTCCAGGTGCGTGCGGATCAGCCTGGTGCCGTGCGCATAGGCGCTTTTCAGCGAGAATTCGAAGCGGGCGCGGATGTCCTCCGCCGACCAGTTGGCGATGCGGTCGGCCCGGACATTTTCCAGCGCGCCCATGAAGGTTCCGTCGGGGTTTGGGCGGCGATCCCAGAAATGCGCCTTGTCGAGATGCGTGTGCATGTCGACGAAACAGGGCCACGCCATGCCGCCGCGCATATCGGCCTTGACGATGTCAGCGGGTGCGGAGCCGGCCGGCAGGATCCTTTCGATCCTGCCGTCGGCGATGACGATATCCGCCTGGATCAGGCCTTCGCGGGCAAGCCCGGAAAAGTCCTTTACGAGGACGGCCGGCAATGTCGCGTCGGTCAGCGCGAAGCGGCGGGCATCGGGAAGCGTCATGAATTCGCCGGCCATCAGTTTTCCCTCTTGAGGCTGCTTTCATGCCAGCGGTGCAGCGATATCCAGGCGATGAACGAGGTAATCATGAAGATCACCACGCCGAGCACGGAGAGCAGGATGAGTGCGGCGAAGAGCCGCGGGATGTTGAGGCGGTACTGGGATTCCAGCAGCCGGAAGGCGAGGCCGGAGCCGGCACCCGCGGAGCCTGCCGCAAATTCCGCCACCACCGCGGCGATGAGCGCCAGGCCGCCGCCGATCCGCAGACCCGTCATGAAATAGGGAAGCGAGGAGGGGAGCTTGAGGTAAAGCAGCATCTGCCAGCGCGAGGCCCCGTAGAGATCGAAGAGGTTCAGGAGATTGTGGTCGACGCTCTTCAGGCCCTGCACCATGTTCGACAGGATGGGGAAGAAGGCGACGAGGAAGGCGCAGATCAGCAGCGCGACCTGCGTCGTCGGGGCGTAGATGAGGATCAGCGGCGCGATCGCCACGATCGGCGTCACCTGCAATATGACGGTGATCGGGTAGAAGGCGGTCTCGATCCATTTCGACTGAACGAGGAAGATGGCGATGCCGACGCCGCCGATCAGGGCGAGCGCCAACGCCTGCATGGTGATCTGCGTCGTGACCCAGAGCGCCGGCCAGAGCGTGCCCCAGTCGTTGTAGAGCGAATTGGCGACAGCCAGCGGTCCCGGCAGGATGTATTGCGGGATGCCGTTGACGGTGATGATCGCCTGCCAGAGCAGGATCAGCGAGATCACCACGCCGACCGGAATCAAGGTGCGCAGGAGCCTGTCGCGATTGCGGCCGAAGAAGCCGGGTTTCGACGGCGCAAGGGGCGGATTG
>Ga0065721_10000112_pt1 | contig 14242 bp, 15 predicted proteins | sample Mesricmetagenome_FD_59108 | JGI IMG/M metagenome (GOLD analysis project Ga0065721, IMG submission 59108) | Mesophilic microbial community from rice straw/compost enrichment Sample: eDNA_1 v2 (version 2) | ecosystem: Engineered > Solid waste > Grass > Composting > Bioreactor | place: USA: Davis... | reverse complement strand
AACACATTAGTTTCGGCTAATGGAAGATAGAGGGCCCGTTCGTCTATCGGTTAGGACCTCAGATTTTCATTCTGGTAAGAGGGGTTCGATTCCCCTACGGGCTACAAACCACTGTTTTTCAGTGGTTTTTTGTTTGCACTCAATTGTCGATAAATATATAATTTGNAACCGGGGTCCGCTGAAATTCAGCGGACCCCGGTTTTAGAATAATAGATTACAATAAGCAGGATGTCTCCTATTTTTTTCTTAAAGCCTCTTCATATCTTTTGCTTACTTCATTCCAGTTCAGTACATCCCAGATCGCAGCAAGATAATCTGCTCTTTTATTCTGATATTTCAGATAATAAGCGTGCTCCCAAACATCAATTCCTAAAATGGGCACTCCTTTTTCTTCTACCACATCCATTAATGGGTTATCCTGATTGGGCGTAGATGACACAAAGAGTTTTCCACTTTTATCCACCGAAAGCCATACCCATCCGGAACCAAAACGGTCAGCACCTGCCTTACTCATTTTAGCCTTAAATTCATCCATACTTCCAAATGTTGTATCAATCGCTTCTGAAAGCTTATCGGAAGGCTGGGTATTCTTTTCAGGAGTAAGGATCGTCCAGAAAAGCTCATGGTTATAATGTCCGCCCGCATTATTTCTGATCGCCGGACTTAATTTTGACACATGAGAAAGCATTTGGGTAATACTCTCCTTTTCCTGTGCTGTTCCTGCAATCGCCTTATTTAAATTAGCAGTATAAGCTGCTCCATGCTTCGAATAATGAATTTCCATTGTCATTCCATCTATGGAACCCTCCAAAGCATCATAAGCATAAGGTAATGGCGTTTGCTTAAACTGTGCAAAAGTAAATTGTGCCATACATACTGCGCTTAAAGCCGCAACTTTCAAAATCTTCATACAATTTTATTTTATGATTTAACAATATTAATTTAATAGTTTTCTGATATCTTCGATCAGAATCTCCCGGTCGGGATGATATTTCCCAGTCAGTTTGGGAGTTTTTCCTTCCGGGTCTTCATAATTCAGTCCGGAATAGTATAAGATCGGCATATTGTCTTTGTTGTATCTGCAACGGATATTCCCGTCTTTATCTACAAGGGCAATCATTCCGCTGTGATTCAGATTTTCACCTTTATCAGCTTCATCTCCCACGTAAATATTGAACTGATCTGCAAGATTTCCGATATACGTTCTGTCTCCTGTAAGAAAATGCCAGTTGGATTGAGCACCGATCCTTTCAGCATGTTTCCGTAATACTTCAGGAGTGTCATTCTCCGGATCGATACTGATGGAAATGATCCCGAAATCAGGGTGACTGATCTCGTTCTCAACGGCCTTCATATTAGTATTCATAACTGGACATATCGTAGGACATTGACTGAAGAAAAACTCAACCAGATAAACCTTTCCAAGCATGTCTTTATTGGTTATCTTCTTGTTATGCTGATCGGTAAGCTCAAAATCGGGAACTTTCATTACGGTATAAAGGCTGTTTCCCAAATACTTCATTCCAAAGCCAATTCCAAAGAAAAGAAGCGCAATAATCACGATCGGGATGATCAACTTGCTTTTCGCCCGAGTTGTATTATTTTTTGGCATATTTCTCAGGATTTTTCATGAATTCATCCTTACAGTATGCACTGCAAAAGCCAAATGTTTTTCCTTTATATACAGCCGTTTCTTTTAAATGATCAGCTGTTTTCATGTGACATATCGGATCTTCTGCGTTTACTACTTTTACATTTTTCTGACTCACTTTAGNAGAAGTCATGTTTTTNTTATGTTTNACCTTAGGGGTTTCCTGTGCGCAAGATAATAGTGATACGGATAATAAAGCCGTAAAAATAACTTTAGNTTTCATAGAATGAAAATTTTAATTAAATAATAAAAATGAATGTGTATTTCTGANCTTATGATCAAAAAATTATCGCCNAANANGCTAANATCAAACCAGAGGTGGATGAAATATNCTGGAANTGTATTCTGACGTATGGAAATTAAAATANTTCGAAACTAAAAGTTTTCTGTATATATTCTGAATTTTCTTCAGGAGATGTAATGATATCACATGAAATAAAAACATCAAGACCACCTATCTTAATAACCTGAGTGGAATTGGATTGCTTCTCTGTCTTCGCAAGTTCCTTTTCAACATAGCATTTTCCTTTACAGGTAGATTGAGGTTGTGTTCTGTTTTCGCAAAGGTTTTTGACTATATATTCGTAATTAACGGCATAATTCACCAATGGCAATACAGGCCGTACTGCAATCATAAAAATGATGAATATGGAAATGAAAAACTTCAAGTGTTAATTCTATACTACAAATATAGTGTTCAATACCATTTCATCACTCAACTATGATGAAATTCATGGATGATTTTAATCTTGTTTTAAAATTTCATTCTCTGAATTCTCACGGCATTTAAAATAGCTAACAAAGCTACACCCACATCTGCAAAAACCGCTTCCCACATCGTAGCCAACCCTCCTGCTCCTAAAAGCAGCACAACAGCTTTCACGCCAAATGCAAGAATAATATTCTGCCAAACGATGTTTTTCGTCTGCTTCCCGATATTGATCGCCATGGGGATTTTGCTTGGTTTATCATCCTGAATCACCACATCGGCTGTTTCAATAGTTGCATCACTTCCTAAACCTCCCATTGCGATTCCTACATCACTTAATGCAACCACCGGAGCATCATTCACGCCATCACCCACAAAGGCAACACTTTGATTTCTAGCTTTAATTTCTTTTACCTTATTTACTTTATCTTCGGGAAGCAGGTCTCCATAAGCATTTTCAATTCCTAGTGTATCGGCTATGTATTTTACCACGGAAGGTTTATCTCCGCTCAACATTGTCGCTTTTCACATGTAATGCTTTCAATTTCATTAATGGCTTTCTGAGCATCTTCTTTAATGGAATCTGCAATCGTGAGATAACCTGCGAATTTTTTATCATAAGCTACAGCAATCAATGTAAATACCGTATTCTCAGGTTTAACATCATATTTAATATTGAATTGATCCAATAATTTTAAAGTTACCGACCAATAATTCTTTTCCGTTAACAGCTGCTCTTAATCCATACCCTGCAATTTCTTCTACATTATCAAAAACTATGGAATGATCTGCTTCGCCCACATAATGATGAATTGCTGTTGCCACAGGATGGGTACTTTTATTTTCCAGGGCATTGACAAGCCTTAATATTTCATTTTTATCAAAANCCTCTTCAAAATACGTTTCCTGAACCTGAAAAACACCTTCTGTCATTGTTCCGGTTTTATCCATTACGACATTTTGAACATTGGCTAAAACATCCAGAAAATTACTTCCTTTAAACAGAATTCCATTACGGCTTCCTGCCCCAATTCCACCAAAATATCCCAACGGAATAGAAATAACTAAAGCACAAGGACATGAGATCACCAGAAAGATCAAAGCCCGATACAGCCAGTCTCTGAATTGATAATCTTCTACAAAAAAGTAATGGCAGAAAGGTTATCCCAATAGATAAGAATACTACGATCGGGGTATACACTTTTGCAAATTTCCTGATGAAGAGTTCAGTAGGTGCTTTCTGAGCCGTTGCATTCTGAACCAATTCCAGAATTTTACTCAGCTTACTGTCTTTATAAGCTGTGGTAACTTTCACCTGAGAAACGGTATTCAGATTGATCATTCCTGCTAAAACAATCTCTCCTTTTTTCTTTGTATCCGGTTTNCTTTCTCCGGTAAGCGCTGCAGTGTTGAATGAGNCTGTTTCAGATAACAACTCCCCGTCCAATCCCANCTTTTCACCTGATTTTAACTGAATGATCTCACCGATGTTTACTGTTTCTGCTTTTACCGTTTGTGGTTTTCCGTCTTTTATGATGGTAACTTCATCGGGACGCTGATCCAGCAATGCTTTAATATTACTTTTTGCCCGGGTGACTGCCATTGACTGAAACACTTCTCCCACCGAGTAAAAAAGCATTACCGCAACTCCTTCCGGATACTCTCCTATCGTAAATGCTCCTACAGTTGCAATTCCCATTAGGAAAAATTCAGAAAATACATCTCCATGAATGATGCTTTGGAAGGCTTCTTTCAGAACGGGAAATCCTACCGGAATATAAGATATCAAATACCAGATCAATCGTATTTCACCGGAAAACCAATCCGTTTGTATATAATGATCTAATACAATCCCTATCAATAATAACACAAAAGAAATGATCGCGGGAAGAAACATCTGCCATACAGATTTTTCTCCCACTTCATGAGAATGGTTGTGACCGTGGTGGTTTTCCTCACTGTGTTGATGCTCTTGTTGACGTTTTGTACTGCAACATTCTTCCATAATTGATTTTTTTTTATCAAAGGTAGCCCNATCGCTCATGCAACACTATTGCAAACTTTCAAGGCAGTTCTCACAAATTCCTTTCGCAAAAAGCCTGATCTCATCAATTCTGAAATTCGACTGAATATTTGCAGGAAACGAGATATCTTCTTTGCAGGTTGTCTGTTTACAGATCTTACAATAGAAATGCAAATGCCTGTCTTTATGGGTTTGTTCGTCACAGCCGTCATGACATAGCATATATTTGGTGGTGGTATTTTCCTGAATACTGTGAACAATTCCTTTTTCTTCAAAGGTTTTTAGGGTTCTGTAAATGGTGGTTCTGTCTGCGTTATCAAAATAATTTTCAATTTCAGATAATGACAGCGCTGCTTCCTGGGAACTCAGAAAATCATACACCAAAATCCTCATGCTGGTTGGCTTGGTGTTTTTGTCGATCAGTTTATTTTCGATTTCCTTTTTCATGAATCTTTTAATGAGCTGCGAACAACTCTTATCCTATCAAAGTTAGGGGTTTTAAATGAATTGGAGGAGTCAAGTGTCTTGTTCATTATATTAACTTGGAATTAATAGAATGTTTCTCAAGTAAATTTGATTAAATTTGATTAAATTTTTTTCAATGAGAATTCTTATTATCAATGGCCCAAATCTCAATTTACTGGGCACACGGGAACCTGAAATCTATGGAACGACTTCTATGGAAANNTATCTTGAGAAGTTGAGATCCGAGTTTCCNTCTCATGANCTAAAATATTATCAATCCAATATTGAAGGCGAGATCATTGNCAGGCTTCAAACTGATGATTTTGATGCTGTGATCATTAATCCGGGAGCTTATACTCATTATTCTTATGCTATTGCAGATTGTTTAAAGAATATTCAAAAGCCTAAAATTGAGGTACACATCAGTAATATCTATAAAAGAGAGGAATTCCGTCAGAAGTCTGTGACTGCAGCTTGTACANACGGAGTNCTATCCGGTTTNGGAATGCAGGGNTANCAATTGGCAATATTAAGCNTGGAATTTTAATGAATCAGTAAAATAAAAAAAGCCTCTTACGAGGCTTTTTACTATTTAGAAATTGTTTGTTCTTGTAATTGAGGTCCTGAAGCCACCAATTTTTTACCTTCTTCNGTATTGCAATACTGTTCGAAGTTTTTGATATATCTTGAAGCCAAATCTTTAGCTTTTTCTTCCCACTCAGAAGCATTGCTGTATGTATCTCTAGGGTCAAGNATACCTTCAGAAACGTTTGGTAATGCAGTAGGAATTTCAAGATTCATGATCGGAATTCTTGTTTTTGGAGCATCCTCGATAGAACCGTCGATGATCGCATCAATAATNGCTCTNGTATCTTTNAAAGAAATTCTCTTACCTGTTCCGTTCCAACCTGTGTTTACTAAATAAGCTTTAGCACCGTGTTCCTTCATTTTTCCGATCAATGTTTTAGAATACATTGTTGGGTGTAATGTAAGGAAAGCCTCGCCGAATGCCGGAGAGAAAGACGGTTGAGGTTCAGTAATTCCTCTTTCTGTACCTGCTAATTTAGAAGTATATCCGCAAAGGAAGTGATATTGAGCCTGGTTTTCATCTAGAACAGAAACCGGAGGCAATACCCCAAATGCATCTGCAGAAAGATATACGATCTTTTTAGCGTGTCCAGCTTTAGAAGGAAGAACAATTTTATTGATATGATAAATCGGGTAAGAAACTCTAGTATTTTCAGTGATTGAACCGTCTTTATAATCAGCAACACCATTATTTACCACTACGTTCTCAAGAAGTGCGTCTCTCTTGATCGCTCTGTAGATATCCGGTTCTTTTTCTTCAGAAAGATCGATCACTTTAGCATAACATCCACCTTCATAGTTAAAAACTCCGTTGTTATCCCAACCGTGCTCGTCATCACCGATAAGGTATCTTTTAGGATCTGCAGATAAAGTAGTTTTACCTGTTCCTGAAAGACCGAAGAATAACGCTACATCTCCTTCTTCTCCTACGTTTGCAGAACAGTGCATAGAAGCCATTCCTTTTAAAGGCAGGTAATAGTTCATCATAGCGAACATCCCTTTCTTCATTTCTCCTCCGTACCAAGTACCTCCAATGATCTGCATTTTCTCAGTAAGGTCGAACATGATGAAGTTCTCAGAATTCAATCCTTGTGCTTCCCAGTTAGGGTTCGTTGTTTTAGAACCATTGATAACCGTGAAATCCGGCTCTCCAAAGTTTTCCAACTCATAGTGAGACGGACGAATGAACATATTAGTAACGAAGTGAGCCTGCCAAGCTACTTCCATGATGAATCTTACTTTAAGTCTTGTATCCACGTTTGTTCCACAAAACGCATCAACTACATAAATCTTCTTTGAAGTTGAAAGTTGATCCAATACAAGTCCTTTACAAGACTGGAAAATTTCAGGAGTGGTAGGTAAGTTTACTTTTCCGTCCCAAAAAATTGTATCTCTTGTAACATCATCCTGAACAATATATCTATCTTTAGGAGAACGACCTGTGAAGATTCCTGTTTTTACTGATACTGCACCAGATTCTGTAAGCTCAGCTTTCTCAAAGCCTTGATTTTCAGAAGACATTTCAGCCTGAAATAATTCTTCATAGGAAGGATTATAAATTACTTCATAGTCTCCTTTAATCCCTAATTTTTGTAAATCCTGGATGATTTTAGCGTTTTTCATTTTACTTATATTTTCTATTTCTTTTTAAAGTTCAACAAAATTAATATTAATTAATTGTTAAAGGTGGTTAAATATACTGATATAAGTCAGAATTGCAAAGAAAAAAACAGAGATATAACAAATTGATTACAAATCAATTACACCGGACCATTCAAAAACAGTAGTAAAACCTTTTCCCAAAAAATAGTCCTTAAAGCCTTCAAATTTGGAACTCATCACAAAATCACCTCCCCAAGCTCCCAAGCTTTTAACAAAAGAAGGGCAATCATCAAACAAACGTTGCTTTACTGTTGGAATTTCAAGAAAATCGGATATTTTTTGCTCATGAACAAGCATTAACTGTGAAAACATTTCCAATTCATTAGATAATAAAATGTTTTTTGTAAGATTTGAAAATTCATCAATGAGCTCCTGAGATTTATTTTTAGACTTGTATAAATTAATACCTTCTCTGCTATCCTGTTTTTGATTCAGGTGAATAAAAATCAGTTCATTTTTAAAAGAAGGATTAAAGTCTACCTTTTCATATTGTATCTCCGGTTTATTTCGGAAAAGGACGGCAGATTTCTCTCTTGCAACAGCAATATCATAACCGCTACCTCCTAAACTGATTGAATTGAGATGAAAAGGATCTATTTCTGCCCATTCTGCTAGATTATTCATCAGAGTAGAACTGCTTCCAAAGCCAAAATCTGCAGGAAACTGAAGGTTGGTCGTTAGGTAATAAGAGTTGGTATGCCGGAATTTAATTTCAGAAAGCTGCTGAACATTCTTCAAAGTCTTTAAGATAAATTGAGCGCTTGAAGGAATATTGGTCTCTACAACCTGCCATGTTTTATAATCAATGACAGTTTCCAGCCACAATTTGTTTTGATGAAGGGCTTTCCAAAAGATCAAAGATTGTCCATCATCTTTTTCTTCAAAAAAAAACTCTTGTCCCAGCTTTGTAGGTACAGCCAGGACAAGAGCTCCATCTATTGCGAAATATTCGGAAGTAAGCATCAGCTTTCCTGGTGAAAATATCCCGCCCATAATGTTTTATTAGATTGCAGAAGCAACTTCTGCAGAGGCATCAATTTTTCTGATCAATCCCTGAAGTGTTTTTCCCGGACCTACTTCTACAAAGTTGATCGCTCCGTCTTTGATCATATTCTGAACAGACTGGGTCCATTTTACCGGTCCCGTAAGTTGTGCGATCAAATTTTGTTTTATTTCATCCGGATTGGTTACTGCCGTAGTAGTAATATTCTGATAAACAGGAATTGTAGCTTTTCTGAATTTTGTATTTTCAATAGCTGCTGCTAATTTTTCCTGCGCCGGCTGCATCAGCGGAGAGTGAAATGCTCCGTTCACAGGTAACAACAATGCTCTTTTTGCTCCTGCTTCTTTCATTTTAATGCAAGCTTCTTCTACAGCTGCCGTTTCTCCGGNAATTACCAATTGTCCTGGGCAATTGTAATTGGCAGGAACAACAATTCCATTTATAGTTGAGCATATTTCTTCAACTTTAGCGTCTTCCAAACCTAAGATAGCCGCCATAGAACTTGGATTGGCATCACATGCTTCCTGCATTGCTTTTGCTCTTTCCGCTACCAGTTTAAGACCGTCATCGAATGATAAAACACCATTGGCAACCAATGCTGAAAATTCTCCTAAAGAGTGTCCTGCAACCATTTCGGCTCCAAGACCGTTCACTGCCTTAAGTGCAGCTACTGAATGTATAAAAATTGAAGGCTGGGTAACCTCAGTTTTTTTAAGATCTTCATCTGTTCCGTTGAACATAATGGATAGAATGTCAAATCCTAAAATTTCATTGGCAGATTCCATCAAATCTTTTATGTCTTTTCTAGAATCATATAATTCTTTCCCCATCCCGACGAATTGAGAACCCTGCCCAGGAAATACAAGTGCTTTCATGTATTAATTTAAAATATTATGCAAATATAAGTATAATGTTGAAAATATTATTAGCGTTGAATGTTTAAGGGACTAATCTAATTACGCGGTACCCTGTATTCACATAGGCTCCATTGGCTTTAGATTTTACAAACTCAAATTTTGTAGCCAGCTGAGTCTGTACTTTATTTATCTGCTTAAAGATTTCTCCTTTTTTATTTTCTCTGGTCAACATATCGTTTACTACATCAAATCCTATAATGGCATATTTAGGAGGTGTTTTGCAGTATTTGTTTTTGTATGCGGCTAAAATTTCTTTTTCAAAGCTTCCTTCTGTATTGATCTTTCTGTCCATCAGGTAAACTAAATGCGCCTGACTCAGCTCATCCACTTTTTTCTCAAAACTTGGAACGTAATACATACTGAATGCTTTAATTCCCTCTACTTCTTTTGATAAAGCAATGATTTTATTGGAGAAAGCTTCACCTACATTGTCATTATCACTTGCAAGAATAGCGATTACCGGAGCTGCCTGTCCTGTCATCATATTTTGATCCAGCTGAATATCAGAAGCTGAATTTACAATAACGATATTTGGGTTTCTAACGGCTTTTTCAAGACCTGCCTTTATGTAATTGGCATTGTCTTTTTTACTCCCGGCAACAACATAAATCTTCTGATTGGAAAATACGGCTTTTACTTCATCTACTATTTTATCGGCATATGTATTTTCATTGGTCTCAACAATGATAAGGTTGCTGTATCCGTACAATTCAGGAGAATTGGCAAACGGAGCAACAACAGGAATCTTTTGACTTTTCGTGAAATCCAACACATCTATGATATTGGATTTAAAGAAAGGCCCAATGATCAGGTCTGTATTATTAGGATTTATTTGGGTTAAAGAGTTTTTAAATGTAGCCTCATTCCCTGAATCCACGATTTTGATATCTAGTTTTTGTCCATTTTTGGCATTTCTTTCTATGGCGAGTTTAGCACCGGTAAGAAAGTCCATTGCTACAGTTCTGTACTGTGTTTCATTGGTGCTATACCCGAAAGGCAGCATTAATACCACACTTAAAGCATCTCCACTTTTCTTTACATAAGCCGGATCCAGCTTTTTAATTTTTAAAACCATTCCGGTTTTTAATCCGCTGGCTAATTCCGGGTTGAGAGCGATAAGTTCATCTATGGTAATTCCGAATTTATTAACAATAGAGAATACAGTATCTCCCTGCTGAACGGTGTACGTTACATATTCTTCTGTAGAGTTATTTTCTGTCTGGGAAGATGCTTTGGAAGAATTATCGTTTCCAGAATCAACTGTTGCTTTTGAATTTACCTGTTCAGAAGTATTGTTANCTGATTTTTTAATTTTAATTGCTTCTCCCGGTTTTAATCCTTTTTCTTCTAATCCGGGATTAAGAGCGAAAAGCTCCTGCTGACTGATACCAAATTGTTTGGAGATTCGGTAATAATTATCTTTTGACTGAATGATGTAGGTTTCTGTATCAGGTGATGCTGTAGTAACAGTATTCTCCGAAGGTTTGGTTGCCGCTAATTGCTGATTTCCTCCATACTTTTTAATATTTTCAAGAGGAAGGCTGATCTCATCTCCGATCTTCATGTGGGAATCCAGATCCGGATTCAGTTTTCTTAGATCAGTTTCCGAAATGTGATACTGCTTTGTGATCCCATAAATGGTCTGCTTCGGCTGTAAAACAATTTTTCCAAGTGCCGCTCCCGTTGAAACAGGTTTTGCAACTGATGTGTTTTTTTTATCTGATTTAACGGTAAGTATATCGCCAATGGCTAATTTACCGTCTTTAAACTTTGGATTCAGTTTTAGCAATTCATCCACAGTCATGCCATATCTTTTAGCGATATTGTAAGGGGTATCCCCTTTTACAACAGTGTGAGATTTTTGAGCAGACACGCCCAAAACGATACATAGACTGGATAAAATAAAAAACCTTTTTATCATGTTCGATAATTATAATTACAAAAATACTTCTTTAAAATTAAATGGCAACAATAATTAATTTTGATTCTTGAACCACCATTTCTTCTAAACAAGTTTCAAGCCATGAATATCCATGATCTGCAAAAAATACACTGAAATTGTAAATTCTCTCCTGCCATGTTCCGGAAGGGTGAACATCAAGAAATAGATTCTCCAGTCTCTCCAGCAATTCACTTTGTTTTATTTTTTCTGCATGGAGAAGACGTTTTTTTAGTCTTTTGAAAGATCTAAGTTGTCTCACTTCTTCCGCTTTCACCATATTTCCGAAAGATTTTTCAGTGGTTTCTGCCATGGTTTTTAATTCCGAAAAATTATTGATCAACAAGCTTTCTTTTTCTTCCAGCATGATTTGAATCGCGTTATCCTTGATAATTTTGCTGTTGGTAATCGCTGTAAAATTCTGAAAGAAATCTTCAACTTTTAAATCCAGCTTTTCCGCTTTCTTCAATGTCTTTTCCTTTAGAAATAACATCGAGTTTCTCGGTATGAGAACAGGAAAAGGAATATCAACGGAAGTAAAGTAATCTTTCAGTTCCAGCCAATACATAATTTCCGCATTTCCTCCTATATAAGCTATATTCGGTAATATTTTTTCCTGATAAACAGGTCGCATTAATGCATTGGGACTGAATTTTTCAGGGTGATTCTCCAGTTCGCTGAGAATTTCTTCTTGTGAGAATTGTCTATTTTTATCGACTATATGATATTTCTGACCGTCAAAATCAATTCTATCTCTTGTTTCTGAAAGATAAAATAAATTGATCTCTCTTGGGTTTACCTGAACTTTTCCATATTTACCTGTAAGAAAGTCTACTTTATCTTTTGAATTCTTATATAATCCGGAATGAAGAAGTTCGTCTTTAAATACATTTTTGATCTCTTCTTTTAATTCTTTGGAATCTCCATCAACTATCAATAATCCCAATTCAGAAAACAGCCTGTTCACCAGAATACGGATCGCTTCTGTAAGTGTATTTCCGATTTTGTATGCTTCTTTCAGCATCAAAATTAATTCTGTCCCGAAAACAAAATCTTTAAATTCTTTTTCAAATTCAGAAATAAAGAAAGTATCACTGAATTTTATTTGTCCAACAGATCCTCCAGATTTTTCATTGATCTCATAATAACTATTTTCTGTTTTGAAATGATTGATCTCTGCAAAATCATGATCTTCCGAAGCCATCCAATAGATGGGAACAAAATTGAAATCGGGGAAGTTTTCTTTTAANTAGGTACAGGTTTTAATGGTCTGTAAGATCTTATACATAAAGAAAACAGGACCGGAAAACAAGTTCAGCTGATGTCCAGTAGTAATCGTAAATGTATTGGATTGTTGTAAGCACTCTAGATTCTCTTTCTGTTTTGAAGAAAGNGTAAGATGGGAAAGCTGCTCTCCAAGTACTGTATATAAAGTATTTCTTTGATCTGAAGTAAAAGAATTCTGTTTTAAATGGATCTGCTTTCTGAAATTATCCAAACTAAAGGTATTTTCTTCAAAACCTTCAATTTTATGATTCAAAAAATCCTTGATAAGCTGCGGAATGCTTTCTATATCATTAAATGATATTTTATTAATCGTTCTCAACGTTAATTTTTTCTTTTAGTTGAACAAATACCAAACAATCCCAATATTCAATCTGAAATCATACACCGGATAATGNGGGAATGCATAGGCTTTATTATGNGAAAGAACCGTTCCTATTTGCTGACCTTCTATGAAGAAAAACATTTTTTTAACTTTCATATTAAAGTAAAGATCTGCGATCGGCTGTCCCCCGATTGAAAATGAATTGGCATTCGGTAAAATATACTCGTTAAGCACCGGAAAATAATCTCTTGAGGCAAATTTTGAGAAATAATATACTTTTATACCTGCCTGAATTTCCGCGGCCTTTTTAAATGCTTGTGTTTGGTAGAAGAAGTTTGCTCTTCCTATAAAATCCGGCATAGGATAGAGTTCTTTATTCGTTAATGCATTCTGGAACTGGACTCTTGTATTCAAATGGAAATTCCCGTAACTGAAAGTAGCATCGCCTCCAATCTGAGAAATGTTCAATGGACTTTCACTTTGATTCGGCATCGCGTTACTGTCAAAGTACGTATAATTCTCAATCCTGAAATAATTTACAAATAATTCTGTCCTGAACCATTTCAGATTAATATTTCCGCCAATTTCCATAATAGACTGGTTTTTGGCATCCTGAAGATAATAATTGAAATGCTTGTAAACGGAAGTATTCAAAAGATAATTAAAGGTAGGGTAAACACTTTGGAAATTAACCTTTGCATTTACAAAATAGTCTTTAACCGGTTCGAATTTTAAATTGTTCGTGGTCTTCAAATAATTTCCAAACTCACTGCCATTAGAAAATTCCAGGAATGAATTGACCTGAACTTTATCCCAAAGTTTGATCTGCAAATTACCTACAGCTCCCAATCGGTTCTCTTTAATTTCTGTAGGCCAAGCTATATCATTGACTATAATACCGTCACTAACTCCAAATTTCAGTATTTGATAACGAACTCCTGCATCAAGCTTAAATTTTTCATTATCTAAAACCAGACTTACCGTATTGCTTAAATTATCCGAATACTTCTTTGTAGAAAGTGGAAATCCATTGATCAAATCATCATTATTAGAATACCAATATGACTCTACACCATCCTGATGATAAAAGTATTTATTCCCTTGATGAAAAATGGTATGCCTTATCCTGAACGGGAATTTTTCAGAATTAAAAGGCGTAAACTGATGGCTTAAAAAATACCTTCTGTAAGAGAACTGTGAACTGGTTCCTGCTAAGTTAACCTGAGCATTTTGTCTGTTTTTGAAATCACTATCACCACTTTGGAAAAGATCATCTTCAATGATTCCACCATTTTCCTGATTGTTTACATTCTGATGCAGATAATGGGTAAAGATCTCATAGTTCCCTTTTTTAGTGATATAGTGTCCTGAAAACAAAGTATTATTATTAGCTGCCAATGAATTTCTGTAAAGCCCCTGTGACCTCAATCCCATATATTCCAACGCAAAATTGAATCTCTTTCCGATATTTTGAGTATATAATGATTTCAGAGCAGCCCCATTCTTCATAGAATTATGATAAATGAATGTTGCAGTAGGAGTTTTTACATCATAGTAAAGAACATCATTGATGCCTAAAATCCCATAAGATTTGTTGGCAGGAAGTAAGGCTAAATTTTGTTCAGTATTGACTTCATAAGACAAGGGATTAAACCCTGAACCTATATTCGCAAACT
>Ga0065721_10005577_pt1 | contig 14247 bp, 13 predicted proteins | sample Mesricmetagenome_FD_59108 | JGI IMG/M metagenome (GOLD analysis project Ga0065721, IMG submission 59108) | Mesophilic microbial community from rice straw/compost enrichment Sample: eDNA_1 v2 (version 2) | ecosystem: Engineered > Solid waste > Grass > Composting > Bioreactor | place: USA: Davis... | reverse complement strand
AACTGATGGCGCGCCGTCTGCCCGTTGGAGCCCTGCCATGGCGCCGCTGATCCTCAACAGCCTCGAGAAGCGCTTTGCCAATGCTGCCCCGGCGGTGCGGGATCTTTCGCTGACCGTACAGCAGGGCCGCTTCCTGGCATTGCTGGGGCCTTCCGGCTGCGGCAAGACGACGGTGCTGCGGATGATCGCCGGCTTCGAGCAGCCGACCGATGGTTCCATCCTGCTTGGCGAGCGTCTGCTTGCCGACGCCGCAACCATGCTGCCGCCCGAGCGACGCAACATGGCCATGGTGTTCCAATCCTATGCTCTCTGGCCGCACATGACGGTCGCGGAGAATGTCGGCTATCCGCTGAAGGTGAGGCGCGCGGCGAAGGAAAGGGCGCGGCAAAAGGTGCGTGAGGCGCTGTCGGCAGTGCGGCTGGAGGCCTTTGCGGATCGGCGGCCGGCGGCCCTTTCAGGTGGGCAAAGGCAACGCGTGGCTCTGGCCCGCTGCCTCGTCACCGAACCGGATGTGGTTCTGCTCGACGAGCCGCTTGCCAATCTTGACCGGCACCTGCGACAGGAGATGGAGGAAACCTTCCGGGAGTTTCATGCGCGGTCCGGCGCGACGATGATCTACGTCACGCACGACCAGAGCGAGGCCATGGCACTGGCGACCGACGTCGCGGTCATGTCCGAGGGGCGGCTGCTGCAGGTCGCACCGCCGGAGGAGATCTATGCGCGCCCGGAAGGCCGTGTGGTCGGCGGACTGGTGGGGCAGGGGTCGATCCTGTCGGTCCGCTTCAATCCGGAGTCAAGCCGGAGACTGGAATGGCTGCATCTGCGGGAAGCGATCCTCGGCTGTAACGGGAACATCCCCCAGGTCGATGTTCTGATACGGCCGCAGGACGTGGTGCTTGATGCGGCCGGGATCGAAGCAGAGGTCACCTCTGCCTTCTTTGAAGGCGAGCGTTACGCGCTGCGGCTGCAGATCGCGGGCGGCCGGTCACTGCGCGCATTCTCGAGACACCCGTTGCGACGGGGGGAGATCGTACGGGTGGTGCTTCAGTCCGGGTGGCGGTTGTAACTCCGGGTGCCGGCGGGCATAACAGCTTTCCATCCAGGAATTGGAAATGACCGTTCGCCTCGCCACCTTCAACATCGAGAACCTCATCACCCGCTTTGATTTTTCGGGATTCCGCAACCAGTTGCGGCGTGATCGCGTCATGCGCCTGTATGACGTCGGAAGCAAGGATGCCTATGAGCAGATGGAGCAGGCGCGGGTCGTGGCATCCACCGATGATACGCGGCAGCTCTCCGCGCTTGCGATTGCCGATGCCGATGCCGACATCCTCTGCCTGCAGGAGGTGGACAACATGCCCGCCCTGCATGCCTTCGAATACGGCTACCTCTTTCGGATGGTCGGCCATGGTTACATGCAGAAGTACCTGGTCGAGGGCAATGACTCCCGGGGCATCGACGTGGCGGTGCTGATGCGCGAGAAGACGCGTCACGGGCAGCCGATCGAACTCGTGGACATCCGCAGCAATGCCATGCTGACCTATGCGGACCTCGATCTCTTCAACGAGGCGCTGGCGGAAACCGTCAAGCCGCACGACAAGGTCTTCAAGCGCGATTGCCTCGAGCTCGACCTGAAGATCGGCGGGCGTCCGCTGACGCTCTACGTCGTGCATTTCAAGTCGATGGGCAATGCTCGCGAGCCCGGTGACGGGCGGATCAGCACCATGGCGGTGCGTTCGGCCGAGGCCGCCGCCGTACGCAGGATCATCGAGGATCGTTTCGGCGCCAGCCATGCGGCGAAGAAGAATTTCGCGATCTGCGGCGACATGAACGATTATCAGGAGAAGGTTATCGTCACCGGCAGCCGTCGCCTGGGCTACAGGTTCGACCATGTTCGCGAGGACATGAGCGCGCTGGACGTGTTTTCGGCAGATGGCTTTGCGGTCAACCCCGTCGAACGGCGGGCCGAGCTTGATCGCTGGACCCTCTATCATGCCCGCGGCCCCGAGGAGCAGCACCTCTGCCAGCTCGACTACATCTGGTTGTCGCCGGCGCTCGCGGCACGCAACGCTACGGCGGTGCCTGAAATCGTTCGCGGCGGTCAGCCCTATCGGACGCCGTTTCCGCCGGGACAAGAGGTCGAGCGGTTTCCGAGGATCGGCTGGGACCGTCCCAAGGCGTCCGATCATTGCCCGGTGGTGATGGAACTGAGCCTCTAGGTATCTCCACAACGTCAACCATGTCGTTCGTGGCGGGTTGCGTCCAACTGCCGGGTCGGGCAGGTTGCGATCCGGAGATTGCAGTGCAGGGAGTGACGATGGCGCGCCGCTACGGGATTTACGACGTGTTCACGGATCAGGTTCTTGCGGGTAACCCGTTGGCGATCATTTTCGACGGTGACGATCTCGACGACGAGACGATGCAGGCGGTCGCCCGGGAAATGAACCTGTCGGAGACTGTCTTCGTCCAGCGGGCGACCAATGCCGCCCATGCTGCGAGCCTGAGGATCTTCACGCCGGCGCGAGAACTTCCGTTCGCAGGCCACCCGACCGTCGGCACTGCCGTGGCGCTGGCGGAGTTGCAACGAGGGCATGAAGGCGACATCGACATGGTCTGCGTGCTGGAGGAGAAGGTCGGGCCCGTGCGCTGTGCGGTGCGGCTTCGCGAGCACGCCGCGAGCTTCGCAGAATTCGACCTGCCGAGAGCGCCCACCAAGGTTGATCTTCCGCTGGATATGCAGGGGCTCGCCGATGCGCTCAGCCTGCAGGTCGGTGCGATCGGCTTCGAAAACCACCGTGCCTCGATCTGGAGTGCGGGGGTGCCGTTCATCATGATACCGGTTCACGGCCGAACAGAGGTCGACAGCCTGGAATTCGATCCCGGTCTCTGGGAAAAGGTTGCCCCGTTCGCAGATGGCGGCCTCGCGGCTGCCTATGTGTACTGTCGGGGCGGGACGCATCATCATGCGAAGTTCCACGCGCGCATGTTCTCTCCCGACATGGGGATTACGGAGGACCCGGCGACAGGCTCTGCCGTTGCCGCGCTTGCCGGTGCCGTCCATCATTTCGATGCGCTGCCCGACGGCCATCACCCGCTTCTGGTGGAGCAGGGCGTCCAGATGGGCCGTCCTTCCTACATTCACCTGCACATCGACGTGAAGGAAGGGCGCATCGCCCGGGCCCGCATCGGGGGCGAGGCCGTGCGGCTGGCCCGGGGGACACTGGAGCTCTGACCAATGGAGTGTTGTCATGCACTCCTTCGGTCCGAATTTATTTTCGTTCGACGCTGGACAAGCAATTCGTTCCCCATTATACGCCCTCACACACCGGCGGCGCACGGCTTGCGGCGGACGGAATACGGGTGATTAGCTCAGTTGGTAGAGCAGCTGACTCTTAATCAGCGGGTCGTAGGTTCGAGCCCTACATCACCCACCAAAAAGCACTTCCTAAACATATTTTCTGTTCGCGCCTGATCGAAGGTCGGCTCCAACTCACGTTCCGACTGGTGCGTTTTAAAAGCCTTGCCGATGCGCGCGAAGCGGCGACAGAACGCCTGTCCTGCCGGTGGGGGTCAATGCCCGCTAAGGCTGCTCCGCCATCTGCTTCTGTCAGTCGAGCTGTTTCGAAGCGCTCCACCTCAAAAAAAACAGCCAGACGAAGAACACATTTTTCAGCAGTATGGTCAGCTGGTCAGGCGTGGCGTGCTGACGATCTTCTTGAACAGGGCATTCATGGCCTGGCCGATGCCCTCTTCGGGGCTTACCTCGAAATAATAGCCCGGGCTCGCGCATTCATGCATCTTCGCTCCGATTGATGTGTCGAACGGCTTTACCCATTTGTTCCAGAAATCATTCTTGGGGAGCGGGAGGTATGTGGTGTAGAGGACCGCGATGCGGATGTTGCGCTCCTTCAGCTTCGTGCAGTATTTCGTGTCGATCGGCTCAATGCAGCGGTTAGCATCGACCTTACCTTTTGGGCTGGTGCAACCGCTTGGCTTTCTGCTGTCGCCGACGCCATCAGCCACGAAGAATACTATCTTTTGCCGGTCCGCGGCGCTGCTTCCACTGCCAGGTACGCCTTTCACTTCTTTCTCGATTCTCGTGAGAGCATCGTCGAAGCTGGTCTGCTGATCGTTGTCATAGTTCTGGTATGGGATGCTCATCAGCTTGATTTTGTCAGTTGCGCTGGCAACCGTAGACAAGCTTTCACTCAGTTCGGCTACCTTGTAGAGCGAAGCATCCTGCGCCGTCTTCCCAAAAGTATAAGCGGCCACGCGAAACTGCCCCTTCACCGTCTGGGTTTTCTCGGCGGTCGCCATCAGAGCCGCTGTCGCCTGCGCCACTACGTCGATGCGGATGGTGATGCCGTTGTTCTTCGCGACATTGTAATAGCTGCTCTTGTCCTCGATCCCCGCTTCGCTGACGATGTGGCAGGCGAAGGCGCAGTTCTTGTCGCCTCCCGATGCGTTGCCATGACGTGTGACATATTCCATCTTTTCGACGTCACCCGGGGTCGCCGCAACGCCCATCGATGGCGTGTTGTCGAGCAGCATGTAAAAATCGATGAACGCAGGCATCTGATAGCGCGCGCTGACGGTGCCGCCTACCGTGACCGTGTTTCTGCCGAGCACCTTCATCAGGGTCGTCGGCACGGTTGCGTTGAAGGTAACGCGTGATTCGATGGTTCCATTTTCCTTGGTGACCGACACCTCTACCTCAAGCGGAAGATCCGCATCCTTCCCCGACATCTGCTGAAGGAACAATTTTCTGGCGTCTTCCGCGCCGATATCAATCGTGCCGTTGCCGGGCATCTGCATGGCCTTGGTGACCGCCATGGAATTCGGCGTGATCGCGCCCACTGCTGCTGCGTCCGCAGCATTGTAGAGCTGGGTCCGCATGAAAAGCGCGTGCGATATATCGAGTGCCAGACCCGCTGCGCCGACGAGCGGCACCATAAGAAGTGCTGTGATGATGCCGAAATTGCCTCTGGTATCTGACAGCATCCGGCTCAATTGGACGAGCATGCTTACTCTCTCTCGATGGACGAAAGCAGCATCATGCAGCAGAGAGGCCATATCATGGGCCGATAGGACCTCATATCAATTAGACGTGTCGGTGGAATTAACGACCATTCCTAATGGTGTATTACCAAGCGGTTGATCGAATACCGGCGGTCCATCCAACTACAGTGAACGTCAGCCAAACCGGATGACCCAGTTCGTTCAATGCGGAATGTTCGGCGTTCGGATTGTCCGGCCGGGACGTTCCCCAGGCGGTGCCACCCCTCTCAGCCTCGGACCAGCAGGCTTGCGGTGCGTGGGGCCAATGCCGTATCTGGGCGCATGAGAAACGAAACCGATCCGATTGCCGACCTCGCGCGCGACCTGCGGCTGAATGCTGCGGCGTTCATCGTCACGATCTATGGTGATGTGGTCGTGCCGCGCGGGGGCGTGCTCTGGACCGGCACTCTGATCGATCTCTGCGCCCGCGTCGGCATCAACGAATCGCTTGTGCGGACCGCTGTGTCGCGGTTGGTTGCCGCGCGCCAGCTTCAGGGGGAGAGGATCGGCCGGCGCAGCTACTACCGGCTGGATGCCTCTGCGCGGGCGGCCTTCGACCAGGCGGCCGGGTTGCTCTATGGGCAGGATGTTCCGGCCCGTGGGTGGCAGGTCATCCATGCTCCGGAACTTTCTCCGGAGGAGGGGCGGCGGCAGCGACTGGGCCATATGGGCGGCTCCGTCTTCATCCGGCCGGATCGCGGGCAGGCCGCGCCTTCGGGCGCACTGACACTGCATGCCGTCGATCCCGACGACCCAGCGGGTCTGGCCCAATTCTGGGATCTCTCCGCCCTGCAGGCCGGTTATGAGGAGATCATTGCACGCTTCGCGCCGCTCGAGCGGTCGATATCCGCCCGCACCTTGTCGGACGCGGATGCTCTGATGGCGCGGCTGCTGCTCGTGCACGCCTATCGGCATGTGCTTCTGCGCGACCCGCGCCTGCCGCAGGCGGCGCTGCCGCCCGGCTGGAGCGGTCATGATGCGCGGGACCTGTTCCGCCGGCTGTACCTGCGCCTCACACCTGCCGCGGAACGTCATATCGCCGCCCGGTGCGAAGGGGAGGAGGGAGCACTGCCTGCCCAGACCGTAGCCAGCAGGGATCGCCTCCTCGAGCCAACTAGCTGATCGGACAAGGCAATCCTGTTCCGTCACGCTGTACGATTGAAACGTGCGACTTAAAACATCACGCGGACATCAAAAAATCCACTTTTCATGTGATGTTTGAAAGGCTATAAGTTGACCGATCGGTCGGCGAATGGGGAGAGCCGCTCGCGGCCGGAGTGGCAAATGGGAGGAATGATGCGCGACGCCTATATCTGTGATGCGGTCAGGACGCCGATCGGGCGCTATGGCGGTGCTCTCGCGCAGGTGCGCGCCGACGATCTCGCCGCGCTACCCCTGAAGGCTTTGATGACGCGCAATCCGGGTGCGGATTGGTCGGCCGTGGACGACCTCGTCTATGGCTGCGCCAACCAGGCAGGCGAGGACAATCGCAATGTTGGCCGCATGGCGGCGCTGCTGGCAGGGATGCCGGTCGTCGTTCCGGGCACCACCGTCAACCGGCTGTGCGGTTCGGGCATGGATGCGATCGGCATGGCCGCCCGGGCGATCAAGGCGGGCGATTGTGATTTCGTCATCGCCGGTGGTGTCGAGAGCATGAGCCGCGCACCCTTCGTCATGCCGAAGGCCGAAACCGCGTTTTCCCGCTCGAATGCCGTCTATGACACCACGATCGGCTGGCGCTTCGTCAACCCGAAGATGAAGGCGGAGTTCGGCATCGATTCCATGCCGCAGACGGCCGACAACGTCGCAGCCGATTTCTCTGTCAGCCGCGCCGATCAGGATGCTTTCGCTGCTCGCAGCCAGGCCCGCTGGGCGACCGCGCAGGCAGCGGGGCTATTCGCTGAAGAAATCGTGCCCGTCACGATACCCCAGAAGAAGGGCGAGCCGCTTGTCATCGACACCGACGAGCATCCGCGTCCCGGTACGACCGTGGAGCAACTGTCCAGGCTCAAGGGCGTGAACGGCCCTGACCTCAGCGTGACGGCCGGCAATGCGTCCGGGGTCAACGACGGTGCGGCAGCGCTTGCCGTCCTTTGCGAGCGGGCGGCGTCGGCACAGGGCCTGACGCCGAAGGCGCGGATCGTCGCCATGGCGGCCGCCGGCGTGGCGCCGCGGATCATGGGCATCGGTCCGGCTCCTGCAGCGAAGAAGGTCCTGGCGCGGGCCGGTCTCACCATCGAGCAGATGGATGTGATAGAGTTGAACGAGGCTTTCGCCAGCCAGGCTTTGGCGACGTTGCGCGATCTCGGTCTGCCGGATGATGCGCCGCATGTGAACCCGAATGGAGGCGCCATTGCGCTTGGGCATCCCCTCGGGATGTCCGGCGCGCGCCTCGTGATGACCGCGATGTACCAGCTTCACCGCACCGGCGGGCGCTATGCGCTCTGCACGATGTGCATCGGTGTGGGGCAGGGGATCGCCATGATAATCGAACGCGTCTGAACAGGGAGGAGCCCCCCATGTACGCACAGATGGTAAAGGCCGAAGGCGCCAAGGCGCGCGAGGAGATGACGCCGGAAGAACAGGCTTTCCAGGACCGCATTGACCGGGGTGAGAAGATCGAGCCCAAGGAGTGGATGCCGGAAGGCTATCGCAAGACGCTCATCCGCCAGATCGGCCAGCACGCCCACAGCGAGATCGTCGGCCAGCTGCCGGAGGGCAACTGGATCACCCGCGCTCCGACGCTGGAGCGCAAGCAGATCCTGCTTGCCAAGGTCCAGGACGAAGCAGGCCACGGCCTCTACCTCTATTCCGCAGCGGAGACGCTCGGTGTCAGCCGCGACGAGCTGATCGAACTCCTGCACAGCGGCAAGATGAAATACTCGTCGATCTTCAACTATCCGACCCTGAACTGGGCCGATATCGGCGCGGTCGGCTGGCTGGTCGATGGGGCTGCGATCATGAACCAGGTGCCGCTGCAGCGGACCAGCTACGGCCCCTACAGCCGCGCCATGATCCGCATCTGCAAGGAGGAATCCTTCCACCAGCGCCAGGGCTACGACATCCTGATGAAGATGTGCCTGCAGGGCACGCCGGAGCAGAAGGCGATGGCGCAGGATGCGTTGAACCGCTTCTGGTATCCGTCGCTGATGATGTTCGGCCCATCGGACAAGGACTCGGTGCATTCGGCCCAGTCCATGCAGTGGAAGATCAAGATCAACACCAATGATGAACTGCGCCAGAAGTTCATCGACCAGACCGTGCCGCAGGCCGAATACCTGGGCCTGACCATCCCTGATCCGAATTTGAAGTGGAACGAGGAGAAGGGCGGCTATGACTTCAGCGAGCCGGACTGGACGGAGTTCTTCGAGGTGATCGCCGGCAACGGCCCGTGCAACGCCGAGCGACTGGAAGCGCGCGTCACGGCCTGGGAAGATGGCGCCTGGTTCCGCGAGGGGCTGCTCGCCCACGCGCAGAAGGAAGAGGCGCTTCGCGCAAGCGCGAAGATCGCCGCAGAGTGAATTGCCGCGGGTCTTCAGCCCGCAGTCCAACATCCAATTTTCCGGGAGGAAACAGTAATGTCCAACGAATGGCCCCTTTGGGAAGTCTTCATCCGCGGCCAGCATGGCCTGAACCATCGCCATGTCGGCAGCCTCCACGCGCCCGACGCGGAAATGGCCATCCGCAACGCCCGCGACGTTTATACGCGCCGCAACGAAGGCGTCTCGATCTGGGTCGTGCGCTCGAACGACATCACCGCGTCGAGCCCGTCCGACAAGGGACCGCTGTTCGAGCCGTCGAACGCCAAGGTATACCGTCACCCGACCTTCTTCGACATTCCGAGCGAAGTGGGGCACATGTGATGGCGACCGCCGTTGATCAGTCCGGGTTCTTCGACTGGCTGCAGCGCATCGGCGACAATGCACTGGTGCTGGGGCATCGCGTGTCCGAATGGTGCGGCCACTCTCCCGTCCTCGAAGAGGATATCGCGCTGGCCAACCAGGCTCTCGACCTGATCGGCCAGTGCCAGCTGTGGCTAGGCTTGGCCGGCGAAGTCGAAGGCAAGGGCCGCAGCGCCGACGATCTCGCCTATCTGCGCGATGCGGCGGATTTCCGCAACGTGCTGCTGGTCGAGCGCCCCAATGGCGATTTCGGCCATACGCTGATGCGCCAGTTCCTGTTCGATGCCTTCCACATCAACCTCCTGCGGGCGCTGAAGACCTCCACCGACAAACGCGTTGCCGACATCGCGGCCAAGGCGGAGAAGGAAGTCGCCTACCACCTGGAACGGTCGGCCGACCTGATCATCCGGCTGGGCGACGGTACCGCGGAAAGCCACCGACGCATGGAGAAGGCCCTGAAGGCACTCTGGCCCTATACGGGCGAGATGTTCACTGACGATGCCGTCGACGCCGCCATGGCCGAGGCGGGGATAGCACCCTTGCCGTCATCGCTGCGGGCCGCGTGGGAAGGGACAGTCAAGGCCGTGCTATCCGAGGCCACTCTTTCCTACCCGGACACGGTCTGGCAGCACGGGATTACCGGTGCGGGTGGCGGCAAGAAGGGGGTCCATTCGGAACACCTGGGCTTCATCCTGGCCGAGATGCAGTTCCTGCAGCGCGCCTATCCCGGCGCTATCTGGTAAGCGCCATGGAACAGGAGAGCAAGCCCGACACCGAGGAGGTTTGGCGCTGGCTGTCTGATGTGCCCGACCCGGAAATCCCCGTGATCAGCGTCACGGATCTGGGGATCGTCCGGCAGGTGAGCTGGGAGGATGACACCCTGGTTGTCACGGTCACGCCCACCTATTCGGGCTGTCCGGCGACCAGCATCATCAACCTTGACATCGAGACCGCACTACGCAGCCACGGCGTCGACAGGATCCGCATCGAACGTCAGTTGTCGCCGGCCTGGACCTCCGACTGGATCAACGCCGACGCGCGCGAAAAGCTGCGCGCCTACGGCATCGCACCGCCCATCGACGGCACTGCCGCTGACGGGCGCCTGCTGGGACGGGTCGCGCGGCTTTCGGGTCGTTCCAACATGACCGTTGCCTGTCCGCAGTGCGGATCGACGAATACCGAGAAGATCAGCCAGTTCGGCTCGACACCCTGCAAGGCGAGCTATCGCTGCAAAGACTGCCTGGAACCCTTTGACTATTTCAAGTGCATCTGAGGATGCCCGCTCTTTAGGAACAACCCAATGGCACGCTTCCATCCGCTGAAAGTGACAGATGTCCGCCGCGAAACCCGCGACGCCGTGGTCGTAACGCTTGCGCCCCGGGACGAAGACCGGGCGCTCTTCGACTTTACCCAGGGCCAGTATCTCACCTTCCGCCGGGAATTCGACGGTGAGGAACTCCGCCGCTCCTATTCCATCTGCGCCGGCAAGGGCGAGGGGGTCCTGCGGGTGGGTATCAAACGCGTGGATGGTGGCGCCTTCTCGACCTGGGCAAATGAGAACCTCTTGACCGACGACGTTATCGAGGCCATGCCGCCGATGGGCCGTTTCTTCACTGCCATCGAACCAGAAGCGGCCAAGCAATACCTAGGCTTTGCTGGCGGCTCCGGCATCACGCCGCTCCTCTCGATCATCAAGACGGTGCTCGCTAGCGAGCCGCAGTCGAAGTTCACGCTGGTCTACGCCAACCGGCAGATCAACTCGATCATGTTCCGCGAGGAACTGGAGGACCTGAAGAACCTCTATCTGGGACGGTTCTCGGTCATTCACGTCCTGGAGCAGGAAGGCCAGGAGATCGATCTCTTCACCGGTCGGGTCGATGCGGAGAAGATGAAGGGGCTGTTTACTCACTGGATCGATCCCAAGGCGGTCGATACGGCCTTCATATGCGGCCCTGAACCGATGATGCTCGCAATTGCGGCGTCGCTTCGCGAACACGGGCTGACCGATGCACAGATCAAGTTCGAGTTGTTCGCCAGCGGCCAGCCGGGCCGTGCAAAGCAGAAGGCGGTGTCGAAGGCTGCGGTCACACCCGGAACCGGGGTCGAGGCCACGGTCACCCTTGACGGTGGGATCCGCACCTTCATCATGCCGCGCCAGGGCCAGACCATTCTCGAGGCGGCCATCGAGGCGAACGTGGACGCTCCTTATTCCTGCAAGGCCGGCGTCTGTTCCACCTGCCGCTGCAAGGTGCTGGAGGGCGAGGTGGAAATGGCCGTCAACCATGCGCTGGAAGACTACGAGGTGCGTGCAGGCTACGCCCTGTCCTGCCAGTCGACGCCGCTGTCCGACCGCGTTGTCGTGACCTATGACGAGTGAGGGTGCCGTGGCGGACATGATCCAGATCGAGGAATACCTGGAGCAGGGCGGGGTTCTGTCCGCTCCGGACAATGCCCCGGCCCGCTATCGCGGCGAGCTGATGCGGCTGATGTCTTCCTTTGTCGACAGCGAGCTGGCGGCCTCGGCCGGGTTCGCCAACGCGATCAACCATGCGCCGGGCATCAAGGAGCGGATTGCTGCGAGCCGGATCACCCTGGAGAAGGCCGATCATGCCGAGCGGGTGTTGAAGGTGATGGAAACCTTCGGAACGGATATCCAGCGCTACCAGCGCCAGCATGACTGGGCCGCGCGCGTCGCACGCGACGCCGAGGTCGGCGCGGGGCGTCAGGCGGGCGACATGCGCCTGTCGGTCTTCCACTATCCGATCACGGGCTGGACCGATGCGGTCGTGATGAACGTCTTGCAGGGCCTTGCAACCGGCGTGCAGATGATGGAACTCACGGCGGTCTCTTACGGACCGCTCGCCGATGTGTTCCGCGAAATCGCGCCGCGCGAGACGCGCCATGCGGAACTCGGATTTGAGGGGCTGGAGCGCATTGTCGTGACGCCTGAAGGAAAAGCCGAAGCGGAAGTCGCACTCTCCTATTGGCGTCCCCGCGTGGCCGCTGGCTTCGGCACCGCCAATTCCTCCCGGTTCGCGACCCTGAAGAAATTCGGGCTGCGCCACAGCCCCAATGAAGAACTGCTGGGCCGCTGGGAGGCTCAGCTTGCCGACCGATTGAGCACGATCGGTCTCTGACACAATGACGCGGGCCAATTGCCCGCGCTCCATCCTGAACTAAAGGAAATGCAATGACTGCTGCCCCACGTCGTCTCGAGAGCTATGTCTGCGGAAGCTGGAACCCCGGCCGGAGCGAGGGGCAGCTTCTGTCCGACGCTGCGACCGGTGCGCCGGTGGCGCGCATCGATTCCTCCGGCATAGACTTCGCCGCCGTTCTCGACCACGGACGGCGGGTGGCTGGCCCAAAGCTGCGGGAAATGTCCTTCCATGACCGGGCGGCGATGTTGAAGGCACTCGGCCTGGCGCTCATGGAGCGGAAGGAGGAGTTCTACACGGAAAGCCTCCACACCGGGGCCACGCGCAGTGATGGCTGGATCGACATCGAGGGCGGCATCGGCACGATGCTGACCTTTGCCTCGAAGGCGCGCCGCGAGCTGCCCAATACCCGTGTCCTGACCGATGGCGAGGTGGAGCCGCTGTCGAAGGACAACAGCTTCGTTGCCCAGCACATCCTGACGCCGATGCGCGGTGTCGCGATCCACATCAACGCCTTCAACTTCCCGATCTGGGGAATGCTGGAGAAGATCGCGCCGACACTGCTGGCCGGTGTCCCTTGCGTCGTCAAACCTGCGTCGCAGACGGCCTACCTCACCGAACTGTGCGTCCGTCGGATCATTGAGACCGGGATACTGCCTGAAGGCGCGTTGCAGCTAGTCTGCGGCTCCGTCGGCGATATGCTCGACCATGTGACGGGACAGGATGCCGTCACCTTCACCGGCTCCGCCTGGACCGGTCGCAAGCTCAAGTCGCATGCCCCGGTGGTCGCCAATTCGGTCCGTTTCACCATGGAAGCCGACAGCCTGAATGCGTCCATCCTCGGCCCCGATGCTGGTCCCGGCACCCCTGAATTCGACCTTTTCGTCAAGGAAGTCGCCCGCGAGATGACCGCGAAGGCGGGACAGAAGTGCACGGCTATCCGCCGCGTCATTGCTCCGCGCGCTCATGTTCAGGCGCTCGTCGCTGCACTCGGCGATCGACTGGACAAGACGACACTCGGTCTTCCGTACGAAGAGGCGACCCGCATGGGGCCACTCGCCAGCCTCGATCAGCGGGAGGAGGTCCGGGCCCGCATCCGCGACCTGCAGGCCGATGCCGAGATCGTTGCCGGCAATCCCGACGAGGTGAAGACTGGTTCGGGAGATGCGACACAGGGCGCCTTCCTCAACCCGGTGCTGATGTATTGCGAGAAACCATTCGGTGCGAGCGCGGTGCATGAGGTGGAGGCGTTCGGACCGGTCTCGACGGTCATGCCTTACGACGACCTCGAAGAGGCCGTCGCGCTGTCGCACCTGGGCAAGGGGTCACTGGTCTCGTCGATCTTCACCGACGATCCGGCCGTTGCAGCCGACGTCGTGCTGGGTGCAGCACCTTTCCATGGGCGTGTGCTGATCGGCAGCCGCGCTTCCGCAAAGTCCTCGACCGGACACGGCTCGCCACTCGCGCCGCTCGTTCATGGTGGCCCCGGCCGCGCCGGTGGCGGGGAGGAGATGGGCGGCATGCGCGGTGTCAAGCACTACATGCAGCGCACTGCGGTGCAGGGTAGCCCGCGGCTCCTCTCGGCGGTGACAGGCCGCTGGGTGGATGGTGCGCCGGTGCAGCACGACGTCCATCCTTTCCGAAAGTCGCTCGCAGAGCTGAAGATTGGTGACCAACTGATCACGGCGGCCCGTCAGGTCACTCAGGAGGACGTGGAACACTTCGCGCGCTTCACCGGCGATACCTTCTACGCTCACATGGACACGGAGGCCGCGCGGGCCAATCCCTTCTTCGATGACCGCGTGGCGCACGGCTACCTGATCGCGAGCTTTGCTGCAGGGCTGTTCGTCGAGCCAAATCCAGGTCCGGTTCTCGCCAACTACGGCGTCGACAACCTGCGCTTCCTGACCCCGGTCTACTTCGGCGACACCTTGCAGGTGCGCTTGACCTGTAAGGAGATCAATCCCCGGGCAAGTGCCGAGCATGGCGAGGTGCGCTGGGACTGCCAAGTCACCAACCAGAATGGTTCGGTTGTGGCGCAGTACGATGTGCTGACCATGGTGGCGAAGACCTGGCCAGCCGTAGCCGCCCAAGCCGCGGAATAGGGGGCAAGCGTCTTCAGTTGCGGCGGG
>Ga0065721_10051562_pt1 | contig 14249 bp, 9 predicted proteins | sample Mesricmetagenome_FD_59108 | JGI IMG/M metagenome (GOLD analysis project Ga0065721, IMG submission 59108) | Mesophilic microbial community from rice straw/compost enrichment Sample: eDNA_1 v2 (version 2) | ecosystem: Engineered > Solid waste > Grass > Composting > Bioreactor | place: USA: Davis... | reverse complement strand
CTCGGTTCCGCCATATTAAACCCGCCAGCATTGAACGACACAGCTGTCTGCAGCAGGGCGCCTTTTGGGCTGTTGGCGGCTGTACCTGTGCCCACCACACCGATATAGACCATGTCCGTTTGAAAATCACTGTTCCAGTCCATCGCGGTGACGCCACCCACATAGGAATTGGCAATTCCCAGATCCACTTTAGTCAACGAGACCGGATTGTCCTCATTAGTGGTCAGCTGTTGTAAATCCAGATAAAACAAATGAGCATTTTGACTACTGGTGGCATTTTTCAGTGCGTTGCTGCCTGTGGGGCCGGAGCCGAACACCAAATACCATTCATTTCTGGAAGGACTGACAAAGCTGCCATTCTCATCCGGTCGTCGGAAGGTGAGGATATCCACATCACCAGTGGTGAAGCCCAATTGTTCATCGGTAATTTCCGCGAGCAGCTTGGGTGGTTTTTCCGGATTGGTCACATCCATGATGATATAGGCGGACCGCATGGTTCTGTCATCATTACCATCGTCGAGGGTGTAAGGGCCACCACCAAAACGCATACCCACCACCAGTATGGTTCCCCAGCCACCGGGATAGTCTGACCCTGAGAAAATATTCACATCAAACACATGAACCTTGGAGTCCACATAATATACATGTGAATAGTTTGGGTCCTTGAGCCACTTGAGATGGGGCAGCAGATTATAGGGAACATAGGCCCACAGCTCTGCACCCAATGCATGCGCTTTCACAGAAGTGTCGCCAACCGGGCGCACAAGATATCCAGGAGCGTCCGAGCTGTAGTTGTAAAATCCACCGTTAAAGGCATGCAGCATACCGTCGTTGCCGCCTACGTAGGTTACCAGTCGGCGATTTCGATAACGCTGAACAAAGGCGGCGTATGTCTGATCGCCGATTCGACCTACGTCATACAGGGACGAAGGACGCCCCACCAGGGCTGCAGTGGAATGCATAATATCCCCTAATAACCAAGGCTTTTCATCCAGCGTCCGATTGCGAGCCCCCGGAACAGATTCATCACCTCGGATATACCTCACCACATGCTCTGCTGCTTCTGCATCGCCAGCATCCAGAAGACGATAATTCCTGTTGCCAATTCCAACATATCCCGCAGTTTCCGTCTCTACTACATTTTCCTTAAATTTCTCCGGCACAAAATCCATGACATGAGCACCGGTAGGATGTTGGACGCCATCCGGAGTCACAGCGGTAAAAATATAACGCTTTGTTCGATCCACATCGTTATAGTCCCGCTGAGCCAGAGGAGCTGTCACTTTGGAGAGCTCTCCCGATGCGCTCCAAAGCGGCTTCAATTCGGTATAAGGCAGGGTAACAGGCTCCTCACTGAGCTGCAGTGCACCAAATCCATCGCGCGTAACAGTGTAGCGATCAAATACGGTTTGGTTGGTCTCTTCATCCAAACGAATCTCCACAACGCAGTCCGCATCAGTAATGGTGCCGGGCGAAGGTTCCTCACCCAAGTTGCAATCTTCCCAAAACAGGCTGTCTTTATAGAACAAGCCATTTAATTGACCCACCCAGGTGACTTTCTCACCTTGGTCATTGGCATATTCAGGGACATAGATGCTGCTCAATACAAGGCCTTCTCCAGCAAGGGCTGTTGTAGCAACAGAAGCGCCAGTGCCAGGCGTAGGCGTGTTCGTCAATCCAGCAAGAATATTATCGAGTCTGTCTCTAAGGCCCAGTGGATTGCGTACTTCCGCATAGCCATCCTCTCCATATTCCGATCCGAACTGAGCCGCAAGTTTTAGTGGGGAAGGAAGAAATTCGACATCACCTCCCCCTGACAACGTCGTCAAGGTCACACGCTGAAAATCACCATCACCGCCGCTCTCACAACGATCATCGTTTGCACACCACTGACTTGTTGGTCGCCAAGATGTCGAATCGCTTCTACGCAGACTCGAAAGATCATCATTACGCCCCGGGGTAACGGCGGGAAAATAAACTCCGTCGTTTTCAGTTCCAGAAATAACAAATCCGAAGTGCATTTCTGCAGGGGTACCGTTATAGATAAGCTCGGTCTCTACAACAATCTCGTCATTTGAAAGCAACTCATATCTAATAACACCACTGGCATCCACATCGTAGTCACCACCCTGTTCTGTATCCTCCCATGCCACATAAAAGGCGCCGGCCCGCTGGACAGTGACATCCGCAGGCAACACCGGACGATTTGAAGGACGCTCATAATCGAGGATTGGATCCTCGATTACCTTAAAACGGACGAGGGCACAATTCCCTCCGCCACCAATCGATGCGTTACGACAGGCCGGAATAATGGTTACTATCGGCACATCTTCATTTTGCTGTATTTCTTTCAGAGGAACTTCAATACGCGGTTGCGCATCCGTAAGCGATATGCCGAATGTACGAATACCCTGGTTGTTGTATGCATAACGCGCCAAGCCCGCGCCCAAATAGCCACCACTCAATCGCGGGGTTTCCGCACAGGTGCCATGAACTTCGCCCAAGGCAGTGATTGGTTTGGCTGAGCACTGACCATCTGTAGTAGAACCGTTGCTTCCTATAAAGTAGTCGCCGCTAATGCCCGCTAGCGTCCCAATCGCATTGGTCAAGGTCTTCAATGTGTCACTATTTTCCTGCGTAATATCCAGAGATCTAGGTGTTTCACTAGCAAATTCTGCCGTCCAATCATAAGACACGGCGCTGGCATTTATTCCCAGCACACCTTTTGCTGCACAGGAGAATTCATTAGGCTCATCGCCTTCCGCCGGAGGAGACCAGGAAGCTATTTTCAGTCCCGTCAATAGACTGCTTTCATCCGCAATGCTTACCTTAGGTTGCGGTGCACCCGAAAGGTAGCGGTAGGATTCCGCCAATATTTGACTGAAGGGATTTCCCCAGTTACGACATTTACCGTTGTCAAAGTAATTGGTGCCCCATTTACAACTGTCATTACTCTCTTGACCTTCCAGACCTTTATATTGGTAGGTTCCACTGCGCGTGGACTGATCATCAAGAGTCTCCCAATAACCGTTTTGTACTAAATCTCCATTCCGCGGCATGTCATACATATAATCCACAACCCTGATGACGTTCAGGCTGCGCACAATCGAATCCGACGCATCCGCATTGAATGTGCCGTCGTTATTCACCTCTTCGGAAAATTGAGCAAGATTTTTCCTGAGCGCGCCGTACTCCTTGTTGCTGTTATAACTGCCGGTCAACAAACCAAAGCGCACGTCCGCATTGGATGATCCTGTACCGTACCGATGCAGGAGTCCGGTCGGCTTGTAGTGATTGCCATATTTGGTGCACTCGTAGCTCTCTATAAACTTGTCCTCGCCAACCTGTATACGCGTAGGGAGATAATCGGTTTCGCATACAGATACGCGAACAATATAATCGGTTACCTCACTATAAAGGGGGGAGCGAGGGAAGGCGTTAATGCCCGATCGCCCCGGGTCATTCATATTAGCCCCGGATGGGTCAAACTGAACATTAGTGTTAGTCGGCGGCAAAACCCCAAAAACGGGTTTTGCTTCGCTGGCGTCCCGGATCCTCTGCACTTCCTGAGTAAATTGCCACCATTCTGGCGAAGCAAGATTGGTATTATTAATAAGGTTTTCAGGACGTGTCGGATATTCCTCCGATGTGGTCAAACACTGATAACGCTCGCTTGCATCCCACAATGTGTAATTGCCTCTCACCACCCGTAATAATGGAGGTGTAGTGACCCGCTCAGATGGTATATTATCAGCAGGAGGACGAGAGGTATTACAGAACGTCACTCCCTGACAGCGTGGATCTGTAGAATTCGAAGGGCATTTCGAGGATGTAGGCACTACCGCCAACCCAACCAACCCGTCGCTATCCGGATAATACTTCGCAAAACTGTGTGCATCCTGAGGAAGATAAGAGCGCTCCAAAACCGTCCTGTCCGCCTCATCAATCACACGATGCCCGCCATAAAGAACTTGGCGCACCAAGTCTATTCGAGTCATGGTAGCCCAGTTCAGAAAATTTCCACTCCATTGTGAATCACCACAGAGTCGAGTATTGTCATCACGACGGCCGTCCGGAACAAAATACGCTGCATCTCCAGCACCGGAATATGAATAGCATAACGTGTAATCAAAATATCCAGAGTAATCAAGCGAATGCTTATAGGTTACGTCGGGCTCACCATCATTATCCAAATCAGAAAAGTCGTTATAGGCTTTGATGAACAACTGATGGTCGACCGACATGGCCAACATGATGGATCTGTTTGACTCCACTGCCGCCGACATGGGAGGCAAGGCGGAATATTCACGCATACTCTGCGCGTAGGTCATAGGCGCGGCGACCATCAACGCCAGCAGGCTAGAAATTGAAATCGTTATCCAGGAGGATTTCAGGGTATCAGGCATCTTGGTCATTGTTATCTTTCCCATTTAAATCGTTCCGCGGAATACGGATTGCAGAATTACACTGGCGCGATTGGCTTCGCCTTCGGCGCGGACCGTAATTCTGTAAAGTGGCAAGTCAGTTTCGTCAGTCTGCATGGAGCCGCCGCCACCGCCAATCAAATCGCGATCGCCGGCGGGCACAAAGCACAAGAATTCGATGACATATTTCACTGGTGGCGCTGTCTTACCGGCTTCCGTGACCACCAGATCACTCAGCTGGATATGGCGATTGCTGTTGTTCCAGATATCGAGATCGGCATCCTTCCATGCTGGCAGGCTTACGCTGCTGGGATCGGTACTGGCGAGTTTGCACTGTTTGCGAGAGGCTTGGCTGTCGTCCTCCCCGTTGAAACACAATCCATTGGTGCAGTCCGGCTTGAAGCATTTGGAGCCTGTGCAATTGGTATCGAAACTGATCCGCTTATAGGGATTGCGCCTCAATTCGCTCTCTATGCGCAGCAGCGCAGATTCCGCCCGCTGAAAGGCCACAGCTCGATCGCGGGCACTGGCGGCCATACGCAGCTCCATATTGGAAGAGCGCATGCTGGCAACCCCCAACAAAGTGATCACTGCCAGAATCACCAGACTCACAATCAGAGTGGCTCCGGACTGCCCGAACAGGGACTTGCGAGTTATCAATGTCTTGTTCATATGCGATTACGGATTTTGAAAGTGGAGGTGACGATCTGCCGCATATGGCGATCATTGTAGGTGCGCCCATCAACTATGGATTTCGATTCGTTGAACGGCAGTGTCGGAGACTGGGCGCGCATCAGCAAAGTGACTTCCACGGATACCACATTCATCCAATCGGGCACATCGGCCGCAGTGAAATATCGCAACTGGCCGCCATCACGCACACCGTAACGAAAATGCATATCCTCCACACCCAGGGCGATTTCCTCCTCCTCCACGCTTCCACTGCTGTTGAGAACTGAGCGTTTCAATGCTGGAAATCCGGGTATTGCCGAGGATGTACCCAGATAATATGCACGGGCCATGTACTGCATCAGTTCCGATCCCTGGCTGTAAATTTGATTGTAGGCGTTCGTGCACAAGGCGCCCGGGCAGATAATACTTTCCGTATAATCAGGCTTGATGGTGGCGATACCATAGTTATCGTTAATGGAATAAGTAATAGTGTTGGCGGTAACATCGCCTGCGCGGAAAATACCAATCCTGCGGCAGTCTTCCGCCACTATGCCCACATAACCTTCCTTGGGTATCTTGTGTTCGTCATCCACCAATTTCAGTGTGGTGCCCTCATGGGATCTGAGGGTATACGCCGGACCGGTGAAGGAGCGCACCAACAGGGATTCGGACTTGCCCCCTCCCGCCAAATCCAGCAGATTGCCGACATAGGCCGCCGGCGCACCGGATTGACCCGCATATCCTTCCAAAGGGAGTGTCCCCAGGAAATATTGCGCATTGGATTCATTCACTCCCGCCACCAGAGCCACCCGCGGATTTGAGCCGGCGCAACCCCAGTATCCCGCACCCTGTATATCCTTGCCGATCACATCCATGGCGTAGCGGGCGTTTTCCTGAATAAAGGACATTTCCTCTTGTCCCATAAAAGTGGTTTTACTGCTGATCACCACCTGTATGACGCCCGCCAGAATAATCAGGCCGATCAATATGGCCACCATCAGCTCGACAATGGAAAAGCCCGCCTGGCGAACACATTTACGGAATTTTTGTAACGGCTTCATAGAGACGGGACCTCCACTACCAGAGTATAAGCTTGCGTGCCTGCATACTTCTCATCACCCGGCAATCTCGTTTCGACACGGCTATCATCGAAAGAAACGGTTACTCGTACATGGGCCGGAACTGCGCCATTCGCGCCCACGGTCTCTATTTTTCCTGTGCCGAGAGGCAAAGACCGTTCAATATTCTGCTTCCAAACCGCCTTATCCCATAAGGCCAGCTGCTCGTCGCTGCATGCGATGGCGCTGCAGTCAGGAACCGACACTTCCTCCTCCGCTTCCGAGTCATCCGATGCTTCTGACTCATCCGAGTCCGCTGCCGGATCGTTATACATGGATGCGAGCCTGATATTGTTATTGCGAATCCGCTCCGCCATATCATTGGCCAGAAATACCGCCTGCGAATAATAGTGGGCCGACTGGTTGTACTGCATGGATTTGGACTGCATGGCCAGAACGCCCAGCAGGCCGATTGCCAGTACGAACAATGCCACCATGACCTCCACAAGAGAGGAACCTTTTTCTGCCTGTATCCCCATAGCTTTTACCACCTATATATTTATTCTGCTTATGGATTTGATTTTATGAACTCGGACAACTTAGGTTCGTTGTCGTATCACCACTCGTGGGATCATTGTGCTTGCCATCGTCATTGGTATCCTTGGTTTTCATGACCAGTCCGCTGGTGGTCACAAACAAACCGCGGGCATAAGCATCGTCATTTTTGGGATCACAGAGGGTGAATAAGGTATTGCTGCCTCCCAACATGAATCCCTGGGAGTTAAACGATAAATGCTTGACACCTGAAGGTGCGTTGATGGAATAGGAACCTGTGTTGCGATACACATCGATCAACACGTCGTTTTCATCCACTTTGCCAAGCTCCCCGCCATCTTCGAATATCACCCATCCCGATGACCATGCCTCGTCACTCTCCTTGCAAGTCTCTTCATCGGTACTGCTGCAAATGGTCACCACTTTATTGCGCGATGCAGCTTCGGTACGGGCGGTTGACAGGGCGCTGGAGAGCTTGGATTGCAGGCTGTCGATATTATTGCGTTTGATCAGGTTATCGAAGGAAGGGACGGCGATGGTGAGCAGTATGGCGGCGATCACTATGACCACCATGAGTTCTATCAGGGTAAATCCGTCATTATGAGCTTTAAAGCTGCATTGGCTGGGCTGTCCGATCACGAGCGTGTCTCTCTTGGTTAACCTATAAAGAACCTGCTACGGCCAAAAAACACAGTAAAACAGGCAATGGGGGTTGTCATGGAGGTACGGATAAGTGGGCCGGGGCTGCGACAAACGGCATTGAAATATTGGCACGCTTGTGCAAGCGTGCGCTGCATCACATTTTTATTGTTTTCGGGTTTGTCGCAACCGGAACACCGCTGCGGGAGTATGCCACAGAGTGCCCCTTAAAGGCGCAGCTCCTTGGGCAGGGAAAAGCTGATATTTTCCTGGCGGCCGGATAATTCCACCGGCGGTGAGGCGCCGAGCCGCTGCAATCCTTCGATCACATCGCGCACCAGCACTTCAGGGGCCGAGGCACCTGCGGTAATGCCCACTGCGGCGCAGTCGCGGAACCATTCGGAGCGCAGATCTTCGGGGCCGTCGATCAGATAAGCGTTGGCGCCGCAGCGTTCGGCGAGTTCACGCAGACGATTGGAGTTGGAACTGTTGGGGGAGCCCACCACCAGCACCACCTGACATTCCAGGGCGAGCTGTTTCACCGCGTCCTGGCGATTCTGGGTGGCATAGCAGATATCGTCCTTGCGCGGCCCCTGGATTTGCGGAAATCTGGCCCGCAGACAATCGATGACCCTGGCAGTATCATCCACGGAGAGCGTGGTCTGGGTAACGTAGGCGATCTTGCCGGGATTGCGCACCTGCAGCTCAGCCACATCCGCTTCGTCTTCCACCAGATAAATAGCGCCGCCAAAGCGGGTATCGTACTGCCCCATGGTGCCTTCCACTTCCGGGTGACCGGCGTGGCCGATCAGTACGCACTCCCAGCCTTCGCTGCTGTATTTGGCCACTTCCATATGCACCTTGGTCACCAGCGGACAGGTGGCATCAAACACTTTGAGTCCGCGGTCGGCCGCATTTTTCCGCACCGCCTGGGATACACCGTGGGCACTGAAAATCACGATCACATCGTCCGGCACAGCGTCCAGCTCATCCACAAAAACCGCGCCGCGCTCGCGCAGCTGCTCCACCACGAATTTGTTGTGCACCACCTCATGACGCACATAGATGGGAGCGCCGAACACATCCAGCGCGCGGTTGACTATGTCGATGGCGCGGTCCACACCCGCACAAAAACCGCGGGGATTGGCCAATTTGATTTGCATAGAGGTCTAACCGCCTGTTCAATGGGTGATTGCGGGGTTCACGTCGATAATACGCACTTTGAATGCTATATCGCGCCCCGCTAGAGGATGGTTGAAATCCACAGTGACTGTATCGCCGTCGAATGCCCGCACCACGCCCGGCAATTCGTTCTGTTGGGCATCGGCAAAGGACAGAACCAGCCCCTCTGCCAGTTCCATATCCTCGGGAAACTGCTTGCGCGGAAATTCCTGGATATTGACCGGGTTGTGCACGCCAAAGCCTTTTTCCGGGGGAATGACAAAGGACCTCTCGTCCCCCGCCTGCAATCCCACCAAGACTTCTTCAAATCCCGGGAGCAGATTGCCGTCCCCCATCACAAAAGTGACCGGCTCACTTTCAAAATTGGAATCGATCAGGGAGCCATCCTCCAGCGACAGGGCGAAATGCAGCGTCACTTCCGTGCCGGGTCCAACGGCTAAATCATTCATCGCGCGCCTTCTGACTCTTGAACATATCCAGGATCAGCAGTGCGGCGCCCACACAAATGCCGGCGTCGGCGATATTGAATGCGGGCCATTCATACTGCTGGTAATGGAACACAATAAAATCCACTACATGACCGAGGGTCAGGCGGTCATACAAATTTCCCAGAGCGCCGCCCAGAATCAGCGCCAATCCCACGGACTCCAGGCGCTTGCCGGGATTGCGGTGGATGCGGGCAATCCAGAAAGCCAACACCAGACTCACCACACTGGCCAGCGCGGTGAACACCCAACGCTGCCAACCGCCGGCGCCGGCGAGGAAACTGAATGCCGCACCTTCGTTGTAGCGCAGGGTGAAATAAAAAAACGGGGTGACGGGCGATGCCTCAGCGAAAACGAAACTCGCCTGAGCCCAAATCTTGGTGATCTGGTCCAGGGCCACCACCACCAGGGAAACCGCCCAGAGCGCCCAGGGCAGAGCGCGAAAATCCAATCGTTTATCAGGCATACAAACGTCTCTCACCCGCACCCTCCACATTCTCCACACAGCGGCCGCAGATTTCCGGATGCTGCTGATGGATACCCACGTCCGAGCGGTGGTGCCAGCAGCGCACACATTTGGGCACGGAGGAGCGCTCAACCAAAACCCTCACACCGGGCACTTCGCTTTTAGCCAAGGGCAGAGCACCATCGTCCAATTGCAATTGGATTTTGGAGGTGATGAGTACGAAACGCAGCTCGTCTCCGAGCAGGGTAAGTTGCGCCAGTTTTTCCGGGCTGCAGAACAGGGTTACTTCCGCTTCCAGACTTTTGCCCAATACGCCGGCATTGCGTTGGGTCTCCAGCTCTTTGTTCACCGCGGCCTTCACCTCCGCCACCATACGCCAATAGGCGTCATCCAGCTGCGAAGGTTCACTGGCCTGGGGCAGTGCATACCACTCCTGGGCGAACACAGGCTGGCTGCGATCCCCCGGCAGGGTCTGCCAGATCTCGTCGGCGGTAAACGACAAAATAGGGGCAATCCAGCGCACCAGAGCTTCGGCTATATAAAATTGCGCGGTCTGCGCAGAGCGGCGCGCGTGGCTGTCGGATTTGGTGGTGTATACACGGTCCTTGGTGATATCGAGATAAAAGCCGCCCAGATCCACCACGCAGAAGTTGTGCAGTTTCTGATAAATCAAATGCAGTTGGTAATTGTCGTAACACTGGATGATTTCCCGCTGCAATTGCGCGGTGCGCTCCACCGCCCAACGATCCAGGGCCACCATTTCATCCATGCTCACCGCCAACTCCGGCGTGAAATCCGGCAAATTGGACAGCAGGTAGCGGATGGTATTACGGATGCGGCGATAGGACTCCGCCGTGCGTTTGAGAATTTCATCGGACACGCTCATGTCGCTGCTGAAATCCGTCGCCGCCACCCACAGGCGCAGCACGTCCGCGCCCAGATCATTCACCACTTTCTGCGGCGGTACCACATTGCCCAGGGACTTGGACATTTTGTGCCCCTCGGCATCCACGGTAAAACCGTGGGTCAACACCTGCCTGTAAGGCGCCGTGTTGTGGATGGCCAGAGAAGTCTTGAGGGATGACTGGAACCAGCCGCGATGCTGGTCCGAACCTTCCAGATACAAATCTGCGGGAAACGCGAGATTGTCGCGCTGCTGCAATACCGAATAATGGGTCACGCCGGAATCGAACCAGACATCCAGGGTATCCGTAACCTTGGTGTATTTATCGGCATCCGCGCCGAGCAATTCGGCGGGATCCAGAGCAAACCACGCATCCATGCCCTTTTCCTCGACCTTGCGCGCAACCTCGCGGATGAGCTCCGCAGTTTTCGGATGCAGTTCCTGGGTTTCCTTGTGGATGAACAGGGTGATGGGCACGCCCCAGGTGCGCTGCCGCGAGATACACCAATCCGGGCTGGCATCCAGCATGCCTTGAATGCGCGGCTTGCCCCAATCGGGCACCCAGCGCACATCGTCCACGGATTTTTTCACCGCATCCAACAGGCCGTTCTGACTCATGCTGATAAACCACTGAGGCGTCGCGCGGAAAATCAACGGGGTTTTGGTGCGCCAGCAATGCGGATAGCTGTGGGTGATTTTGCCTTGCTGCAGCAGGCGGCCTTTTTCCTGCAGCAGAGCGACAATTTTTTCGTCCACTTTATAAACGTGATCACCGGCGAACAATTCCACGTTCTCGCGAAAATTGCCGTTGTCATCTATGTAATTGAGCGTGCCTATGCCATAGGCGCGCGCGACCACAAAGTCGTCCATACCGTGATCCGGCGCCGTGTGCACCGCGCCTGTCCCCGCATCCGTGGTGACGTGAGCGCCGAGAATCACCGGCACCTGCCGGCTGTAAAACGGATGCTGCAACAGCAGATTTTCCAGCTGCGCGCCTTTGCACTGCGCCAGGATCTGCACTTCCTCGGTACGCCAGCGTTTCGCCGCCGCGGCCAGCAGCGCCTCGGCCACTATCACGCGGCGATCGCCGGCTTGAACCAGCACATAATCCAGCTCGGGGTTCACACTGACCGCCTGGTTGGCCGGCAGCGTCCAGGGCGTGGTGGTCCAGATCACCACGGATATTTCGCCGCTGCCCGGCAACCCGCCGAAGCACTCCGCCAATTTCTGCGGTTCCACCACCGGAAAGGCGACATCTATGGAGAAGGAGGTTTTTTCGTGATATTCCACTTCGGCTTCCGCTAGGGCGGATCCGCCCACCACGCTCCAGTAAACCGGCTTGAAGCCGCGCTGCAGATGTCCGTTCTCGATGATTTTTCCCAGGGCTCGAATGGTGTCCGCCTCGGTTTTGAAATCCATGGTCAGATAGGGATTTTCCCAGTCGCCGAGCACCCCCAGACGAATAAAATCCGCTTTTTGCCCTGCCACCTGCTGGGCAGCATATTCGCGGCATTTCTGCCGGAAAGTCGCATGATCGACCTTGGTGCCCGCCTTGCCGATTTTCTTTTCCACCGCGTGCTCGATCGGCAATCCGTGACAGTCCCAGCCGGGCACATAAGGGGCATCGAATCCACTCAGGGTTTTGGCTTTGACGATTATGTCCTTGAGGATTTTGTTAACCGCGTGACCTATATGAATGTCGCCGTTGGCGTAGGGAGGACCGTCGTGCAGGATGAATTTCTCACGGCCTGCGCGCGCGGCGCGGATACTTTCGTAGAGATTTTCTTTTTGCCAGCGCGTCAGGGTCTGCGGCTCGCGCTGGGCCAGATTGGCCTTCATGGCAAATTCGGTTGCCGGCAGATTTAATGTGGCCTTGTATTCGGTCATGAATGATCACTTCTCTCGGTTAAATCCCCGACAGGGCTTTTCCACCCCTTCGCGGAATCACGATTTTTAAGATGCAAAGAACTGCCGCGTTGCGTTTATATCCCGCTGGATCTGTTGTTTGAGTTCGTCCAGTGAGCTGAATTTCTGCTCGTCGCGCAATTTGTGACAGAACTCCACCTGCAGACAGCGTCCGTAAAGATCACCGCTGAAGTCCAGCATATGGACCTCCAGCAGAGGCTTGGCACCGCCGTTTACCGTCGGCCGCACGCCCACATTGGCCGCGCCCAGGTATTCCTTCTCTTCTCCGGGCACGCTTACACGCACCGCATACACGCCCCTCACCGGTGAGCGATAGCGCCCCAGACCTATATTGGCCGTGGGCACCCCCAGGGTGCGACCGAGACGCTTGCCGACGATCACCCTGCCGCTGATGACATAGGGCCGCCCCAACAGGCGTGCGGCAGCGGCAAATTGCGCGGCTTCCAATAGCTGCCGCACCCGGGTGCTGCTGACGCGCTCGCCTTCCAGCAGGAAGGTCTGGGTATCGCGCACCTGGAAGCCGTACTGGGCGCCCATCTGCTGCAACAGCTGGAAATCCCCAGTGCGGTCGCAGCCAAAGCGGAAATCGTCGCCGATCTCCAAATGCGCCACCGCAAGGTGCTCCACCAGGATTTCACGGATGAAGGCGTGGGCGGACAGATTGCGCAAATGGGCGTTAAAACGCAGACACAACACCCGATCCACACCGAAATTGAACAGTGCTTTGACCTTTTCCCGCAGACGGGTCAGGCGCGCGGGCGCCTTTTCGCGGGAAAAGTATTCATGGGGCTGGGGCTCGAACACCATCACCAGGGTGGGCAGTCCCCGCGCCCTGCCCACCTCCACCAGCCGCGCCAGAATCGCCTGGTGTCCCAGGTGCACACCATCAAAGGAACCTATGGTGGCCACACAACCGCGATGCCTGGGCGACAAACCGTGAAGGCCGGCGATAAATTCGTGGGAATGATTCAAACTCGGGTCAACCTGCTGATGCGCGCAAGGGCGCGAGTATACCCCAGCCCCTGCAGAGGATGAAGGACGGGCAGCCCTGGCCTATGCGGCAAAATCCGCCCGCAGATGGCGCAAACGCCAGCCGCCCAGCAGCAGAACGCCCCCGTAGACCGCCAGACCTCCCAGGCACAGCCAGGCCAGATTCAGCAGACGAAGCCACCAGTCCCATTGGGAAAACTCCGGCAACCACCACAGACACACACCCAGGAACAGCCCCATGACGCCGCTGGCAACCGCCAGCAGACAGAGAAAACGCAACCAACCCCTACCGGGTTGATAGACATCACTGCGCCTCAGGCCCGACAACAGCCAGCCGGCGTTGAGAAATGCCGACGCCGCCGTGGCCAGGGCCAGCCCCACGTGGCCGATCTGCCAGAGGAAATGGAACGGGATCACCAGCGCCACATTGAACACCATATTGGCCACCATGGCCTTGATGCCGATGCGCACGGGTGTGCGGGTGTCCTGGCGGGAAAAATAGCCCGTAGCCAGCACCTTGATCAGCATGAAGGCACAGAGTCCCAAGGCATAGGCCATAAGGCTGTAGGATGCCATCAAGCCGTCAAAGTCGCTGAAGCGGCTGCCGTGCTGGAACAGGGTGGCAATAATCGGCCTGGCCAGCACCAGCAGCGCCACCGTGGCCGGCAGGGCAATGAGCAGAACCGTGCGCAATGCCCAGTCCAATGTGCGGCTGTAGTGCTCACTTGCAGCCGTGTACTGCCGCGACAGGGTGGGCAATATCACAGTGGCTATGGCTATGCCGAAAACCCCAAGGGGCAATTCGATCAGGCGATCCGAGTAATACAGCCAGGACACGCTGCCATCGGAAATCAGCGAGGCCAGCACCGTATCCAGCAACAGATTGATCTGCGAGACCGATACACCGAACATGGCCGGCGCCATAAGGGTCAGCACCTTTTTCACCGC
>Ga0065721_10005628_pt1 | contig 14249 bp, 13 predicted proteins | sample Mesricmetagenome_FD_59108 | JGI IMG/M metagenome (GOLD analysis project Ga0065721, IMG submission 59108) | Mesophilic microbial community from rice straw/compost enrichment Sample: eDNA_1 v2 (version 2) | ecosystem: Engineered > Solid waste > Grass > Composting > Bioreactor | place: USA: Davis... | reverse complement strand
TCAAGCGGCTCACCGGCGTGCCCATCCTCATCAACACCAGCTACAACGTCTCCGGCCAGCCGATCGTCCACACCGCCGCGGAAGCGTGGGAATGTTTCCTCAACACCGACATCGACCTGCTCGTCCTCAACGACGAAGTCTACCGCAACCCCTTCGAAAAAACTCGCGAGGAGAAACTCTCATGGCTGCAACAATTCGCCAAATCTGCCTAAAGCTTCTCGTTGCTGCACTCCGCCTTCTCGCGCCCCCCGCTCCCACCGGCTGGCGCCGCAGTTCGCGCAACAGCGAGCTCTCAAGCCGCTAGCCTGCTATCTCGGAGATATCCTGGGCAAATCAGCACGGTCGTTCCAAGCAAAGCGAATAAACCCATTGGGGCATCGAAGCCGGGTCGCCGGGGGCGCGTTACAACCTCGCCACTCTGCCTTCCGCGCAGCGGACCGCCACGAAGAATCCAGCGCGGTATTCACGGGCGCCGTTTATAGAAAGCTCTCCTCCCGCTCGAACGATAGAAATGATCGACCGCTGTTTTGTTTAGCCGTTTTGTTTTACCGCATCCCTTGCTTTCTCCCTCCACCCCTTCGAGCACGATTTCTGGCCCCCCACCGGCTCCCACCATTTCGATCCGGACAAAGGTCTCAAGAACCGAAATCGCCGCGACGTTTCTGCTCGCTATCGTATTCAGCGCCCTCGCCATCCGGGTCGGGCTCCCGTGGCCAGCAGTCGACGATCTCATGTTTTCTGGTGCCGCCTTCGAAATCTCCCGCTCAGGCGAACTTAAGAATTCACTTCTTGTCGACCAGTTCGGCACCGACGTCTTCCTTGTTTACCCCCCTTTCTATGCCTTCCTGCTTGGAGGATGGCTGCGGCTGACCGGCGTCTCCGCGACCGCCCTTCTCATCTTTCAACACCTCTGCTATTTCATCGCCGGTCATTCTCTTGCCCTCTGGCTGGCCCGTCGGCACAGCTTGGGCCGACCCCGTTGGCTCTGGCCCACGTTGTTCGCAGCCGGTCTGCTCGGCTCTCTCGGCACGATGGGGCTGCGACCCGAGGCGGCCGGATTCGCCGCCTTGGTGCTTGGCCTGTGCCTGCGCGAAACTGGTCCCGCAACAATCCACGTGCTAGGCTGGGTGCTGATCGGCAGCTCGGTCGTCATCGCCCCGCACATGCTGACCTATGCGATCGCACTCACCGCGATCGCCCAATGGTGGGTTCCACCCGGCCGCCCCACCCCTCTCGCGCAATGGAAGCTCGTCGTCGCCGCCGCCCTCGTGGTCGTCGCTGGCTTCCTCTGGTCTATCAGCGGCCGACTCGAAGAGTTCCTGGTCGCTCTCTCCACTCACGCAACCCGCACCTCGCTGCCGCTGCGCGATGCCATCGCCGTCTCATGGACGCGAACCAGCCCCCTCCTGTTTCGCCATCTTGTCGGCCTGACCGCCGCCGCCACCTTCGCGACCGTTCTTTTGTCCGGACGCATTCTCGGCCGGCGCCGCTTTCTACTGGCAGCGACCGCCATCGCGGTCGCCGGCCTTACCTCCGCCATCCTGGACGTCGCGCGCGACGAACTTCGGCTCTTCACGATTGTGATGTGGAGTTTCGTCGCGCTCTCTTGGTTTTCGACCAAGCCTAACCGCCTTGCGATCGCTCAGTTCGGAGCGCTGGCCCTGTTCGCGGCGGTCGGTTGGGACCAACGTCGTAACTGGCCGTTGTTGAGTGCCACCGGACGGCCCGACAGCTCATCTATTGCCGCCGCGGAAGCGGCCGTAGCAAACAACCCAGACAAGAAGCTGCTCATCGACAGCCACGCCGCACGCTATCTCTTCGACTATCGTATTCCCCCGAATGCCCGCGACTGGATGTTCTCGCGTCCCTTTCCCCGGATGTGGCCCGACTCGCTGGCGGATCATCTCGCCGATGAGCTCTGGATCATCTCCGGAGAACGTCTGTGGATGATTGAGCCGCAACTCGCTCCCGAAATGGTGCCCGTGTTCAGCCTTTTTGGCCACACACTCCTCCGATTTCCTCAAGCCCAGGATCTCGTTGTGCTCGAGCCCCCATCTCTCCCATGAGCACGCGCCCTGCGCATTCCTCGATCTCCGTGCAATGTGAGGCGGCGTTCGCGTCGCTCGCCGCCCGACTGGATTCCGGCGGTCGATGCCTCACGCAGCTCTCTCCTTTCGCGTTCGCCGCCTGCTGTTCGTTCGTCGCTATCGCGATAAGCCTCGCGTTTTACTCTCCGAAGTTCTGGCTGCTCGCTCAACCGATTCCCGGCACATTAGAGTGGAGCCGCGCTCTAACCTTCCTGCAACAATCCGCCGCTCCGTTCGACATGTCGGCCGTTCCCGAGCCCGCAATGCGCTGGCGCATCCTGCCGGCGCTAATTTCCCATTTCCTCCGTCTCGGATCGTTGGCCGTGTGGATCGTTCCGCACGCCGGACTGTTCGTATTGCTTGGCTACTTCGGTGCAGTCATGGCCCACCAGACCGGCGACAGGCTCACCGGTCTGCTAGCTTCCATGTTCTTCGCCACCACCGGCGCGGTCATTACCGTCACAAATCTCCTCGGCATGAATGACGCGTGGTTCATGACCGGCATCGTAGCCGTCGTTTGCAGCAACTCTCCCGCATTGATGTTGTCGGTCGGGCTGCTGTGTCCTTGGGTGGACGAACGATTCCTCCTTGCCCTTCCCCTCGCCATTTTATGCCGGATCACGCTCGCCGAAAAAGGCGCTCAAAGACTTTGCCTGCTCCTGCCCGGCGTGATCGCCTATCTCGTTGTGCGGCTCGCCGTCACCCTCGCGGGCCACGACACTACCTCGAGCAGTTACGTTGCGTCGATGCTCGTCGTCCTCCCGCCGAGCCTGCCTTACGTTCCACTCGGATGGTGGATGGGTTACCGCACCGGCTGGCTGCTGATTCTGCTGCCGATCGCCACGCTTTGGATGCGTTCCAAGCGTAAGACCGCGGCGGCACTCGCCCTCCTCGGATCTGGCACCCTCTTCGGCATCACCTTGCTCGCCTCCGATACAACGCGCTCCACCTCGCTGTTATTGCCGCTTCTCGTCGGATGTATTCTCGCTCTCGCCAAGGATTTCGGCGCCACCACGAATCGATTGGTCCTGTTGGGTGCGTTGCTTGGCAATCTCATCCAGCCTTTCGTCTGGATCACCTACAACAAATTGTGGCTCATCCTGCCTCTTCCCATCGAGCTGCTGCGCAGCTGGAAAAATTGGGACACCTTCTGATCCGAGGCCTTCGCATCGCGCTTTCTCAGCGCCCATGATCCTTTCGGTCGTCATCCCTACTCACAACCCGCACCCAGAGCGGCTCTCCCGCACACTCGCAGGCCTCTGCGCGCAAACGCTTCCCTTTTCCCGGTGGGAAGCGGTTCTCATCGACAACGCCAGCGACCCGCCCGTCGACGCCGCAGCCCCTCTGGCTAAGGCTCCTGCCAACCTCCGCGTCGTCCGCGAACCCATCCTCGGCCTCACCGCCGCCCGCCGCCGGGGAATCGCTTCCTCTCGCGGCCAACTCATCGTCTTCGTAGACGACGACAACGTGCTCGCCCCCGATTACCTCGAACGCGTGATCACGCATTTCGACGCATACCCCCAGCTCGCTGCGGCCGGTGGGAGGATCCGTCCCGATTTTCAACAACCTCCGCCACCATGGTGGCAGCCGGAATTCGAGGAATTGCTCGCCTGCCGCGACTTGGGCGACGTCCCGCGGTTGGCGTCGGATCGCCGCGACCCGGTCATTGGCACTCGCCACTATCCCCACCATGCCCCCGTGGGTGCAGGCATGGCCCTTCGCCGTTCCGCCCTGGAAGGCTGGCTCACGGGTCAGCCCCAATGCGACACGACGGATCGCTGTGGCAACGAACTCACCTCCGGCGGTGACAACGACATCGTGCTCTCCCTCCTCGCAGGGGGGTGGCAGATAGGCTACTTCCCCGATCTCGTGCTCACACACGTAATCCCCGCCAGCCGTATCGATCGCGCGTATCTGGCGCGCCTCAATCGCGGTATCGCCAAATCCTGGATACAGGTGCTCGAAAAACACGGCGCCAACCCTTGGTCGCCCATCGCGCGCTGGACCGTCCCCCTGCGTCAACTCAAAGCTTGGTTCACCTCCCGCGCGTGGTCAGGCCCTGTTCAATTCATCCGCTGGCAAGGCGCCTGCGGCCACTTTGAAGGCCGCGCCCTCGTCTCCAGCCGTTCTTCCCACAGTTGATGTCCTTCGCCGGTCGAACCCTCTATCGCGTCTGGCACGCCCCCATTGGGAAAACGCGCGCCCTGCTCGAAGCGGGGCTGATCAACTCCTTCCGCACCGCCGTCGGCCGGCGCGCCATGGAAAAAGCCGCCCAGCGACTCCCGCTCCTCGCGCCTGCCTCGGGCGAGGCCATCGAACTCCACCTGCTCACTGGTCGACGCTTTTGGTATCAGACTGCGTTCTGCCTTTGGACCTTTGCCCACCACGCCCGTCGGCCTGTCGTTCCGATCCTCTACGACGACGGCACGCTCGACGATACATTGCTCCGCCCCCTTCGCCGCCTTTTCCCCTCGTTTCGCCTCGTCTCGCACACGGAAGCCGTCGCGCAACTCGATCGACACCTCCCTGTATCCCGTTTTCCAATACTCCGTGAACGCTGGGTAAACTATCCGAATCTCCGCAAGCTCATCGACCCCCATCTTGCCTCGACGGGCTGGAAGCTCGTCATCGACTCCGACCTCCTCTTTTTCCGCTCTCCCGCCTTCCTCCTCGACTGGCTGACAGCGCCCGCGCACCCCCTTCACGCAATCGATTGCGAAACCTCCTATGGCTACAGCCGTTCGAAACTCGAACAGCTCGCCGATGCCCCTCTTGCCGAGTTGGTCAACGTCGGTCTCTGCGGTTTGAACAGCTCCGAGCTCGATTGGGAAAAGATCGAATCCTGGTGCCGCGCGCTCATCCGCGCCGAAGGCACGCACTACTATCTCGAGCAGGCGCTCGTCGCCATGCTCGTGGCCGGACGCCCGTGCGCGATCGCCCCCGCCGCGGACTACGTCACGCGCCCTCTTCTTCCCGAAGCGCACGACTGCCGTGCCGTGATGCACCACTACGTCGCCGACTCGAAACGCTGGTATTTTCAACGCAATTGGCACCATGCCATCGCTTCCGTGCCGTGACCCCGCCGCTCGTCAGCATCATCATCCCCTGCTACAACGCCGCCCGCTGGCTCGGCGAGACGCTCGACTCCGCCTTCGCCCAAACCTGGCCCAACAAGGAAATCATTCTCGTCGACGACGGCTCGACTGACGAATCCCTCGCCATCGCCCGCCGCTACGAAACCCGCGGCCTTCGCCTCCTAGCCCAACCGAATCGCGGCGCCTCTTCCGCCCGCAACAACGGATTGGCTGCCGCCCGGGGCGACTTCATTCAGTTCCTCGATGCCGACGACCTCCTAGCACCCGACAAGCTAACCCGGCAACTCGAGATGGCCGCGAGACTCGGCGGTGAATCCGCCCTCTGCTGCCGTTGGACCCGCTTCAAGCGACACATTAACGACGCCGACAATACGTCTCAGCCGCTGTGCAAGGACGCAGACGCGATCGACTGGCTGATCACAAAATTCGAACTTCACGCGATGATGCATCCTGCGGCTTGGCTCGTTTCTCGCAAGCTGGCGGATCTTGCCGGACCGTGGAACGAAAACCTCTCACTCGACGACGACGGCGAATACTTCTGCCGTGTGGTCCTCGCATCCGATCGTATCCGCTGCTGCCACGATGCGATGACCTTTTACCGGTCCAACATAGCCGGAAGTCTGAGCGGATCCAAATCGGATGCTGCCTGGCGCTCGGCATGGCTTTCTCTGGAGCTTTCGACTGAAAAACTCCTACAGGCGGAAAACTCTCGCCGGACCCGCACCGCGTGCGCGACTGCATTGCAACGCTTCATTTTCGAGGCCTATCCCCACGTCCCGGAATATCGCGCAATTGCCGCTGCCAAAGTGCAAAGTTTGGGTGGCTCTCGGTTGACCCCCGAAGGGGGGCCTCGTTTTCGAATCGCTGCGCGGCTGCTTGGATGGCGGCTCGCCCGACGGCTTGAGCGTATGCTTGCGCGGAACAGAACCCGTGGCGTTCCATCGCGTGAACCCCGACAGCCCATCCACTGATCGTGTCCGCCGTGCGCCAAGCAGAAAGGACAAGTTGACGTCTTGCCGGCCACTTCGATGAGCCTTCCCTCACCGCGGATCTGCTTGGTCACGCCCGGCCACCTGGCATCCACGCCTCGCCTAGTGAAAAACGCCGACGCGCTATGTGCAGCGGGCTATCGCGTGCACGTCGTCGCCAACCGCTATTTTGGTCCGGCAGAACCGCTCGACGCTCGGATCACCGAGAACGCACGCTGGACGTTCGAGCGCATCGACACCCGGCCCGGCCCGCAGGGTCTCGCACGAAGCATTCAACGCGAGATCGCACGTCGCTTCCTACGATTAGCGGGCGGTGCGACGGCGGTCGCCGCACGCGCCCAGCATGCTGCATACGTGCCGCTGGTCGCGGCCGCGAGCCGCACCCGCGCGGATTTCTTCTTTGGCCACGGAGGCGTGGCCGGACTGGCCGTCGCTGCCGCCGCGGCTCGTCGCTGCGGCGTCAGTTTCGGTTTCGATGCGGAGGACTGGCACGAAGAGGAAACCCTTAACAATCCCGCTGCGCCCGCGGTGCGCGCCCTTCTCCGCTCTCTCCTGCCCAAAGCTCTTCTCGTCACCTGCGCGGCTCCGCTGATTGGAGCGGCTTTCACCCGCGTCTACGGCGTGTCGCCCATCTGCCTGCTCAACGTTTTTCCCCTTTCTCACGCACCTGCCTCTCCCGCGAGGCTGCCTGCACCGTCCGGGGACACACCTGCGGTGTTTTATTGGTTCTCGCAAACTATCGGGCCGGGCCGCGGTCTTGAAGACTTCATCCAGGTGCTCGCCCGGCTCCGCACCCCTGCAGAACTGCATCTACGCGGTTTCCCTCAATCGGGCTACCTCGATGCTCTGCAAGCCGCCGCTCGCACCGCCGGCTTCCGGGGCCGGATTCTTTTCCTTCCGCCTGCCGCCGCCGATGAGATGGTGCGTCTTTCCGCCTCGGCTCATGTCGGGCTCTCGCTCGAACAATCCGTCCCAAAAAATCGCGACCTTTGCCTCACCAACAAACTTTTCACCTATCTCCTTGCCGGCGTCCCGGTGATGCTCACGCCCACCACCGCGCAATCGCAGTTCGCCCCCGTGTTGGATAACGCCGCCAGAATCCTCGCGCCCTGCCCCGTCGCCGCGGCCAAGGACCTTGATGCGTGGCTCGCCTCCTCCGTCTATCCCGCTGCCCGCCAAACCGCATGGGACGTGGCTCGCGAAACCTTCAATTGGGAACGCGAACAATCCAAGCTGATCGCGGCATTCGCCACGCTGCCACTTCGCCCTCGATCCGGTTCACGCTGAAATTTCGCCACCAGCTCCGCTTCTTTCTCCTCCGGTGCCTTTTTCCTCGCCCTCTTCCGCCCACCCGATCGCAGGCGATCAAATCCCGCCAGCCCCCGGCGAAGAAATCACGCTTCAAATCAGCCTCTCGGCCGGAGATCTCGCCTACGCCCACCTGACGGTGCCTGCTCTGGTCCGGGCACACCCGCAGGTCGCGCACCGTATTGCGGTAGTCGACCTCTGTCGCCCACAACGCACTCGCATTTTCGATCCTGATCGCAGATTGCCTGAGCCCGAATTCTCGGCCCGCGTCCAGCGCCTGCGCGAGCTCGCGCTACACCTGCAACGCGACGGTCTTTTCGACGAACTCGTCTGGCTCGAACCGGGTTCGTTCCTCTTCCCCGCGCTGGCCCGGAAATATACCGCCGAAGACATGGCGGAAACCCACGATTACGGAGGCTGCGCCAACATGCCGTATTGGGCCGCAATCGATGCGCCCTCAACCCGCTTCGTGCTGCACTACGATGCCGACATGTGCCTGTATCAGGCTTCCGGTTACGACTGGGCGCTGGCTACTCTCGAGGTTTGGAAACACTACCCACAGGCTGTCTTCGCCACTCCGCGTATCAGTCCGCCTGCTTTGGACCAGGCTCCGGAACGCAATCTCCCCTCCATCCATGAACGGCGTCCCTTGGAACACGTCCCCGCAGGCTGGCTCAACGACTGGTTCAGCACTCGCTGTTTCCTGGTCGATCGACATCGCTTGTCTCCTCTTCTCCCTCTCGCGCGCGGGCGCCTCACGGCCGAATACCGACTGCGGCGCTGGCTGAACCGCGGCTATCCCCCATCTCCCGAAATGCTTCTATTTCGCTCTCTGGGGTCCCGCGGTTTTCGCCGTCTCAACCTGGCCGATCCGCGCGCGTGGCTCCTGCACCCCACGAACAAACCGCCCGCCTACCTGACGATTCTTCCTCAACTCCTTGAATGCATATCCACGGGCCACATACCCGCCGCCCAACGTGGACGAAGTGAGATCGACCTCGTTGCCTGGGGCGAATTTCTACGCTCTACGACACCCACCCCATGAGCGTGTTCGAGTATCTACCGGAATCTTGGAAAGAGCGCCTGCGCGCCCGCTGCGGCGCGATCACTCCCTCCGCCCGCCTGAAGAACCTTCGGCACGCCGGGTTCTCGCCGCGCCGAATCATAGACGGTGGGGCTTACCTCGGGCATTGGCCACACTCGCGCACGAGATCTTTCCCGAAGCCGAACTACTTCGAGCCGCAGCCCTCCCTTGTCGTGCCGCTCCAGGATTTGGGCCGACGACTTGGAAACGCTCGGCTCGCTCCCGTCGCCCTGCACCGAAACAGTGGCGAGTCCTCCCTTTTGCTCGACAAGAGCAACAGCCGTCTGGTCGGCCAAGAGCATTCGGGCTCGGCTCCCATTCGCGTTAGCGTTTCCACGGTCGCAGACGTCATTGCCTCAAACGGATGGCCCGGCGACTTTCTCTAGCTTGATGTCCAGGGCCATAAACTCGAGGTTCTCGGCGGCGCAGAAGATTGGTTCGGACACATCGAAGTTCTCATGCTTGAAGTTTCCTGGTTGCGCATCGGCCCGGTCCCGTTGGTCACCGGGGTCATCGACGCGTGCTCGAAACGTGGATACGTCCCCTACGACATCTTCGGCTTGAACCATCGTCCGCTCGACGGCGCCCCCTGGCAGACCGACATCATTTTCGTGCGTCACGACTCCCGGCTATCCAATCTTTCTTGGACCAAATAGTGCGCATCCTTCTCACCGCCGACCCCATGATCCCCGTGCCGCCCTTCGCTTACGGCGGCATCGAGCGCATCGTCGACAGCTTGCTGCGCGAATATCGCGACGCCGGCCACGAGGTCGCCCTGCTCGCGCATCCCGATTCGACCGCCCCGGCCAATGCGCGTTTCGCCTGGCCCGCTCCTGCGTCCAAGATCCTTCGCAACGCCTTCGCGCTCCGCCGCGCCGTCCGCCAGTTCCAACCGGACGTCATCCACAGCTTCTCCCGCCTCGCCTACCTGCTCCCGGTGCTCCCGTCGCGCCGCCCTGTCGTCATGTCCTACCAGCGCCATACCGGCGGTCCGCAGGTCGCCTGGGCTTCGCGTCTCGGCGGGCGCGCGCTTCGGTTCACTGGTTGCAGTGAGTTCATCTGCCAAATGGGGCGACGCGCCGGCGGGGAATGGCAAGCGATCCCCAACTTCGTCGAACTAGACAAATTCACCTTCGAGCCCTTCGTGCCCCCTGACGCTCCACTCGTTTTTCTCAGCCGGCTCGACGACGTCAAAGGCCCCGACCTCGCGATCGCCATCGCCCGCGCCGCGCAACGCCGTCTGATCCTCGCCGGCAATCGCGAGGAATCGGGTCCGCAACGCGCCTTCTTCGATCGCGAGATCGCTCCGCATCTCGGTCGCGACGGCATCGAGTGGATCGGCGAGGTCGACGACGCCGCCAAAAACAATCTTCTCGGCCGCGCCGCCAGCCTGCTCGTCCCGATTCGCTGGGACGAACCGTTCGGCATCGTCTTCGCCGAAGCGCTCGCCTGCGGCACGCCCGTCATCTCGTCTCCCCGCGGCGCGCTCCCTGAGATTGTTACTCCCGGCCGAACCGGTTTCCTCATCGAAACAGTCGAACAGGGGGCCGCCGCCATCGCCCGCCTTCCATATATCGATCGGCGCGCCTGCCGGGCTCTCGTCGAGCAATGCTTCAACAGCAGCGTGGTCGCGCGCTCCTACCTCCAACTGTTCTCTCAACTTCACTCCGCTCGTCCGTGAACGAATTCCTTCATTCCGTCGCCCGCGCAGCCCATCGCTCGCCCTTGTTGCGCGCCTTCGCCCGCAAAGTCGCCGCAGGCGTCACGGTTTCCCAATCGTTCCACGGCGGTGTCATCTCCCTCGATGCCGTCGAGCACTCCTGGGCGTGGACCGGCAGCCGCCGGCTCGAGACTTTCGAACGTCCCGTGCAGGATCGCCTGTGCGAACTCCTTGCCCATCGTTCCCGCTTCGTCGACATCGGCAGCAGCATCGGCGTCATGACGCTCTCCGTCCTGTTGCGTCTCCCTCATGTCACAACCGTGTCGATCGATGCCGCACCGCGCGCCATCGAACTGCTGCGCCGCAGCATTCGGCGCAACCGCCTCGATGCCCGCGCTCGCGCGGAGAATTGCGCCGTGTCGAACGGCGAGACAGAGCTCGTCTTTGCCGAGGCCGGCTCCTTCACAGGCCACGTCTCGTCCAGCGGCTCCGTCGTCCCCGCCATGCCGCTCCTCGACCTCCTGCAACAATGCGTCGTCGGACCCAGCGTCGTAAAAATCGACATCGAAGGCTACGAAGCCGTCCTCGCCGATACTCTCCGACACATGCCTTCGCTCCCCGGATCCGTTCTCGTCATCGAAGCTCATCCACTCGGTCTGAACGGATTCGGCGATCCCGTCCGAGTCATTCGCGCTTTGCAGGAACGCGGCGATGCGCGTGTGCAGTTCCTTGGAGGCGGGGAAATCTCCTCGATCGAGCCTTCGCATTTCCACCAGATCGAAGTGCATTGGAATGCGTAGCATGAGGCGTCTCCACGCATCGTTCCCCACTTCGCACCTATTTTCGCTTTCTCCGGCAATCGAGAGCGACCTTCCTTCAAGGATGCAAGCCCCAGCCTTTCTCCCGCGTTTTCGATGATTCGCCGCCTTCCTCCCACGCTGCTCGCGCTCGCTTGTTTCGGCTTGGGATGCGTCGTGGGAATTTGGTTACAACACCGCTGGCCCGTCGGTCGCTGGCGGACACCGCAGATTCCGCCGCCAAAGTTGGCTCCCTTCTCGGTTACCGAACTCGCCCGCATTCCCACCTCTCGTCGTCTGGTCATCGTGGCGGCGGGCCAGTCCAATGCCGGGAACTATGTTGCGGAACGCGCTTCCGCCGGTCCGGGCGTATATGTCTTTTCCGACGGTGCCGTTTTTTCCGCCATCGACCCGCTTCCCGGCGGGGACAACCATGCGGGATCGATCTGGACACGACTTGGTCCCCGTCTTCTCGCCACCGGCAACTACGATGCCGTCATCTTCGCCGTGGTCGCGGTGGGATCGACCCGCGCTCGCGATTGGGCCCCCGGCGGCGTGCATCATGACAGGCTGCGGCGAACCTTGCGCGATCTCGCGGGTTCCGGGCTCCCGCCCGATTTCATCCTTTGGCAACAGGGAGAATCCGAAGCATGGGATCCTGCCGAATCGGGACGCGACTATCTCGCGTCACTTCGCGCGATCCAGGATAGCTGCCGGCAGGACGCGCCGACCGCGCTCTGGCTCATCGCCCGCTCCACCTGGGGCCAGGGCATCGCGCGCAACGCGCAGATCACTACCGCGCAAGCACTGGCCGCGCTCGCTCCCGGCACCGCACCGGGCCCCAATCTCGATCTGCTCGGAGCCGAATATCGCAGCGACGGAGTTCATTTCAGGGCCCATGGCGCCGAAATCGCCGCACTACACTGGTTCGAGGCACTTCAACCATGGCTGAATCAACGCCACTCGTCGGGTCCGTGACCGAGCGCATCCGCGCCCTCGACGGTGTGCGCGGCATCGCGATCGTGCTCGTTCTGGCCGGTCACGTGGTCGCCAATTTCCAGCCGCTCCACCCCGACCACCGCTACTGGCTCGGCGCCTTCGCCAATTCCAGCGCCGGCGTGCGGCTTTTCTTTGTTCTCAGCGGCTACTTGATCACCTGGTTGTTGCTACGCGAATGGACGGCTACCGGTCGCATTTCGATCGGCCAGTTTTACCGGCGTCGCGCGTTGCGTATCTTCCCCGCGTTCTACGCCTACCTGTTCGTCATCACGGGCCTCACCTTCTTCCGACCGACCGGCGTAAACGGAGAAACCTTCCTCGCCGCCGCAACGTTTACCTGGAACTATCACCACCTCTGGATCTCGATCCCGCCGGAAGGCGCGTGGAATCTCGGGCATTTATGGACCCTCGCGCTCGAACAGCAGTTTTATCTTTTCTGGCCCGCACTGCTCGTTTGGGCGGGACGGACTCGCGCGACATGGGTCGCCGCGGCTCTGACGTTGGGATGCCCGATCATCCGCGTGTTGACGCACTTCTTCCTTCCTGAACACCGCGGTTACACGGGCATGATGTTTCATACCGCAATCGATGGATTAATGATCGGCTGCGCGGCAACCCTCGTGGCCGATCATCCTGCAATCCAAACCGCACTTCACCGCCACGGAAAATGGCTCGTCCTTTCCGGCATTGCCTGGCTCGCGCTCGCATCCCCGACGTTGGCGGCGTCCGTGAGAGGTTTTCCGGTCGTTATCGGCTTCACTCTCGACGCCATCGCCGCCGCCTGGCTCATCCTTTGGCTCCATCGCGCAGCGCCGCCTCGCGCGACTCGATGGCTGGAGAAAGGGCCTCTCGCCGCCTTGGGAACGATCTCCTACAGCCTCTACCTCTGGCAGCAATTGTTCCTCTCCGACATCGGTCCTCTCCGTCATGGACAAATGCTTCTCCCATTGGTCGCGGCGATCGTCGTGGCCACGCTTTCGTATCGTTTCATCGAACAACCGTTCCTTCGCCTGAAACGCCCACCGCCCCGTATCGTGCCGTCGTTCGCTCAAACCAGCGGCGCTAAACCGGCGCACTGAACCAACAGATGCGACGCGTCCTCATTGTTGCGCCCCATTTCGCGCCGATTAGCGCGCCTGATGGTCAGCGCGCGCGCATGCTCGCACCCCATCTGCGCGACTTCGGCTGGGAGCCCCATGTTCTCACCGTCGATCCCTCCGCCGCGGCCGCTCCACTCGAAACCGGGCTGCTTGAGACCCTGCCGGACGATCTTCCGGTTACCCGCGTATCCGCATTTTCAGCACGGCGCACGCGCCGGTTTGGTCTGGGCAATATCGCCTGGCGGGCGTGGCCCGGTCTCCGCCACGCCGGAGACCGGTTGTTGAGTGAACGGCGTTTCGATCTCGTCTATTTTTCCACCACGCAATTCGCCTGCCTGCCGCTCGGCCGCATCTGGCAGCGTCGCCACCGCGTGCCGTTCGTCGTCGATCTGCAGGATCCATGGCGCAGCGATTTCGTGCACGCCGCCGGTGCCCGTCCTCCGGGAGGATGGAAGTATCGTTTCGCCTCCCTTCAGGCCCGTCTCTTCGAGCCGTGGACCCTGCGACGCTGCGCCGGCGTCGTCTCCGTTTCACCCGACTACCTCGATCAACTGAAGAACCGATACCCTTGGTGGAACGCCGACCGCGGGACCACCATCCCCATGGGTTGGTCGAATCGCGATTTCTCCGCCGCGGTAATGCTCCACGGTCCGTTCGAAACTCAGTCTGGAACGATCCGTTATCTTGGGCGACTCGGCTCCGACATGACTTCGACCTTGGAAGCTTTTCTGGCCGGTCTGTCGAAGGCGAACCACGACGCTCCGGACCACCCGCTCCGCTGTGAATTCCGCGGCGGAAGCTACGACCACACGGCCGTCACCGGTCCCGTGCGCGCCCTGGCAACCCGCTTCGGCGTTTCGCAGGCCGTCACCGAAGACCCGACTCGGATGCCCTATTTTGCTGCCCTCGCCTCGTTGCGCACGGCGGGAGCAAATCTCATTTTCGGGTCCGACGATTCCGGATACGCGCCGTCGAAGATCTGGCTCACGCTCGCCGCGCAACGCCCGTGGCTCGCCCTCAGCCGCCGAGGCACCGTGCTGCACGATCTTGTCAAACCTCACACGGGCTATTCCGGTTGGCTGGTGGACCCCACCGACCGCGACGCCCCGGAATCTATTGCGCGGTTTTGC